>ERZ1106963.1251-NODE-1251-length-32218-cov-17.963343_pt1 | contig 32218 bp, 30 predicted proteins | sample MGYA00403681_ERZ1106963 | MGnify/ENA primary metagenome ERZ1106963 (study PRJEB35170, sample SAMEA104062407) | human gut metagenome | biome: human gut; feature: human-associated habitat; material: faeces | place: Denmark | collected 2012-05-03 ...
AGTTCAGCAAGGCTTACGACGTGACCTTTACCGGCCGCGACAACCAGCTGCATCACCCGTTCCAGACCAGCTGGGGTGTTTCCACCCGTCTGGTGGGTGCCATCATTATGACCCACGGCGATGACGACGGCCTGATCCTGCCCCCGGCAGTGGCCCCCATCCAGGTCGTGGTCGTGCCCATCGCCGCCCACAAGCCCGGCGTTTCCGAGAAGGCTGCCGAGCTGGCTGAGAAGATCAGCAAGTATGCCCGCGTCAAGCTGGACGACAGCGACAACGCCCCCGGCTGGAAGTTCTCCCAGTGGGAGATGAAGGGTGTGCCCCTGCGCCTGGAGATCGGCCCCAAGGATCTGGAAAAGAACCAGTGCGTGCTGGTTCGCCGCGACACCCGTGAAAAGATCTTCGTGAGCCTGGACGAGCTGGAGACCGCGATCCCGGCCCAGCTGGAGGCCCTGCGCAAGGACCTGTACGAGCGTGCCCTCGCCAACCGCGAGAAGCGCACCTGGGCAGCCACCACCATGGAGGAGGTCAAGGAGCTGGCCAAGGCCAACACCGGATACATCAAGACCATGTGGTGCGGCGACCTGGCCTGCGAGATGAAGATGAAGGAAGAGGCTGGCCTGTCCAGCCGCTGTATGCCCTTTGAGCAGGAGCACATCAGCGATGTCTGCCCCTGCTGCGGCAAGCCCGCCAGCAAGATGGTCTACTGGGGCGTGGCCTACTAAGCCGCTCCACAGTCAGAGCCTGATCAGATGAAAAAGCAGCTTTCCTGTCCAACGGGAGAGCTGCTTTTTTGTGTCTGCCTATTGACAACTGCGTATCTACTGTATATACTGTAAATATACAGATGCAACGGAGGCGGCAGACATGAATCTCTTCATCGATAACAAGAGCGGTGCACCCATCTACGAGCAGCTCTACACCCAGATCAAGAACCAGATTTTGAGCGGGGAACTGCAGCCGGAGGAAGCGATGCCGTCCATCCGGGGGCTGGCGCGGGACCTGCGCATCAGCGTTATCACCACAAAGCGGGCCTACGATGAGCTGGAACAGGAGGGCTTTTTGTACGCCGTGCCCGCCAAAGGCTTTTTCGTGGCGGCGAAGAACACCGAGCTGCTCCGGGAAGAAAACCTGAAAAAAATCGAAGCACACCTGACGGAAGCCGTCCGGCTGGCGGCTCCCTGCGGGCTGACCAAACAGGAACTGACCGAAATGTTGGAATTGCTGTGGGAGGAATGAACCATGAACGCATTAGAACTGCACGGCCTTGAAAAGCACTACCCGGATTTTGCGCTGGGGCCCATTGATCTGGAACTGCCCGGAGGCACAGTCTGCGGGCTGATCGGTGAGAACGGCGCGGGCAAGAGCACCACCATTAAGCTGATCCTGGACATGATCGACGGGGACGCTGGCACTGTGAAGCTGTTCGGGCAGGAGGGGATCACCCCGCTTGCCAAAGCCGATATCGGCGTGGTGCTGGGCGGCGAGGGCATCCCCACCTGCCTGACCGCGCCGCAGGTGGGGAAAGTGATGGCGGGCATCTATCCCAATTGGGATGCCGCCGCCTACGCCGACTGGTGCCGCCGCTTTGACCTGCCGGAGAACAAGAAGTACGGCGACTACTCCACCGGCATGAAGATGAAACAGTGCCTTGCCGTGGCGCTTTCTCATCACCCCAAGCTGCTGCTGTTGGACGAAGCCACCAGCGGCCTGGATCCGGTGGTGCGGGATGAGCTGATCGATCTGCTGCTGGACTTTGTGCGGGATGAGAACCATGCAATTTTGATCTCGTCCCACATCGTCAGCGATTTGGAAAAGCTCTGCGATACCATTGCCTTTCTGCACAAGGGGAAGCTCCTGCTCTGTGAGGACAAGGACACCCTGCGGGAGGAGTACGCCCTCTGGCACGGCACTGCCGGGCAATTGGAGGAGCTGGATAAAAACGCCATCGTCAGCCGTCGGGTGACAGCCTACGGGGCCGAGGCGCTGGTGAAGAGGGAACTGGTCCCGGCGGGCAGCACCCTGACACCGGTGAGCATCGAAGAACTGTTCGTTTTGATGGTGAAAGGGGAGAATGTGCGATGAAAGGTTTGCTGTTGAAGGATTGGTATCAAGTCAGAACCAGTATGAAAACCATGTACCTGACGGTTGCATTTGTGCTGGTGATCTGGGTGTTCAGCACATCGAACGCCTATGTGTTCCCGGTGAGTTATGCGGCCATTTTTCTGGGCATCCTGCCGGTGAACCTGCTCACCTACGACCAGAGCGTTGGTTGGGTGGAGTATGGCCGGACGCTTCCGGTGAGCAAAAAGACGCTGGTGGCGGAAAAATACCTCATCGGTCTGTTCTGCGCTGCTGCGGCTGTTGTAATTGGAGGACTGTTCATAACGGTGATCCCTCTGCGCACCGGAACGACCCCGGACAAGGATGCGCTGTCCCTGCTGGCGGGCAGTGTGTGTGCCATCCTGCTGATCAACGGCATTTCCCTGCCGCTGCTGTACCGCTTTGGGGCCGAAAAAGCCCGCATGATCTACGTCCTGACCTTTGCCGGACTGGGTGCCCTGCTGGGCGGCGGCGGTGCCGTGATGGATGAACTGCAGCAGAACGGCCCGGGAAGTGGGCCGCTGCCTGTGCCCCTCTGGCTGGCCGCAGTGCTTCTGCTGGCGGTACTGGCCCTGTATGCCGTGTCCTGGCGGGTGTCGGTGGCATGGTATGGAAAGTATAAGAAGTAAGCTCTTCTTTGTGCAATATAGCAATAATCCGGTAAAAAAACTGTAAAAGGGGTTGAAAAATCCGGCCCGGCGTAGTATGATAACGGGGCTGAAAGAAAAATCTTACACCAAGGAGGAGTTTGTTTCCATGTCCAGTGACCATACGGATCACCCCAAACAACGCTTCTCCTGCGATGCGGGCCGTGCAAACGTGTTAGCCGCATCCTGAACTGCATGCCCTTTGTACACCGCAGGAGTTGTAACCAGACCGATGCGGTGTATTTTTTATGCCCGGAAACGGGAAATGGAGGGACCAAACCATGCAGAAGAAAAATTATGTGCAGGAGATTCTGGACATCATCCACAGCGGCCTGCCCCAGGCAGAGTTGGCTGAAAAGCTGTCCGATTACCATGAAAATGACCTGGCCGATGCCCTGACGGCCCTGACACCGGAGGAGCGTCAGAAGGTGTACACCACACTGGGCGTGGATACGGTGGCAGAGATCTTCTCCTATCTGGATGACGCAGAGCCTTACCTGAAGGAGCTGGACCCCGAGCGGGCCGCCCGGGTCATCTCCCACATGGATTCGGACGATGCCGTAGATGCTCTGGATGACCTGGAAGAGGACGATAAGGCAAAGATCGTCCACCAGCTGGACAAGGATGCCGCCGATGATGTGAAGCTGCTGCTCTCCTATCACGAGGACGAGATCGGCAGCTGCATGACCACCAACTACATCTGCATCCGCAGGGATATGACCATCCGGCAGGCCATGAGTGAGCTGGTGAAGCAGGCAGGCGAAAACGACAACATCTCCACCCTGTATGTAGTGGATGAGAACGAGCACTTTTATGGTGCCATCGACCTGAAAGACCTCATCGTGGCCCGTGCGGAGGAGCGCCTGGAAAAGCTGATCGCCCGCTCCTACCCCTACGTCACCGACCACGAGAAGATCAGCGACTGCATCGACCGCATCGTGGACTACGCCGAGCGCTCGCTCCCTGTCCTGAACGACAGCGGGAAGCTGCTGGGCATCATCACCTCGGCGGATGTGGTCGAGCTGGTGGACGACGAGATGGGCGATGATTACGCAAAACTCGGCGGCTTGACCAGCGAGGAGGACCTGAACGAGGGTGTGTTCCAGAGTGTGAAAAAGCGCCTGCCCTGGCTGATTGCCCTGCTGTTCCTCGGGATGCTGGTGTCCTCGGTGGTGGGGGCGTTTGAATCGGTGGTGGCGGTGCTGCCCATCGTCATCTGCTTCCAGTCCATGGTGCTGGATATGGCCGGCAATGTGGGTACCCAGTCGCTGGCTGTGACCATCCGTGTGCTGGTGGACGAGAACCTGACCACTGCCAAAAAGCTCCAGCTGCTCTGGAAGGAAATGCGGGTGGGCCTGACCAACGGTGCACTGCTGGCCGTGCTGGCGCTGGGCTTCCTAGGCTGCTACATCCACTTCTTCAAGGCTTACGCCTGGGGTGAAGCCTTCCTGCTCTCGGGCTGTGTGGGCGTATCTCTGGTCGTGGCCATGGTGATCTCCAGCCTGGTGGGCACGGTCATCCCCATGCTGTTCCATAAGATCCACATCGACCCCGCCGTGGCTTCCGGCCCGCTCATCACCACCATCAATGATCTGGTGGCGGTGGTGGTCTACTATGGCCTGGCCGCCGTAGTGCTGATCGATATGTTCCATTTGGGCTGAAATAGAGAAAGGCTGCTGCCGACAACTCCCTCAGTCACGGCTTCGCCGCGCCAGCTCCCTCTTGGAGGGAACCTTGACGTAATGGCAATCTGTGAAAGCCTCCCTCATTGAGGGAGGTGGCATCGCGTGAGCGATGACGGAAGGAGTTTGGCAACAGCCTCTTTTTACTTATTCTGTATCCAATACCGCTGTGTCAGCGTTCCATCGGAAGAATCGAACTGCTCATCCTCCAGCACGCCGCCGTTGGCGCGGATGGTCTTTGCTGAGGCGACATTGTAGTGGTCGCAGCAGATGCGCACCTTTTCGATGCCTCGTTCTTTTGCCTTTTCCAGCGTCAGGCAAAGCATCTGGGTGGCGTAGCCGTTCTGCCGCTCCGAGGGGCGGACGCTGTACCCGATGTGCCCTCCGTAGGTCAGCAGGTAATCGTTGAGCCGGTGGCGCAGGTTGGTCATGCCCACCAGATGCTCATGCTCATCCAGAGCCAGATACTCCGTGGCGGGCACGAGACCGGCGGGGGTTGTGGCCGGGTCTTTCAGCTTGCGGAGTTGGGCCAGCCAGGCATCGAAGTCGGCATATTTGTCCAGAGCCGAGGTGCCGTCCATCCGGGAGCCGATGGCCAAAAATTCTTCCCGGTAGGCCATTACCTGTTCCCGGTCGCCCTCATCCGGCTCCCGCAGGTGGATCTTCTGGGGTGAGGTGCGCCGGGTGGCGGTGCGGAAATCCGGAGCCTTCATCAGGCCGTGGCAGTTGCAGTAGAAGTAAAGCACACCTGCGCCCCGCAGGGAGAAGCGGGCAGAGGCATCTCCCTCGGGGTAGAGCTTGACCAGCTGCAGCTTATCGCCGGTGAGGTAGGCCAGAAACGAGATGTAATGGTTTTTCTCCATGGGGTGGTGCAGGGTGACGAAGAGCTCGTCCTCCACCCGCTCCACGGTCAGCTGATGATGCTCGTCGGCATCCTCGGCTTCGGCAATGTCCAGCGCAGGCAGGGTGATGCCGCAGCAGCTCACCACAGCCTGCCCGGTGGCGTGGAGCACATTGCCGCAGAGGGGGCAGACGTAGAGCTTGCTCCGCAGCAGGTTGGCTGCCCGGTTCCGGTTGATGATGGGTTCTCCCTGCATCAGCTCCAGCACGCTGACCCCCAGAGCCGCAGCCAGCGGTTCCAACAGGGAGATATCGGGCAGACCCTTGGCGGTCTCCCACTTGGAAATGGTCTTGGCGCTGACAGAAAGCGTTCCGGCAAGCTCTGCCTGGGTCAGGCCCTTGGCTTCCCGCAGCTGTCGGATAGTGCTGCCTGTGACGTATGTGTTCATAATGAATGAAACCTCTCAGTCTCGCGTTGCTCGACAGCGTACGGGTTGCGGCTCCCAGCATCCACTTCGCACAAAGTATTGTGCTCGTGTCTTGCTGGCCGCGGCCCCAACAACTCCTCCCTTCATCCGCCACTGGCGGCGGTCGTCGTCGTTGCCTAATAGGGGAGCCCTTGGCAAGTCGGGCAAGCGTAATTGTTGAACCAGAGTATACTATACAAAAAAACTCCACGCAACCTACGCTGCGTGGAGTTCGTGCTTTCAGGAATTATTCGGCCTTGGTCTCGTCTTCCTCGTCCGGGTCCAGCTCCATGGTGAACACGGCCTTTTTCAGCTTGCCGCAGCCCTGGGCCTTCAAGCCGGATTTGTACGGCTCCCCGGCCAGATAGAGGGCAAAGCGGCCCTCGCAGAGCATTCCGGCAATGCTGGTGCCGGCGGTGCCCACGGTGGTATCAGCGGCTTCGTCAGCGGGCCGGGTGGGGCTGAACTCGCCCAGGGACACTTCAAACAGCTCGCTGCCCTCGAGGTCGGTCTCAAGGGTCAGGTGGTTGTCGTGCCGGACAAAGAGGGCCTTGTCGCTGGCCTGCGGGGTCACGGTGCTCACCATGACCACAGCCTTGTCACCATCGATGCGGGTGCGCCCGGCGGGCAGGTTGTTGATATCCCGCGCCATGATGAACTCGATGACGCTGTCCAGACTGCTGCACAGGCCCAGATAGTTGGGGAGATTGTTCAGGGTATCGTAGATCATGGATCAGTCCTCTTTCGGGTCGGTCAGAAGCTCCTTGATGCTGGGCACAACGCCGCCCAGATTTTGCAGCTCCGACGGAATGATGATCTTGGTGGCCTTGCCGTTGGCGACCTTGGCCAGTGCTTCCAGGCTGCGCAGAGCCAGCACCTTGTCGTTGGGCATGGCCTCGTTCAGCAGGCGGATGGCATCGGCGTTGGCCTTCTGCACCGCGAGAATGGCCTGCGCCTCGCCCTCAGCTTCGAGAATGCGCTGCTGTTTGACGGCATCGGCACGGAGGATGGCGGCTTCCTTTTCGCCCTCGGCGGCGGTGATGGCGGCCTGCTTCTCACCGTCGGCCTTCAGGATGACGGCGCGCTTTTCGCGCTCTGCCTTCATCTGCTTCTCCATGGCTTCCTGGATCTCGCGCGGCGGGATGATATTCTTGACCTCCACGCGGTTGACCTTGATGCCCCACTTGTCGGTGGCTTCATCGAGGATGGCCGTGATCTTGCCGTTGATGACATCGCGGCTGGTCAGGGTGTGATCCAGCTCCATCTCACCGATGATGTTGCGCAGGGTGGTAGCGGAAAGGCTCTCGATGGCTGCGATGGGCTGGTTGACACCGTAGGTGTAGAGCTTGGCATCCATGACCTGGAAGAACACCACGGTGTCGATCTGCATGGTAACGTTATCGCGGGTGATCACAGGCTGGGGAGGAAAGTCCGCGACCTGCTCCTTCAGGCTGACCTTTTTGGCGATCCGCTCAATGAACGGAATCTTGACATGCAGGCCGGCCGACCAGGTGTCGGAGTAGCTGCCCAGACGCTCCACAACGTACACCATGGACTGAGGCACGATGACGATGTTGGTGACGACGATGAGCAGGATGACAAAGATGAGCGCGAGGATCACGAACAGCATGATAGGCATAGAGACGCTCCTTTTTTCAGTGGTTGATGGATTCGGTCAGGATGGGTTCCACGATGAGCAGGGTGCTGTGGATCTCGGTGACCCGGCAGGCCTGCCCGGGGGTCAGGGTATCGCCGGGGGTGGCGCAGCGGGCGCTCCAGTCCACGCCATCCAGACGCACCCGGCCCGTCTGCTGGGCAGAAACGGGGGTCAGCACCTGGGCTTCCCGGCCAAGGGCGCGGTCACCGTTGGTGGGGGTGGGCTGCTTGTGCAGCCGTTTGGCCAGCGGCTTGAATGCCAGCAGGCAGACCGCGCTGACCGCAATGAACACCACCGCCTGCACCCGGAACGAGTGGGTGAACAGGCAGCAGAGCAGGGCTGCCGCGCTGCCTGCCGCAAACCAGACGGATACCATGCTGAAGGTCATGCCCTCCAGCGCCAGGAAACCGACGGCGGCAAGGAGCCAGAAAATGGGGTCAATGGACATCGAACATCCCTCCTTCTTCGTTTATTATATAACAAAGGCGTGGAAATGACAATATGTTGTTATTTAAGGGCGAGTGCTGCTTTGTCCAACCTCTCAGTCGCAGGCTTCGCCGCGACAGCTCCCCTAGTAGGGGAGCCCTTGGCAAAAGATTTGTTTTTTCATGTTTTCGCCTGCGGCTCCAAAACCAACTGCTGCCGCAAGGAAAAACGTTGCGGCAGCAGGGCTAAATGTAGCGAAGCGTTCGCGCTCGAAAACGCGACGATCTGCCAAGGCCTCCCCTACTAGGGGAGGTGGCATCAAGCGTCAGCGAAGATGACGGAGAGGTTTAATCCGTCTCCTTATACATAATCATAGTAGCTGTGGTTCGGGTTATGCCCCACCTCTTCCACCACGATGGTGAAGCCCATGGGATTCACCTCAGTGCTCTTGCCGCTGGCAAGGGTCTCCACGATGATATGCTCGGTGCGGTTGACGATGATCTCCGCAGTCTCCACCTTGCCCACCCGCTGGTAGTGCAGGATGCCGTCCTCGGCACGCAGGACCCGCAGCTGGCCGGTGCGGAAGGCCTCGCAGGTGTGGCGGAGCTGTGCCAGCTGTGCCAGCACGGGGCGCAGGCGCTGTTCGTGGGCATCCCACCGGAAGAAAGCCCGGTTGAAAGGGTCCCGGTAGCCCTGCATGGCAATCTCGTCGCCGTAGTACAGGCAGGGCACACCCGGCAGGGTGTAGATGATGGCGTAGGCCATCCGCAGGCGGAGCAGCCCTTCCTCGTAGGCATCGCCGGTCACACAGCGGCCGCTCTGCCACGCGCGGCCCCGGCCATTGGCGGGCTCGTCAGCAATCACGGTCAGGGCACGCTCGGTGTCGTGGGTGGAGAGGAAGTTCAGGGCGGTGTCCATGGCCGGGGCAGGGTAGTGTTCGCAGATGGTCAGGATCTCCGTCATGGCCTGCTCGGCGGGCTTGCCCTTGACGAAATCCAGCACGGCGTTCTTGAAGGGGTAGTTCATCACGCTGTCCAGGCCCTTGCCCAGCAGATAGGTGCGGCGCTTGTTGAAGCCGAACTTGGTGGTGGCATCCTCCCACACCTCGCCCAGCAGGAACTTTTCGGGGCTGACTCGCTTGACGGCGGCGCGCACCTTCTCAATGAATTCATCGGGCAGCTCGTCGGCTACATCCAGCCGGAAGCCTGCCGCGCCGCGCCGCAGCCAGGTGTCGATGACACCTCCCGGGCCGGTGATGAACTCCACATAGGAGGGGGTCTCCTCGTTGACCTCGGGCAGGGTCTCAAAGCCCCACCAGCTGCGGTAGCCGCCCTTGTACTGGGGGCCGAAATCGTACCAGCAGCGGTAAGGGGAGTTGGGGTCCCGGTACGCGCCGCCCTCGCCATAGCGGCCCTCGCGGTTGAAGTAGCGGCTGTCGGAGCCGGTGTGGCTGAACACGCCGTCCAGCACGATGCCGATGCCGTACTTCTGGGCGGCGGTGCACAGTGCCTCAAAATCCTCGTTGGTGCCCAGCAGGGGGTCCACATTCAGGTAGTCGGCGGTGTTGTAGCGGTGGTTGGAGTGGGCCTCAAAGATGGGGTTGAGGTAGATGAAATCCACCCCCATCTCGTGCAGGTAAGGGAGCTTTTGCTGGATGCCCTTGAGGTCGCCGCCGAAATAATCCTCATTCAGGTGGCCGCCCACCTCGTTGGGCTGCCAGAAGGGCTCGGCGTGCTTGTCGGCCTGATAGATGCGGTCGGCAAAGGGCATGGGCTTGTTCTCCACCCCTTCGCAGAAGCGGTCCGGGAAGATCTGATAGAACACCTTGCCCTTGATGCTTTCGGGGGTCTCAAAGTCCTGCTCATAGACCGTGATCTGCCAACTTTCGCCATCCTGCCAGCTGATCACGCCGCAGTTGTCGGGGCCGCGCACGATGCGGCGGAAGTCGGTGTAGAGGTCGAAGTAGTAGAAGTAGAGGCCTGGGTCATTCAGAGGCACTTCCACAGAAAAGTGGTTCTGCCTGGGGGTCTGGCCATTGAAGTTCATCCGGTAGTAGACGGGAACATCGAACTTGCCCTCTTTTTTCAGGACAAGGTGCGGGTCTACATAGCCCAGCTCCTCGGGGATGCAGAGCGACAGCCGGACAGTCTGCCCGGCGCGCACCGCACCAAAGGGCTGCTTGAAATAGGGGTCAAAACTGTTGAACAGACAAGACAAGTGGGGTCGTTCCTTTCTCAAAAAAAGCCCCGGTTCCGTAATGGCTCCGGGGCAGAGATATATTTGTGCTAAACCCTTCCGTCAATGCTTCGCATTGCCACCTCCCCTAATAGGGGAGGCCTTGGCAGAACGGTGAAGTCTGTGCGTAAAGGAAAAGCTGTAAAACTTCCCGTAACGCCAGAGGCCCCACTACTAGGGGGGCTGTCACCGTAGGTGACTGGGGGGTTAACTTTTCCAATTACTTCACAGCAGAAGCGTGCCAGATATCGCGGGCGTAATCCAGCACAGAACGGTCTGCGCTGAAGATGCCGCTGTTGGCGGTGTTCTTCAGGCTCATCTGTGCCCACTTCTCGCGGTCAGCATACAGGCGCTGCAGGTCGGCCTGAGCACGGCGGTAATCCTTGAAGTCGGCCATGACCATATAAGGATCGCTGGTGCGCAGGTTCTCGGTGACTTCGTGGAAGTCCTCGCCGTTCCAGCCGCGCTCCAGGAAGTTCAGAGCGGCATTTGCCACGTCATCGCCCATGATGAAGGCGCTGGGGTGGTAGCCCACCTGCTTGAGGTTGTTGACCTCGGGGGTCAGCATACCGAAGATCAGCTCGTTCTCCTTGCCGGCGGCATCGGCGATTTCAACATTTGCGCCGTCCAGCGTACCCAGCGTGATGGCACCGTTCAGCATGAACTTCATGTTGCCGGTACCGGAAGCCTCGGTGCCAGCCAGAGAGATCTGCTCAGAGACTTCGGCAGCGGGCATCAGGTGCTCGCTCAGGGAGACGCAGTACTCTTCCAGATAGACCACGCGCAGCTTGTCGCGCACGGCGGGATCATTGTTGATCAGGTCGCCCAGCTTGCAGATCATCCGGATCATCTGCTTGGCCATGTAGTAGCCGGGGGCAGCCTTTGCGCCGAAGATATAGGTCTTGGGGATGAAGTCGGCGTTGGGGTTCTCCTTCAGGTACAGGTACTGAGCGGCGATGTTCAGAGCGTTCAGGTGCTGACGCTTGTACTCGTGCATCCGCTTGACCTGGCAGTCGAAGATGGAATTGGGGTCGATGACCTGGCCGGTGCTCTTCTCGAGATAGGCGGCAAAGTTCTTCTTATTGTCCAGCTTGATCTCGTTGATGCGCTTCAGCACGGTTTTGTCGTCCGCATACTTGTTCAGCTTGGAGAGGTTGGAAGCGTCGTGCTTGTACTCCTCGCCGATGGTCTCGTCCAGCAGTTTGCACAGCTCAGGGTTGGAGGCCAGCAGCCAGCGGCGGTAAGCGATGCCGTTGGTCACGTTCTTGAAAGCCTGGGGCTTGAACAGGTAGTAATCGTGGAACACGCTCTCCTTGATGATTTCACTGTGCAGCTTGGACACGCCGTTGATGCTGTTGGCGGTGTAGGCGCAGATGTTTGCCATGCGGACCTGGTTGTCGCCGATCAGGGCCATGTAGTTGATCTTGCCCTCATCGCCGGGGAATGCCTTCTCCAGCTCCTCGCGGGCACGGCGGTTCATCTCGACCACGATCTGGTAGATGCGGGGCAGGGTCATCTTGAAGATGTCCACATTCCACTTCTCCAGAGCCTCGGCCATAACGGTGTGGTTGGTGTAGGCAAAGACCTTCTGGCAGATCTCAAAGGCCTTATCCCAGTCAAAGCCGCACTCGTCCAGCAGGATGCGCATCATCTCGGGGATGGCCAGCGTGGGATGGGTGTCGTTCAGCTGGATGGCGACCTTGTCGGCCAGGTTCTCCAGCGTGCCGTAGGTGGACAGGTGGTTCTGTACGATATCGCCGATGGATGCGGCAGAGAGGAAGTACTGCTGGCGCAGGCGCAGGATCTTGCCTTCAATGTGGTTGTCGTTGGGGTACAGCACCTTGGAGATCAGCTCGGCGCTGGCGTTCTTGCTCATGGCAGTGTTGTAGTTGCCCAGAGAGAAGCTGGACATATCAAAGTCAGGAGCCTTGGCCTGCCACAGGCGCAGCTTGGCAACGCCCTTGCCGTCGTAGCCCTGCACATACATGTCGGAGGGCACAGCCATAACGCTGTTGTAGTTGGTGTGCTGGATATAGTGGAAGCCGTGATCCCAGTTCTCGCGGATCTCGCCGTCAAAGCGGACCTCGATGGCCTGATCGGGGTGGCTCTTCAGCCAGACCTGACCGCCGGGCAGCCAGTTGTCAGCGCGCTCCTGCTGCCAGCCGTCCACGATCTTCTGCTTGAAAATGCCGTACTCGTACAGGATGGAGTAGCCGGTGCCGCAGATGCCGGTGGTGGCCATGCCGTCCAGATAGCAGGCAGCCAGACGGCCCAGACCGCCGTTGCCCAGGCCTGCATCGGGCTCTTCCTCAAAGATGCCCTCGATGTTGATGTCGGCATCAGCCAGCACCTTCTGGGCAACCTCTTCCAGACCCAGGTTGAACAAGCTCACCTTCAGGCTGCGGCCCATCAGGAACTCCATGCAGAGGTAGTATACCTGCTTGGTACCGGTGCCAATGGCCTTGGACTGGAACTTCTTGTGGTTCTCGCTCATCATCTGACGGCAGATCAGGGCAAGAGAACGGTAAATCTGCTGCTTGGAAGCAACGCTCAGATCCACGCCGTACTCGCTGGTCAGCTTGTCCTGAAGAATTTTTGCAAATTCTTTTGTAGTCATAAGGAACTCCTATCCGCACACACACTTGTGCTGTTTTGAAATATCGCAACAGGGAATCTCTCCTCTTTCCCTCTCCCTGTTACCACAACAAGAACATTATAATCAGTTCTATTCGTAAATGCAAGGAAAAACGCCGATTTTTGCCGTAACTGACATTTTTGTCACAATCTTTCTGGTAAATATGCAAAAAATTCAAAAATAACACTTTCTCTTGGAGCGCATTTATATTATAATAAGAAGTGAACGGTTGTCCCGGCGGGGGCAAAAGCGTGCACCGGGGCAGGAAACTCGGCCACAAACTCCGCTCAGAGTAATTATTAGTGAGGATACGATGGTTAATAAAGTGAGAGTGACCATTGCGGGCGCGCCCTATGCGATCGCAACGACGGATTCCGAAAAGTATATCGCCTCTCTGGCCAAACGGCTGGATGAGGATATCACCAAACTGCTGGACACCAACGAAAACCTTTCGGTGACCAAGGCGGCGGTGTTCTGCGCCATGGATTATCTGGATGAGTACAAAAAGAGCACCGGCAGCGCCGAGAATATGCGCAGCCAGATCCAGGATTATATTGCCGATGCCGCCAGGGCAAAGCTGGCTGAGGATAAGGTGAGAACGGAAAATGAAACGCTGCGGCGTGAAAACGATGCCCTGCGGGAGCAGCTGGCACGCCTGCAGGCCAAGCAGAAGGCCGACCGGGAAGCAAAGACGGAAGCGTGAATGGAGGCGCGGTGAGCGCGCCGGAACAAAGGGAGTATTATGCCAAAGATCGAGATCCTTGCCCCGGTGGGCAGTGAAGAGATGCTCCGCGCCGCGGTGTTCAGCGGTGCGGACGCGGTATATCTGGGCTTTTCGGGCTTCAATGCCCGCACAGGAGCCGGAAATTTTGATGCGGACAGCCTGAAGGAGGCAGTCCGGTTCTGCCACGCACGGGGTGTCAAGGTGCACGTGGCACTGAACACCACCGTTTACGGCGGGGAGTTGGCCGCGCTGGCCGGTGCCGTGAAGGCTGTGGCCGAGAGCGGCGCGGATGCGGTCATCTGCCAGGATCTGGCGGTGGCACAGCTCATCGGGCGGATCGCCCCCGACCTGCCCCGCCACGGCTCCACCCAGATGAGCGTCCACACCCTGCAGGGCGCACTGGAGCTGAAGGAGCTGGGCTTTACCCGGGTGGTGCTGGCCCGTGAGCTGAGCCTGCCCGAGGTGGAGCACATCACAAAGCACTGCGGCATCGAGACCGAGTGCTTTGTCCACGGCGCGCTCTGCATGTGCGTCAGCGGCCAGTGCTATATGTCTGCCTTCCTGGGCGGTCGCAGCGGCAACCGGGGCTCCTGCGCCGGGCCCTGCCGCCTGCCCTTTGAGGCGAACCCGCTGCCTGAGGGCAAGCCGGGCCGTCTGCACCACCTTTCCCTGAAGGATAACTCCGTCATCGACAAGCTGGATCGGATGCAGGCCGTCGGCGTGGCATCGGCCAAAATCGAGGGCCGTCTGCGCACGCCGGAGTATGTGGCGGCGGCGGTCAGCGCCTGTCTGGCAGGCCGCGAGGGCCGCGCCTACGACCGTGACCTGCTGAAAAATGCGTTCAGCCGCTCCGGCTTCACCTCCGGCTATCTGGATGGAAAGATCGACGGCACCATGTTCGGTGTGCGCAGCGAAGCCGATGCGGAGCTGACCAAAAAGACCCTGCCTGCCCTGCGCGAGCTCTACCGCCGCGAGCGCAGCCGGGTGCCGGTGCAGTTCAGGCTGGAGATCGAAGAGGGCGGCGAGAAGCTGACCGTGACCGACGCGGACGGCAACAAGGCCTTTGCCTACGGCGATGCGGAACCGCAGCCTGCCCGCACCGACCCCACCGAGAGCCTGCAACGCAGCCTTTCCAAGACGGGCGGCACCCCCTTTGCGGTGGAAAAGATCGATGTGGAGATGGACGGCGGCCCCTGGTTCGTGCCGGGCAGTGCCGTGAACGAGCTGCGCCGGGATGCGCTGGAGGCCCTGCTGAAAAAGCGGGAGGTCCTGCGCCCCTGGCCGGTACACGAGGCGGAGCCGGATGCGCTGCCCCTGCGCACTCTGCCGCCCCGTCGCACCCTGCGCGCCCGCTTTGAAGCTTGGGAGCAGGTGCCGGAGCAGGCCCTGAGCGGGGTGGAGTATCTCATCCTGCCCATTGCCCAGGCCGACCGGGTGCCCCGGGAGTGGCGGGAGAAGACCCTTCTGGAGCTGCCGCGCGTGATGTTCGGCGCGCTGGAGGAGGACACCGCACGCCGCATTGCCGCCACCCAGGATGCGGGTTTTGCGGGCTATGAGGTAAGCAACATCGCCCACCTGCGGCTCTGCCGTGGCCTGCCGATGACCGGCGGCTTTGGCCTGAATGTTACCAACCAGATGGCAGCACAGTTCTACGCTGACCATGGCCTGAACAGTGTGCTCATCCTGCCCGAAGTCAAGGACAGCGATATCAGCACCATTGCCCCCACCCATAACGGCAAGCCTGTGCCCACCGGTGTGCTGGTCTATGGCCACATGCCGCTGATGGTCACCCGTGCCTGCCCGCTGCAGAACATCCATGACTGCGCCCACTGCAATAAAGCAGGGGAACTGACCGACCGCAAGGCCAAAAAGTTCCCGGTGCGCTGCGGCATGGGCGTGCGGACGATCTATAACCCCGTACCTATTTATATGGGTGATAAGCCCGGTGCGCTGACTGTGGACTACGGTGTGGCCTACTTCACACTGGAAACCCGGGAGGAAGCTGCCGCCATTCTGGACAGCATCCGTGTCCACGCACCCTTTGAGGGAGAGTTTACAAGAGGACTTTATTTCAAGGGAACCAACTAAAGATGCAGTTTCCCCGGGCGGGAGCCGAGAGTTTCTCCGAGGACCGTCCGCTGGGGTGGGACCCTGCTGCCGCAGGCAGTAGGGCGGGCGATGGAATGGCCCGTTTCGTGTCCGAGGAGAAAGCTCCCGGAACACGCCCGAATATAACTTTAACAAGAGGTATACTATGGAACCGATCACCGTAAACTATAAAGTATTGGACCCCCGGGCCAAGGTGCCCGCCTATGCAACGCCGGGGGCAGCGGCGGCCGACCTGTGCGCCGTGCTGGATGAGCCTCTGACACTGGCCCCCATGCAGCGGGCGCTGGTGCCCACCGGCCTTGCCATCGAGCTGCCCGGTCCCTACGCTGTGGCGCTGGTCTATGCCCGCAGCGGCCTTTCCATCAAGCACGGCCTGTGCATGGCAAACGGCGTGGGCGTGGTGGACAGTGACTACCGCGGGGAGCTGAAGGTGCCCATGATCAATCTGGGCACCGAGGCCTATACCATCCAGCCCGGTGAGCGTGTGGCACAGCTCTGCATTGCACCGGTGTATACCGCTGCCTTTGCTCAGGCGGCCGAACTGGGGGATACCCAGCGCGGCGCGGGCGGCTTTGGTTCAACGGGGAAGTGAAGCGTATGAAAGATCTGATCCTGGCTTCCCAGAGCCCCCGACGGAAAGAACTGTTGAGCCTGTACACGACGGATTTTACCGTTTGCGTCAGCGATTTTGACGAGGATGCCGTGACGGCGGATACCCCCGCCCGGCTGGTGGAACAGCTTGCCCGGGGCAAGTGCCTTGCTGTGGCCAAGGAACACCCCGGTGCCGTGGTGCTGGGCTGCGATACCGTGGTGGATGTGAACGGCGAGGTGTTCGGCAAGCCTCACAGCCCGGACGATGCCAGAAGGATGCTCCGCGCGCTATCCGGCGCGACCCACTATGTGCACACCGGTGTCTGCGTTTCCGATGGCACCCGCACCGAGAGCTTTGTGGATACCTGCAAGGTCACCTTTTTCCCGCTGAGCGAGGAGGAGATCGAGCGGTACGCCGCCACAGAGGAGCCATACGATAAGGCCGGTGCCTACGCCATCCAGGGCCGCGCGGCGATCTGGCTGGATGCCATTGAGGGTGATTATTACACCATTATGGGCCTGCCCGTCAGCCGGACGGTCCGCCTGCTTGAACAGTTCTGACAGTTTGCGCGGCGGAACGCACAGAAAAATGAAAAATACGGAAAAACTTGACAAAACGCTTGAGAAAACGTTGACTTGCGGCTATAATAGAAACGTGTTATTCTGCGATAGGCGGTCAAACCCTGTGGAGTTTGGGCTGCTGTGCGTTTTGGAATAGACCGGAAATACGAAGGAGAGCTTCATTATGAGTTTTTTGTCAAAGGACGTTGGCGTTGATCTGGGTACTGCCAATACCCTGGTTTACATGAAGGGCAAGGGCATCATCATGCGGGAACCCTCGGTCGTGGCTGTGGATACCAAGACCGATGAGGTGCGCTGCGTGGGTGCTGAGGCAAAGGCTGTCATCGGCCGTACCCCCGGCAGCATCGTGGCAGTCCGCCCCCTGAAGGATGGTGTCATCGCCGATTTCGATATCACGGCAAATATGCTGGAAAACTTCCTGAAAAAGGCCTGCGGCAACAGCATGTTCTCCCGCCCCCGCGTGGTCATCTGCATCCCCTCGGGCGTGACCGAGGTGGAGCGCCGCGCTGTGCGTGAGGCGACCCTCAAGGCCGGTGCCCGTCAGGTCTCCGTCATCGAGGAGCCCATGGCTGCTGCCATCGGCGCGGGCCTGCCCATCAGCGAGCCCACCGGCAGCATGATCGTGGACATCGGCGGCGGCACCGCTGAGATCGCAGTCATCTCTCTGGGCGGCATCGTGGCCTCCCGCAGCGTCCGGATGGCCGGTGATATGTTCGATCAGGCCATCATCGCTTTCATCAAGCGCAAGTATAACCTGCTCATCGGTGAGCGTACCGCCGAGCAGATCAAGATCGAGATCGGCTCGGCCTACCCCATGGACCCTGAGATGACCATGGAGATCAAGGGCCGCAACCTGGTGGACGGCCTGCCCAAGAACATCGTCGTCCACTCTGAGGATGTGCGCGAGGCCCTGCTGGAGTGCCTGGTCAAGATCACCAGCGCCATCAAGGAGACCCTGGAGCGCACCCCGCCTGAGCTGAGTGCCGATATCATCGACCACGGCATCACCCTGACCGGCGGCGGTGCCCTGCTGCGGGGCCTGGATCAGCTGATCCAGAGCGAGACCGGCATTGATGTCCATGTTGCGGAGGACCCGCTGGATTGTGTGGCCAAGGGTGCCGGTGCGGTGCTGGATCATGTGGATGTTCTGCACGACGTGCTGGACACCGATGGAGCTCATATGTAACGATGTAACAGAGGGTGCGGACGGCTCTGGGCTGTCCGCGCCCTTTTGCAATCGGAGGAAAACCCCTTGAAAGATTTTTTCGATACCTGGAAATTCAAGATCCTGGTGGGCATCGCGGTGTTTCTGGTGGGCATCATGGCCTACGCCGGTGCCAACGGCCGCCTGACTGCCGCTCCGCAGGAGCTGCTGAGCGTGGCGGCTGCTCCATTCCAGAAAGTGGCTGCTGTGGTCAGCGGCGGCGTGGCCTCCCTGTGGGAAAAGTACACCAGCATCGATGACGTGATGGCTGAGAACGAGACGCTCAAGGCCGAAAACGCCGAGCTGCGCCAGCAGATGGTGGATTACGACCGCGTCAAGGCCGAGAACCAGGCCTACAAGGCACTGGAAAGCATTCAGAGCCAGCGGCCAGAGATGAGCTATCTTTCCAGCTTTGTCATTGGCCGTGACCCGCTGGATTCTTTCTATGGCTTCACGCTGGACCGCGGCACACTGGATGGCGTGGCCGTCAACGATGCCGTGGTCAGTGACCAAGGTTACCTGCTGGGCATGGTGGTGGAGGCTGAGCCCACCAGCTGCAAGGTGATGACCGTTCTTCACCCCAACTTCAACGCGGCGGGCGTGGTATCCCGCACCCGTGACAACGGCATCGTCACCGGCAGCTCCGAATATGCCGCCGATGGCCTGTGCGTGCTGACCAACCTTGCGCGCAACACCCTGACGGAGAAAAGCGACCAGGTGGTCACCACCGGGCTGGGCGGGGTGTTCCCGGCTGACCTGTTGGTGGGCGTGGTACAGGAACTGGTGCCCGAGGTCAGCGGCAAATCGACCATTGCCGTCATCAAACTCGGTACCGACCCCCGCACGGTGCGCCATGCGTTCATCATTACCAGTTTCTGAGGAGGGACCCTGATGGAATCACGCCGGAAACGCAGCCGGGGCCAGATCGTCAAATGGATCTGCTATGCGCTGCTGGGCCTTCTTTGTGCTGTTTTGCAGACCGCGCCCGGGCTGTTCCAGTTCGGGGCGGCAAAGCCGCTCTGGCTGCTGCCGCTGGCGCTGGCGGTCGCCGTGTTTGAGGGCGAGTTCGCCGGGGCTGTCTTTGGGGCGGTCTGCGGCCTGATGTGGGACTGGCTGGCCGGGCGCACCGTGGGCATGCTGGCGCTGGAGCTGCTGCTGCTCTGCTTTGCCGTTTCGGCGGTGATGCAGCTCTACTTCAAGAATTCGGCCGCCAACTTTGCACTCATTGCGTCTGCTGCCGCCCTGCTGGTGCTCACGCTGGACTGGCTGTTTTTCTACTACATGCCCGGTTACAGCGGCGCGGCCAGCCGCTGGCTGTGGTTTGTGCTGCCCACGGCGGCGCTCTCGGTGCCCGTCTGCTTCCCCCTGTTCGGGGTCGTGCGCCGCATCCACGAAGAATTTAAGATCGACAACGGCGTGGTGTAACGCACCCCGCGCCGGAAGGAGAATCCATGAACCAAGAAGAACGGAAAACCGCCATCCGGCGGATGCGTGTTCTGGTTGCCGCCGCCTGCATCCTGATGCTGCTGTACGGGCTGCGGCTCATCTTTTTGCAGCTGGTCAACGGGGACGATTTCAAATCCCAGGCCACCAACACCACCGACTACAAGTTTACGGTCACGGCGGCACGCGGTGACATTGTGGACAGCCGGGGGGAGCGCATTGCCACCAGCGTCACGGGCTACAACGTGGTGCTCAACAAGCTGCTGATGGGAGACGAAGATCTGGACGGGATGCTCCAGAAGATCGTCGAGCTGCTGCGCGCCAACGGTGAAAACTGGAACGATACCCTGCTCATCAGCCAGCCGGATGCAGCGGGCAATTATACCTTTACCGCCGAAGCGGGCAGCACCAGGGATCAGAAAGCCCTTGCCGCCATGAAGGACAATCTTGGTTTACAGCAGTATGCAACGGCCAATGATGTGATGGAGAAGCTGGTGGAGGACTACGACCTTGCCAGCTATCCGCTGAGCTGGCAGCGCACGCTGGGCGGTATCCATTACGAGATGCAGCTGCAGGCGTTCTCCAATGTGAACAACTTTATCATGGCGGAAAACGTCAGCGAGGCCACCGTGGCGACCATCAAGGAGCACAGCCTCTCGCTGCCGGGTGTGGAGATCGTGGAAACGAGTACCCGCAGCTATGAGCAATCCACGGTGCTGCCCCATGTGCTGGGCCGGGTGGGCAAGATCACCGCTGAAAAGTGGAAGGTGATCGATGAAAACGGCCAGACCACCTACCCCCTGCGGGACAAGGGCTACAACATGAACGACATCATCGGTATCTCGGGGCTGGAATCGGCCTACGAGGACGAGTTGCGGGGCAAGGACGGCGTGGAGACCATCACCCGCGACGCGGACGGTGTCATCGTGGACACGGCCCTGACCACCGTGCCGGAGCCGGGCCATACCGTCCAGCTGACGGTGGACAGCACCTTCCAGAAGGCGGTGGACCAGGCGCTGGCCAGCAACATCGAGATGATCAACCGCACCTACAACGTCAACAGCACCAAGGCAGCCGCCGGTGCAGCGGTGGTCATCGATGTGAAGAACGGCGCGGTGCTGGCCGCCGCCAACTACCCTACCTTTGACCAGAACCTCTACGCCACCCAGTACAGCGAGTACAGCGCAGACCCCAGCCTGCCCCTGTTCAATCGCTCGCTGCAGGGCCTGTACACCCCCGGCTCCACCTTCAAGCCTGCCGTGGTGGTGGCGGCGCTGGATTCGGGCCTCATCAACCGGTATTCCACCGTGTTCTGCAACGGTGTGTACAATTATTACAGCGACTACCACCCCAAGTGTACCCGCCACGGCCACAGCGGCAACATCGACGTGATCACCGCCATCAAGTGGAGCTGCAACATCTTCTTCTACGACGTGGGCCGCCGCCTGACCAGTGAGGTCTACGACGCCTACGCCTACAAGCTGGGCCTGGGTGTGCGCACCGGCGTGGAGGTCAGCGAGGCGCTGGGCCACCTGACCAGCAAGACCGACTCCAACTATATCGAGTCGCTGGACGTCCAGGCCGCCATCGGTCAGGGCAACACCGTGGTCAGCCCGGTGCAGCTGGCCACCTACGCGGCCACCATCGCCAACCGGGGCACCCGCTACCGCACCCACTTCGTCAAGGCCATCCTGGACTCCAACACCGGCGAGGTGCTGCAGGAGACCCAGCCCGAGGTCATGGACGTCATTGAGGACAGGGGAGAGACCTTTGATCTGGTGCAGCAGGGCATGATCGGCGTGTCCCAGACCATCCCGGTGCTGGCCAGCTACCCCTATACCATCGCCTGCAAGACCGGCACCCCCCAGCGCAGCGAGGGGTACTACGTCGGCAGCACCTATAAGCACTACACCAATACCATGATGATCGCCTACGGCCCGGCGGAGGACCCCCAGATCGCCATCGGCATCGTGGTGGAGTACGGCGGCGGCGGCGCCCGCGCGGGCAACCTGGTGGCGGACATTGCCAACGCCTACTTCGCCATGCAGGACGGTACCCTGAATGAGGATGGCACCATCGGCAAGCAGGAAACCGCCGCAGACAGCACCCCCGCTGACCAGACTGCCCCCGCCCAGACCGAAACCGGCACGGATACGGCAGCAGATACGGCCACAGACCCCGCCGCAGGCACCACGGATGCTGCTCAGGAGACCGCACCTGCCGGGCAGGACGCTTTAGACAATTGAAGAAGGATAAAACGCTGAAACACTGCTTTTGGTGGATTCTGGCGCTTTTTTCCGAAAAAAGTATGAAGTTTGTCTAAAAAACGGTTGTAAAAGAACGGAAACTGTGATACTATGATATATGCAAGAAAATGCCCACTGGCAAAACAAAGGAGAGGTTGACCGATGACGATTGCACTGATTGCGCATGACTCCAAAAAAGAGCTGATGGTTCAGTTCTGTACGGCGTATTGCCGGATTTTGAGCCAGCATAAATTGGTGGCTACGGGCACCACCGGCAAGCTGATCTCTGAGGCAACGGGTCTGCAGATCCAGCGCTTTCTGGCAGGTGTTCAGGGCGGTGATCAGCAGATCGCATCCCGCATTGCCTGCAATGAGGTCGATCTGCTCCTGTTCTTCCGCGATCCGATCAACGCAAAGCCCAGCGAACCCAACGAGATGACCCTGCTGCGCCTGTGTGATGTGCATAACATCCCGCTGGCCACCAACATCGCCACCGCGGAGGTGCTCATCCACGGTCTGGAGCGTGGAGATCTGGATTGGCGGGATATCGTCCACCCGCAGAACTGAAAACTGGAATAAAACACAAGCCCCCGCACGTTGGCCGGAAAACCAACGTGTGGGGGCTTTTTTGCATCCCTGTGATGTTACACGAACGTGACGGTTTCAGACAGAGGCTTGCGGGAGCTGTGGTTGGGCAGGGGACCTGCACCCTCGGCAGCGTGGCCCAGATCAAGGAGCATCACGATCTCCTCGTTTTCGGGCAGACCCAGCGCTTTTGCCAGCTTGTCCGGGTCAAAAAAGTTGACCCAGCAGCTGTCTACGCCTGCATTGGCAGCGCCCAGCAGCAGGTGGGTGGCCACGATGGCGGCATCCTCCATGCCGGAGTTCATCCGCTCGCCGGGGTAAGTAAAGGTGTGGTTCTTGTCATAGGCGACCACCAGACAGACGGGGGCACCGTAGCGGCAGGGAGTGGCAGCATCGATCTTTGCCAGCCCTTCTTCGGACTGAACGACGTAGATGCGCTGTTCCTGGGTGTTCTTGGCGGTGGGTGCCAGCCGACCGGCTTCCAGAATGGTGTGGAGTGCTGCAGCGTCTACCTTGCCTGCACCGAAATTCTTGCAGGAATACCGCTGTGCAATAAGCTGAGTGAATTCCATAACGATCTCCTCCTGACTTGGATTGGACGGAACAGAGCGCCGCTTGCAAGTGCTCTGTTATGCTGATTATACCACACTGCGCCGGTGGTGCAACCCTTAAAAGAGGTCCAGCATGTTGTCCAGATAGATCGCCTCCCGGACGTGGATCTGATACTCTGGCCGGGTCAGATAATAGAGCAGAAACTCCAGCACCAGCGCGCTGCCCAGCCCGCGCCCTTCCAGCTTGAAATTGGAAAAACCCAACGGCAGATAGTGCTCCCGGATGTCCGCAGTGCCGATGAACCCGGGGTTTTCCATCGCCTTGGAAAAGCGGTAGCCCTCCTGCGCGCCGGGGGCGGTGCACCGATGTTCGCAGACCTCCCCCAGATTTTTGCGGCTGACGGCTTCGTAGCAGCGCCTGCGCTCGGTGCAGCCGAACCAGCAGCACTCGTTGCAGAGAAATTCTACCTTGTCCTTTTCGGGCTGGGAGAGTGCATTCAGGGCATCAAAGGCCTTGTTCAGCCGGAAGTCCGGCACGACATACCGGAACTCCGGCCGCCGGACCTCTGCCTGAAACGCCTGAGGATCCGTCAGGACCTTGGTGGTGGAGGATACGAGATAAAGCTCCGGGTAATGCTGCTGCAGATAGTTCAGCAGCAGCTCGGAGTGAACGATGACCCCATTCTGCACAGTGCCCCGCTGGGCAAACTGCTGACACACTGCGTTGCATTTCCGGTCTGAGAGGTGCTCCGGGCGGAGCAGGGAATTGCTGAATGTGAGCCGGGCAGAGATGCCGTATTCCTGGGTCAGAGCCAGAACTTCGGCGGGGGAGTGCTCCCCGGCCTCCACGCGGCCCCCGCCCCAGATGCAATCCGGCGGCGCACCGTAGATGGAGCCGATCTCGCACCAGTCATAAAAATATTCCCGGTGCTCCCGGAACAGGGGCAGGAACAGGCGGTAGAGCTCGTAGAACTCGAACAGTCCGGGCAGGTGATAGCAGGCGGTATGTTTCATTCTCAGATTTCCTCGGTGTCAGAAGGTGCAGCGGTGATATCCCGGTAAAAGATCGCCCAGGCCGCTTCCTCGTAGGGGTGCAGAAAGAAAAAGCCGGCGCTCAGCGGGATGGACAGCAGGATCGGCAGAACAAGGACCGTATCCGCCGAGCGGGTGAAGGCAAAGACGAGAGAGAAACCAATCAGCATGGGCAGGGTGCAGAGCAGCTCCCAGCCCAGAAAGCTGAGATCGAGGCAGAACAGCCGCCACTTGTTGCCGTCCATGATGCGCCGGGATTCAGTGATGGCTTCGTTGGCCGTCAGGCCGGGGTGCTCGGCCATGATATAGGGGGTCATGGCATAGCTGTAGGCTTTTACCACGCCGGGGATGAACAGCAGCAGCGACCAGAGCGCCACATAAAGCCCCTGCAGGAAATTCATGCAGAAGCCGTCCCACAGGCGGTGCTTCTGGGAAGCAAGGTCGGAGAGGGCAGCGTCCCTGTGGTCTGCAAGGTTCAGGTTGAACCGGGCGTAGCCCAGCCGCACCGCACCGCCCACGATGACGGTGAACACTGCCCAGGCAAGGATGCAGATCACAAGAACCGCCAGCACGCCGCCGCTGCCGGTGGAAAACAGCCCGGCAAACCCCGGGGTGTCGCCGTTGGCGTTCTGGCTCATGTTGGAGATGACCCTGCCTGAGCTGCCCACAATGTTGGCTCCCAGCAAACTGGCGATCAGTCCGGCCAGAACAGCCGTCTTCCATCTGCCACGCAGGGCATCCAGCGCAAGGGCACGATAATCAGCAGAAAATTTCATAGAGCTTTCCTCCTGTCTGTAATGGAGATCGTTTGCTGAAAAACGGCAGCTGCCGTTTTATATAAAATACGTTTCAGCCTGCACAAAAATTGCAGCCGGGACTTCTTTTGCAAAGGCTCATCCCCGGGCATCCTGCCGGGTGGTGCTGAAATATTCCTTGGGGGTCATGCCGTACTCCTTTTTAAAGGCGCGGAAAAAGTGGTTGTAGCCCCCGAAGCCGCTGGTCTTGTACACCTCGGTGATGGGCAGGCCCTGCTCAATGAGGGCGCAGCAGCGGTCCAGCCGGGCTTTTACGATGTAGCGGTGCACGGTCTGACCGGTCTGGCGCTTGAATTCCCGGGCAATGTGCTCCCGGGAGACGAAAAACTCCTTTTCCAGACGATCCAGCGTCAGTTCCTCGGTGAGATGGGCCTGAATAAACAGGAAAACCTCGTCCAGCATCAGGTGGTGGCGGCTGACCGAAGCGGTGTGGAATTCGGCATGGATGCAGGCACGCAGCGCCAGCACCACGAACATCTGCAGGATGCCGTGCTCGAACGCCGCCGCGCCGAACTGACTGCTCTCCTGGGGGAGCACCAGCAGCTTCCGGGCAAGATTCTTCAGCAGCATATAGATCTGGCTGTCCGGCCGGACAGCCACCTGCCGGAAGGGCACCACATTGAAGCTTTTTTCAAAGTCGGTGTCCTCATCCGACAACTGCGCCAGCATCTGGGGAGACAACTGCACCCGGATGATCTCCAGCGGGCCGTAGGCTCCGGCATATTCCAGTCTGCCGCCCTGCCCGGGCTTGAGGATGATCAGATTCTGCTGCTGGGCGGGCAGCACCACCTCGCTGCACCGGAACACACCGCTGCCCCGTATGACCAGAAACAGGTCATAATACGCGCCCGAAAAGAATTCCCGAACAGTGCTTTGTTCAAAAAGATAACGTTTGGCTGTATAATTCACCAAAATTCCCTCCGTGGAACTGTCAGATGCGACAGTTTGTTGTACACAACTGAAAAGTACAACTGTCATAATTGCATAATACATCAATTTGCGATAGTTTTCAATCATTTTTTGGATATGCTTTGACGCAAAATTAACGTATAATGCAATCGAAGAGAAGAGGTTTGTGTGAAAAGCCTCGTGGTTTCATCTGTTTTTTTAAGGAGGATAAAACGCAATGGACCAGAAAAAGACCGTTCGGCCCTTCTCCATGAAGGACAAGATCGGCTATACACTGGGCGATCTGGGCTGCTGCTTCACCGAGCAGTACCGCGCCATGTATCTGTCGATCTTCTACACCCTGATCCTGCAGGTCAACCCCTTCCATGTGGGTATCCTGCTGCTGATCACCAAGATCTGGGATGCCGTCAACGACCCCATCATCGGCGCGATCGTGGACTCCCGCAAGGCCACCAAGGGCGGCAAGTTCATCCCGTGGATCCGCGCTTTCTCGTTCCCCATGGCAGTGCTGTGTGTGCTGGCCTTTGTCAATGTGGGCAACATCAGCTACGGCCTGCGTCTGGCCTACATGTTCATCACCTATGTGCTGTATGAGGCACTGTACACCTGCGTCAACGTGCCCTTCGGCACCCTGTCCAGCGTGATGACCGATGATGTGAGCCAGCGCACCGCTCTGTCCCGTTACCGCAGCCTGGGCGGCACCATCTTTATGACCGTCATGGTCATGGTCGGCCCCCTGTTCCTGTATGTGGACAACCAGCCTGTGGCTGGCCGCTTCCTGATGCTGGCCTGCATCTGCGCCATGCTGGGCCTGCTGTGCCTGCAGATCACCTGCGTGTGGTGCAAGGAGCGTGTGGAAGTGCCTGAGCGTCCGCAGGGCGAAAAGCTGAACTATCTGCACGTCCTGAAGGAAATCTCCCACAACAAAGCCCTGCTGGGCGTGATGTTCTTCAGCCTGACCGGCATGATCGGTGCATCCGTGGTCAACGGCCTGAACACCTACCTGTACAAGGACTTCTTCGGCAACGTCAAGATCCAGGCCGTTTCCGGTATGCTGAGCGTTCTGTACGCTGTGCTGTCCTTTGCCATCACCCAGCCTCTGGCCAACAAGCTCGGCAAGAAGGAGTGGTGCTGCATGGGCGCAGGCTTTGCCGCCGTCGTGTTCGGCATCCTGTTCTTCTTCCCCGTCCACAACCCTGTGGCCTTCATCGTCATCAACGGTATCTGCTACCTGGGCGCTTCCGGTATGCAGGTGCTGATCTGGGCCATGGTCAACGATGCCATCGACTACCATGAGCTGCAGACCGGCGAGCGCAACGAGGGCATCGTCTACTCCACCTACTCCTTCTTCCGCAAGCTCGCAAGCGCCATCTCCGGCAGCCTGTCCAGCTTTGTGCTGGGTGCCATCGGTTACAACGTCACCGCAGGCGCTGTGCAGACCGCAGGTGTTGTGAACGCCATCTGGAAGAGCTACACCGGCATCTACTTCCTGGGTTACGGCATTGCAGTGGCCATCCTGTTCTTCGTCTACCCCCTGACCAAGCAGAAGACGGCCGAGATGCTGGCAGAGCTGAAGAGCCGCCGTGCCGCAAAGGAGAGCAAGTAAATGAAGATTTTACAGGTCCAGTTTCAAAACCGTAATGGTCACACCCTGCGCGGCATCGTGACCCTGCCTGATACGGAGGGCAAGGTGCCCTTTGTGGTGCATCTGCACGGCTTTGCCGGCAGCTGCAGCGGCTACAAATCCATGTACACCCACCTGTCCCGCGCTCTGGCAGCGCAGGGCATTGGCAGCGCTCGGTTTGATTTTTACGGCAACGGCGAGAGTGACGGCGAGTTCGAGGATATGAGCTTTGACGGCCTGCACACCGATGCACAGGATATCTTTGCATGGGCAGCCCAGCAGCCCTATGTGGACAGCGAAAAGATGTTCCTCTCCGGCCAGAGCATGGGCGGCTACATTGCTGCCTCCTGCGCTCCGGTGATCCAGCCCCACGGCCTGATCCTGCTGTGCCCGGGCGCAGGGATGTGGTTTGGCTGCGCCCAGCGCGCCGACGGGGTGACCCAGACCGGCAAGGACTACGCCGACATGGAGGGTCTGTGCTACAAGATGGCCTTCAACTATGAGATGGCCAAGCACCCCGATCCCTTTACCGAGGCCAAGGGCTACAACGGCCCGGTGCTTCTGCTGCGGGCCGATGATGACCGTCTGGTGGACGAGGGCACCTGCAGCCGCTATGCCGAGGGGTACACCGCACCCGAGGTGGACACCATTGCAGGCGGCGGACACAACTTTGCCACGCTGACCGCCCGTGCCGCCGTGGAGGAAAAGACCGCCGCATTCATCAAAGCACATCTGTAAGGAGGCATTTGTATGGAAAACATGATCCTGCAGCCCATTGTAGTGGGCGGACAGACCTTTAAGAACCGCATCATGTTCCCCCCGCTGACCACCGGCTACGAGAAGAACGGCATGATCAGCGAGCAGGACATGGGCTTTTACACCCGCCTGGCCAAGGGCGGCGTGGGTTACATCGTTCTGGGCGATGTGGCACCCATCAACAGCTTTTCTCCCACCCCCAAGCTGTTTGACGACAGCCAGATCCCTGCCTTCAAGGCACTGGCCGACAGCGTGCACGCCTACGGCACCAAGCTGGGCGTCCAGCTCTTCCACCCGGAGTACGATGTGGACGCCATCAACAGCCTGTTCATGCAGAAGAAGTTTGACGAGATGCGTCAGCGCCTGCACCACGACATGATGTTCTTTACCGATGAGGCCAGCGAGGAAATGCTGATGTCCATCATCGATAAGATGTGCGCCTGTGCGGTGCGTGCCCAGAAGGCCGGTGTGGACGTGATCCAGATCCACGGCGACCGCCTGAACGGCTGCCTGTGCTCCACCCGGATGAACCACCGCACCGACAAGTTCGGCGGCAGTCTGGAAAACCGGGTTCGCTTTGCCCGGATGCTGACCCGGGCCATCCGCAAGGCTGTGCCGGGGATGATCATCGACTACAAGCTGTCCATCGTCACCCCGCAGCGCGGCAAGGGCGGCATCGACGAGGCCGATGCGGTGCAGTTCGCCCAGTGGCTGGTGGAGGACGGCGTGGATATGTTCCACGTTGCCCAGGCCAACCACACCGGCAACATGGCCGATACCATTCCTCCCATGGGTGTGCAGCCCTACGGCTTCTTTGTCAGGATTGCCGGGGACATCAAAAAGGCTGTCAACGTGCCGGTCAGCGCCGTGGGCCGTATCGTGGATGCCGAGATGGCAGAGCGTGTCATCGAGAGCGGCATGGCTGATATGGTGGCTGTTGGCCGTCCGTTGCTGGCAGACCCTGATTGGGGCGCAAAGATCGCTGCCGGTAAGGCCTGCGATATCCGCCGTTGCATCAGCTGCAACAAGGGCTGCACCGATGCCATCCAGAACCGCCAGTTCCTGTCCTGCGTGCTCAATGCCGAAAATGGCTATGAGAACAGCCGCAGCATCCAGCCTGCCGCACAGAAAAAGAAGGTGGCTGTTCTGGGCGGCGGCCCTGCCGGTCTGGAAGCTGCCCGTGTGGCAGCCCTGCGCGGTCACGATGTGACCCTGTTTGAGAAGACCACCTCTCTGGGCGGTCAGCTGAACATCGCCTGCGTGCCTCCCCGCAAGGAGGAGATGCGCCGCGCCGCACAGGATCTGATCCGCGCGGTCTGCAATGCCGGGGTGCACCTGTGCATGGGCCAGACCCGCACCGCTGAGCAGCTGCAGGAGGCCGGTTTTGAGGCTGTCATCAACGCTGTGGGTGCCCACAGCGCCGCACCCCGCATCCCCGGCATTGACGGCGTGAATGTGGCCGATGCTTGGAAGGTGCTGGCCGGTGAGCAGCAGGTCTACGGCACTGTGGCTGTCATCGGCGGCGGCATGGTGGGCTGCGAGACCGCAGAGTATCTGGCTGCCCGCGGCTGCAAGGTGTCCGTTATCGAGATGATGGACAAGATCGCCGCAGGCGAGAGCACCACCATTCTGCCTACCCTGCTGGAAAACTACAAGACCTACGGCGTGGAGCAGTACCCCAGCCACAAGGTCAAGGAGTTCCGCATGGACGCCGTCGTCTGCGAGAACAAGGACGGCGCAGAGGTGACCATCCCCTGCGATTACATCGTGCTGGCTATGGGCGCACGCTCCAACGAGTTTGACGCTGCTGCGCTGGAAGCTGCCAATATCCCGGTGTACTCCATCGGCGATGCCGCAGGCAAGGCTGCAGATATCTCCAACGCCATCCGTACCGGCTACGATACCGCCTGCCAGCTGTAAAGTAGTCTGAGATGCGCACAGCGCATCGCCAAAAGTGCAAGCCCGGAAGGTCTGTGTGCCTTCCGGGCTTGCTTTTTCACCCTCTCAGGCAAAGCCTTGACGGCTTTGCCAGCTCCCCCGAAAGGGGAAGCTTTTTTGCATTTTCCGGTCAGCACAAATAAAGCTCCCCCCTCGGGGGAGCTGGCATCGCGCAGCGATGACTGAGAGGGTTATGACGCGATGCCTTTTGCGATATTTTTCCGCCGGTTAAGCCTGGATATAGAAATCCGACAAGAGTTGTGTTAGAATAAGGCATCCGGGAGCGCCATGCGGCGGGTGCTCCGCTTCAACATGAAAAATGGAGGCTTTTTATGAAAAAGACCTATCGCTCGTTCTTTTGTCTGTTTGCAGTGCTGCTGCTCAGTGTCAGTGCACTGCCCGCTGCCTCGGCACTGTTTTCGGAGCGGCTCTACTACTATGGTACGGTAGAAGAGATTAGCCGCGCTGCGGACGGTACGGTGGAGTCTGTACTGGTGACCGCAGAGGGGCAGGAGACCTATGAAATGGTGATCACTGAGCGTACCCAGTGGAAAGACCATGACGAAAAGACCACCTCCGATCCCGCTACTCTCGCAGTAGGGGAGCAGATCTGTGTGGTGCACGACCCTGCCGTGATGATGTCGCTGCCGCCGCAGTCGGTGGCTTATACCGTCATCCGCAATTTCCCCGCAGGTACGGATCTGGAGCAGGAAGCCCGCGACGCTGCCTGCCCGGTGAAGCAGTTCTTCGCCCGGACCCGCAAGGCCATTGAGGGCTGGTTCTACCAGACCATGCCCATTGCGGAGTGAATCTGACTGCATCGTAAAAAAGGAAAACATCTGCTGTCCCGTGCCGGAGATTGTCACGTCCGGCAAAGGGGCAGCAGATGTTTTTTTGTGTGTAATCCTGCCTTGTTCAACTTACGATTCATCCAGTTGGGCAGCAGTGCAGAAACACTCAGTTCCGCTGGAACCCAAGATAGCGGGTGCCTTGAAAACTCAGCTTTCCAATGTCGCCCTCCACAAGCATCCCATACTCTGAGCCGTCTACGGTAAGTTCCATACGGTCGCCGCTTTCCACCTGAAAGGTCACATAATAGGTGGTAAACGTATGCATCATCGTGTTGTCCGTGTGGTGATGAGAAACCTCCGTGCGCTTTGCCACCACCGTTGCCGGAACGGTGAGCCGCGGCGAATGGTTGTTTTTATTCCAGGTGCGGATATTTCCGATGATGGCATACAGGATCATGCCCAGAACCACAAGGAACAGGATGGGAAACAGGATGCTGAACAACAGATCAAATCCAGCGAAAAACATCTTACTCCTCCAAAATTTCTTCCAGCAGTCCCTTTACGTCCTCCAAAAAGGATTCCTCTCCAAGGGTGTTCACTTTGAAGAACACCGCCTGACTGCCGCCTGCGGTGATGGCGGATAACCGGATCGGGCTGTCCCCGTTCTGAAACATGGTCAGCGTCAGACTCAGGCGGTTGCCGCCCATCACGCTGTACCGTTCAAAGACGCGGACGCTGCACCGGGCATCGCCCTCTTTGAAATCACTTCCGGCTTCCAGCTCTGCCGACCAGCTGCTGGCCGGAATTTCGTTTTCCAACTTCCAGAGCAGCTGTTCAAATTTCTTGTTTTGAATGGTCTTTTCAAAGATCGCCATAATGGTTCCTCCGTTTTACCAACAAAATTCGGTCCCTTATCCTTAATACGAACGAACCCGCAGGAAAATTGCAGAATGCCATCCATGCGCTCTGGATTCGGAGGAATACTTTGTGATCTTCCAACAGCATACAGTAGCACCAGGGGGTGCTGTGTATGCTATTAACGCTGCTGCAATTTTTCGCTACAAAATTTCTGGTGCTGGCGCTGCATCTGGAAGCGGGGAGTTTCCCAAAGCCGCTCAGCGCGCGGGAGGAGATCGAAACCTTTGCGGCTCTGCGGGCGGGGGACAGGAGTGCGCGGGAGAAGATCATCCGCCACAACCTGCGGCTGGTGGCCCATGTGGCAAAGAAATACTACGCCCAGCCCGGCGACCAGGAGGACCTGATCTCAATTGGAACCATTGGGCTGATGAAGGCCGTGGATACCTTTGACACCACCCGCAAGGCGCGGTTTGCGACCTATGCCAGCAGGTGCATTGAGAATGCTATCCTCACCCGAGCGAACGCCGGATGGAGAATCGGAACCATCTCCACCGCCCTCGGGGTCATTCTCGTCCTCTTCCGGGTCTACCGGGAAGGTGGTCCAGTCGATTTCATCCTCCGGTGAACCGAAGAGCACCACATGCGCCACCTTGCCGTCCCACACCACCTTGCGCACCACCGTGCGGATGGCAGCGCGCTTCTGCGTCACGGTCATGTCGTCGATGTTGTCGTGGAACACGGTCAGCAGCTGCCGCATCACGTCAAACTCGA
>ERZ1106963.1257-NODE-1257-length-32110-cov-19.212822_pt1 | contig 32110 bp, 31 predicted proteins | sample MGYA00403681_ERZ1106963 | MGnify/ENA primary metagenome ERZ1106963 (study PRJEB35170, sample SAMEA104062407) | human gut metagenome | biome: human gut; feature: human-associated habitat; material: faeces | place: Denmark | collected 2012-05-03 ...
GATTTACAGTCTGTCCCCATTGGCCACTCGGGAACACGCCCATATTCTTTTGTGTCCGCCGCGCGGACTACCTGTATATATTACCACGCGCAAAGCAGTTTGTCAACCATCTGCAACAGATTTTATCGCAATTTCTGCACCAATCTCTCCAACAAACTCGCCCCATGGAAAAACCGCCCGGAAATCAATGTTCCCGAGCGGTTTTTCTTGGAGCTGGTGACAGGAGTTGAACGAGCCACCGGCATTGCATCACTGAAAAACGGAGATTTTTACACTAAAATCTGCACGTTTAGCAGTCTTTTTCTTGTACCATCCTGCACAGCCCACACACCCACAAAATCAAAAGTGTGTTAAAATGTGTGTTATTTTCCGGCGTGCAGCAGCTTCAAAAACATGCCGTTGACGGCCTGCGCGGTCTCTGTGTCCTCACCGGTCAGAGCGTGGCCGTACACGCCAAAGGTGTCCATGTCTTCAGAGTGGCCTACAAGGTCTTTGACCTCACCGGCGGGCAGCTTCTTTGCCACGCTGACAAAGGTGTGCCGCATCTCGTAGGCTGACACCGGCGGGATCTCATTCACCCGGCAATAGACCTGCCAGCGCTTATAGTAATAGGCTTCGCTTTTCAGGCAAAACACGCTCTCACCGGCCCCAGTGACGGCCCGCTGCTGTTCCAGCACGGCACGCGCCAGATCGGACAGCACAAAGGCCCGCACGGCGTTGTCGTTCTTGCCGCGGGTCTGTTCGCCCAGCACGTTCACGGCGCGGGAGATGAACACTGTGCCGCCCTTGACATCGGCCCAGCGCAGGCCCACCAGTTCACCCGGGCGCAGGCCCGTGAGCACCTGAAAGCGGTAGGCATGGATAAAATCATCATGCACCCGCTTGCCCCTGTACAGGGTCGTGTCCACGCGGAACAGCGTTATCAGGGCATCCGGCTGCAACACCTTCTTGCCCTTTGGACGGGCGCCAGCTGGCACATGCAGCCCTTCGGGGTGGAAGGTGGTCAGCTTCTTTGCACGGCACCATTTGCAGAATGCCCGCATATCCGCGCAGAGGGATTGCAGGGACTTCTTTGCAAGGCCGTCGCTGTAGGCGTCGTTTACCACGTCCTGCAGATCCTGTTCGGTCAGGCTGGTAATACGCTTCCTGCCGATCGCGGGCAGTATCCGCGTCCGCCAGCGGCTTTCAACGTTCCGCTGGTTGCCGGTGCCCGTGGTCTTTACCGCTGTGGCATACCACTCTTGATAGAGATCCTCCACCCGGCGGGCCTTGACCCCGATGCCATCATCTAACCAGCGGTCAGCCTTTGCATTGGCTTCCCGCTGCCCAGTGCGGCCCGGGGTGCTGCTGTAGAACTGTTTCCGCACGCCGTCTTTCTGCACGGCAATGCGCCAGCGCTGGTATTTTTCTTCCCACTGGGCCGTGTTGGTTCGCTTGCTCATCTGGCTGCATCACTCTTTCTTTGTGCATTTTTCCCCCGGCGGCGCTCTGATCACGGCCCGATCGGAGACTATCAGCCGTCAAAATGACGAATCTCCCGTTGTTGCATTGTGCGACAGCGGTTTTATATTGCCGAACTGTTCAGCAACATCCAGCGTTTACAGTTGTCCAACAATTGGACAACTGCCAGAGCTTGTCGCATTGTGCGACGAGCTGCCACTATCGGAGTTGTCGCATTGTGCGACAACTCCCCCATGTTGCAGCACCGTGCGGCATCTTAAATGGTCAACAGTTGAACCTTTAAATCCGCAACTGTTGCGGGATTAAATCTCACAGTTGAATTTTCAGCCGCGACACGCCCACACCGGCTACAAGCCCCCTGTGGACGCTTTTTGTGTACTGCTTCTATGGAGGGTATGGAGGGTAGGAGCCTATTTCCGAAAACTCCCTAGTAGGGGAACAAAAAAATAGAATATATAGGAAAGTCCCCGGAAAGGCTCCTTTGCTTCCATTCTCTCCATGCACAACTTATTCTGTGGTGGGAGTGGTGGATAGATGGGTCTTTTCAAGAACTCCCTAGATGTAACAAAAAATTATATATAGAAAAGTCTGGGAACAGCCCCCTCTGCCACCACAGCCACCACACGGTCAGTTCTTCAGGCGTCACACGCTCACAGCTGCCCGCTGTGGGCGTTTTATTTTTCGGCGGGTTCTTTATCGTCTGCACCGCCGGGAACACTCTGGGCGGTGTCTGCCCGGCGCTGGTAGGCTGGTATCTGGGCCAGCTCCTGCACACGCTCCACCGCCACAGTCTGGCCGTTGTCGTTCAGGTTGCGGAAGTGTGAAAGTAACTGGCTTTCCTTTTCGGTAAAGTCGTCACTCTTTTTGCGTTGTTTCTGCACTTCTCGCTTACCGTCCACCGCAAAAACGTCTATCCATTCAACGCCAAGTGCTGTTGCTATCTTTTCTATAGTTTCAAAACTCGGCTCTCTCACATCTCGTTCATATTGTTGAATAGTAATCGGAGCTACGACAATTTTTTCTGCAAGCTCTTTTTGTGTAAGACCGGCTTCTTTTCGTAACATTTGAATATTTTGACCTATTGTCAATTAAATCACCTCCGATATATGTTGATAATAGCACATTTTTGATGTGCATTCAACACGAATGCACAAAAAAGTGTTGACACATTCATTTTGAAGATGTATAATGCATTCAAATCGAATGCAAAGCGAGGTGAACACCATGAAAGTATCAAAACACGCATTGACCGTTGCAATGGCTCGTGCATGTATGTCCCCCGGTGAACTTTCAAAAAAGGCTGGTTTGGGTACGCAGAGCATCCGCAACGCAGTTAACGGCCTCAATCTGATGCCTGCCACTGTGGGCAAGATTGCCGCAGCCCTGGGCGTGGATGTGACTGAAATTATCGAAAAGGAGGATTGAACCATGTACAGACCATTTCACAAGCTCCGTGTCCGGTTTGCAGAACTGGAAATGAAGCAGGGGGAAGTAGCCAAGCGTGCCAACATGGCCGAAAGCACCCTGACCGCCCGCATGACTGGCCGCTTGCCGTGGAACGGGGACGAGATCGCCCGTGTTGCCAAGGTGCTGGACATTCCCGCCGACCAGATCGGTGCATTCTTCTTTGAGGACGCACCCAAGGAATACAAGAAAGGAGCTTAACCACATGAACGACATTGCCGAAGCAAACAGCAGCCTGAACGAGTACGGCTTTGAATCCTACTCGTTCCCCGCCGAAGTGGCAGAACACGACGACTTGCAGGCCCTTGACCTTGAGTTCTGCAAGTTCGCTCAGGCCACCGGTACGAACTACATCGAGATGTGCAAGCGCGTGGCTGCTATCCATGCCAAGCTTGCCCGTGCTGGCCGGTACGGCGGCGGGCAATGGACAGCATGGTGCACCGCGCGGGGACTGAGCGAGGGCAATTCTCGCCGCATGACCACAATCGGTGAGCGTTTTAATTCCGCCAATTTGGCGGAATTAAACACCTTGCAGCTTGAGAATATGCCGAAGTCCCTGCTTTATGCAGCCAGCAAGAACAACGTATCTCCTGTAACGTGGGAGCTGCTGAGCAGCAGCGACCCGCAAGACGTTGAAGTTGGTAAGGGACTGCTGGAAGCCGAAAAGGGCATAGAGAAATCTCGTGAACTGTTCCGGAAAGCCATGGAAGAAGCAAAGAAGTGGTATACCATTGACCAGCAGTACCCTGGTGTGTTCGTCGGGAATGAATACGAGATCATGCGCCAGATCGCCCAGTGTTACACCGTGGCAGAGGTTGAAGCACTGGTAGATGAACGCCTAAACAAGTTCTGCACGGAAAAGCCGCTCGATCAGAGGACGCCGGAAGAAGTCGCAGCATTCTTTCGCCTTGAAATCTGAGACGGCCAGCGCAAGCGCACGGGCGGCACTAATTAAACAAGTTGTAATTTTCACTTTTACAATTTGTTGTAAAAATGCAGAAATAGCCGCTATTTTGCACGACACGAAAAACTGCAATTTTGCAGTTATAGCCGCTATGACCGCTACATTTGCAGTGCAAAATAGCCTATATATAATAAGCAAACTGCAACTGCATTGTGATGGGGTCTCCCGGAGGATGGGGCGTGCACAGCCCCCATCCATCCGGGGAACCCTCCCCATCACGTTGGCAGAATTCAAAACAAAAAGAAAGCCGCTCACACTGTACCAGCAGCGTGGGCGGCAGATGGGCGGTAAAGTTTCCAGACAATACCGCCCCCATTATATCAAAAATGGAGGATATTTCAATGCTGAAACTTGAAAAGCGTATCACCTTGCACACCTTCGATGTGGAGTACATCGACCAGCGGGAGCCGAAGCCCCGCGCCGTACACCACGAGCTTTGCGTGCTGGATGGCGGGCGCGTGTCCGCGCTGGAACGTCTGGGCCAGTCCCCTGCAAGCTGGATTTGTCAGCAGTATGCCCGGCAGGGCTTTACCGTGGGCGCTGTCCACAAGGGTGAGCGCCTGACTGCCAACGTTGACACGGCCACCCTTTGGGGCATGGCAGTGCAGCAGGCTGGCACCCAGCACAAGAGCGCCGCCCCTGACCCTGTAGACCGTAACTGCGCCCCGGCTGGCAAGTTTGTGAACCCGCTGCCCAATCTGCCGCCGGTGCCTGATTTTGCAGAAGCCGTTGCCAAGTCGAAAGCCGACGCGGCCCGCCTGCATGAGATCGCGGCAGAGCTGGCCGCAAAGAGTGCACAGCTGGAAAGGAGCGCAAAGGCATGACCAAGCAAGATTACATCAACGCAATCTCGCACATGTTGGAAGGTGCAGACATTGAAGCCCTGCGCCTGATCTGGATTGCAACACGCAATCTGACCCGGAAGCCGGAAGAAGGTGCAGCCCAATGACTGAACATCCAACCCGTGCAGAGCTGACCGCTGCAATCGCTGCTCTGCTGGACAAGGCCGACTATCGGAAACTGCGGCTTGTGTGGGTGTATGCAAGCCACCTGATCGGCTGAACCCCGACCGAACAACGAGCGAACCGAGAGAAACCAGCCCAAGCAACAAGAAAGCCGCCTTCCCTGCGGCAACAGGGAGGGCGGCACAACGGGCGGTATAGTTTGCAACGACCAATACCGCCCCCAGTTTAACAAAACAGGAGGATTTTTGCAATGACTATGTATCACTTTACCTGTGTGGCACCCTTCCTTGCGTGGTGCCTGATCGGCGCTGTGGCCTGCTGGTTCAGCGGGAACCGCTAAGGAGGTGGGCGAGATGGAACAGACCGTGAACGCCCCGGCGGATATTTCGGCGGATTATTCGTTCATCATGGACGATGACAGCATGAGCGGCGACGGCATCCGCGCGGGTGACATTGTTTACTTTGCCGCCTGCGACCATGTGGACAACGGCCAGATCGCCGCCGTGCAGACACCTGACAGCGTGGAGATTTGCCACGTCTGGCAGCATCGCCTGTACATTGCCCTTGTGACCGCAGACCTGAAGCGCAGAAGTCTTATTATTCCAGTAGCAGACCGGGACCGCGTGAAGATCATCGGGCGGGCCGTTGCCGTGCTGCACATGCTGAACACCAAGACAGAGAAAGGACAAGACCATGAAGAGAAATGAACTTCGCGCCCTGGGTATGACCCCGGAGCAGATCGACGCCGTTATGCAGATGAACGGCAATGACGTGAACCGCCTGAAAGCCGACACCGTGACCAAGAGCAGCAAGGAAGCGCAGCGCCTGCGGGAATCCTGTGTGGTGCTGCTGGAACTGCTGGACAGCCCGGAAGCTATCCGCGCTGTGCTGCTGCATGTGTCCCGCCTGTATACGGAGCAGGAGCGCAGAAAGTCGCAGGAGGGCCAGCAGTGAAGGTAAAGATAACTTACGCCCCGGAACACAAAAGCGCAGCAGCAGCCACGCTGGCCGCCCTGCGCGGGATGTTCCCGGCGGCCCGCGTCCATGAGAGCACCAACAAGGCCGGTGTTTGCGCCGTGTCCTTGACGGTCACAGACAGGCAGTTGAACAGCCCCGGAAAAGGTGGTATAATAGAGCCGTAAGGCATAGAGTACCGCCGGGAGACCGGTAGCCATAAGGCACAGGGAAAACGCTTCGGCGGTTCTCTGTGCCTATTTTTTATGCAATTTGCCCCGGTACTGGCATCGATCAGCACCCGGCCCGCGTCGCAAAACTGGCAAATTGCACAAACACACCCACGGCGGGGAAAAGCCGGAGAAAGGAAACCACTATGGAACAGAACACCCAGACCACAAGCCCCGAGGAACAGACCGGCGTGCAGCAGCCTGCACCCGAAAACGGCAGCACCCAGCCGGAACAGGAAAAACGATTCACCCAGTCGGACGTTGACCGCATTGTAAAGGATCGCTTGAAGCGTGCCGAGCGCACCGCAGACAGCGCCCAGGCTGACGAGCTCAACGCCCAGCGCGCGGAACTGACCCAGCGCCAGAACCGCCTTGAATGCCGCGAGTACCTGTTGAACAGTGGGTATAACCCCGGGCTGTTGGACATTCTCGACACTTCCGACCCTGAAAAATTTAAGAGCTGCGCCAGCAAGCTGCAACTGCTGATCGACACGGAAAAGCGCAAAGCATACCCGGTTCCCCCTCTGCGCGGCGACCCTGACCCCAGCGGCAGCCGCCGGTCAGACTTTGCGTCGGCCTTTGCCAACGGCTCCAAGCACAAGCCGAAGAGCTGGCCCCCTGCTTATGATGAAGATTAACGAGGTTTTCATACATGTCTATTGAACTTACTACCAAATTTTCCCCGCAGACCGACGAGCTTTTCAAAGCGGAAAGCAAAATCAGTCTGCTGACTAACACCGATTTTGATTGGACGGGCGCCCACTCCATCAAGCTGTATAAAATCAGCACCACGCCCCTGAACGACTACGCCCGCAACGCCGTTGCAAGCGGGCAGCAGATTCATTATTACGGCGCAAACGGCAGCGAGCTGGAAGCCTACCCGGACAGCGCCGAAACGCTTTCCCGCTATGGCAAGCTGCTTGATCTGTCCGCAACCACCGAGGAGCTGCTGTTGAAGCATGACCGTTCTTTCATCTTCAACGTTGACAAGCTGGATCAGGACGAAACGCAGCAGCAGCTGGAAGCCGGCACCGCGCTGGCCCGCGAGCTTCGGGAGGTTGTCGTTCCCGAGGTGGACGCCAACGTGTACACCGTCATGACCACCGGGGCTGGAAATGCCCCCTCCCCTGCAGCACTCACCACCAAAAATATTTACCCCTCCATCCTTGCCGCCTCCCAGGCGCTGGACGACGCCGAGGTTCCCGAGACCGAGCGCGTGCTGGTGGTCACTCCGGCAACCTACGCCCTTCTGAAACAGGCTGTGGAGTTCGACCACACCGAGATCGGCGCAGAGATGCGTGCCCGCGGCGTGGTTGCCATGATCGACGGCGCAGCTGTGGTGAAGGTTCCGGCCATTCGCCTGCCGGAAAAGTTCGGCTTTATGCTGTGTCATCCGTCCGCTACCGTGGCCCCCGTCAAGCTGGAAGATTTCGGCATTCACGACGACACCCCGCTTTCAAGCGGCACCATCGTGACCGGCCGCGTGTGCTATGACGCGTTCGTGCTGGACAATAAGAAATCCGGCATCTACTATCAGGCCACCACCTGACGCAGCACAGCAAAGGCCTGAGCCACCGCCCCAAAGCAGCCGGGTTCAATGCTTTTGAGGTGGGGGAGTACCTCCCTCCCAGGGGGCCCTCTGACCTTCCTACACCGTACTGTGAATATTTTCTCGCAAAAGGGCGCACGGGTTCCGGCCTGTGTGCCCCTTTTTCTTTGAATGGAGTGCAATTCTATGGACAAGCAGCCAGCCAAAACCACAGGTCAGCAGGACACAAACGCAGCCCTTGCAGCTCTGGCAGCCGCCGGGAATACCTTTGCTTTGGGCCAGCTGTGGGAGATCAACAAGGGGTTGCTGCACCGCCTGTTCTGGCAATGGTACAGCAAGAACAAGGCCGTTGCGGACAGCGCAGGCCTGACTATAGAAGATTTTGACCAGGAGGCGTTTTTTGCGGTCCAGGCTGCTGCCCAGGCCTTTGACCCGGAAAAGGGCACCTTTGCCACGCTGCTTGGCTACTATGTGCAAAACCGAATCAGCAAAGTGGTATGCGGTGAGCATGGCCGCCTGATGACCACAGAGGACGGGCGGGAAGTCCGCATATCTGCCAACCCGCTGAACGGCAGCACCAGCATTGACACCCCGCTGGACGATACCGACGGCGGCAGCGCAACCCTTGGCGACCTGCAGGAAGACCCGGCAGCCGCCCAGGCGTTCCAGGCTGCCGAGGAGGAAATCTATACCCAGGAGCTCCACGCAGCCCTGGAGGATGCTTTGGGCAAGCTGGCAGACCGGGAGGCCGACGTGATACGCCGCCACTACTACAAGGGCCAGACCCTCCGGGAGATCGGGGATGCGATCGGCATTTCTGGCAACCGCGTGAACCAAATCGAACGGCACGGCTTTCAATGTCTGCGCAGAGATACCGCCCTTGCCCGCTGGCGTGATGAGGTTATTTCAACCAGAGCGTGGCGCGGCACCGGCTGGAACGCATGGAACCGCTATGGCAGCGTGCAGGAACGCACCGTTGAATATCTGGAAAAGAAGGAAGAGGAACGCTTTGACTACTACGCATGGCGCGATCAGATGATACGGGAACACTACGCAGACTTTGAAGCCGCTGGCTATTTTGACCGCCACCCAGAGCAGCGGCCAGAGCCCCCAAACGGTTGATAGTGTGTTATAGGCCCAAAAGCGTGTTAAATAGTGTGTTAAAGCAAAAGAAAAGAGCCTAGATTTTAACGAATCTAGGCTCTTTTCGATGGAGCTGGTGACAGGAGTTGAACCTGCAACCCACTGATTACAAATCAGTTGCGCTACCATTGCGCCACACCAGCTTATTTTATTGTTTTCCGAAGGGCGGTCTGCCGATTGATAATGCCTTCCGCCTGTGACAAATCACTGGTTTATAGGATAGCAGAAACCACGCAAATTGTCAATATCCACTCGTGTTCTCGGATGGGAAGCGTCGGGCAGCGTGAGCACTTTTTCCCTGTTCGTTCAACGGTTCGTTTCCCGGGCTGTGCAGCGGCAGCAGGCGTGTTCCGGCAGGCAGAGCCATGCCGCGCCGGCGCGGGCTGCAGGCACAGCGCCCCGCCGGCAGCGTTTTGGCCGTATCAAACCGATAAAACCGCTTGCAAGGCGGGGTTTGCAGCGCTATAATCGAATTGGGATATTATGCAGAAATGCCGTCTGCTTCCCGGTGCGGAGCCTGCGGCAGCAGCCTTGACGGCGGACAAACCCAGAGGATTTCTGTGAGGAGAGTTGTTTATGTGTCAGATCAGGGTGAATCTGCGCCGATGGGCCTGCCTTCTGGCAGCGCTGGCGTGCCTGCTTGCGCGGCTGCCGCTTCCTGCACACGCAGCGGGAGCCGCGTCAAAAGTGGTGCGTGTGGGCTGGTATGAGGACGCCTACAATATCACGGGCAAGAACGGCGAGCGCAGCGGCTATGCCTACGAATATGAGCAGTCGGTCGCGGCATACACCGGCTGGACTTACGAATACGTCAAGGCCGGCTGGTCGGACCTGCTCCAGATGATGAAAAGCGGCGAGATCGACCTGATGGCTGGTGTTTCCTACACCGAGGACCGTGCACAGGACATGCTGTTCAGTGAGCTGCCGATGGGCCGGGAAATCTATTATCTGTATGCCGACCTGGCCCACACGGACATTTCGGCCTCGGACCTGCGCACTCTGAACGGCAAACGCATCGCTCTGCTGAAAACCAGCGTGCAGGCCGCCCAGTTCTATCAATGGGAGGAGGATCACGGCCTGCATCTGCAATATGTGTGGTCCAACAGCTTCGAGCAGGGCAAGCAGCAGGCGCAGGGCCGCGAGATCGACTGCGTCATTTCCACCGAGACGCCTGCCTGGGTGGAATACGGCATGTCTGCCATTGCCCAGACCGGCGGCTCCGACATCTACTTTGCCATCAGCAGGAGCCGGCAGGACCTGAAGGAAGAGCTGGATCACGCCATGCGCAAGATGGAATTCGACAAGCCGTTTTACGCCGACGAGCTGCACCAGCGGTATCTTTCTGCCTCCTATACGCCTGTGCTGTCCAGCGAGGAACAGGACTGGGTCACGCAGCATGGAGACATTCGGATCGGTTTTCTGACCAGCGATGCCGGCATCAGTACCTATGTGCCGGAGAGCGGGCAGCTGGTGGGAGTGATCAACGACTACATCACCTTTGCATCCGACAGCATCAGCAACCGGAAGCTGGATTTTTCACTGGTCGGGTATGATTCCATGGAAGAGGAGGTCCAGGCCTTGAAAGACGGCCAGATCGACCTCATCTTCCATTTTGCCCAGAACCCCTATGTAGCGGAAGAGAACAACTTCGTTCTGTCCAACACGGTCCTGACCCTGAACATGGCGGCAGTCACAGCGCAGAATTCCTTCAACGAGAACCATGCGAACACCGTTGCTCTGCTGAAGGATGACCTGCTGCTGAAATGGTACGTTTCTTACTACTATCCGGACTGGAACATCGTCGAGTACAATTCCCTGAAGGATGCCGAGGCAGCCATGCGCAGCGGCGAAAACGACTGCCTGCTTGCCGAATCGGGCGAGGTCGCGAAGTACCGTGAGGACAAAAGGCTCCACAGCGTTTTCCTCACGCAGGACGGCAATGTCTCTTTTGCCGTGGCACGCGGAGATGTCACCCTGATGTCGATCCTGAACAAGACCCTGCGCACGATCCCGGCCTCCATGCTGACGGGTGCGCTGCCCATGTACGAGGCCTCGCTGGAAAAGGTGACCGTGACCGACTTTGTAAAGGATAATTTTCTTGTCGTCTCCGTGATGCTGATCACCTTCTTCGGGATGATCCTGGCGGTCATCCTTGTCTCGCTGCGCCGGTCGCGCATCGCTGAGGCAAACGCCAAGGAAGCCGCCCGGCAGGCCCGGAAGCTGAACCAGAAATTGCAGGAAAGCCAGCGAGAGCTGCGGGCGGCCCTGCAGCAGGCGGAGAGCGCCAGCTCGGCCAAGACCACCTTCCTGAGCAACGTGTCTCACGACATCCGTACCCCGATGAACGCCATCGTGGGCCTGGCCAGCCTGATGGAAAACGACCTGCAAAACCCGGGCAAGCTGCAGGGCTACATTGACAAGTTGAAGACCGCCAGCTGGCATCTGCTGAACCTCATCAACGAGATCCTGGACATGAGCAAGATCGAAAGCGGCAAGGCCACCCTGAACATCCAGCCCTTCCGCATGGCCGAGCAGATCGCGCAGGTGGACAGCGTGATCCGCCAGCAGGCCGTGCTGCGGGACCAGCAGTTCACCGTACAGGTCCACGACCTGCTCCACGAGAATGTGGAAGGCGACGCCACCCGCCTGCGGCAGGTACTGCTCAACATCCTGTCCAATGCGGTCAAGTACACCGGCCATGGCGGCAGCATCTCGCTGAATGTGGAGGAGATCCTCCGCAGCGGCCACTATGCCCGCTACAAGTTCACCGTCACCGACAACGGCATCGGCATGAGCGAAGCGTTCCAGAAGCACATTTACGAGTCCTTCAGCCGGGCCGAGAATTCGGTGACCAACAAGGTGCAGGGCACCGGCCTGGGCATGGCCATCGCCAAGAACATCGTGGACATGATGGGCGGTGTCATCACGCTGCAAAGCCAGCTGGGCAAGGGCACCCGCTTCGAGGTGGTGCTGGACTTCAAGATCTGCGAAGAAACGGCGCAGGCAGCACCCGCCGTCTGCCCTGCCCCGGCGCAGGACAGCCCGTCGCTGCACGGGATGCGCTTCCTCTGCGCCGAGGACAACGAGATCAACGCCGAGATCCTGCAGTCCCTGCTGGAGATGCGGGGCGCTTCCTGCACCATCTGCCGCGACGGTGCCGAGGTCGTGGAGAAATTCCGGACCGTGGCCCCCGGCGAGTACGACGCCATCCTGATGGACGTGCAGATGCCCGGCATGGACGGCTACGAAGCCACCCGGACGATCCGCAGCGGTGCAAACCCGCTGGGCCGGACCATTCCCATCATCGCCATGACAGCCAACGCCTTTGCCGAGGACGTCAAAAAGAGCCTGGATGCCGGCATGAACGCCCACCTGTCCAAGCCGGTGGACCTGAACGCACTGGAGCAGACCCTGCAGCGCTTCCGCTACGAACCGTCTGCGGAGCAGCCGCAATAACCGACAACATAAAAGCCCTGCCGCTGAAAATCAAGCGGCAGGGCTTTCTGTTTGCAGTCCGGTCAGGCAAGGGCCTGCTGGATCTTTGCAAAGTCGGCCAGGGTAAGGGCCTCGGGGCGGATGCGGGCGTCGAACCCGGACGCCTCGATGGCGGCAATGACCTTTTCCTTGGGCAGGTTCAGGCCGCCTGCAATGGCGTTGGCCGCAGTCTTGCGGCGCTGGCCAAAGGCCGCACGGATCAGTGCAAAGTAGCCGTCCTCGTCCTCCACCTGCACGGCGGGGGTGGGGCGGATGTCCATGCGCACCACGGCGCTGGTGACCTTGGGGGCCGGGTAAAAGCTGCCCGGCGCAGCGGTGAACATCAGCCTGGAGGTGGCGTAGTAGTTCACTGCACAGCTGATGGCACTGGAAGCCCGGGTGCCGGGCACGGCGGCCAAGCGGTCGGCGGCTTCCTTCTGCACCATCACGGTCAGGCTCTCGATGGGCAGGCGGTCGCCCAGCAGCTTCATGACGATGGGGCTGGTGATGTAATAGGGCAGGTTGGCGCACACGGCCACCGGCATGCCCGGGAACTCTGCCGCAATGAGGGCTTTCAGGTCCACCTTCAGCACGTCCTGCAGCACCAGCTTGAAGTTGTCCACCCCGGCCATGGTCTCGGCCAGCAGCGGCGGCAGGCGCTCGTCCACCTCAATGGACACCACCTTGGCGGCACGCTTGGCCAGCTCTTTGGTCAGCACACCGATGCCGGGGCCGATCTCGATGACGCCGTAGCGCTTGTCCACCCCACTGGCATCCACGATCTTGGTGGGGATGCCCGGATTGATGATGAAGTTCTGTCCAAAGCCCTTGGAGAGCGCAAAATCGTATTTTTCGCACAGGGCACGGATCACGGAAATGTCGGTCAGTTCGGGCATGGAGGCCATCCTTTCTCAGAAAAAGGCTGTTGCAGAGTATGCAGCAGCCTTTGGGGTCATTGGTACTATTGGCGGCAGGTCACTCCCCCAGTCAATGCCTGACGGCATTGCCAGCCCCCTCGGAGATGGGGCCTTTTGGCGTGACCGGACAAGCTCCGGCAAACGATCTGCTTTGCCGCATGGAAAAGCCTCCCTCCCAGAGGGAGGTGGCGCGGCGCAAGCCGTGACGGCGGAGGGAGTTTACTGTGCCGCAGAATCGGCCGCCGCTTCGCTCTGTGCAGTGTCTGCCGATCCTTCCGGTGCATCCGTCTCCGGTGCAGTCTCGGCGTCAGCGGCGGTGCTGTCGGCAGCCTCCGAAGCAGCGGCGGAAGAAGCACTGTCGTTGGCACCGGCCACGGTGGTGGTGCCGCTGAGCTGCTGGGCTGCGCTCACGGCGCGCTGGACCTGCGGGTCCGTCTCCGGGGTGTAGTCCAGATAGGAGTTGGCTTCATCCGCGCTCAGGGCGCGCTCCACATCCACGCTCAGGCCCGTGCCGTCAAAGCTGGTGCCGTCGCCGCAGAGCAGCTTTGCCACCGTGATGCTCACGGCGCTGCCGTCCGACAGGCGCTGCGGGCTGCTCTGGATGGTGCCCTTGCCCATGGTGGTGGTGCCCACCAGACGGGCACCGCTCATGGTGCGCAGGCTGGCGGCGAACAGCTCCGCTGCGCTGGCGGTGCTGCCATTTACCAGACACACCAGAGGCAGGGCCGTCTCGGTCTCGCTGTCGCTGCTGCCCACCACGGTGCGGTTTCCGTTTTTATCCTCGGCGTAGGCCACCGTGCCCTCCGGCGCGATCAGATTGATGCAGCTGATGGCGTCATCCAGAACGCCGCCGCCGTTGTCACGCAGGTCAAACACCAGGCTGGCGGCACCATTGGCGCTCAGGGCGCGGATGGCGTAGTCCAGCTCACTGGGGGTGCTGCCGTCGAACTGACGGATCTTGATATAACCCACATCGCCCAGCATCTGGTAGTCCACCGTGGTGCTGGTGTAGCCGGAATGGGTCAGTTCGGCCGTATGGGAGGATGCCGCGCTGTCCAGCCAGGTCACGGTGACGGTGGTGCCGGCCTCGCCCTGCAGGCGGGACTGCACCGCATCCACGGTGGTCAGGCTCTTGACGTCGGTGTCGCCCACGGCGGTGATGTAGTCGCCCACCACGATGCCGGCTTCCTGGGCAGGCGAGCCGTCGTATACCTTGGTCACCTTGGCGTAGCCGGTCTGGTCCAGACCCAGCTCCACGCCGATGCCCATGATGGTGCCGTTCTGCACATTGACCAGCTCGGTGTAGGCGGTAGCGTTGTAGTAGCGGGCGTACTTGTCGCCGGTGCCCAGCAGGTAGCCTGCGGTCAGGCGGTCGTACAGCGTGTTTTCGTCGATGGTGTAATAATCGTTGCTGCGGACGTAGCGGTCCACCTCTGCGATCTTGTTGTACATGCTCTCTTTTTCCTTGACGCTGCTCACCGTGCTGTCAAACAGACGCATGGCCACCAGCATGGTGATGGAAAAAGTGACCGTCATGGCAAGGATCACGATGGTGACCGCCATGCCGATGGAGATTTTACGGTTCATGTCAGCTTCCTCCCTGTCAGAACAGCAGCATCATGAAAATACTGCCCAGCAGCGAGAGTACAAACACCCCTGCCAGCAGCAGGCAGGCGATGCGCAGCATCCGCTTACGTTTTTGTTCGTTCATAAAAACCAGACTCCTTCACGATGGATCAATTGTGCGGGAACGGGATGTAGCCGCGGGGGTTGACGGCGTTGGCCTTGCTGCCGCCCTTCCACACCTCCAGATGCAGGTGGTTGCCGGTGGAATTGCCGGTGCTGCCCACATAGCCGATGAGCTCGCCCTGCTTGACGTACTTGCCGGCACTGGTGGCCACCGACCGCATGTGGCCGTACAGGGTGCTGTAGGTGTTGCCGTCGGACATTTTGCCGTGGTAGATGATGACATAGTTGCCGTAGCCGCCGCTGGACCAGCCTGCCACCTGCACATAGCCGCTGGCGGCTGCGTAGATGGGGGTGCCGCCGCCGGCAGCCAGGTCGATGCCGGCATGCAGCTTGTTCACGCCGGACACCGGGTTCTTGCGCCAGCCGTACTCACTGGAAATGCGGCTGTAGCTCTTCAGCGGGCAGGCAAAGCCGGTAAAGCTCAGCTGCGGCTGGCTGGAAGCCGCCTGCGCAATGAGTTTCTGGATCTGCTTCTTGACGGCCTCGTAGTTCAGCTCGTCCGACTCGATGGCGGCCTGTGCGGCAGCCTGGGCCTTCTTGGCATCGGCCACCGACATCTGGGCCGCCGAGATGCTGCTGTTCAGCTCGCTCTGCTTGGACTGCATCTGGCTGTTCTGGCTGTCCAGCTCTTTCTTCTGGCTCTGCAGGTCAGCCTTCTGGCTCACCAGCTCGGCACGGTCGCTTTCCAGCGCGGTCTTGTCGGCTTCCAGCCCGGCCTTGGCGGTTTTCATGTTGTCCATGATCTCGGTGTCCTTCACCGAGATGTCCTGCATGACCTCGTTGAAGGTCAGCAGCTCATACAGGTCGTTCACCGCGCTGAGCATGGCCACGCTGCCGCCGTCCCGCAGCTCCTGCATGGCGGCCATGTGCTTTTTGAAGTCGCTCCACTGGTCCTGGATCTCCAGCTCCTTTTCCTCGATCTCCGTTTCCTTTTCGGCGATCTCGGTCTCCTTGGCGCTGATCTCCTGTTCCTTCTGGCCGATGCTGTTCTGCACCGAGGCGATCTGCCCGCTGAGCACACTGATCTGGTCCTGAATGACGCTGACGCGCTCCTTCAGTTCGCTTTCCAGCGCCTTGGCGGCAGCTTCTTTCTTTTTGGCATCGTTCAGTTCCTGCTCATGCAGCTTGATGGACTGCGACAGCTTGTTCAGCTTGTTCTGCAGGCTGGACATACTGCTGCTGCCCGTGGCCGCCGAAGCCGGGTATACCGTGGCCGTGACCAGCAGGCAGATGCAGGCCAGGCACAGGCTCACCGCACGCACCACGCGGGTGCGGGGGCTTTCCGGCCGGGCATGACGGGCTTTGTGGCCCGGTGCGCGGAGCCGGAAAGGTTTTGCGTGCATTGCTTTTTTCATGGACGTCTCCTTTCGGTCAGACATTCAGATGCTTGCGGATGGAGAACATGCTGCCCAGGCCGCCCACCAGAGCGCCGCCCGCCAGGCTGTAGATCACGACGGTGGGCCAGACGTTGGCCACCGGCACCAGGGCATGGCCCATGATCATCTGCCACAGGCCTCCCAGGGTGCTGGCAGCACTGACGGTATAGGAGTAGGCGGCAAGGCTCACGCCCGCCGTCAGGGCGCCGGAGATCAGGCCCATGGCCAGGCCCTCGACCACAAAGGGCAGGGTGACCAGCGCATTGGTGGCACCCACATACTTCATGATCTCGATCTCACGCCGACGGGCAAACACGCTCAGGCGGATGGTGCTGCCCACGGTGATGATGCTGACGATCATCAGCACCAGTACAATGAGCCGCCCGCCCTTGGTGACCGCCTGCTGCACTTCCACGAACACGTTGGTCATCTCCACCGGAGCAGCCACGCTGTACACCCCGGGGATGGCCTGCATTTTTTTGCTCATGACAGCCATCTGGCTCAGGTCCGAAATGGTGACCCGGTAGTTTGCCTTAAAGGGGTTGTCGCTCTCGAACTCGTCCCACAGGGAGGAATAGTCCTCCATATAGCCCCGGTAGATGTTCAGCACGTCCTGTTTGGACACATACTGCACCCCACTGACCCCCGGCATGGTAGAGAGCTTTTCTCCCACCTGGGTGGCGGTGGCGTCGTCGCAGTCAGGGTCCAGGTACACCACGGTCTCGTTCTGGCTGCCCAGATAGGACACCATGCTGTCCACGTTCACCTCTGCCAGACTGGCAAAGCTGTTCAGGGTCATGCAGACACTCAGGGACGCGATGCAGGCAATGGTCATGGCCCAGTGCTTGCCCAGATTACGCAGGCCGCGCCGGGTCAGAAAGAAAAAGGTCGAGATCCTCATACCGTCGCCGCCTCCTTTTCCTTCGTTTCATCGTTTTGCTCGTCCGGTTCGTCGTCCACCGGTTCGGTGAGCTCCTTCCAGGCGTTCAGCTCGGCAGAGCGGGCCGCAATGGCCTCCGGGTCTGCCGGGATATCCGAGATGATGCGGCCATTTTTCAGGGTGACCACCCGCTGATGGAAGCGGTGCACCAGCTCGTGCTCATGGGTGACCACCAGCACGGTGATGCCCGTCTGGCTCACCCGCTCCAGCAGCTCCATCATTTCCAGGCTCAGCTCCGGGTCGATGTTGCCGGTGGGCTCGTCGGCGATCACCAGTTTGGGGCTGTGGGCCAGCGCACGGGCCACGGCCACGCGCTGCTGCTCACCGCCGGACAGGGTGTCCGGGTAGACCTTGGCCTTATCCTCCAGATGCACCAGCTCCAGCATGTATTCCACCCGCTCCCGGATGACGCTGCGCTTGACGTTGGTGACGTGCATGGCAAAGGCGATGTTCTCGTACACCGTCATGGAAGGGATGAGGCGGAAGTCCTGGAAGATGATGCCCATCTGACGGCGCAGGTAGGGCACCTTGCGGCGGCGCAGGTGGGCAACGTCCTTGCCCAGCACCGTCACCTTGCCGGAGGTGGGCAGCTCCTCGCGCAGGATGAGCTTGAGCAGCGTGGATTTGCCGGCACCGGAATGGCCCAGCAGAAAGACGAATTCGCCGTCGTCCACATGGAGGTTGATGTCCTCCAGGGCCAGGCGTCCGCCCTTTTTGTACTCTTTGGAGACGTGTTCAAAATCAATCATGGAACGCTTTTACTCCTGACATCAAAATTTTTTGATGGTCAAGACCCCTGCAGCCTGTTCTGCCTGCAAGGGGTCATTTCCACAGGCAAAAAGAACCGGCCAGCATCGGGGTCGAGCGGCCGGTTCCGGTGCCGGACAGGGAACCCTGTGCGGCGGTTGCATCAATATTTGGCCGGGTTGTTGGACAGGTACTTCTTGACCATCAGCGCTACCTTAAAGACGATAGCGTCGTCGAACTCACGCAGGTCCAGGCCGGTCAGCTTTTTGATCTTTTCCAGACGATACACCAGCGTGTTGCGGTGCACGAACAGACCGCGGCTGGTTTCCGAAACGTTCAGGTTGTTCTCAAAGAAGCGCTGGATGGTGAACAGGGTCTCCTGATCCAGGCTCTCGATGCTGCCCTGCTTGAACACCTCGCGCAGGAACATCTCGCACACGGTGGTGGGCAGCTGGTAGATCAGGCGGGCGATGCCGAGGTTGTCGTAGCGGATGATCTGCTTCTCGGTGTCGAACACCTTGCTCACTTCCATGGCGATCTGGGCCTCCTTGAAGGAGGTGGCCAGATCCTTCACGTTGGAAATGGGGGTGCCGATGCCGACCACGGCCTTGATGTAATGCTCGCCGGACAGGGTATCCACGATGCTGGCGGCCAGCTTTTCCATGTCGGTGCGGTCGATGCCCTTGCGGATCTCCTTGACCAGCACGGTATCCGTCTCGCTGATGTTGAACACAAAGTCCTTCTGCTTGTCCGGGAACAGGCTGCTGACCACATCGTAAGCGGAGATGTCGCCGCCGGAGGTCACGCGCACAATGAACACCACACGGGAAACATCGGTGGCAAAGTGCAGCTCACGGGCCTTGGCGTAGATATCGCCGGGCAGGATGTTGTCCAGCACCACGTTCTTGATGAAGTTGGACTTGTCGAACTTTTCGTCATGATACTGCTTGATGCTCTGCAGGCTGATGGACAGCACGGCAGCAAACTGGCCGGCCGTCTCATCGGCACCTTCCACGAACACCGCGTAATCGTTGTGCTTTGCGCTGGAGAACTGCTGGTAGGTGTAGCCATCGCGCACAAAGCGGTCCCCTGCGGTCAGGCGCTCCGCCACAAAGCCGTCGCGCACTTCCCCGATCAGGTTCAGTTCCGAGCAGGAAATGACAGCGCCGGTCTCATCCACCACGCCAACCACCCGGTTGATCGCATCTTTCATCTGGTAGATCACGCTTTGAAATACTCTATTGGCCATAATGGTTACCCCTTTTCCTCGTTTGTGCAAACCGCAGCGGCAGCGACTGTGATTTTTACCAATTTCGCTGCATTACAATCTATATTTTACACAAAAGAATTTACTTTTGCAACATATTTCAACAAAAAAGATAATTCTTTCTTGTTGAAATTATCTTTCGGGGCGTTTGCAGGCCAAAAAAGTGCTTTTTTGCGTGGTTCTTGGCACTATTTTAGCTTTAAAATGTGATGTTTTTTTGAAATCCGGGTGAAAAGCGGCCCTCATCCTCTGGTAATTTCTGCCACCTCATCGTCCGAAAGTTCCCGCCACTGGCCCGGCGCAAGGTTCTCGTCCAGTGCAAGCCCGCCGATGGCGTCCCGGTGCAGGCCGTTCACCCCGGCCCCGTACACGCCGAACATCCGTTTGATCTGGTGGTACACCCCCTGCTTCAGCACCACCCGCACGGTCAGGCCGTCCGGAGAAAGGGCGGTCACCTCGGCTGGGGACAGGGCCGTGCCGTCGGCCAGCGTGACCCCCGCGGCAAAGCCGGTGCGCATCTCCTCGGTGAGGGGGGTGTCCAGCGTGACGGTATAGGTCTTGGAGACATGGCGCTTCGGGGCAAGGATATCATGGGCAAATCCGCCGTCATCGGTCAGCAGCACAAAGCCGGTGCTGGTCTTGTCCAGACGGCCCGCCGGGAACAGCTCCCGCCGGGGGTAGGCATCCCCCACCAGGTCCACCACCGTGGTGTCCCGCTTATCGGTGGATGCGCTCACCACACCTTCCGGCTTATTGAGCATGAGATAGACGAACTGCCGGTAGTTCAGGGCCTTGCCGTCCACGGCCACGGTGTCGGTTTCTTTGAGCTGGGTGTCCCCTTTTTTGCAAACGGCACCGTTCACCTGCACCCGGCCCTTGGCCAGCAGAGCCTTTGCCTCGCTGCGGGTGCACTGGGCCGTCTCGGCCAGATATTTATCCAATCGCATCTGCGGTACTCCTTTTTATGTTCTGCTACCAGTGTAGCATGGCAGACAAAATCGTGCAAGGCGCAAACGCAAAAAGGAGAAGCCCGTGGGCTTCTCCTTTTTGCAATTTATACTGTCATCAGACGCTCAGGGATGCGTGCTGCTCCACGGCATCGGGGTTGGCGTCAAAGATGGGCTGCAGCACGTTGGCCACAAACTCCTCCACCTGCTGGGGTGCACGGCCCACAAAGTTCTCCGGCACCAGACCTGCCACGATCTCCTCCTTGGTCAGGCCAAAGGCGGGGTCGGCAGCAATGCGGTCCACCATGTCATTGGGCAGGCCTTCTTCCTTGACCTGCTTGCCGGCGGCAATGGCGTGCTGGCGCAGGCGCTCGTGCAGCTCCTGACGGTTGCCGCCCTTTTCCACGGCCTGCATCATGATGTTCTCGCTGGCCATGAAGGGCAGCTCAGCCATCAGGCGGCTGCGCACCACCTTGGGGTACACCACGATGCCATCGGTGACGTTGAGCATGATGTTCAGGATGGCGTCGGTGGCCAGGAAGCCCTCGGCCATGGCCACGCGCTTGTTGGCGCTGTCGTCCAGGGTGCGCTCGAACCACTGGGTGCCGGTGGTGAAGCTGGGGTTCAGCACGTCCACCATCAGGTAACGGCTCAGGGCGCAGATACGCTCGCAGCGCATGGGGTTGCGCTTGTAGGGCATGGCGGAAGAGCCGATCTGGTTCTTCTCAAAGGGCTCCTCCATCTCCTTGAAGTTGGCCAGCAGGCGCAGGTCGGTGGCAAACTTCATGCAGCTCTGGCCGATGCCGGCCAGTGCGTTGAGCACAAAGGCGTCCACCTTGCGGCTGTAGGTCTGGCCGGACACCGGGATGACGGCCTTGGGGTCAAAGCCCATCTCCTCAGCAATGGAAGCGTCCACCGCGCGGATCTTGTCGGCATCGCCCTTGAACAGCTCCATGAAGGATGCCTGGGTGCCGGTGGTACCCTTGACGCCGCGCAGCTGCAGAGTAGCCAGACGGTGGTCGATCTCCTGCAGGTCCATCACCAGCTCGTTGGCCCACAGGGTGGCACGCTTGCCCACGGTGGTGGGCTGGGCGGGCTGGCAGTGGGTGTAGGCCATGCAGGGCATGTCCTTGTATTCCTCGGCAAAACGGCCCAGCTTTGCCAGCACGCCGATGAGCTTTTTGCGCACCAGCTCCAGGCCCTGCCGCATGACGATGATGTCGGTATTGTCGCCCACATAGCAGCTGGTGGCACCCAGATGGATGATGCCGGCTGCCTTGGGGCACTGCTGGCCGTAGGCATAAACGTGGCTCATCACGTCGTGGCGCACCAGCTTTTCGCGCTCAATGGCCACTTCGTAATTGATGTCGTCCACATGGGCTTCCAGCTCGGCCACCATGTCGGGGGTGATGTTGGTCAGGCCCTGGTTCATCTCGGCCCGTGCCAGTGCCACCCACAGGCGGCGCCAGGTGCGGAACTTGTTGTCATCGGAGAAGATGTACTGCATCTCGTCCGAGGCATACCGGGTGGAAAACGGGCTGATATAACGGTCATGCTGAGACATTGGTTGTTTCCTCCTGATGGTTTTTTATGATTGTACCATCAAACCTTGAAATAGTCCACGCCGCCCTCAAAGATCGGCTGGTACTTGTCGCCGGTGACGTTCTTGTACAGATACTCGCCGCTGCGCTCCGAGTGGCCCATCTTGCCGAACACACGGCCGTCCGGGCTGGTGATGCCCTCGATGGCCAGCACCGAACCGTTGGGGTTGCAGCGCTGATCCATGGTGGGCGTGCCGGTCAGGTCCACATACTGAGTGGCCACCTGACCGTTCTTGATCAGGGTGTCCAGCACCTCCTGCGGAGCCACGAAACGGCCTTCGCCGTGGCTGATGGCCACAGTGTGCTCGTCGCCCACGGCACACTTGCTCAGCCAGGGGCTGCCGGTGGAGGCGATGCGGGTGCGCACCAGCATGCTCTGGTGGCGGCCGATGGTGTTGAAGGTCAAGGTGGGGTCATAAGCCGTGATGGGGCGGATATCGCCGTAAGGCACCAGACCCAGCTTGATCAGGGCCTGGAAGCCGTTGCAGATGCCCAGCATCAGGCCGTCGCGCTGCTGCAGCAGACGGCGCACTGCCTCGGTGACCGCAGGGTTGCGGAAGAAGGAGGCGATGAACTTGGCGCTGCCGTCCGGCTCGTCGCCGCCGGAGAAGCCGCCGGGCAGCATCACGATCTGGCTGTTGTCGATGGCCTTGACCAGTGCTTCGCAGCTGGCCGTGACGTCGGCGGGGGTCAGGTTGCGGATGACCAGGATCTCCGGGTCGGCACCGGCACGGGCAAAGGCCTTTGCGGTGTCATACTCACAGTTGGTGCCGGGGAACACCGGGATGATGACCTTGGGCTTTGCCACACCGATCTTGGGTGCGGCGGGGGCGGTCAGGCTGCCGGTGATGGGCTCCACGGTGGGGCCTGCCTTGCGGTAGGGGTACACCGGCTCCAGCTTGGCCTCCCAGATCTCCTGCAGCTGTGCCATATCCAGCGTTTCGCCGCAGGCCTCGAAGGTGTATTCCTTGGTGGTCTCGCCCAGGATCTCGCCGGCAGGTGCATCGGACACCATTTCCAGCACGATGGAACCGTACATGGGCTCGAACATCTGGTTGGTGGTCAGGTCTGCCCGCATCTTGAAACCGATGTGGTTGCCCAGACCCATCTTGAACAGGGCCTCGGCAATGCCGCCGTAGCCCACGGAGCAGGCCGATGCCACCATGCCCTCCTCGATCATGTCCTCCACGACCTTGTAGTTGGCCTTCAGGGAGAAGAAGTTGGGGCAGCCGGTCTCCGGGTCGGTGATGGGACGGATGAGCACCACGGTGCTCTCGGGCTTCTTGAACTCGGTGGAGACCACCTTGTTTGCCTTGCCGATGGCAGTGGCGAAGGACACCAGCGTGGGAGGCACATCCAGCTTCTCAAAGGAGCCGGACATGCTGTCCTTGCCGCCGATGGAGGCGATGCCCAGGCCCATCTGGGCATCCAGTGCGCCCAGCAGGGCGGCCAGCGGCTTGCCCCAGCGCTCCGGGGCGGTGCCCAGGCGCTCGAAGTATTCCTGGAAGGTGAGGTAAGCGTCCTCATAGCGGAAGCCGGTGGCCACCAGCTTGGTCACGCTTTCCACCACGGCCAGACGGGCACCCTTGTACTGGTCGGCGCTCATCAGGTAGGGGTTGAAGCCCCAGGCCATGCCGGAGCAGGTGCTGGTCTCGCCGTCCACAGGCAGCTTTGCCACCATGGCGTTCTGGGGGGTGAGCTGGTAGGCACCGCCGAAGGGCATGAGCACGGTAGCAGCACCGATGGTGGAGTCGAACCGCTCGGAAAGGCCCTTCTTGCTGCAGACGTTCAGGTCGCCCACCATGTTCTTCATCTTCTGGCTGAAGGTCAGGCCCTCCCACTGGGGCTGCCAGACCGTGGCCTTTTCCACATGGACGTTCTGGTGCTTCTCGGCACCGTTGGAGTTCAGGAACTCGCGGCTGATGTTCACGATGGACACACCGTTCCACACCATGTTCAGGCGCTTTTCCTCGGTGACCTTGGCCACGGGGGTAGCCTCGAGGTTCTCTTCATTGGCGATGGCGATGAATTTGTCCACGTCCTCCGGGGCAAGCGCCACAGCCATGCGCTCCTGGCTCTCGCTGATGGCCAGCTCCGTGCCGTCCAGACCATCGTACTTCTTGGTGACCTTGTTCAGGTCGATGAACAGACCGTCGGCCAGCTCGCCGATGGCCACCGACACGCCGCCTGCGCCAAAGTCGTTGCAGCGCTTGATCATCTTGCAGGCGTCCTCCCGGCGGAACAGACGCTGCAGTTTGCGCTCGATGGGGGCATTGCCCTTCTGCACCTCGGCACCGCAGTGCTCCAGGCTGTCCAGCTTGTGGGCCTTGGAGGAACCGGTGGCACCGCCCACGCCGTCGCGGCCGGTGCGGCCGCCCAGCAGCACGATCACATCCCCGGGAGCCGGGCACTCGCGGCGCACATGGGAAGCCGGGGTGGCACCCACCACCGCGCCGATCTCCATGCGCTTTGCCACATAGCCGGGGTGGTAGATCTCATCCACCTGACCGGTAGCCAGACCGATCTGGTTGCCGTAGGAGGAATAACCGGCGGCGGCAGTGGTCACCAGCTTGCGCTGGGGCAGCTTGCCGGGCAAAGTCTCGCTCACAGGCACCAGCGGGTCACCGGCACCGGTCACACGCATGGCCTGATAGACGTAGCTGCGGCCGGACAGCGGGTCACGGATGGCACCGCCGATGCAGGTGGCTGCGCCGCCGAAGGGCTCGATCTCGGTGGGGTGGTTGTGGGTCTCGTTCTTGAACAGGAACAGCCAGTCCTCGTCCTTGCCGTTCACGTCGCACTTGATCTTCACAGTGCAGGCGTTGATCTCGTCGGACTCGTCGAGGTTCTTCAGGATGCCCTGCTTCTTCAGCTCCTTGGCACCGATGGTCGCCAGATCCATCATGCAGCGGGGCTTGCCCTCGCGGCCCAGATCCTTGCGCATGGCCATGTAGCGGTCAAAGGCAGCCTGCACCACTTCGTCGTCGATCTGCACGTCGTCCAGAATGGTGCCGAAGGTGGTGTGGCGGCAGTGATCGGACCAGTAGGTGTCGATCATCTTGATCTCGGTGATGGTGGGGTCGCGCTGCTCGGAGCGGAAATACTCCTGGCAGAACTTGATGTCGCCCAGATCCATGGCCAGGCCGTTCTCGTCGATGAACTTTTTCAGGCCCTCTTCGTCCAGCTGGTTGAAGCCGTCCAGCACCGCCACAGCGGTGGGCACGGGGTACTCCATTTTCAGGGTAGCCTTCTTGTCCAGCGAAGCCTCACGGGCCTCCACCGGGTTGATGACATATTTTTTGATCTCGGCCAGCTGCTCGTCGGTCAGGGCACCTTCCAGCAGGTAGACGCGGGCAGAGCGCACCAGCGGGCGCTCGCCCTGGCTGATGAGCTGGATGCACTCGGCGGCGGAATCGGCACGCTGGTCGAACTGGCCGGGCAGGTACTCCACGGCAAATGCCGTGCCCTCATGCTCCGGCAGCTGGGCATAGGTGTTGTCCACCGGCGGCTCGCTGAACACGGTGCTGACGCACTGGTGGAACAGCACCTCGTCGATGCCCTCCACGTCGTAGCGGTTGAGCAGGCGCAGGCCGGTGAGCGACCGGATGCCCAGCAGGCCGGTGAGCTCGTTCTTCAGGCCGTTTGCCTCGACGTCAAAGCCGGGCTTTTTTTCCACATAAATACGATAGACCATGGGTAAGTTCCCCCTTAATCATTTTTACTGCTTTTCTGCCAGTGCCTTCAGCGCACGCAGGCCGATGTCGCTGCGCTTGTGCAGCTTGTCGAAATGGATCTTCTCGGCTGCCTCATAGGCGTGGCTCAGGGCGTTGGTCAGGCGCGGGCCGGTGGCGGTCACGCCCAGCACACGGCCGCCGTTGGTCACAAGCGTGCCGTCCTCGGTGAGGGCCGTACCGGAGTGATACACCGTCACATTCTCTTCGTCCGGCAGCTGACCGTCCACCAGGCCGGAGATGGGCTTGCCCTTCTCGTAGGCCACCGGGTAGCCGCCGGAGGCCAGAATGACGCAGGCGGCTGCGCCGTCCGAGAACTTCACGTCCTCGTCGGCCAGGGTGCCGTTGGTGCAGGCCTCCATGATGTGCAGCAGGTCGCCCTCCAGCAGGGGCAGCACCACCTGGGTCTCGGGGTCACCGAAGCGGCAGTTGTACTCGATGACCTTGGGGCCGTCCGGGGTGAGCATCAGGCCGAAGTACAGGCAGCCCTTGAAGGGGCAGCCCTCGGCGTTCATGGCATGGATAGTGGGCAGGAAGATCTTTTCCATACACTCGGCGGCGATCTCCGGGGTGTAGTAGGGGTTCGGGGCAACGGTGCCCATGCCGCCGGTGTTCAGGCCGGTGTCGTGGTCGTTGGCACGCTTGTGGTCCATGGACGACACCATGGGCTTGACCACCTTGCCGTCGGTAAAGCTCAGCACGCTGACCTCCGGGCCGGTGAGGAACTCTTCCACCACCACATGGTTGCCGGATGCGCCGAACTTCTTGTCCAGCATGATCTCCTTGACGCCGTCGGCGGCCTGCTGCTCGTTCTCGCAGATCAGCACGCCCTTGCCCAGAGCCAGGCCGTCGGCCTTGATGACCACCGGGTACTTGCCCTCGGCCTTGATGTACGCCATGACCTTGGCCGGGTCATCAAACGTCTCATACTTTGCGGTGGGGATGCCGTATTTCTTCATCAGGTCCTTGGAGAACACCTTGGAGGCCTCGATGCGGGCAGCGGCCTTGTCCGGGCCGAAGGCCGGGATGCCGGCCTTTGCCAGCTCGTCCACCATGCCCAGGGCCAGCGGGTCATCCTGCGCCACCACGACGTAATCAAATTTTTCCTCGACCGCAAAGCCCACCATAGTCTCCACATCGGTGGCCTTGATGTTCTTGCACTTGGCGTCGTAGCAGATGCCGCCGTTGCCGGGGGCACACCAGATCTCGCCGCAGTCGGGGCTTTTCTTCAGTGCTTTGATAATGGCGTGCTCGCGGCCGCCGCCGCCAACCACCAGAATTTTTTTGCTCATTTTTACACCTTCTCTTAGTGATGGAACAGCCGCAGGCCGCAGAAGGCCATGGCGATGCCGTACTTGTTGCAGGTATCAATGACCTGCTGGTCCCGGATGGAACCGCCGGGCTGCACGATGGCGGTCACGCCGGAGCGGCGGGCACGCTCGATGTTGTCGCCGAAGGGGAAGAAGGCGTCGGAACCCAGGCACACGCCGGTGACCTTGCTCAGGTATTCCTTCTTTTCCTCGGCGGTCAGCGGAGCGGGCTGCTCGGTGAAGGTCTCGGCCCAGACATCATCGCCGATGACGTCCTCCGGGGTGTCGCCGATGTACACGTCGATGGCGTTGTCCCGGTTGGGCTTGGCGATATCGTCACGGAAGGGCAGGTTCAGTACCTTGTCCATATGGCGCAGCTGCCAGTTGTCGGCCTTCTGGCCTGCCAGACGGGTGCAGTGGATGCGGCTCTGCTGGCCGGCACCCACGCCGATGGTCTGACCGCCTGCGGTGTAGCACACGCTGTTGGACTGGGTGTACTTCAGGGTGATGAGGGCAATGATCAGGTCACGCTTCTGCTCCTCGGTCACGTCCTTGTTCTCGGTGACCCAGTTGTTCAGCATAGTGTCGGCGTTGATCACCAGCTCGTTGCGGCCCTGCTCAAAGGTGATGCCGTAGACCTGCTTGTGCTCGATGGGAGCAGGCTGGTAGGCAGGGTCGATGGCCACCACGTTGTAGTTGCCCTTCTTCTTGCCGGACAGGATCGCCAGTGCTTCCGGCTCGTAGCCCGGGGCGATGATGCCGTCGGACACCTCGTGCTGGATCAGCTTTGCGGTGGGCACGTCGCACACATCCGACAAGGCGATCCAGTCGCCGAAGGAGGACATGCGGTCGGCACCGCGGGCGCGGGCGTAGGCGCAGGCCAGCGGGGACAGCTCGGTCTCCGGGGCGATGTGGTACATCCGGCGCTCCACCTCAGTGAGGGGCAGGCCCAGGGCAGCACCTGCCGGGGACACATGCTTGAAGGAAGCCGCTGCGGGCAGGCCGCAGGCAGTCTTTAACTCCTTGACCAGCTGGATGGAGTTGAGGGCATCCAGAAAATTGATGTAGCCGGGCTTGCCGTTCAGAACAGTAACGGGCAGGTCAGAGCCATCTTCCATATAAATGCGGCTGGGCTTCTGGTTGGGGTTGCAGCCGTACTTCAGTGCGAGTTCATTCATTGGTGCATCCTCCTTGGTTCCTCTATGGTGTACTCTTATTCTTCTTCCGCGTCAAGCTTTTTGAGCAGTTCCAGCTCTTCGGGCAGCAGCTCCGGCTCTTCGGGGTCGTCCAGATCGCTGCACACGGCGTCGTATTTGTTGAAGATCATGTCGCCGCTCTCGCCGCTCTCCAGGTCGATGACCCGGGCGAACAGGCTCACCTTGTTGTCGGCGTTCAGGCTGCTCCACAGGCCGTGGGCAAAGTCGCCGAGGGTGCGGGGGCAGGCAAAGCGCAGCGGCTCGCCCTCAAAGCTGGGGATGGGGCTGCCGTTGTGCTTGTAGGTGCTGATGAAGTGGCCCTCTCCGGCCACGGGCTGGGGGTAATCAAAGAAATAGCGCTGCACGCTGTCGCCGTTGCCGTCGGCAGACTTGAGGATGCTCATCTGGTAGCTGCCGTCCGCATACACCACCGCAGAGATGCGGGGGGTGTAGTTGGGGCCGTCCGGCTCAAAGGTGCGGGTGCGCAGTGCATCCGCAAAGCTCTTGCCCTGGCTCATCAGGTCATAGATGGTATCGGTCTGGTCGCCGTTGGTCACGATGTGGGTACGGCCCAGCGTCAGCACCGGGTTGTAGATGATCAGGCTGGGGTCCTCCAGCTTGGCGGGGTCGGCTGCCATGGTGCAGATGCCGCCGCGCTCCGGCACGGGGTCGAACACGCGGTTGCGGCTGTTCTCGCTGCGGCCCATGATGAAGTAGCCGATGAACATCTGTCGGCCGTCCGGGGCCTTTGCCACCGCAATGCCGCGGCCGGGGTATTCGTTGGAGGCCAGATATTCGTTCAGGTCGATCTTTTCCATTGTTGTTCTCCTTTACGGATAACGACCTCGCCCTCTCCGTCAGCGCTGACGCGCTGCCACCTCCCCCAAAGTGGGAGGCTTTGGCAATCCACACAAAGTTCATGGTTTTGCCAAGGGCTCTCCCTTTGGGAGAGCTGGACGCGAAGCGGCCTGAGAGGGCGAGCCAGTTTATTTTTTCACTCGATCTCTCCGCTGCACACCATGGCGACCGCCTTGGGCAGCAGCTTCCACTCGGCCTGCTCCATGACCCGTTTCTGCAGCACCTCCGGGGTGTCGCCGGGCAGGATGTCCACGGCCTTCTGCAGCAGGATGGGGCCGCCGTCGCACTCCTCATTCACAAAGTGGACGGTGGCACCGGTCACCTTGCAGCCACGGGCAAGGGCGGCCTCGTGGGGCCGCAGGCCGTACATGCCCGGCCCGCAGAAAGACGGGATGAGCGCCGGGTGCACGTTCAGGATGCGGCGCGGATAGGCCGCGATGACGCTGGGCCCCAGCACCGACAGAAAGCCTGCCAGCACCACCAGGTCGATGTTGTGTGCTTTCAGCGTGCCCAGCAGGGCCGCGTCAAAATCTTCGCTGTTGTCGTAGTCCCTGCGGCGCACCACGCAGCTCTCCACACCGGCCTTTGCGGCACGTTCCAGCGCATAGACGCCGGGCTTGGAGGCCACCACCAGCGTAATTTTACCATTGGGGTTCTCGCCGCGGGCCTCACTGTCCAGCAGGGCCTGCAGGTTGGTGCCGCCGCCGGAAACTAACACTGCAATGTTCAGCACAGCTCCACACCCTCGCCTTCTGCGATGACGCCCAGACGGTAAGCCTCCGGCTCACCGTTGGCATGCAGGATCTCCAGCGCCTTGTCGGCCTGCTCGGCGGGCACGGTGAGCACCATGCCCACGCCCATGTTGAAGGTGTTGAACATATCGTGCTCGGAGATGCCGCCCTCCTTCTGCATCAGGTGGAACAGTGCCGGGGTGCGGACGTCCGCCTTGTGGATGCGGGCGCAGCAGCCCTTCTTCAGGCTGCGGGGAATGTTCTCGTAGAAGCCGCCGCCGGTGATGTGGGAAATGCCCTTGACATCCACTTCCTCCAGCACCTTGAGCACCGGCTTGACGTAAATTTTAGTGGGAGCCAGCAGGGCCTCGCCCAGGCTCTTGCCGCCCAGCTCGGCGGGCGTGGTGTGCAGCACGTCGGGGTTGCCGTCGATGTCAAAGATCTTGCGCACCAGCGAGAAGCCGTTGGAGTGCACACCGGTGGAAGGCAGAGCGATGATCACATCGCCGGGCTTCATGGTGTCATTGTTCAGGATCTTTTCCTTGTCCACGACGCCCACGGTAAAACCGGCCAGATCGTACTCGTCCTCCGGCATCATGCCCGGGTGCTCGGCCGTCTCGCCGCCCACCAGAGAGCAGTCGGCCTGCACGCAGCCCTCGGCCACGCCCTTGACGATCTCGGCGATCTTTTCCGGGATGTTGCGGCCGCAGGCGATGTAGTCCAGGAACACCAGCGGCTTTGCACCGGCGCAGATGACGTCGTTGACGCACATGGCCACACAGTCGATGCCGATGGTGTCGTGCTTGTCCATGATCATGGCGATCTTCAGCTTGGTGCCCACACCGTCGGTGCCGGAGATCAGCACCGGGTGCTTGTAGCCGGTGCAGTCCAGTTCAAACAGGCCGCCAAAGCCGCCCAGCCCGCCGATGCAGTGCTCGTTCATGGTGCGGGCCACATACTGCTTCATCAGTTCGACCGAACGGTAACCGGCGGTGATGTCCACGCCTGCTGCGGCGTAGCTTTCCGAATAGCTCTTTTCCATGGTGTTACTCTCCTAACTTTTTCTCGTCCTTGGGGCGGTCGTTCAGGTGGCGTTCGTGGATATCGGTGGAAAGCACCTCGTCCGGCTTCACGGCATATTCGCCGGTGAAGCAGGCGGTGCAGAACCCACAGTTTGCGTTTTTGGCCAGCTGCACCACATGTTCGGTGGACAGGTAGCCCAGGGTGTCGGCCCCGATGATCTCATTGATCTGGTCCACCGTGCGTCCGGTGGCCACCAGCAGTTTCTGGTCGGGGATGTCGGTGCCGAAGTAGCAGGGATATTTGAACGGCGGTGCCGACACCATGAAGTGTACCTCGGTGGCACCGGCGTCCCGCAGCAGCTTGATGATGCGGGCAGAGGTGGTGCCGCGCACGATGGAGTCATCCACCAGCACCACGCGCTTGCCCTTGACGGTGCTGGAGATCACGTTCAGCTTGATGCGCACGCTGTTCTCGCGCTGTTTCTGGCTGCCCTGGATGAAGGTGCGGCCGATGTACTTATTCTTAATGAAGCCGATGCCGTAGGGGATGCCGCTCTCCTGGGAGTAACCCAGGGCGGCGTCCAGGCCGGAGTCCGGCACGCCGATGACCACATCGGCATCCACCGGGTGTTCCTGTGCCAGGAACCGGCCGGCCTGCTTGCGGGCCTCGTGCACCGAGCTGCCCTCGATGATGCTGTCCGGGCGGGCAAAGTAGATGAACTCGAACACGCACATCTGGGTGTCCGGGCGGCCCACATGGTCGGTGATGCTGCGCAGCTCACCGGTCTTGGCGTCGGCCACCACGATCTCGCCGGGCTCCACGTCCCGCAGCAGGGTGGCACCCACAGCGTCCAGGGCACAGCTCTCGCTGGCAAAGACGTAGCCGCCGCCGGGCAGCGTGCCGATGCACAGGGGCCGGTAGCCGCGGGGGTCGCGCACCGCGATGAGCTTGGTGGCGGACATGATCACCAGACTGTACGCGCCTTCCAGCACGTCCATGGTCTTGCTGATGGCCGTCTCGATGCTGCCCATGCGCAGGCGGTTACGGGTGATGAGGTAGCAGATGACCTCGGTGTCCGAGGAGCCATGGAAGATGGCTCCCTCGTTTTCCAGCTGACGTCGCAGCTCAATGGCATTGGTCAGGTTGCCGTTGTGGCACAGGGCCATGGTGCCGCGGCCGTGCCGCACGATCATGGGCTGAGCATTGGCCCGGATGCGGCTGCCGGAGGTGGCGTAGCGCACATGGCCGGTGGCCATATGGGCGTTGGGGTTGGCCAGGCTGCCCAGCACCGCCGGGGTGAACACCTCGTTCACAAGGCCCAGATCCCGGTGGCCCTGGATGACGCCGTCGTCGTTCACGGCGATGCCGCAGCTCTCCTGCCCGCGGTGCTGCAGGGCATACAGCGCCGAGTAGGCGGCAGCGGCCACGTCCTCGGTACCGGCCCGGTCGTAGAGGCCAAAAACGCCGCATTCTTCGTGCAGCGGATATGCAAAATCAGACATTGGTTCTCCTT
>ERZ1106963.1265-NODE-1265-length-31917-cov-6.666939_pt1 | contig 31917 bp, 34 predicted proteins | sample MGYA00403681_ERZ1106963 | MGnify/ENA primary metagenome ERZ1106963 (study PRJEB35170, sample SAMEA104062407) | human gut metagenome | biome: human gut; feature: human-associated habitat; material: faeces | place: Denmark | collected 2012-05-03 ...
CCCGGTCAACCTGTAAACAATCTGGCCTTGACAGCCCACATCGCCCCCTACGCAAAGACGGAAAAATTTCAGAAATCCCGTAAGGGCGTACCGTGGGGTCATATCAAATTATCAAATATATGCAAAAACTCCCTGCCCGGTTTTGCCGGACAGGGAGTCTTATTCTCAGAGGACCTTCGCGAGGAAGTCCTGTAGTCTTTCGCTTTTGGGGTTTGTGAAAATTTCGTCGGGCGTACCCTCTTCGAGAAGCTTGCCGTCGGCCATGAAGAGCACGCGGTCGGCAACCTCGCGGGCAAAGCCCATCTCATGCGTCACGACGACCATCGTCATGCCGGACTTCGCAAGCTCCTGCATGACTTCCAGCACCTCGCCCACCATCTCGGGGTCAAGCGCGCTCGTCGGCTCGTCGAAGAGCATGACCTCGGGCTGCATGGCAAGGGCGCGGACGATGGCGACACGCTGCTTCTGTCCGCCGGAGAGCTGGCTCGGATACGCGTTCGCGCGGTCTGCAAGGCCGACGCGGCCCAAAAGCTCCAGCGCCGTCTTTTCCGCTTCCTCTTTTGATTTGTGCAGCAGCTGCATGGGCGCGATCGTCATATTTTTGAGGATCGTCATATGCGGGAAGAGGTTGAAATGCTGGAACACCATGCCCATCTTCTGGCGGTGGAGGTTGATGTTGCAGTTTTTGTCGGTGATATCCACACCGTCAAAGAGGATCTGCCCGCCCGTCGGAAGCTCGAGAAGGTTGAGGCAGCGCAGGAATGTCGACTTGCCGCTGCCGGAAGGGCCGATCACAACGACGACCTCGCCCTTGTGAATCTCCGTCGACACACCGTCGAGCGCGCGGATTTTCTCGTCTTGATTCTGCTTTCCGCCCTTGAAGTGCTTTTGAAGGTCTGTCACCTGAATCAGAACGTCAGTGGTCACTGCTGCGAAGCCTCCTCTCCAATTTCCCGACCAGCCATGTAAAGAACACGACCATCACGAGGTAGATGAGCGCCACCACAATGAGCGGCATAAACGCCGAGAATGTCCGGCCCCGGATGATATCGCCGCCCTTGGTAAGGTCCGTCACCGCGACATAGCCCGCAACGGACGTTTCCTTTAAGAGCACGATAAACTCATTGGCAAGCGCCGGGAGCACATTTTTGAGTGCCTGCGGCACGATGATAAAGCGCATCGTCTGCACGTAGTCGAAGCCAAGAGACCGTCCGGCTTCCAGCTGCCCTTTATCGATGGCCATAATGCCGCCGCGGATGAGCTCGGCCACATATGCGCCCGAGTTCACGCCGAAGGCCAGCATGGCAACGCCGACGCCGTTTCTGGACGTTGCGAAAATGATGTAGAACATGATCATCAGCTGCACCACGACCGGCGTGCCGCGGATGACGGTCAGATAAATTTTGCAGATAATATCTCCGATGTGAAGAAGCGTCTTTCCCGCGCCCGGACGCATCCTGTCCGCGTTTTGATCCCACGTCGAGCGGATGATGGCGACCAGCGTGCCGATGACAATGCCGAGCAGCACCGCAGCGAGCGTGATTTTGAGCGTATTTCCAAGACCGGTCACGAGGTATTTCCACCGGTTATCTTCTACGAAGTTCAGGATAAACTCTGCCTGGAGCTTTGCAAACCACTCGTTCAAAGCCACGGCCTCCTTTCATGCGGGCGCGCGGAGGAAACTGCGCGTCTCCCCCGCTGTGCCGCGATTGTAATTCTTAGTCTGCGGAAATGTACTTGTCGACGATCTTCTGCACCGTGCCGTCGGCGATCAGCTCTTCCAGCGCCTTGTTAAACGGCTCCGTCAGCTCGCTTCCCTTGGCAAAGGCCGCCGCGTAATCCTCGACCGCGTAGGCGGTATCGAGAACCTTGAGGCCTTCGTTTGCCGCGACGAAGGACTTAGCCGGCTCATTGTCGATAACAACGCAATCTAACTTCCCGGAGACGAGCGCCGCGACGGCATCCGCACCCTTGTTGAACCGCTGGACATGATCGTCGCCGAAGTCGTCCGAGCAGTAGATATCGCCCGTGGTGTCCTGCTGGACGCCGATCTGATAATCCGCGCCGTCGGCGTAAAGGTCGTCAGCTGAGGTGATCGGGGAGTCTTCCTTTACAACGATGGACTGAATGCCGGTCGCGTAGCTGGTGGAGAAGTCCACGGACTGCTTGCGCTCGTCGGTGACGGTGAGGCCCGCCATGGTAAAGTCCGCCTTGCCGCTCGAGACAGCGCCTAAGATCGCGCCGAACTCAATGTCCATGATGTCCAGCTTGTAGCCGAGCTTTTCGCAGATGGCCGTCGCGATTTCCACGTCGATACCGGCGGGCTTTTCATTCTCATAGAACTCATACGGCGGGAAGGCAACGTTCGTCGCCATGGTAAGCGTCTTCTCTTCGCTGCTGCTTGCAGCCGTCTCGGTGGATGCGGTTTCGGTTGCGGCCGCTGTGTCCTGCTTGGACGCGCAGGCAGCCAGGGAGCAAACCATGAGGATGCTCAGAAGCAATGCGATAATCTTTTTCATATTCTCTTCCTCCATAAAATCGTGTGGTTGTTTTTTGATGTCATAATTATACGCGCTTAATGTATAAATATCAAGTCCTTTTTGCATGGGATTCTGCACAATCTTCCATCTCACATTCGTGTTCATTTGTATAAACTTAATAATTCACGCATATATGCACAAAATATGCAGTCTTCCGGAATAATCCGAAAGACTGCATATCGTTTGTTCTTGTATATTATGCGTCAGTTTTCTGCATACCGTGACAAAAACTGGCGCGTACGCTCCTGCGTGGGGTGCTCGATGACCTGGTGAGACTCACCCTGTTCGACGATCACGCCGCCGTCCATGAAAATGACCCGGTCGGCCACATCTCGGGCAAACGCCATCTCGTGCGTCACAATGATCATCGTCATCTTCTGCTCAGCGAGCGACCGGATGACGCGCAGCACCTCGCCCGTAAGCTCGGGGTCGAGCGCGGACGTCGGCTCGTCGAAGCAGAGAATGTCGGGTTTTAAAGCCAGCGCGCGCGCAATTGCGACCCGCTGCTGCTGTCCGCCGGAGAGCTGATGGGGATAGAGGTTCATTTTTTCGCCGAGCCCCACATCTTTCAGCAGCTTCTCGGCGTTCTGCCGGATCTCCTCGTGGAGTTCTTTTTTGCGCGCGTGGTAATCGGGCTGCTCCTTGGCAAGAAGCTCGCTCGCGAGCATCACGTTTTGCAGCGCCGTATACTGCGGGAAGAGATTGAAATTCTGGAACACCAGACCGAAATGGAGCCGCTTTCTGCGGATCTCGCTCTCTTTTTGCGTGGCAGGGTCGTCCGCGTCAAAGAGCGTCTCGCCGTTCACCAGAATTTTTCCCTCGTCGGGCGTGGTCAGAAAGTTGAGGCAGCGAAGAAGCGTCGTCTTGCCGCTGCCGGACGAACCGATGATCGCCACGGACTCGCCCTTCTCTAAGGAAAAGTCAATGCCGCGCAGCACGACGGTGTTCTTATCAAAGGTTTTGCAGATACCCTTTACATCCAATACAGCCATGTCGCGCCTCCTTACGCCTTAAAGTAGTCGAGCTTCCGCTCCGCCCAGCCGAGCAGGAGCGTGAGAATGCCGGAGAAAATGAGATAGTAAACGCCCGTGAAGAACAGCGGCCAGATCGCGCCCGAAATGCCCTGCGAGCCCTTCATGAACGCCTGCCCTGCCCAGATGACCTCCTGCAGCGCGATAATGCGTGAAAGCGACGTATCCTTGACAAGGGTAATAATTTCGTTCGACATCGGCGGCACGATCTTCTTCACCATCTGGAGTAACGTGACCTGAAAGAAGATCTGCCCTTTCGTCATGCCGAGCACCTGTCCGGCCTCCTGCTGTCCCTTGGGAACGCCCTGAATGCCGCCGCGGTAAATTTCGGAGAAATAGCAGGCGTAGTTAAACACAAACGCCACGCTCGAGGCGACAAAGCGCCCCGTCTCGCCGCTGCCCCAGATGTTGTTTTTCCAGACTAACCCCGGAAAATAGTAGATCACCAGCAGCTGGAGCATCAGCGGCGTGCCGCGCACGACCCAGATGACAAGCCGGGTAAGTAACCGCACGGGCTTAAAATCCGTCACGAACCAGGCCTGCACCTTCTGCCACCAGGTGAGCTCGCGCGGGTTTACATGCTTTAAGACAACCGGCCGCAGGAAGCCGAAGGCCGCCCAGTTGCTCATGGAGCCGAAGGCGATGATCAGGCCCAGCGGGATCGCGCCGATGAGCGTGATGGCAAAGAGCTTGAGCGTCTGCAAAAAGCCTACGTTCAGCGCCTGAAAGACGATGGGAAACTGCTCAGAAAACGTCGTCATGGGAAAATCCTACCTTAAATCGTTCTATTTGCGGGCAATCGCCAGACATGCGCCGAAGCGCGGTGCTTCCCCGATGCGCGATGCGCACCGGGGAATTGGAGAATCACCGAATGGTTGGGATTGTTTTAACTGTGATTACTGCGCGATGAGCGCGGCCTGGATGCCGTAGGTCTCAGCGCACTCGAGCATCGAGCCGTCCGCGTAAGAAGCTGCGAAGAAGCTGTTGAGCATGCCCGCAAGGTCAGATCCCTGACGGAAGCCGACGCCGTACTGCTCGCCCTCTTCGGCGTTGAGGCTGACGGTGTAGGTGAGGCTGTCATAGCCGGTGCCTTCGCCGACCATTGCGCCCGCCATCAGAGAGTCGATGACTGCCGCGTCCGCGGTGCCGGCTGCAACTTCCATAAGCGCGGTGGCCTGATCCTTGACTTCGGTGAAGCTGTAGCCCAGCTTTTCGACCTCAGCCTTGCCGGCGGAGCCGGATTCGACCGCGAAGTTAAGGCCGCTGCAAGCGTCGACGCTCTGGTAGTCCGCCGCCTTGTCGGCCGGAACCACGACAACCTGAGAGTTGTTGCAGTATGCGTTCGAGCAAGCCATGGCACTGGTGACTTCGTCGGTGAGGGTCATGCCGTTCCAGACGCAGTCGATGGTCTTGGCGCCGAGCTCCATGATCTTGTTGTCCCAGTCGATCTCAACGAATTCCGCTTCCACGCCGAGGCTCTTTGCAAAGGCCTTGGCCATATCCGCGTCAAAGCCGATCCATTCGCCGTTCTCGTCCTGATAGTCCATCGGGGCGAAGTCGGTGATGCCGATGACCAGCTTGCCGTTTGCCTGGATGTAGGCAAGATCGCTGTCGGAGGCAGCGGCTTCTTCAGCAGCGGGAGCCTCTTCGGCTGCTTCTGTTTCTTCCGCAGCGGGTGCTTCGGCGGCCGGAGCGGTTTCGGTGCTTGCAGCGTCCTCAGCGGGAGCTGCGGTTTCGGTCTTGGCGGCGCATGCGGTGCAGGCAACGAGCATCATGCAGGCCAGCAGCAGAGCGATGATCTTTTTCATAGTTTTTCCTCCTGTTTGGTTCGTTTTGTTCTGGCGAACTGTTTGTTTATCATGGTGATACTTTACCATACTAACGAGGTAATGTAAAGAAGCAATGTTGCATGAAGAAACCGCCGAAGCCAATCGACGGTTTGTTCGTTTTGCATAAACTGTCAGAATCCGACCTCAGATGTCGAACACGCCGAGCATCACGATACCGGCCACGACCAGCGTGATCATCGCGTAATGCTTCCAAGAGAGCTTTTCCTTGAGGAAGATCCGGCTCCAGACGACAGACGCGACACAGTAGGCCGAGATAATGGGCGCGGCCAAGGCAACGTGCGCCTGATCGCCGATGGCGTAAATATAGGCAAACTGTCCCGCCGTCTCAAACGCCGCACCAATGTACTTGGGCGCTTCCATTTTCGGAATAAACTTGTCTTTTTTGACGAATTTCACGTAAGCGAAGCTGCAAACCGCCGCAAACAGAAACGTCAGCTCATACGCGCAATTCGCCGCGTCCTCGTCGAGCGTCTCAAGCACCAGCGAGTCCGCGAACGTCCCCGCTGCGTCAAGAAGGCAGTACGCAACCGGCAGGCAGATGGCGAGCCACGACTTTGCGTACCGGTAGTTAGACGCCTCCTGCCGCGCCCGGCGCAGCTCATCGTCCTCGCGCGACTCCACAACACCGAGGCCAACAACGCCGATGCACACGAGCGCCACCGCGCCGATGACGGCCAGCCGCATCCCGCCCTGGATCGACTCGTCGAGCGTTCCCGTGATAAGGCACAGAACCGCCACCAGCGCGCCCGAGGAGTTGCAGATCGGAGACGAGATCGAGAGCTCAATGTACCGAAGCCCCACATAGCCGAGCGTCATCGACGAGATGTAAAGAAGCGAAACAGGTAGATATGTCCAGATGACGTTCCACGTCACGACCGTACCGCCGATGAAAATTTCATACGCCGCGTGCAGTCCCATCACGACGCCAACAGCGACGACCATCTTGAGGTGCGCGTTTTTATCAGACGCGTCGCGGCAGCCGATTTTCGAAAAAAGGTCCGAGCCGCTCCAGCAGAGGAGGGCAATGATAGCAAGCCAAAACCACATAATTTTTATCTCCTGATAAGTTTTTAATACGAAATTTATTTTTTCTTACCGTGGCGCAGGCGCCAGGGTAATTCTGGCAGAGCCCTGCCAGAATTACCCTGGCCTTACCTGGCCACGGCAAAATGCTAGAAGAGTGTCACAGGGCCACCAGCCCCTGTTCCACCAGCTTCTGCAGGCTCATTAAAATTCCAAGCTTGGCATGGTACCAAGTAAGCCCTCCCTGGAAATATACCGCATAGGGCGGACGAATCGGTCCGTCGGCGGAAAGCTCGATGGAAGACCCCTGCACGAACGCGCCTGCGGCCATCACGACCTCGGAGTCATACCCCGGCATGGCCCACGGCACAGGGGTCACGTAGCTGTCGACGGGAGCCGCCGCCTGAATGCCCTTGCAGAATGCCAGCATCCGCTCCGCGCTTCCGAGCTCAACGGCCTGAATGATATCGTGCCGCGACTCCGTGCCGCTCGGAACGACACGGAAGCCGAGCCGCTCATACACGTTCGCCGCGAAAATCGCGCCCTTGAGCGCGCCGGAGACAACCGTGGGCGCAAGGAAGAAGCCCTGATAGAGGCTTGGAAGCAGGCCCAGATTCGCGCCGACCTCCTGCCCGAGCCCGGGAGCCGAGAGCCGGTACGAGCAGCGCTCGACACATTCCTTTGTGCCGCAGATGTACCCTCCAATGGGCGCAAGCCCACCGCCCGGATTTTTGATCAGGCTGCCGACGATCATGTCCGCGCCAAGATCGGACGGCTCGATGGTTTCCACAAACTCGCCGTAGCAGTTATCGACCATGCAGGTCACACCCGGCTTGACAGACTTGCAGAACGCGATGAGATCGCCGATTTTCTGCACGGAAAACGACGGTCTTGTCGCGTACCCCTTCGAGCGCTGGATGGTGATGAGCTTCGTCTTTTCCGTGATCGCCGCGCGGATGCCGTCATAATCAAAAGATCCGTCCGGGAGCAGATCGACCTGCCGGTAGCTCACGCCGTACTCCTTGAGCGAGCACTTGGACTCGCGGATGCCGATGACCTCTTCGAGTGTGTCATACGGCGCACCCACGGGGCTCAGCAGCTCGTCTCCGGGAAGAAGATTCGCCGACAGCGCGACTGCCAAGGCGTGCGTGCCGCAGGTGATCTGCGGACGAACGAGCGCGGCCTCGGTGTGGAACGTCGCGGCGTAGACCTTCTCTAATTTATCACGGCCCAGATCGTCGTAGCCGTAGCCCGTCGTCGCGGCAAAGCACGTCGCGTCGACCCGGTTTTCCTGCATCGCATGCAGCACCTTCGCCTGATTGTATTCCGCGTTCCGGTCGATTCCGGCAAAGCGCGGTTTCAGATCCTCTAAAATTTTCTCGCCATATGCATAGACCGCCCGGCTCACGCCGAGGTCTTCATACATGCTTTCCAGTTCCTTCATTGTGGTTTCCGCTCCATCTCTTCAAAAATTTTCATCGCCGCATCCTCGATGACCTCGGGCTTCGTCACGATAATACCCGTCTGCTCGTCGCCCAGAATCAGAAGCGTATCTCCCGGCTGCACGCCGAAGAGCGTCCTTGCCTCCTTGGGAATGACGATCTGCCCCTTTTCGCCGACCTTTGCCGTGCCGAAAATGTGCTTACCTCTGGGCTTTCCCAGCAGGTGCTTTCCTCCAGCCATAGTGTCCCCCCTCTGGGTTTTCGTTCCGGAAATTTTCATACTTGTATAACTTACAGCGTGCGTCCGTTTCTGTCAAGCCCAAAGCGAAAAAAATGCCGCGAAGGAATCGGCTCCTTCGCGGCATTGGCAAAAATTCAGATGTTCCGGACGTTGTCATCCGACAGGAAAAACAGCGCCAGTGCGCCGGGGCCAACGTGAGAGCCCGTGACCGGCTCGTAGTCGACGATCAGGATATCCTTCGGCGGCTTGCTCCGGCGCAGCATCGAAGCGAGAATCTGCGCGTCGGCTTCGCAGTCGGCATGGGAAATGCAGACGGTCTGCGTCTCAGGCGAGACGACCAGCGCTTCATAGCGCTTTGCCATTTCCTCGATCGCGCGCTGCCGGCCGCGGACCTTCGCAAAGCAGACGATCTTGCCCTCGGGGTCGCCCTTGAGTAGAGGCTTGATTTGCAGGACCGTTCCGACGGCGGCCTCCAGATTGGAAAGGCGGCCCGTTCTCTTAAGGTACCGGAGGTCGCCCACGGTGAAGATCTGCGCGATCCGGTGCCGCAGGGCACGCAGGAGCGTATACGTTTCGTCGATTGTCATGCCCTTTTCACGGCACTCGACCGCGTGCATGACGACAAGCCCCTCGGCCAGAGACGCGGAGTACGTGTCGACCGTCAGAATTTTTCGCTTGGGGAATTCCTCTTGCAGCTGGTTCGCGGCAATTTTGCTCGAAGCGTAAGAGCCGCTGATACCGGAGGACATGCTCACAAACAGAACATCCTCCCCCGCCTCCAGCATCGGATGGAGATAGTCCACAAAGCGCTGCGGCGGGATCTGAGAGGTCGTGACCTTCTCGCCGTTTCGCATCGCGGTATAGAACGCCTTCGCGTCGAACGCGGCCGTATCCATACACGACTGCTCACCGGACTCGGTGTGGAACGTGAAGGGGATGACGGTAATATTCTCGGCCTGCAGATAGGCGGTTGGGAGGTTGGAGGACGTATCGGTCACAATGCGAAACATAACATCGCTTCTTTCTATGTAATATATTACATCAGATTAACACATTTCTAATATAATGTCAACCGATATATTCATCCGGTACTTCTTGCATTTGCATGCAGATATTGCTATAATAGGCGCGAAAGGTGTGTGTAAATTTATGGCTTATGATAATGATCTCATCGCGGGCAAGCTCCGCCGGTGGGAAAAATATCTCGAGCATTATCAGCTTCCCGCATGGGAGCAGATCCCGGACTTCGGGCTGTACATGGAACAGGTCGTGCAGCTTTTAAAGCAGTACCTGAGCTATCTTCCGCCCGGGCTCAAGCAGTCGCAGACCATCACGTCCGCCGCCATCAACAACTATGTCCGCACGAAAATGCTCCCCGAGCCGCGCAAGAAAAAGTACTACCGCGTCCATATCGCGTATCTCATCATGATCTGCACGCTCAAGCAGTCTCTGAGCCTATCGATGCTCCAGACGCTGCTGCCCGGGAACCTGCCGGAGGAGGACGTGCACCGCGCGTATTCGTCCTTTGCCCAGCGGCACAGCCTCTGTGCGCAGTATTTTGTCGATCAGGTGAAGCTCTCGGCGGCTGCCATGCTGGACCGCGAGATGATCACGGAGCTCGCCGTGCAGGACGCGACCGAGCTCATCGCCTCGGCGGCCATTTTAAGCGGCCTTGCAAAGCTCTTTGCGGAAAAGCTGCTGCTTCTGAAGGATAAGACGTTAGAAAACGGCGGCAGCATCGAGATCATCGAATAAAAGCACTCCCCCGGTTCCGCGCGAGGACCGGGGGAGTTTTTCTATCCGCGTATGAAAATTTTCCAAATTTGCATAGGGCCGATTGCGCACATCGCCCCATTGGGTACCATCGAATTCGCATTAGATTTCCGTATCATCGGATTGTGTCGCCGGGGCGATGTGGGCATCGCCCCCTACGAACCTTACGGAAGATTTCAAAAGAACTGTAAGGGCGGACGACCCTGTCCGCCCTTGGGAAGTTGCGAATTCGCCGAAGTTTTTCGCGTTTCGGAGGCGCAGTTTGCGGGGCGACAGAGTCGTCGCCCCCTACGCGTGGATCGGAAGTCTTTGCATGAATAAAAAGCGTTTCACTCGTCCAGATCGACCTGGATGCCATTGACCTCTACGCCGTCATCGGCGCAGATGAGAAGATACTTGACCCCGCCGATGACGCGGGTCTGGACAAGGTCGGTGCGCTCGGGGTTTACCTGAATGGTCACATCGGGCGTTTTGAGCTGGAACTTCTTTGCGTCGATGAGGTTCGCGGGACTAAGCGCAGCGTCGGCGCCAAAGTGCTGGTCAAACTCGACGTTGAATTTCGCCAGCTTCGCTTCCTCCACGCCGCAGGTAGAAAGCACGTCCGAGACCTCCTGCCGGCTGACGACGAGCGGCTCGTCGGACTTAAGCTCCTTGTGCGCCTCAATATTCTGCCGCAGCTGCTCGTGCACCTTCTGCACCAAGGGCAGGCTGCACGCGTCCTCTAGGGACTGGCTCAGGAGCTCTCCGAACGACTCCTTCTGCGCCTCGGCGGGCTCTGGCGGCTCTAATTTAAAGAGCGCCTGCACAAGCTCGGGGTGATTGTTTGCGAGGCTGTGGGAATAATACAAGCAGTTATAAAGGTTCGTCCGCCGCCCGTCAAACGCCGGGAAGAGGAAGCCAAGCTCGGGCGCGCCGACGGTGTAGGCCCCGCCCTGATTGTGAAATTCCTTTTCCTCCGCGTTATAGCGAAGGGCGGCCTTTCCGGGCTTGACCGGGCAGATGGCACAGAGCACGTAGGAGAAAACCTGACTGCCGTCTTCCAGCATCGCGCCGTCTTTCGCCTTGAATGGCACATCGTAGCGCTCGTGGGCAAGGAGGATCAGATAGTGGTCCTCCGAGGCAAGCGCGCTTGTGACCGTTTGATAGAATGTTTCGAGCGCCTGTTCGTCGTCCAAGCCGGAGTCCCGCAGCGCCATGAGAAGCCTGTGCTCGTCGGAGTCTGCCACCTGACTTGTCTTGAAGCTCAGGTCGATGAGGTTTTTGTCCTGCGCGCCGGACAGGACGCGGCGGAAGATGGAAAGATAGCTCTCCTTGTCCTCCTGGCTCATGAGGGCGACAGACTCGCGGAAGGTGGATAGAATTTCGCCGCTGGCCGAAACGTAGCAGCCGCGCACGGCGGTCATATTGGTGCGGTCCGGGCGCATTCTGCGCCGCAGCTCGCCGATTTCTTTCGATGTCATAAAAGTAACTTCCTTTATTCAAGATTGCGTGGTGAAAGTATAGCACAAATTTCCCCGCATTGCCACTATCGGAAATTTTGCGTATCTGGTACAATGGAACAAACAAGCGGCAGCGTTCGTCGAATCCTCAAAACCGAAAGGAGAACAAGATGGAATACAACGAAAATTCCTATTACCCCGGTCAGAACCCGGGGGATGGTCAGCCCAAGCGGAAAAAGCCGCAGAACCGCGGATTGTGGAAGCTTCTGTGGCTGATTCCGGTCATCCTGATCATCGCGGGACTGGCGATGGACTCTTTTTATACGCTGACGGAGGACCAGTACGCCGTCATTACGACCTTCGGCAAGCCCACGACGGTTTCGGCTTCAGGTTTACAGATGAAAATTCCGCTCGTGCAGCGCGTGAGCCTGGTGTCCAAGTCCATTCAGGGCTTCCCTCTCGGCTACCGGGCCGGGAGTGACGAGTCGGTGGACGATGAGTCGCTGATGATCACCTACGACTACAATTTCGTAAACGTCGACTTTTACGTTGAGTACCGCGTGACGGACCCGGTCAAATATCTCTATAACTCGAGCGACCCCGTCGAAATTTTGAAGATGCTCTGCCAGAGCTATATCCGCGACACCATCGGCCTTTACGATGTCGACAGCGTCATCACGACCGGCAAGAGCGAAATTCAGTCCGAGATCAAGCAGAAGGTCATGAATCGCCTCGAGCAGGAGGACCTCGGCATTCAGCTGACAAACCTTACGATTCAGGACGCGGAGCCGCCCACGCTCGAGGTGCAGCAGGCGTTTACCGCCGTGGAAACCGCGAAGCAGTCGGCAGATACCGCGGTCAACAACGCGAAAAAGTACGCAAACGAAGTAACCCCCGCCGCGAGCGCCGACGCCGACCAGATCATCAAGCAGGCCGAGGCCTACCGCGAGAGCAAGATCAACGAGGCAGAGGGTCAGGCGGCCAGATTTACAGAGCTTTTCGCCGAGTATCAGAACTATCCGCTCATCACCAAGCAGCGGCTGTTCTATGAGGCGATGGAGGAAATTCTTCCCGATATGAAGCTCTACATTGTAGACGCGAATACGGGCGTGCAGACGGCGCTGCCGCTCGAGTCCTTTGCAAACGTCAACATGGGCACCACGGAAGGAGGCGCGGCAAATTGAAAAAGGCAGTGAAAATCGCAGTTCCGGTCGTTCTCGCGCTGGCGCTCGTTGTCATCCTCGCGGGAAGCCTCGTCGTAACACAGCCGAACGAGTACACGATCATCAAGCAGTTCGGCGCGGTGGTGAATATCATCGACCAGCCGGGGCTGAGCCTCAAAACGCCCTTCGTTCAGTCGGCAAGCACGCTTCCCAAAACAGAGATGCTCTATGACCTTGCGGCGAGCGACGTCATTACGTCTGACAAAAAGTCGATGGTTGCCGACAGCTTCGTGCTCTGGAAGATCACAGACCCCTTAAAATTCATCCAGACGCTCTCCGGCAGCGTTGCAAACGCGGAAAGCCGCATCAACGCCGTCGTCTACAACAGCCTTAAAACCGTCATCAGCTCCATGAAGCAGGAGGCGGTCATCTCCGGCCGAGACGGCGAGCTTGCAGCTGCCATCATGGAAAACTTCGAGCAAAACTTTGACGATTATGGCCTCACCGTTCTTGCCATTGAGACCAAGCGCATCGACCTCCCCGACGAAAACAAGGCGGCCGTCTATGAGCGCATGATCTCCGAGCGCGGCAACATCGCGGCATCGTATGCTGCCGAGGGCGACGCGCAGGCCAAGCAGATCCGCAGCGAGGCCGACAAGTCTGTGGAGATCACTGTCTCCGAAGCAAAGGCGCAGGCAGAGCGCATCAAAGCAGAAGGCGAGGCAGAATATATGCGCGTACTGTCTCAGGCATATGACACGCAGGAGGAGGCGGACTTTTACGAGTTCATGCGCGCGCTCGATATGGCAAGAAACGCGCTGACAGGCGATAATAAGACGCTTGTCATTTCGTCCGATTCTCCGATTGCGCAGATTTTCTCCGGACAGTGGGGGATCGCGCAATGACGCTTTATTTGCAGGAGCAGATTTTCTCGTTCGACCATTTTGACATCTGGGACGAAGACGGAAACGTCAAATATCAGGTGGACCGTGAGCTCTTTCAGTTCGGGCGCAAGCTCGTCGTGACGGACACGCAGGGGCGGGAGGTCTGCTTTGTGCAGCATATTCCGTTCTCCGTTCCGTGCTCGTATGAGCTGGCTGTTCCGAGCGGGAGCGTGCAGCTGGACCGGCATTTTTCGCTCTTTTCCCAGCGCTACTCGATCGATTCGCTTGCGTGGGAGGTTGCGGGCAGCTTCATGAGCCTCGACTTTTCCATCACGCAGGGGGATAAACTGATCGCGCGCATCGAAAAGGCGTGGCCCGCGTTTCAGGACCGTTACCGTCTCGAGATTCTGGAGGAAAAGGACGAGCTTACCGCGCTCTGCGTCGTCCTTGCCATCGACGTAGAGGCCGAACGGCACAGCAACTGATCCGTCTCGTTTTGCACGGATTTTCGATTTTCGCTTAGATTCCCGATTTTTTCCTGGATTCTCAATCTTCGTCCGGGTTCTCGATTTTTGTCCGGATTCCCAATCTTGCGTAGGGGGCGATGCCCACATCGCCCCGGCGGCACAATCTGATGATACGAAAATCCAATGCGAATTCGATGGTACCCAATGGGTCGATGTGGGCATCGACCCCTACGAACACCCCGGAAAGTCCCCGAAAATTTCGACCATACGAACCTTCCGGAAAAATGCACAATATTCCATGTCAGGTACAGAAAAACCCGGCCACAGAAAACTTCCGTGACCGGGTTTTTGTTCGTGATTGAAAAGTTTACGGCATGAGCGCGACATCGCAGATGATATCGGCGCACTTGTCGACACCCAACGTGCCGGAGTCGAGGCAGAGGTCGTAGTTTTCCGCTTCGCCCCAGTTGCAGTTGGTGTAATGCTTGTAGTAGACCTTGCGCTTGCTGTCTTTTTCCTGCAGCCGCTTCTGCGGGGTCTGCTTCGTCTCGCCGTACAGGCGCACAATACGCTCGGCGCGGTGCTCCATGTCGGAGTGGATAAAGATGTGCAGCGTATCGGGACGGTCTTTGAGAATAAAGTCCGCGCAGCGGCCAACGATGACGCACGGGCCCTTGGCGGCCAGATCGCGGATGACGTTGGTCTGGCAGACGTAGAGCTTATCGGACACGGACATTGTGTCGATCAGACCCATCGGATGGGCGGAAACCGCGATATTGAACAGGAAGCTGCTGGTGACGGAGGCGTATTCGCCGATTTCCTCAATGAACTCGTGCGAGAAGCCGCTCTCCTTGGCCACCTGATCGACCAGCTCCTTGTCATAGTAGGGAATTCCGAGCTTCTCGGCGACCTTCTTGCCGATGGTTCTGCCGCCGCTGCCGAACTGACGGCTAATGGTAATCACTTTGTTTGTCATGGATGATTCCCCCTTGCTCTTTGGATACTTCCATTATACACCACGGGGAAAAAAAGCACAATGAAAAATTTTTTGCCTGCGCGCTAAAAAATTGTGCAAATTAAAGATAGGCCTGCATGGACTTACAGAGCGTCTGCTCGGAGTCGATGAGCTGGCCCGCGATTTGACGGGCGGTTTCGCTCGCGTTCGGGTAGCGGTTGCGGTAGCGGATGAGGGACTTGACGCCCATGTTGCAGCCGTCGGTGATAAGGTCTGCGACCGTTTCGTCGGCGGGTGAGACGGCAAGCTTCGTGCTCGTTTTGAGCCAGGACATCCCGCGCGCCATCGCGTTTGCGCCCTTTTCCGGGATGTGTTCGGCGTCTAAAAGCGCCTTTGTCTGCTGCCCAAGCGCCTTGTGCGCCTCGCGGCAGGAAAGAAGCGCCTGCTCGAGCTTTTTGTCCCGCGTCTGGCCGAGCACGTCGTCAATCGCGCCGACGGCCATCTGCACGCCCGCGCCGCACTCGAGCAAAAGGGCTTTCGTATCGTGGTCCATAGAAGATTCCTCCCGTGTTCTTTTTCAATAGGTTGTGCAAAACGAGAGAAAGTATGATATAGTAAGAAAAACAAAACGTCCTTTTCGGCGGGAAGGAGCAGCCATGATTTTTGAACGGACAGTCGCGGAAATCGCGGGAGACTATGCGGTGCTGGTATCGGAGAGCGGGACGCGCACGGAGGTGGCGCTGGCGCTGCTGCCGGACGGGATTCGCGAGGGAACGGTTTTGATCTGCGAAAACTTTGAATACCGCATCAAAATGCTTTGAGGCAATATGAACGAAGGGAGAAACTCCATGCCGCGTTATCTTCTCGCCCTCGATCAGGGCACGACCAGCAGCCGCGCGATTTTGTTTGACGAGGCGCAGAACATCGTCACGCTTGCGCAGAAGGAATTTACCCAGTATTACCCCCAGTCCGGCTGGGTGGAGCACAATCCGATGGAGATCTACTCCAGCATCTACGGGGTCATGATGGAGGTCATCTCGCAGTCGGACATCCACGCGCGGGACATTGCCGCCATCGGCATCACGAACCAGCGCGAGACGACCGTCGTCTGGGACAAAACAACCGGAAAGCCCATCTATAACGCCATCGTCTGGCAGTGCAGGCGCACGGCTCCCATCTGCGACGAGCTGGAACGGCGCGGGCTCAGGGACTATATCAAAAAGACGACGGGTCTGGTGCTGGACGCGTATTTTTCCGGCACGAAGATCAAATGGATTTTGGATCATGTCCCCGGCGCGCGGGAAAAGGCCGAGCGGGGAGAGCTCCTGTTCGGCACGGTCGATACCTGGCTCATCTGGAAGCTCACGGACGGGAAGGTACATATCACCGACTACACGAACGCTTCGAGAACGATGCTCTATGATATCCACAAACTCTGCTGGGACGAACGGCTTTTGCGTGAGCTCGGGATTCCAGCCTCGATGCTGCCTGCGGTGCGCAATTCCTCCGAGGTCTACGGCACGTGCAACATTCAGGGCGTGCAGGTGCCGATCGCGGGCATTGCAGGCGACCAGCAGGCAGCCTTATTCGGTCAGTGCTGCTTTACACCCGGCGACGCGAAAAACACGTACGGCACGGGCTGCTTTTTGCTCATGAACACGGGCGAAACGGCGATGGAAAGTGAGCACGGTCTTGTGACAACAATCGCTGTCGGCTTAAACGGGCGCGTGCAGTATGCGCTCGAGGGCTCGATTTTTGTCGGCGGCGCGGTCATCCAGTGGCTGCGCGACGAGCTGCGGTTCATCCGGGAGGCTCGGGACGCGGAATATTTTGCGTCCAAGGTGCCGGACACAGGCGGCGTGTATCTCGTGCCTGCGTTCACGGGCCTCGGCGCGCCGCATTGGGACATGTACGCAAGAGGCGCGATGGTCGGCCTTACGCGTGGGACAAAGCCCGAGCACATCATCAGAGCTGCGCAGGAGTCCATTGCGTATCAGTCGTATGACCTGGTCGACGCGATGGAGAGGGATGCGGGCGTGACGCTCTCGCAGCTCCGTGTTGACGGCGGGGCGAGCCGCGACGGCTTTTTGATGCAGTTCCAGGCGGACATGCTTGCAAAGCCCGTGCGCCGGCCGGTTATCCGCGAGACGACGGCGCTCGGCGCGGCATATCTTGCAGGACTTGCCGTCGGGGTCTGGAAAAGCTGCGAGGAGCTTCAGAGCCTCTGGCACTGCGATGTGACGTTCGAGCCCACGATGGAGCCCGAAAAACGGGAAAAGCTCCTGCGCGGCTGGCACAAGGCCGTCGGCAGGAGCTTAGACTGGGAAGAGCACTAGAAAATTCGGAATATTGCAAAATTTCGCAATGCGGCTTCCACGGAAAACCTTCCAAACAACGCGTAGGGGGCGATTGAGCACATCGCCCCGGCAGATGAGCCTGATTTTACGAAAATCTCTGGTGAATTCGCAACTTCCCAAGGGGCCGATGTGCTCAATCGGCCCCTACGCATAGCCGGATGATTTTCAAAAAACCGTAGGGTACGCCGCCTACGTCTCGTCGTCCTGTTTTGTCCATTCGCCGGTCTGCTCGGGCAGAACCCCGGGAATCTCGCCGCTGAGGAACTGGAGCCGGAACTCGGCAAGCGGCCTCTGCTGGACGGTCAGCTGCGCGGCGAGCTTTTCCACATCGGCACGGTTCGCGGAAAACGGCGCGGTCATGGCAACGGGCTCGCAGTCCAGACGCACAAGCAGCCCGTACTGCCCCGAGCGCGGCTCCGAGAAGCACCGATAATCCAGCGACGGCTTTACATATTCCGCCAGCGTATACACAAGCGCCTTGGCTGTCGGCGCTTTCGTCAGCGTCCGGGCAAAAATTGCCATGAGCAGCTCCCGGTTCCCACGCTCCCAGATGTCCGTCGCCGCGCGGGTCAGGGCGCGGGAGATCGTCTCCGGGCTTTTTCCGGTCGCCTCCCGGACCGCGCTCCAGATTCTTTTCATCTGAAATTCCTCGCGCGGCAAGCCCCTTGCCGCCTCTACGGCAAGACAGAGCATGTTGTAACAGGTATTTCCCCAGCGGCCGCTGAGCTGCATGACGGTTGACCGGACGTCCTTCATAAAAAAAGGCCCTCTTTCTTCAAAATTTTCATCATGTGAAGCAGGCGCATAACCCGCTTGTGTCCACATTATATCACACCTGTTTGTGGAATACGAACCATTATTTGGAACTTTCGACGTAAATTAACACAATTCGACATATCTTTGTCGCTTCGCACAATTTCAAAAAGAAATTTCTTACAGAAAATCCGCCCGGAATTGTACTTTTTAACGGTCTCTAAACGGCAGACAGACGTGAAAAATCAAAGCAGGGACAGACCCTTTCGTCTGTCCCTGTTTTTGATGCCTTGTTTACACGTCCATGGGCTCCATTGCGTCCAGAAGCGGCCGCCTTACCGCGCCGGCAAAGAGGCTTCCGGCGTTGTCATGGACAATGTTGAGCGCGCCCGCGACCTGCCCGAGCGGCATTTTCCCGTCGAAGAACACGTCCAGGTCCAGCAGGAACACCTTCAGCTCCTCGACCTGCCGCGTGCGGTTATCAACCTTGCGAAGAAGGCCGGGGCCGCATTTGATGTTGGCCTTCGCACCGCCCGGCATGGTGGCGGTCACGGTCTGCTCGCACTTGATAAAGTTTTGCCGGGCGCTGTCGTCATCTCCCATGAGCCCGAGATAGCCCGGGGCGATGAGCTCTCGCCAGGACGACTCTTCCAAGCCCACCGCGTCCTTGTTGAGCGCGTTCATGTACCGCAGCCCCACGCGGGAAAAATACGACGGCTGATACGTCTCAATGAACGCCGCCAGCACCACATCCAGCCGCTTGGCAAAATCCTCCCAGCGGGTGTAGCGCGTGGTGGAAAGGGCGATAAAGCCCTTCGTCAGGCTGACCTTCCACGCGCCGTCAGCGGAAATGAACTGATAATTGTTGACCGTCCCCTGCTCGACCATCTTCCCGCCCACATTCTTGGGCGGCAGCGGCTCGAGCTTTTTTCCGTACTGAGGATACGCCTGCCGGATGGCGTCCTGGAAGTCGGCAGGCTCGTGCGCCTCGATTTTCAGAATCTCCGGGAAACGCAGCTGGCAGATGACCTCGATGAGCTGGTTGCGCCTGTAAATTTTACGCGGCTGATTGGAAAACATCCTCATCTCTCGCTTTCGTTCTTTTTATACTTATTTTAAGTATACCGTTTTTTAACGAAAATGCAAGCCGTGTCTTGTTTCCATCGCTTCGAATTTGTGCTATACTATGGCAAGAATCACAAAGGAGTTTTCTATGGAATTTTTAAGGCTTCTGGAATCCGTCCGCGTCCCGGCGCTTGACGCGTTTTTTTCCGCCGTCACATATTTGGGCGACGAGCTGGCGTTCATGGCGCTGGCGCTGCTGTTATTCTGGTGCGTCGATAAGCGGACGGGCTACTATGTGTTCGTGGTAGGCCTGTTTGGAACGCTCGCCAACCAGTTTCTCAAAATTCTCTGCCGCGTTCCCCGGCCGTGGGTGCTCGACCCCGGCTTTACGATCGTCGAGTCTGCACGCGCGGCGGCCACAGGGTATTCGTTTCCGTCCGGGCACACGCAGAACGCCGTGGGGACCTTCGGGGCCATCGGCCTTCTGGCAAAGCGCAGATGGGTCAACATCGCGTGCCTCGCGCTGGTCCTTCTTGTGCCGTTTTCGCGAATGTATCTGGGGGTCCACACTCCTCTGGACGTCGGTGTGGCATTCCTGATGGCGGCAATTCTGCTCGCGGCGTTTTATCCCGTCTTCCGCTCGGCAGGAAAAATCGAAAAGACCATGCCGTATCTTCTCGCGGCGGGCATTGCGCTTGCCATCGTATTCGTCTTCTATGTCAGCGGCATCCGCGCAGACTTTGCCCCCGGCTCGGAGGATGCGAGCAATTTCGCGCATGCGGTCAAAAACGCGTGGACGCTTCTGGGTGCAATTGCGGGGCTTCTTACGGTCTTCCTTGTCGACCGGAAAACGCTGCGGTTTGAGACGCGCGCGCCCCTTCTGGGGCAGATTTTAAAATTTGTCCTTGGTCTTGTGCTTGTGGCAGGCATGAAGGCGGCGCTGAAGCCTCTGTTTTACGCCGTGCTGCCCTCGGGCCCTGCCGATTGCCTGCGCTATTATCTCGTCGTGCTGCTGGCGGGGATCGTCTGGCCGCGCACGTTTGGCTTCTGGGCAAGGCTCGGAAAAAAGAAGGGGGTTTGACGGATGCTGTTCTGGATTCTTCTGGCGCTGCTCGCGCTTTTTCTCGGGCTTGGCTACTATGTCATGAATCTTGCCGTAAAAGGGCGGCGCTATACAAAAGAAGCCCTTGCCGCGCAGCTGGATAAACCGGCCTACCGGGAGATCAGGGAAACGTCTCTTGCATCGACTGGCTGGGTGGCCTCGCATGCGCACGAAGAACTTCACGTCATGAGCTACGACGGAAAGCTGCTTCACGCAACGTTCCTCCCCAAGGAACACACGAAGGGGACGATCCTTCTGTTCCACGGCTACAGATCCTGCTGGCAGATCGATTTCGGCCTCGCCCTCCCCTACTACTACGATACGCTTGGCTATTCCCTGCTGCTCGTCGACCAGCGGGCGCACGGACAGTCCCATGGGAAATACCTCACCTTCGGCGTGCGCGAGCGCATGGACGTCATCTCGTGGGCGACCTACATGGGCCAGAAGCTCGGGCCGGACGCGCCACTCATTTTAGGAGGCCTCTCGATGGGCGCGACGACGGTCCTGATGGCGAGCTGCTTCGAGTTCCCCGCAAATGTCCGCGCGATCATCGCCGACTGCGGCTTTACGAGCCCCTACGAAATCGCAAAAAGCGTTCTGCACCGCGACTACCCCAGACTGCCGGTCGGGCTGCTTCTTCCCATCTGCGGTCTTTTTACGCGCCTTTACGCGGGCTTTGGCCTGCACGATGCGTCGACGTTAGACGCGGTGCGCGAGAGCCGGTACCCGATTTTGTTCATCCACGGCACGGGCGATACATTTGTCCCCTGCGAGATGACGAAAGAGGCCTATGCCGCCTGCACGTCAGAAAAAGAGCTGGTCTTGGTAGACGGCGCGGAGCATGGAAAGAGCTATCTGGTGGAAAAAGGCCGCGTGGAAGAAGCGCTTTGCCGCTTTCTTGCGGCGTATACAGAGTAAAAGGAGGATTCCCCATGACGCAGCATGAAATCACGAAGGCCGCTCCGCTGCTGGACGCGAGCGGCAATCTGACAGAGCCCGGCTGGGCGCGCTCCCTGCTCCCGGTCTACTGCCGCTCCCAGATCCGCGCGCCGAAAACGCGCATCAAGGAATGGGACTATTACTGCATCACAGACGGGCACATCGGGCTCGCGCTTACGATTGCGGACAACGGCTATATGGGGTTAGACTCTATTTCGTTTCTGAACTTCGACGAGCGCTGGGAGATCACGAAAAGCCCCATGCGGCTGTTTCCGATGGGAAAGACACATCTTCCCGAGAGTTCCCGGCTTGGCGCGAGCGAGATCGCCGCATCCGGCTACGCTTTGGCCTTTTATCACGAGGACGGCGCGCGACAGCTGTCATTTCATATGGACAACTTCCGCGGAAAAGATGCGATCGAGGGCATCATCACGCTGACGGACGAGCCGATTGAGAGCATTGTCATTGCCACGCCCTTCGACAAGCCCGGCCATTTTTACTACAACCAGAAGATCAACTGCCTGCGCGCTTCCGGCTGGATCGAGCTTGGCGGAGAGAAATTCGAGCTGACCCCCGACCGATTCTTTGCCGTCCTGGATTGGGGCCGCGGCGTGTGGACCTACCACAACACGTGGTACTGGTCGAGCGCGTCGGGGGAACTGGACGGCGTGCCGTTCGGCTGGAACCTCGGCTATGGCTTCGGCGATACCTCCGCTGCGACGGAGAACGCGCTGTTCTATAATGGAACGCTTCACAAGCTGGAGCATATCAATTTTGAGATACCCTTCAAGGACGGACGCGAGGATTTTCTCGCCCCGTGGCGCTTTACAGGCTCCGATGGCAGGTTCGAGATGCAGTTTCAGCCGGTCCTCGACCGCGCGGCCTGCACAGACCTGAAGCTTTTAAAATCCGACCAGCACCAGGTCTTCGGAAAGTTCACAGGAACGGCCGTTTTGGACGATGGAAGTGTGCTTTCGGTGCGCGATTTCTTCGGATTTGCGGAGAAAGTGGAAAACAAGTGGTAGCGCGGAACGGCTCTTTGTACCTGCTTGCTGCGGCCGTGGAACACTAGATATTGTGTTCCACGGCCGCATTTCGTTTTTTGAACACAAGATTTTGTCTCAAAACCAGTTTTTGCTCTTGACAAGCCATGTGTGATCTAGTATATTGTCTATGGCGCTTCCGCCGGTGGCACATTTTGTTTCACCTTGCGGGAGCAACCACAAGATATTGTGTTCGTGTGTGCAGGAAGCGATGCAGAGCTTCGCGTCTTCCTGCACAGCGTCTGTCATAACAGCTTTGAAAAGAGGGAGCATATGAAAATTATCAAGCGCAACGGCTCAGAGGCCGTCTTCGATATCATGAAGATCATCTCCGCCGTCACAAGAGCCAATAACGTCGTGGAAGAGGCCGACCGCCTGACCCCGATGCAGATCCGCCGCATCGCCGAGAGCGTGGAGCTCAGCTGTCAGTCGATGAACCGAGCGCTCAGTGTCGAGGAGATCCAGGACCTCGTCGAGCACCAGATCATGGCGCACGGGGCATATGAGGTCGCAAAAAACTACATCACCTACCGCTACACACGCACGCTGGTGCGCAAGTCGAACACGACGGACGACAAGATCCTGACCCTCATCGAGTCGAACAACGAAGAGGTCAAGCAGGAAAACGCCAACAAGAACCCCACTGTCAACGCCGTCCAGCGCGACTATATGGCGGGCGAGGTATCCAAAGACCTCACGCGCCGGATGTTGCTGCCGCAGGAGATCGTCGAGGCGCACGAGGCCGGTATCATCCATTTCCACGACGCGGACTATTTTGCCCAGCACATGCACAACTGCGACCTTGTGAATCTGGAAGACATGCTCCAGAACGGCACGGTCATCTCCGGCACGCTCATCGAAAAGCCGCACAGCTTCTCGACCGCCTGCAATATCGCAACGCAGATCATCGCCCAGATCGCCTCCAATCAGTATGGCGGCCAGTCGATCTCTCTTACGCATCTGGCGCCGTTTGTCGACGTGTCCCGGCAGAAGATCCGCAAGCAGGTTTTAGAGGAGCTCAAGGACTTCGGCACGGAAGCCTCCGATGAAGCCATTTCCAAGGTCGTTGAAAAGCGGCTGCGCGATGAGATCCGCCGCGGCGTGCAGACCATCCAGTATCAGGTCGTGACGCTTATGACAACGAACGGGCAGGCGCCATTCATCACGGTCTTCATGTACCTCGGCGAGGCACGGTCCGAGCAGGAGCAGAAGGACCTTGCCATCATCATCGAAGAGACGCTCAACCAGCGCATTGAGGGTGTGAAGAACGAAAAGGGCGTGTGGATCACCCCCGCATTCCCGAAGCTTATTTACGTGCTCGAGGAAAATAATATCACCGAGGGCTCAAAATTCTGGTACCTCACGAAGCTCGCCGCCCGCTGCACAGCAAAGCGCATGGTGCCGGATTATATTTCCGAGAAGAAAATGAAGGAGCTCAAGCTCTCCAAGGGCGAAACGCCGGGCCATGGCGACGTGTACACGTGCATGGGCTGCCGCAGCTTCCTCACGCCAGACCGCTCCGGCAACGGCTGGAACAACGTAGCAAACGCCGGAAACTACGATGCGAACAAGCCCAAGTACTACGGCCGGTTCAATCAGGGCGTGGTGACCATCAACCTCGTGGATGTGGCGCTCTCGTCCGGCGGCGCGCTTGATAAGTTCTGGAAGATTTTTGACGACCGGCTGGAGCTCTGCTACAAGGCCCTCATGTGCCGCCACAACCGCCTCAAGGGCACGCTCTCGGACGCCGCGCCGATCCTCTGGCAGTATGGCGCGCTCGCGCGGCTCAAAAAGGGCGAGCCGATCGACAAGCTCCTGTATGGTGGCTATTCGACGATTTCCCTCGGCTACGCGGGACTTTATGAGTGCGTCAAGTACATGACGGGAAAATCTCACACTGACCCGGCGGCAACGCCGTTCGCGTTAGAAATCATGCAGCACATGAACGACGCGTGCAAGCGCTGGAAGGAAGCGACCGACATCGACTTCTCGCTTTACGGAACGCCGCTGGAGTCCACGACGTATAAATTCGCCAAGTGCCTGCAAAAGCGCTTCGGCCTCGTCGAGGGCATCACGGACAAGAACTACATCACAAACTCCTATCACATCCACGTCACCGAGCACATCAACGCCTTCGATAAGCTCGCCTTCGAGTCGCAGTTCCAGGCGCTCTCCCCCGGCGGTGCAATCAGCTACGTCGAGGTGCCGAACATGCAGAACAACCTCGACGCGGTGCTGGAGGTCATGAAGTTCATCTACGATCACATCATGTACGCCGAGCTCAACACGAAATCAGACTACTGCCAGGTCTGCGGCTTTGACGGCGAGATCGAAATCAAGGAGGATCCCGATGGCAAGCTCGTCTGGACCTGCCCGCAGTGCGGAAACACCGACCAGTCGAAGATGAACGTCGCCAGACGCACCTGCGGCTACATTGGGACCCAGTACTGGAACCAGGGCCGGACGCAGGAGATCCGCGACCGCGTTTTGCATCTGTAAGATACGGAACATAAAAAACGAATACAGCCTCGTCTATCCGCGCCGTTACAGCGTGATGGACGGGGCTGCTTTTCGTTTCAAACATTCAAAATTGCCTCTTGACACTGACACTGTGTCAGGCTTTAGAATACCTGTGAGCTCAAGAAACAAGAACTTTTGCATGGAGGGTACCGCCTTGCTGAAAATCGGAGATTTTTCCAAGCTGTCAAGAATCAGCGTCCGCATGCTGCGGCATTACGACGAGATCGGGCTCCTGCGCCCTGTCTTTGTCGACCAGTTTACCGACTACCGCTATTACGCAGAAAACCAGCTTCCCATTGTCGGGCGCATCACCGCGCTCAAGGACATGGGCTTCCGGCTGGCGGAGATCAGCAGTCTTCTTGCGCTGTACGACGACAAGGACGCGCTGGATGCGCATCTGGCCGCGCAGCAGAAGACCCTGGAGACGCTGGCGGAGGACACGGCGCAGCGGCTGCGGCTGATCGAGACGGCAAGGAGACGACTTAGAAAGGACGAACCTATGAACTACAATGTCACCCTCAGGACCCTTCCCGAACGCTACTGCGCAACCGTCCGCATGACCATCCCCCGCTATCAGGACGAGGGCATGGTATGGGACGTTCTGTGCCGCGAGACGGCCGCGATGGCGCTCGTGCCGGACGACCCCTGCTACTGCGCCGTGGAATTTTTGGACAACGAATTCAAGGAGACGAACGTCGAGATCATGGCCTCCAAGTCCGTAAAGGGCACGTATCCGGACACCGAGCACGTGAAGTTCCAAACACTTCCCGCCGTCACCTACGCCGGCTGCACCTTCAAGGGCGGCTACGAGCAGATCAACGACGTGGTCGCCGCCGTCAGCGCGTGGATTGACGCAAACGGCTACGATTACGCGGGCGCGATGTTCGACATCTATCACGTGAGCCCACACGAGACAAAAAATCCCGACGAATTCGTCACTGAGGTCTGTTTCCCGGTTCGCAAAAAGTGACCCACACAAAAACGCCCGTGGATGGAGCTGATCCGCCCACGGGCGTTTGGTTTTATAAGGTCTTTTCGAGCTCGTCGGGCAGAATCTCCGCGCAGAGTGCCCGGTAGCGTTTGTTTTCTTTTAAGAACGCGTCCGCGCCGGGAAGATTTTTGAGCCGCGTCAGGAAAATCAGAAGCTCCTGCCCCGCGCCAAACGTCGCATGCACAAAGTCCATCGCGTTTTGGATTCGCTTCTCCAGTGCGTGCTCCGCCGCGTCCGTCTGCGCCGTCCCATCTTCCACCGCAGCTTGCAGCGGCGCAAGCCCCTCCGCGTGGTCCAGCAGCGCATGCACGCTTGCCGCAAATTCCCGCTCCCACGCTTCTTCCTCGGGTGCCAGCACGCCGAGCTCCTTTCGAAGCGCCATCGCGTTTTCGCGCCGGGAAAGATTCTCCTTCGCCGCAGAAAGCGGATTGTTTGCCGATTGCACGCTGGACAGAAAGCTCACAAGGCTCCCCGTCAGCGCCTTTTTCTGCCGGAAGGTATTCAGCTCCCGCGAGACGGCGTGCAGCAAAAATTCCGTCGCCGCCAGACGCGCGTCAAAGCCCATAGCCCGCAGCTCCGGCGCGGCGGCTGTCTCCTGCCCCGACAGAATGTTCGCAAGGTTGATTCGCTCCCGACAGGCGGTAAATAGATGAAAGAAACTTGAAAACGCGGCGGCAATCTCCTCGTGCTGCAAAAACTCTCCAAACAGCGCGTCCTGTATCTCAAAGCCCAATCGCTCGTAGCTTGTGAGCAGCTGTGACAAATCCTCCCAACCGCGCGCGGTCACAAAGCTCCGGCCGTGCGCGTGCCGCTCCACGCAGAAAAAGTGCTCCGGATTCAGCTCTAAGTACGACAGCACTGCCGGATGCAGCCCCTTCTCGTGCGCGTAATCGCGCCAGACATGGTAGTCGGCCTCGATCTGCAAAAGGCGCACCCGGTCCATTGTAACCGTGTCGAACGTCCGGGCCGATTCGTTGTAGGCCGGAGGATTTCCCGCCGCCGCGATGACCCAGCCCTCAGGAAGCCGGTGCGTTCCGAACTGCTTGCTTTGCAGCAGCTGGAGCATCGCGGGCATGAGCGTTTCCGAGACGCAGTTGATCTCATCCAGAAATAAAATGCCGGTCGGAACGCCGGTTTTTTCAATTCTTTCATAAACGCTGGCTAAAATCTCGCTCATCGTGTACTCGGTCGCGGTATACGTCTTCCCGCCGAACGTCTTTTCCCAGAGCACCGGAAGGCCCAGCGCGCTCTGACGCGTGTGGTGCGTCATCGTGTAGGAGACAAGATTCACGCCAAGCTCCTGCGCGAGCTGGTAAAAAATCGCCGTCTTGCCAACGCCCGGAGGCCCCATGAGAAGAAGCGGCCGCTGCCGCACCATCGGAATCCGGAGCGCACCCAAAGCATCCCGCTCGGTATAGGCCAGCACCGTGCGCCGGATTTCCTCTTTCGCCTGTTTTATATCCATCCTTCATCCCTCCCGGGCTTTTCCGCGTCCAGAATGAGCTTTCCTGCCCAGCGCGGAATGTTGATATCGTCGTACCGGTATCGGAGCATCACGAACGCGACGGGGTAATCGGGCGCGGTTTCCGGGAACACGCCGTAACCGTCCGTAAAATAGAGAACACCCCCGAGCCTTGCAAACTCGCCGCTCGCGACAAGCTCGTCGATGCGCCGGAAAGCCGGGCGAAAATCCGTTCCTCCTCCGCCGTAGAGTTCGAGATGGTCCATGTACCACTGAAATTCCTCGAGATTCGTCACCAGCGCGTCCTGCTGCACCTCGCAGTCGCATTGCAGAATGTGGAGCCGGAACCGCTCAAAAAACAGCCGCTCGCGCAGCAGAATATCATGCACCGCGCGCAGAAACCAGCTCGTCATCCCCCGCGAGCAGGAAGCCGAGGTGTCGATCACGATCGCAAGCTCCCGGAGTTTCCGCTCTTCGGAGTATTCTAACGGTTCCACAAGCGCCACGCCGTCGTAGTGCTCCATGCCGTAAGCGTACCACGAATAGGAAAAGTCCGCGTCGTTTACGTGCCGGTTCTCCCGCGTGACGGAAAACGCGCGTAAGAGGCTTGCAAAGCGGACGTTGTTTTCCGGGCTCTCGGGAAGCGTGAGCTTCGCGCCTGCCGTGCCGGAGCCGATTTTCGGCTTTTCTTCCTTCATATAGGCAGAGAGCTTCTCCCGTGTCCTGCGCCAGAGTACCTGCCCTCCCGCGCCGTCGCCGTTTGAGCCCGGGAGCCTTGCCCGATCAAACGCCTTTTTCCACAAGTCGTGGCAGTCGCGCGCGAAAAGCACCTGCAGCTGCGCCTCCGGTACCGGAAATGCATCATTCAACTGCGCGTAGATGGCAGGGGCCGAGAACGCCGTTCCAGCCCTGAGCGCGTAAAACGCCTTTGCCGCATCATCCTGAAGCGTCAACCCCAGCATCCGGCAGGCCAGAAACTCCGCCGCCATGTCGCAGGCAAGGCTCCATTTCCCCTCCGCCCGGTTCCCGCGCTCCCAGATGTGCCCCAGCATTGCATGCAGCACGCTGTGAAGAAGCGTCCGCTCCGCCGTTTCGCGGTCTGTTTGCGATTTTGCCAGAAAGGATACCGGCGCGTAGAAAAGCTGTCCGTCCGTTCCGGTTTTTTCCGCCTCGCGCCAGTCAAGGAGGCCGAGCGCCAGCGCCAGTACAGGAAGCCTTTCATAGAGCCTGCCGCGCAGAATCTGGTACCGCTTCTCCTCGTCCGTCACACGTCCGCCTCCTTTCCGCATTTCCTACAGTATAGCATGAATGGTTTCCGTACAAAAGAAAAAACTTCCGAATTTGCGCGAAAAACGGACGATGCAGCGCGCACCGTCCGTTTTGGATCAAATTTACGACAAAATGCCCGTCGACTGGAGGAACAGCACAAACATCATGACGGAGTTGCTGATGTAGTCCATGCGGTCCAGCAGTTGGCCGACCGAGCCGTTTGGAAGCGGCAGTTCAAAATAGAACACGCCGTAGCCCAGCGCAATGACGGCGCTCGCCGCGAGATAAATGACAGAGAGTACGAGAACGGTCTTTTGCGCTCGGTGTGGAAAATTTCCACGCAGTTGGCCGCGATGGACTCAAGAATCGAGATGCACGACGTGAGCGTCGCGAAAATCGCCGTGATGAAAAAGAGCGCACCGACAAACGTTCCGGTCTTGCCCAGATTCACGTCTTTTTTGACATAAGAGCCATAGGTAATCTTAATGCCCATGGAGACGACCAAAGAAAAGAACAGCTGGCTCATCGCGTCCAGCAAAATCTGCAAGAACCACTGGAGGGTCACCCCCTCAAAATCGGGTGCGCTGTAGTACAAAAAGCCCTGAAGGCCCGTGCGCATCACGCCGTCTGCTCCCGTGTTTTGAGCGTCAGCGAGTAACCGGCAATCACGACCACCAGCACCAGAAGCACCGGCATCATAAACCGCGACACCTTCTCGATGCCGTCTTCCACGCCGTTATACACGACAAGCGCCGTCACGGCCATGAAGAAAAGCGCAAAAACGACCGGGGAGACCGGAGACGTGATGAACGATGTAAAGTAATTATCCTGCGCGGCAGCGTTTGCCTGGCCCGTAAAATAGACGACGGCGTATTTTGTAATCCAGTCGCCGATGACCGCATAGTAGGTCATAATGAGAACCGGGACGAGGAACGTCAGAATGCCGAGGAACTTCCACCTCGGCTGCATTTCTTCGTAGGCCCCGATGGCGCTTTTCTGCGTCTTGCGGCCGATGGCGATATCAGATGACAAGAGCGTAAAACCGAACGTCAGCACCAGCGCCAGATAGACGATCAGAAACAGTCCGCCGCCGTCTTTCGCCGCCAGATACGGAAAGCGCCAGAGATTGCCCACGCCGACCGCGCTTCCGGCTGCTGCCAGCACGAAGCCGATCTGCCCGGAAAATTGATTCTTTTTTCTCTTTCATACTGCCCTTTTCCTCTCTGTCCTCCCCGTTCAGACTGCCAGGAACGAGCAAGCTTTACGATACCGCAAAGGAAGCCGGAAGTAACCCGATTTTTCCGTCGCCGCTTCTTTACGGGCGAGGCTTCCTGTGGTATAGTAGAAGCAATGTCAGCGGTTCGTCAGATGGCGGATGATCTGCCGGATGACCGCCACGACGCAGATACCGGCTGCAATGCCGACCGCCCACTGCCCCGCGAGCAGCGCGTTCTGCCGCATCGTGTCAAACTGGTTCTGCACAAGGCCCAGCATCGCATAATACACGAAGCCGCCCGGAATGAGCGGGATGAGTCCCGGGAGCAGAAACACCGTCGCGGGCGTTTTCGCGATCTTCGCGGCAACCTCGCTGTAAGCCGCCGTAAAGCTCGCCACCACGACGAGCAGATAGAACACACTCTCAATATGATCTTTCAGCAAAAGGTAAAGTCCCCAGCTGAGCATGCCGTTGATAGAGGCCGGAACGATCTTGTTGCGCGGCACGTTCATCAGAAGGCAGTAGCCGACGGTGGAAAACAGCGCCGTGAGTAAATTCATAGCCATCTCTTACACCCCAAACAGATAAATTGCGCTGCCAAAGCCGATGGCCAGCATCAAGGCCAGCAGCAGAGATTCCACGATGCGCAGAAGGCCCGAGATCGTGTGCCCGACCAGCATATCGCGCACCGCGTTCGTCAGCGCGGCGCCCGGAATGACGAGCATGATCACGCCGATGGAAATTTCGTTGACGTGGAACACTGGGGCCACACGTCCCAGCGCCCAGATCACGCTCCCGGCGAGGAAGCCCACCAGCACCTGAAAGAACGCCGCGTTGCGGAACACATGTTGCACCCGCTGCTGCAAAAAGCAGATCATTGCGCCGACCAGCGCGGCAAGCAGGCTATCGTACCATGTGCCTCCAAAAAAGAGCGTGAAGCTCAGCGCCGTCACGACGCTTCCGAGATACAATGTCGCGGCTTTCGGCTTTTCCTGGTCGATTTTCTTGAGCTCCGCGCGAAATTCCGCCGCGCTCACGGGCTCAGCGCAGATTTTCCGGCTGAGTGCGTTGAGCTGCTCGAGCTTTACAAAGTCAAACGACGAGGACTTCCGGATGCGGCGCGTCTGCGTCAGCTCCACGCCGTCTTCAAACAGGATCGTCAGTACAATATCAGACGTGATCGCAAAGATGTCGACCTTCTTCGCGCCATAGGCTCTTCCAAGCCGCGTCATGGTGTCCTCCACGCGGTTAATTTCCGCGCCGCAAAGAAGCAGCATCTGCCCCATGTCCAATAAACCGTGCAAAATCTGATCGTGCGCTTCCATGCCGCACCTCCTTGCAGATAGTATTTCCAAAGCAGACATTTTAACAGAACCCCGACAAAAGTCAAGCCACAATTGCGCCGTGCGCGCGGGAGGTTTTTTATGAATTATGCCAGTATCAAGTCCTGCGACATCGCAAACGGACCCGGTGTGCGCGTGAGCCTGTTCGTTTCGGGCTGCACGCACCACTGCAAAGACTGCTTTAACGCCGAGGCCTGGGATTTTAATTACGGTGAGCCGTTTACAGACGAGGTCATGGAGGAGCTTCTCCGGCTGCTCGCGCCGGATTATGTCCGGGGCATCACGTATCTCGGCGGAGAGCCGTTTGACCCGAGAAATCAGGAAGGGCTTTTGCTTCTGTCCCGCAAGATCCGTGAGCACCTTCCCGAAAAGTCCATCTGGGCGTTCACAGGCTACGTCTACGGCGGAAACCTTCCCATCGTGCCGGGTGTGACGGAGGAACTTTTATCGGCGCTCGACGTTCTGGTGGACGGGCCGTTCATCGCCGCGCAGAAAAATTTGAGTCTCCGCTTCCGGGGCTCGAGCAACCAGCGGCTCATCGATATGAAAAAAACGCGCGCGGCCGGAGAGGTCATTCTCTGGGACGAGGCGCAGTGATATTAGGAGAAACGCCATGCCGAAAATCAAAATTCACTATTTTTCAGACGATCTTCCAAGACTCCAGATGACGAAAATCGGCGACTGGATCGACCTTTACTGCGCGCAGGATATGACGCTGAAGGCCGGAGACTTCGCGCTCGTGCCGCTGGGCGTTTCGATGCAGCTGCCGGAAGGGTACGAGGCCAGAACCGCGCCCCGATCGTCGACCTTCAAGCGTTGGGGCCTGCTTCAGGCAAACTCCGTCGGCATCATCGACAACAGCTATTGCGGCACGAACGACGAGTGGAAGCTCCCGGTCTACGCCACGCGCGACACGCAGCTCGAAAAGGGAGACCGCATCTGCCAGTTCCGGATTTTCGAGATCCAGCCCCCCATTGAATTCGAGGAGTGCCAGACGCTTTCCGCTGTAGATCGCGGCGGCTTCGGCTCGACCGGGCGAAAATAAAATA
>ERZ1106963.1269-NODE-1269-length-31750-cov-3.893232_pt1 | contig 31750 bp, 30 predicted proteins | sample MGYA00403681_ERZ1106963 | MGnify/ENA primary metagenome ERZ1106963 (study PRJEB35170, sample SAMEA104062407) | human gut metagenome | biome: human gut; feature: human-associated habitat; material: faeces | place: Denmark | collected 2012-05-03 ...
CATTTCGAGCGCAGCTCCGAGATCGAGATACCCGGCGTATCATCGATGATCAGCTTGGAACTTCCGATCGTGCCGATGCCTTCCACGACGGCATCCCAGTCGGAATCCGTCAGCGTACCGGTACGCAGCTTCTGGGAATCGACATTCGACTCCATCGACAGCATACGGTTGACCAGCTGTTCCTTCGACATTTCCAGGCTGAATACCATGCACGGAAGCCCTTTTTTGACCGCCACATGCTCGACGACATTCAGAACAAACGCCGTCTTACCCATCGAAGGACGCGCCGCAATCAAAATAAAATCGGACGGCTGGAATCCCGACGTCCGGTAATCCAGATCGATAAATCCGGTCGGAATACCCGTGACGGTGCTGTTGCTCTTCGACGCCGCCTCAATCTTTTCCAGAACATTCAACGCCACTTGCCGGATCGGTACAAACTCTCCGCCTCCGCGGCTCTGGAGCAGGTCAAACACCGATTTCTCCGTGTGCGCCAGAATATCCTCCAGCTTGTCCCTTCCGCCGTAACAGAGGTTTTCAATCTCCTCATTCACTTTTATCAAACGGCGCAGGACTGCCTTTTCCCGCACGATATTGGCATACGATTTGACATTGACCGAAGTCGGCACAGATGTCATGATATCCCGGACAAAGTCCAGGCTGCTGACCTCCGGCGGAACATCTTTTTCGCGCAGCCGATTTTGAAGCGTCACCAGATCGACCGGCTTTCCTTCGTTGAAAAGCTCGACCATCGACTCAAACATGACGCCGTACTGGTGCTGGTAAAAATCGGCGCCTGTGATAATCTCAGACGCCGCGATAATTGCTTCCCGATCCATAAGCATGGATCCGATGACTGACTGTTCCGCCTCTACACTGTGCGGGAGAACCCGCTTTATCAGGGCTTCATCCATGATTCAGTCCTCCATATTAAGCTTCTACAACCTTTACTGCCAGTTTTCCGGTTACTTCTTTGTGAAGCTTGATCGGAACTTCGTGTGTGCCAAAGGTCTTAATCGGCTCCGGCAGAACCAGTTTCTTCTTATCAATATCCAGATTTAACTGATCTTTGATCGCCTTTGCAATCTCCTTGGAAGAAACAGAGCCGAATGCTTTTCCGCCCTCGCCTGCCTTGATGGACAGGGTGATGGACTTATCCTCCAGATGTTTTGCCAGATCCTTCGCTGCTGCCAGGTGCTCTGCCGCGATCTTCGCCTCATTTGCCTTCTGCAGCTTCAGATCATTTAAGTTCTTCGGTGTTGCCTCGATTCCCAGTTTCTTTGTCAGAATAAAGTTGCGTCCATAGCCGTCGCTTACCTTTACAATCTGACCTTTTTTGCCAAGTGCCTTTACATCCTCTAATAATACAACTTCCATCGTTATATTTCTCCTTTCTCCATCATATCCGTAATGAGATCTTTTAATTTCTCTCTGGCTTCATCGATCGTCGCACCCTTAAGCTGTGCGCCCGCAATCGTGCGGTGTCCGCCGCCGCCCAAGCGCTCCATGATAATCTGCACGTTGATCTCATCGATCGAACGCGCGCTGAAATAGATCGTGTCGCCCATCTGCGTCAGGATAAATGACGCCTTGATGCCTACAATATCCAGCAGCTCATTTGCCGCCTGTGCGCCAACCACGGTAGGACTTTCAAGTCCTTCGGACGGACACACGGAAATCGCAAATGCGCCGTGATAAATCTCTGCTTTCTGGATCGCCTCAGCTCTCGCCCGGTAGTCCTCCAGCCGGTCGCGGAACAGCTTTCTCACACGCACGACATCCGCGCCGTTTCTACGCAGGAACGCCGCCGCCTCGAAGGTGCGGACACCTGCCTGGTTCATGAAATTGTTTGTGTCAATCACGATACCGGCGTACATCGCATCCGCCTCCGCCGGCTTGATCTTGATGCCGTCGTCGCCGATGTACTGCAATACCTCGGCTACCATCTCACACGCCGAAGACGCATACGGCTCGACATAAGATAACACCGCATTGTCGATGATCTCGCTGCTCTGGCGGTGATGGTCGAGCACCACGATCGTTTTGATCTGCTTGAGCAGTTCCGGTGCCTCCGTGATACTCGGGCGGTTGACATCAACCACAACTAACATCGTGTTGGAATCCGCCCACTCTGCCGCTTCCTCGCCGGTTAAGAACAGATCCTCCGGGTAATCGGAGCTGTTTTCAAACCGCGCCATCATCGGTTTCACGGAAGAATTGACCCCATTGATGACGATCCGCGCCTTTTTATTAAAAGAGGTCGCAATCCGCCAGATACCAATCGCCGCACCAAAGGAATCCGTATCGCCGATCTTGTGTCCCATGATCAGCATCTTATCCTTCGTATCCATCAGCTCGCGCATCGCATGCGCTTTGACACGTGCCTTGACACGGGTCGTTTTTTCCAGCTGCTGCGATTTGCCGCCGTAGTAGCGGATCTTCGTGCCATCCTTGACAACCGCCTGATCGCCGCCGCGTCCCAGCGCCATATCAATCGCCGTTCTCGCATACTCATAGTTGCGGATGTAGCTGTCGCCGTTCATACCCATACCGATACTCAGCGTGACAGCCATATCATTTCCGATATTAACCGTCTTGACATCCTCCAGGATCGAAAAGCGGCTCTCCTGAATCTCTTTCGTGTACTGCTGCTTGATCACAAACAGATACTTGTCATTTTCCAGCTTCTTGACGATACCTTCCATCGCCATGAAATACTTCGTAATTTTCCGGTCAATCAGGGCAACCAGCAGGGAACGGCGTACCTCCTCGACACTCTCCAGCGCCTCGTCGTAGTTGTCGAGATAGATAAGTCCCGCCACCAGACGCTGGTTGTTGATCTGCTGCTTGCAGCGCAAAATCTCCGTCTCATCGCAGAGATACAGAACTAAAAGCATCTCGTCGCTGTCCTCGTCCACCGCACCAAGCTTCATACCTTCCGTCTCGCTGAGCGCCACCTGCTGGATATCGATCCGGTAAAATCTGCCGTCAAATGAAGAATGAACGCTCGTTTTTTCGTCCATCTCATCCAAAACTTCCCGTGTCAGTTCCGGAAAGACCGCCGCGATATTCTTACGGCAGTTTTTATCTTCCCCGACGATCTCCGAAAAGGAGTGGTTCAACCAGAGGAAATGTCCCTCTGTGTCCGCGATGGCATACGGCACCGCCATCTCATAGAGGAGCTGTTTCTGCACCCACGCATACTCCGCCGAAAACTCCACCAGTCCGCCCATCAGACGTTTTCTCCGGTACATGAACAGCCAGAGTGCCACCAGCACATATATAACCGTAAATCCGGACATCACAAGACCGGCAGCCGGGCTCACAATCCCAACTGCCAGGTTCGCCGCCAACAGGAATACCGACAGTATGATCGGCCACTGCAGATACGTCCGCAGCTGACCTCGTATTTTCATATTTTCCTTCATCTCATTCTCCCGTGCATACAATGTTGCTGTCCATGTGCCGGTTTTCAAAATACCTGCCATGAGCAGTAACGATAAAGCAACCAAAATGACTTGATGCCCCTTATTATAGCATAGTGAGGGGGATTCGTCCAGACAATCCCCCCATTGACAAACCAGAGCCGCCGTGCTACACTTGCCACAAATGAATGAGGGAGCTCGTGAGCGGGCTGAGAGGAAGTCATCCAACTTCGACCTTTATAACCTGATTTGGGTAATGCCAACGTAGGGAATATACGCGATGACATGAAAAACAATCGATATATCTATCCGAATGTTTCAGCAAATATACCTTGTCTGACCTGTACCTGCGCGGTGCAGGTTTTTTATTTTACCTGCGCTCATATATCTTTTACGAAATGGATCATACATATGGTTTTACTGTATCCCCTTTCTTTCAGGAAAAGGAACTCTCTTCTTCAAATTCCCATTTTAGATTTTTAGATTCCGCTCACTTCCCTCCGAAAAAGGAGGACTACGCATGAACTACACCACACAGATGGATGCCGCCCGCAAGGGAATCCTGACAAAGGAGCTTCTGGCGGTGGCCAAAAAAGAGCAGATGGAACCAGAAAAGCTGGTCAAACTGGTTGCTGCCGGACAGGTCGTGATCCCGGCAAATAAATGTCACACCTGCCTGGATCCGAACGGAATCGGCTCCGCACTCCGCACAAAAATCAACGTCAACCTCGGAACCTCCCGCGATTTAAACGACCTTGACATGGAGCTTCAGAAGGTCAATGACGCGGTTGCCATGGGCGCAGAATCTATCATGGATTTAAGCTCCTTCGGCGATACCCAGAAGTTCCGCCGCAAGCTGACAGCCGAGTGCCCGGCCATCATCGGAACCGTGCCGATCTATGACGCTGTGGTTTATTACCACAAGCCACTGCGTGAAATCACATCGGAAGAATGGCTGCAGATCGCGGAAATGCACGCAAAAGACGGCGTTGATTTCCTGACTATCCATGTAGGAATCAATAAAAACACCGCCGAGCGCTTCAAAAAAATGAAACGTCTGACCAACATCGTCTCCCGCGGCGGTTCCATTATCTTTGCATGGATGGAAATGACCGGACAGGAGAACCCATTCTATGAGCATTTTGACCGCCTGCTCGATATCTGTCAGGAATACGACGTGACCTTGAGTCTCGGCGACGCCTGCCGCCCGGGCTGTCTGGAGGACGCAACCGACGTATCACAGCTGGAAGAGCTTCTGACACTCGGTGAGCTGACCCGCCGCGCCTGGGAGAAAAATGTCCAGGTCATGATCGAAGGTCCGGGACATATGCCGCTCGACCAGATCGCTGCCAATATGAAAATTCAGCAGTCCGTCTGCAAGGGCGCCCCGTTCTACGTGCTCGGTCCGCTGGTGACGGACGTCGCGCCGGGCTACGACCATATCACGGCTGCCATCGGAGGCGCAATCGCAGCATCCGCCGGTGCTTCCTTCCTCTGCTACGTGACCCCGGCAGAGCACCTTCGCCTGCCGAACCGTGACGACGTCAAAGAAGGTATCATCGCCTCCCGTATCGCCGCCCACGCCGCCGACATCGCAAAAGGTATTCCAGGGGCAAAAGAATGGGATCGCAAAATGGCGCAAGCACGCGCCCGGCTCGACTGGGAAGAGCAGTTTTCCCTCGCCATCGACCCGGAGAAAGCCCGCCGCTACCGCGCAGAATCAAAACCGGAAAAAGAAGATACCTGCTCCATGTGCGGCAATTTTTGCGCCGTCAAAAACATGAACCGGATCCTTTCGGGGGAGATTGTTTCAATTTTCGATGAGTAATATTTACATAACTAATTAGGAGGTTTTTCCATGAATCACTCAACTGTATCTGCATCCACTGCATCAGCGCAGACTTTTTCCATCAAAAAAACAGCTCTGGCTGGCATGCTGGTTGCCTTAACTGTCGCTTTATCCGGCTTTTCCATTCCGATCGGTGCATCCAAATGTTTTCCGATCCAGCACCTTGTCAACGTCCTCGCCGGCGTCTTTTTAGGACCGGTTTATGGCGTTTCGATGGCATTTTGTGTCTCTCTCATCCGAAATATTCTGGGAACCGGCAGCCTGCTTGCTTTTCCTGGAAGTATGGTCGGCGCTTTTCTGGGCGCTTATTTATTCCAGAAAACCGGACGTTTCCTGCTCGCTTACCTCGGTGAGGTAGTCGGAACTGGCATCATCGGCGGCACGCTCTGCTACCCGGTTGCTGTCCTTCTGATGGGAAAGGATGTTGCCTTATTCTTCTACGTTCTCCCATTCCTGATGAGTACCGCCTGCGGAACCGCCATTGCATTTCTGCTGATTGAATTTATGCGCCGCATCAGGCTGTTTTCCTACTTAAAACGCCTGCTCGACGCCCAGTAAAAGGAGGCGCTCACGATGCCAGACCAGGCTGCCTGTTTATCCAGGGCACTCGCTTATTATCCAGAGCGGGTACAAAAAACCGCACCGCTCATCCACTGTATCACCAATTATGTGACTGCAGGCGATGTTGCCAACCTGCTCCTCGCCGCGGGCGCCTCCCCAGTCATGACCGATCATCCGGCAGAGACAGCCTCAACTGCCTCTGCCAGCGACGGGCTGGTGCTCAATCTGGGAACCTTAAAAATCGGCTCCGTCACTGCCATGATCCGCGCAGGTCAGGCTGCCAACCGGAAGGGGATTCCGATTATATTCGATCCGGTCGGCATCGGTGTGTCCGCCCACCGCAGACACTCCGCCCGCCGGATTCTGTCGCACATCTCCGTCTCCATCGTGCGGGGAAATTCATCTGAAATCCGGACGCTGGCGAATTTGTTTGGATATCCGGTGGAGAAGGAACAGCACGGGGTAGACGCAGTTTCTATGCAAATGCCAGACGCACACGCAAGTTCCAACTCTATTTCAGAACGCCTCTGCACAGACACCCGTATCGCCCGTTTTCTCTCTAAACGTCTGCGGGCTGTTATCGTCTGTACGGGGCCCTGCGATCTGGTTGTCTGCGGTTCTAAAACCGCCCGCATCCACAACGGCTGCCCGGAGCTGGCGCAGATTACCGGAAGCGGATGCATGATGGATGGACTGCTGGCGGCATTTGCAGCGGCTTCTAAATCTTATTTCTATCCTGCCGTCTGTGCCGTCACTGAAATCGGGTTATGCGGTGAGAACGCCGCAGCACAGATGCGTGCAAACGGCACCGGTCTTGGAAGTTTCCACACCTATTTCATGGATGCTGTCAGCCTGATGACCGGCGAACAGCTACAAGGAGGTCAAAAAATTGAAATTCCAACGAAATAACTGCCTTTTATATGCGATCACAATGCCACACCGCCCCGGCATGCGTCCGCTGGAGGAACAGGTGCGCGAGGCGCTGGACGCCGGAATCACGATGCTGCAGCTCCGTGAAAAATATCTGTCCGAGGAAGATTTTCTGCGGGAGGCGCTTTCCATCCGCAAACTCACCGAGCGCTATCACGTGCCTCTGATTATCAATGACAGCCTCTACGTCACCATAAACAGCGGTGCCGACGGCATCCATATCGGTCAAAGTGACCTGCCCGCCCGCGAGGTGCGCGCCAAGCTGGGACCGGACAAGATTCTCGGCGTAACCGCCAAAACCGTTGCCCAGGCCCTGGAAGCAGAAAAAGCCGGAGCCGATTATCTCGGTTCTGGCGCTGTATTTCCAAGTCCAACCAAAACAGATGCCATCCCGATGTCCCGTGAGACTCTGACCGCCATCTGCCAGTCCGTCTCCATTCCGGTTGTCGCCATCGGAGGAATCAACGCTTCCAATCTTTCCACCCTGGCTGGAACCGGCATCGCAGGAGCTGCGATTATATCCGGGATTTTCGGACAGCCAGATATCGGGGCTGCGGTCCGGGAGCTGCGAGAGTGCATTCATAAAAACCGCCGCGTTATCCCCACAGTACTCACCATCGCCGGTTCGGACAGCGGAGGCGGCGCAGGAATACAGGCAGATTTAAAGACCATCACCGCTCTGGGGCTCTATGGAACCAGTGTCATCACTGCGATCACCGCTCAGAATACGCTCGGCGTGCAGGCTGTCTCGCCTGCCTCCCCGGAAATATTAGCGGCACAGCTGGATTCGGTTCTTTCAGATTTAACTCCGCAAGCGATCAAGATCGGAATGCTGGGAAACAAAACTGCCGTTCAGGTTGTCGCAGAAAAACTAAGCGCCTATCCCGATATCCCGGTGGTACTCGATCCAGTGCTTATCTCCACCAGCGGACGCCCTCTGGCAGCTCCGGACGCCATCGCCGCCTCCCAGGAGCTTTTGTTTCCGCGCGCCACACTTTTGACACCGAATCTGCCGGAGGCTGAATTTTTACTTCAAATGCAGACGCATACATTGGACGATGACGCAGGCATAGAAGCTGCCGCCGCCCGGCTGTCCCGTCAATTTCACACCGCAGTTCTTTTAAAAGGCGGACACCGGGAAAATCTGCCAAATACTGTCTGTGATGTTCTTTGTCAGCCAGACCAGACTCCACTCTGGTTTTCCAGTCCCCGGATCGAGAATCAAAACAACCATGGAACTGGCTGCACACTCTCATCCGCAATCGCCTGCGGTCTCGCCGCCGGACGTTCTCTGGAGCAGAGTATTCGTGATGCACGTTCCTATTTAAGTGGGGCATTAGCATTCGGATTAAATCTTGGAAATGGAAATGGACCGTTGTTTCATGGATGGAATCTTAGATAGGACATAAAAATAACCGCCCCAGGTCCTAGCAAAACTTGAGCGGTTATTTTTGCTTAAAATTATAATTGTTTCGTTATCCCTTACTTCACCGCCTGGCAAATCAACTCCACGCACTTCTCAATTCCCAAATCTCCGCTGTTCAGCATCAGATCATAGTTTTCTCTGTCGCCCCAGCGCTGATTCGTATAGTTTTCATAGTAGATCCGGCGGCGTTTGTCGGTCTGGTGCATAAATTCATCGATATGCTCTTCCAGATCCCCATATTCGTCAATCGCGCGGCGGAGCCGGATATCACGATCCGCATAAACAAAGACACGCAGTACATCCGGACGGCTTCTCAGAATATAATCAGCACATCTTCCGATAAATACGCAGCTTCCGCGCTTTGCCGCCTCCTCGATCGCCTTCTTCTGCGCCACATAGATCTGCTCTGTCAATGGCAGTTCACTGAGCTTCGGCTCCTTCGGATAGGAAAGTCCATACAAAGTTCCCATCGCGAAATTGTAAAGCAGGCTGTTTGTCAGGCGTTGCTCACGATCCGCAATAATTTCCGCCGGAAAACCGATCTCCTTCGCAGCAGCATCGATCAATTCCTTATCATAAAATTCCATTCCCAGTTTTTTAGCGGCAACCAGACCAATCTGACGACCTCCGCTTCCATATTCACGACTGATAGTGATAATCTTTTTCTCCATACAACTGCCTCCTCCCTGTTCCTCCGGAATCTCCCTCTTTTTTCTGTCTTTAGTATAACACACGCTCCGAAATTGTTCAAGTTTAGTCACACTCACTTCTTATTTTTCTGTATTTTATTCCATATATGTGATTATTTCTGTTTTCTTTTACCTTTATTTTTTCTTTTCTTCTTCGTTTCTACAAAATGTGAACCAACCTCTTCGTTTCATTCAGCAAAAAAAGATGGATGAAAGCGTTTTATGTATTCCACTTTCACCCATCTGTCCTTCATTTTAAATATCATTTTATCTAAACAGTCATTTTTACAGCCAGACGCTTTTTACTCTCCTAACCGATAAATTTCGCGGCGCAGCTTCGGTCCGATCAAAGCTGTGAAAATGATTTTGACTGCATCGCCCGGCAGATACGGGATAACGCCCACACCCAGTCCGGCTACAAAGGTCATGTTAAGCTGACCTGCCAGCCATACCGTTCCGAAAATATAGCAAATCGCCAATCCCAGTACCATGCCAACGATATGCAGGGCTACTTTGCCCGGAAAATGATCCACGAAAAATCCAACAATCAGCGCCATCAGGATAAATCCGACGAGATAGCCGCCGGTCGGTCCTGCCAGCTTACCGACTCCTGCCGTAAATCCGGAAAATACCGGAACGCCCACCATGCCAAGCAGCATATAAATCAGGTAGCTCACCGTGCAGGCTTTCATTCCCAGCACATATGCTGCCAGATAAATGGCGAGATTTGTAAAGGAAATCGGAACCGGGCTGAATGGAAGCGGAATCGAGAACGGTCCCAGAATACAGGTTACCGCCGTCATCACGCCAATCAGCGCCATCCGTTTGGTTGTAAAGTAAGGTTTATGCTCCGCTTCTGCGGAAAGTGTTTTACTCATGATATGGATACTCCTTTTTTATAATGTGAATCCCATCGACACCAGCATCTCCTGGTCCTCGCTGATGCGGTTTCCGGAGGTTGTCAGCATATCTCCGGTGATGGCTGCATTTGCGCCGGAACGGAATGCCTGTTCGCCGGAATGTTCCATTGAATTTCGTCCTGCTGCCAGACGGACCATCGCGGTCGGATTGATATAACGGAAAATGGCAATCGTCCGCAAAATCTCATCCTCCGAAAGCGCTGCCTGATGTTCCAGCGGCGTGCCCGGAATCGGACGCAGGATATTGATCGGAATTGACTTGATCCCGAGCTCGCTCAGCGTGATCGCCATGTCGATCCGGTCTTCCCAGGTTTCTCCCATGCCGATGATGCCGCCGGAACAGACGGAAAGTCCTGCCGCCTGCGCGCGCCGGATGACCTCCAGCTTGTCCTCAAATGTATGTGTTGTACAGATATTCGGGAAATTTCTCCGGGAAGTCTCAATATTGGCATGATACCGTCCCACGCCCGCCTCTTTCAGACGGTTGAAATCTTCCTGTGACAGAAGTCCGTGGGAGGCGCAGAGCTCTACCTTGCATTCCTTCTTCATAGCGCGGTATGCCCGAAGTGCCTTCTCCATTTCCGCTCCCGTCAGCGCACGTCCCGCCGTCACGATGGAGTAACGATGTACTTTCTTCGCCTCATGACGCTTGCAGTCCTCCAGAATCTCCTCTGGCTCCAGAAATGGATATTCTTCCACCTTCGTATGATGACAGGCTGACTGCGCGCAAAACTTGCAGTCCTCGCCGCAGCGTCCGCTTCGTCCATTAATAATAGAACACAGATCCACATGGTTTCCGCAGAGCTCCTTCCGGATTTTATCAGCTCCCGCACAAAGCTCATCCAGATCCTCACTTAATAAAAAGCTTAAATCCTCGCCCCGTTTCAGACGGCGTCCCTTTATAATCTCTTCTGCCAGTTGTAAACTCATATCTTCTACTCCTTATCAAAATCAAAACACTTTTTTTGGTTATCCTTCGGTCCAACTTAAAAAATATCCTATTTTTCTCATTTAGCTAACTTTCGCTATTATAAACCGTTGATTTTTAAATGTCAACACATTGGATTAATATAGTTTACATTCTGGCATCTGCGAAATCAAAAAACTGCTTCACGCGAGTGCGCATCCTCGCGGAGCGTTTTTTCATAGGACGCAATTTCTTATGAAAAAAGCTGCTGTCCGACAGGCATTTCCATCGTCCAGCAGCTTTATCCGCCTTTATTTCTAAGTTTCTAATTATTTACGCTCTTTCCGTTCATTTCTCCGCACAAATTTCCCACCTGACCGGCTCCAGCGCCCCCATGCTCCGTTTCAAAATTCCCTTCATATAGGCAATCAAAATCCCATAATTGGTCATCGGGATCTCCTGATCGGCAGCGCTGCGAAGACGGCTCTTCATCTCCCGCGCATTCAGCATACAGCCGCCGCAATGAACGATCAGCTTATAACCGGACACATCCTCTGGAAATTCCGTCCCCGATGTAAAATGAAACTCCGGCGCTTTTCCCGTGTACTGGCGGATCCAGTCCGGCAGCTTCTCCGTGCCGATGTCACCGCACTGGCGATGATGCGTACAGCCCTCAGAAATAAGAATCGGATCTCCGTCCTGTATCATTTCCAGAGCTTTGGCGCCCTCCGCTGCCTGTTTCAGATCCCCCTTATACCGCGCAAACAAAATGGAAAAGGAAGTCAGACGCACCTGCGGCGGCGTCAGCCGGTCTACCAGCGGAAATACCTGGCTGTCCGTGATTACCAATGCCGGAGCTTCTTTCAATTTTGCAAACGTCTCCGAAAGTTCACTTTCCCGGCAGACAAACGGCATCGCACCGATGTCCAGCAGATCCCGGATGACCTGCTGCTGCGGCAGAATCAGCCGCCCCTTCGGCGCCGCCTTGTCAATCGGAACAACCAGAATTACCGTATCAAACGGTTTTACTAGATCAGCAGCCAGCCGTTTTTCATCCGTCTCCTGTGACGTAAGACGTGCCATTTGCTCTTTTAACTGCTGGATTCCTTCTCTCGTCCGGGCACTCACATAGGCGGTATGTTCCACAACCGGTTCCTGTTCCGATTTTCCCGTCAGCAAATCCATCTTATTGTAAACCACCAGATACGGGATTTCCTTCTTCTCAAACAGCCGGATCATCTCTTCTTCCCAGCTGCTGATTCCTTCCACCGCATCCACCACCAGGACTGCCAGATCCGCCTTATTTAAGACTTGACGAGTCTTGCCAACTCTCTTTAAGCCCAGCTCGCCCTCATCGTCGATTCCAGGCGTGTCGATGATAACCACCGGACCGAGCGGCAGAAGCTCCATCGATTTATAGACCGGATCGGTCGTCGTTCCCCGGATGTCCGACACGATCGCCAGCTCCTGCCCGGTCACCGCATTGACCAGACTCGATTTTCCCGCATTTCTCCGTCCAAAAAACGCGATATGTACCCGCTCGCCGGACGGCGTCTCATTCATTCCCATTTTGATCCTCCTGATTTAGCTAAAACCTGAAATCCCGCTGCCCCTTTTCAATTTCAACCAGATTTTTTCTCACGATCTCCTGCACTTTTTCTTTCGGAATCGAACCGATCTCCGCCTGAATCAGCTTCTCTCCAATCTCTTTCGTCCCCGGCGCCGCATAATCCTCCAGATACTCCTTGAGCGTCATCAGCGCATTCGGATGACAACAGTTCTGAATCTGCCCGCTCTTGCACAGGCTCATAAAGCGGTCGCCCGTCCGTCCTTCCCGGTAGCACGCCGTACAGAAGCTTGGGATATAGCCTAATTCCATCAGCCAGCGGACCACCTGGTCGAGTGTCCGGTTGTCGCTCACATCGAACTGCGCCGAATTTTCCTCCTCCGGCTCTTCCTCTGCATATCCGCCGACACTGGTGCGGGAACCGCCGCTGATCTGCGATACGCCCAGCCGCAGCACCCGCTCCCGACAGGCTTTGCTCTCTCTCGTTGAGATAATCATGCCCGTGTACGGAACTGCCACCCGGATGCAGGCTACAATCTTCTCAAAAATATCGTCGCTGATGCCGTTGTCAAAGTTCGATGGGTCGATATCGTCCGCCCGGCGGATGCGCGGCACACTGATGGTGTGCGGACCAACACCAAAAACTGCCTCCAGATGTTCCGCGTGCATCAAAAGTCCTGCAAATTCATACCGGTACAACTCCAGACCAAATAAAACGCCGATTCCTACATCGTCGATACCGCCCTCCATCGCGCGATCCATCGCCTCCGTGTGATAACAGTAATTGTGCTTTGGTCCCGTCGGGTGCAGGCGCTCATAGCTCTCCTTATGGTACGTCTCCTGGAACAGGATGTACGTTCCGATTCCCGCCTCTTTCAGCTTCCGGTAATTCTCCACCGTCGTCGCCGCAATATTGACATTGACCCGGCGGATCGCCCCGTTTTTATGCTTGATACTGTAAATTGTCTTGATACTGTCCAGCACATATTCAATCGGATTGTTGACCGGATCCTCGCCCGTCTCCAGCGCCAGACGTTTATGTCCCATATCCTGAAGCGCAATTACCTCCCGGCGGATTTCCTCCTGCGTCAGCTTCTTTCTGGCAATGTGCTTGTTTTTCATGTGGTATGGACAGTACACGCAGCCATTCACGCAGTAATTCGACAGATACAGCGGCGCAAACATGACGATCCGGTTTCCGTAGAAATCCTGCTTGATCTGGCGCGCCAGCTCAAAGATCTCCTCCACCTTTTCCGGGATCTCGCAGTCAAGAAGCACTGCCGCCTCGCGGTGGCTCAGCCCTTTTCGAAGCCGCGCCTTCGCCAGAATCTGGTCAATCAGTTCCACGTTGTTTTTGTTCTTCTCGGCATAGGAAAGAGTCTCTAAAATTTCCTCATGGTTGATAAATTCCTCTGCCTTTTGGGATGATGGGTTGTAATTGTAACTCATAGTTTCTTCTCCTTTTCTTACAGGTCAGGATGATAGCTGTCATGTTTTCCTCCGGAATTTTCAATTTCAAAAATGCCAGCATGGTCAGCCGTCCTTCGCGTCCTTCCCCGTCAGTTTATTTATCTGTAAGCATCTTTCGATGCCAACAAACCAAATCGCAGGCTTTTACCCCTTATAATCTCCCCGGTCGATGACTACCTCGTACCCGATGCTTTCCATGCGCCTCTTCATGCAGTTGATGCACTCCGCCGCCTCGTCTCCCGTGCAGATTTTATTGTCATAGAGCATATATTTGGCGCGCACCCCGACCGGAGACAGGTTCGGCATCACGACGTTTCCGCCTGCCAGAATCCCCAGTTCGCGTCCCATCGGATGAATTGTTCCGAGCGCTGTCGTCGCCGGAAGCAGCACTTTCGGCTTCAGCAGGCGAAGCAGCCCTAAAAGAAACAGTGTCTCTTCCAACGTTCCTGCCGCCTCCCCGCCAAACGGAGTGTCGTGCTGCGGAATAAACGGACCGATTCCCACCATTTCCGGATCCAGTTCTTCGATAAAACGCATATCTCTCGCCAGACAGCGCGCCGTCTGGTGCGGCGAACCGACCATAAAACCGCATCCGGTCTGATAACCAAGCGCCTTTAAATCACGCAGGCACTGCATCCGGTGTTCAAATGACATCTCTGCCGGATGCAGGCTCGCGTAATGGCACGCGTCCGCCGTCTCATGGCGCAGCAGATACCGGTCCGCCCCTGCCTCTTTCCAGCGTTTCAACGTATCATACTTCTTTTCTCCGAGCGACAAAGTAATCGCACAATCTGGAAATCCTGCCCGAATCGCCTGCACCATCTCCATCACCCAGTCGTCCGTCATCGCCGGATCCTCACCACCCTGCAAAACAAAGGTGCGGAATCCCAGCTGATAACCATTCTCACAGCAAGAAAGAATCTCCTCCCGACTCAGGCGGTACCGGCTTGCATTTCGGTTGCTCCTTCGGATGCCGCAATAAAGACAGTCGTTTTTGCAATAATTGCTGCACTCAATGAGTCCCCGCACATACACCGCTTTTCCGTACTCTCTTTCCCGGATGCAGCGCGCTTTTTCAAAGAGGTAGTCCGCCAGCTCCGGTGAACGTCCCTCGATCAGACTGACCCACTCATCCTCCGTCAGGGACTCCCCCGCTTCCAGACGGTCAATCAATCTCTTTAATTCTGTAATCGTTTCTATCTGTTCAGCGCCTGGACGGACCGCCTCCCGCCACCAGTCAGACGGTCGAAGCCCCGCGCGTGTAAAATCTGCCATTCCGTCACCTCGTTTTCATTCCTATGCTTCCGGTGCCTTCGAATACAGCGCCTTCGAAGAAATCCCCCGCAGCATCCCCAGCTTCCCGGACAGCGCACTGATCACATCACCCGGCGCGTCAATCACGACGCTGATAATATTCACGTTCCGTTTGTGGTAAGGAATCCCCATCCGCCCTACGATATACCGCCCGTACTGATGCAGCACCTTATTCAACTCTTCCGTATCTCCCGTCTGATCGACCACAATACCGATCACGGCAACTCTTGATTCTGTCTCCATGTTTTTCCCTCATATCTTCCTGTTTATCTGTCCAAATTTTTCTCTTCTTCCATCCACAGGCACCACTTTTTCCAGCCCCGCCTTTCTATAGAGCAAATGGATCAAAAAGAGCCCGCGCAGACGCGGACTCCATCCATCTCAAAAAGGGTATACGAATCTCCATGAACCGCTCCCCTTTCCTTCAAGACCCGTCTCAAACGTCAGCATCGCTTTTCACCACTTCCAGCATCGCCGGAACACTCGATTATTTCTGTTCCATTCCTTTTTGAAAGGTATCTACTGCCTCGCAAATCGGAATACTTGATAAAAGCGTATCACATTTACTGTAAAATTGCAAATAACACTTATATGCTTCCCCATAAAATGCTTCCCCATAAAAAACGGGCGTCGCCGATTTTCCACTCCAAAACCAGCAACGCCCATTTTCCTAATTATTTCTTACAGAATCTTCCCATACCGTCCCAAAAAGCTCTTCGTTCTCTCATTATCCGAAGCAAACACCTTCTCCGGCGCGCCTTCCTCGACGATGAGTCCGTCTGCCATGAAGATCACGCGGTGGGAAATATCTTTCGCAAACGCCATCTCATGGGTAACAATCACCATCGCGATGTGCAGATCCGCTAACGACTTAATAACCTTCAATACTTCTCCCGTCAGCTCCGGATCCAGTGCGGAGGTCGGCTCGTCGAAAAACAGAATCTTCGGATTCAGTGCCAATGCACGGGCGATCGCCACACGCTGGCACTGACCGCCGGAGAGCTGGTACGGATAATAGTCCTCCTTATCCTCCAGACCCATTTTTTTCAGAAGCTCGCGCGCCTCTTTATAAACCGTCTCCTTGTCGCGCTTCTGCACATGGATCGGCGCGTCTGTGATATTTTTCAGCACAGAATAGTGCGGAAACAGGTTAAAATTCTGGAATACCAGACCGTACTGGCTGCGGATCTCCTTCATGTCCTTCTTGTCCGCATAGCTGACCTTGCCATCCGCGCCCGTCCAGGCTGCTCTCTTTCCTAAATATACGATCTCGCCGTGGTCCATCGTCTCCAGCATCGTCGCGCAGCGCAGAAGCGTCGATTTACCCGAGCCGGACGGTCCGATGATGGACACGATCTCGCCCTCGCTCACACTCAGTGAAATATCCTTTAAAACCGACAGATCGCCGAATGATTTTTCCACATGATTTAATTCTAACAGGTTCATTTTCCACATTCCTCCCGCTTCTATCGGTAATAATCCAGCTTTTTCTCAATCCATTCCATTGCAACTGCCACAACCAGATTGAAAATATAGTAAAAGACGGCTGCTGCCACAAACGGCATCATATTCGTCTGGGATGCCGCCAGCGCCTTGGCGATTGAGAACATCTCCGCCACGCTCAACGTAAACGCCAGAGACGTATCTTTTACCAGCGTGATGACCTCATTCGTCACCGACGGAAGAATCCGCTTGATTACCTGCGGCAGGATGATCTTGAAGAAGGTCTGTGCCTTTCCATAACCCAGAATCTCCGCTGCCTCATACTGTCCGACCGGCATCGACTGGATGCCGCTGCGGTAAATCTCGGCAAAATATGCCGCATAGTTAATGACAAAACCGATAAAGGTAGCCCACAGACGGTAACTGCTGCCGACTTTGATGCGGAACAGATAATACGGTCCAAAATACACCACCATCAGCTGCAGCATCAGCGGCGTGCCTCGCATAATCGAAATATATACTTTTACAATCGTCTGGATCAGCTTGTTCTTCGACATACGCCCGAACGCGATCACGAGTCCTAACGGAAGTGAAAATAGCAGTGTGATCACAAAAATCTGTGTGCTGACTGCCATACCACCCGCAAGCTGTGTAATCATCTGCTGGAGTGTCATCTTACTCATAATTATCCCATACCTGCTTTCTAAAATGTAGATTCGTTACTGTTCACGCATACGTGCCCGGTAACGGAATGTGCTGTGACTTCACATTTAAACACATAAACCGCGAATGGGGACTGCCATGAAATCATTCACAGCCGTCCCTATTCCTATTATTTAATAATGTTTCGTTTTTACAATCAACGATTAATTACTATTTGCCGATGGTAGTTACGTCCTTGCTAAACCATTTCTTAGAAACTTCCTGTAAGGTTCCATCCTCTGCCATCTCTTCCAGAGTGCTCTGAACTTTATCTCTTAACTCGGTGTTGCCCTTCTTGAAGCCTACGCCGTATTCTTCCTCAGAAAGGGAATCGTCCAGAATCTTGAAATCAGCGTTTCTCTGCTGAATCTGATAGCCAGCTACGATTACGTCCATCGCAATGGCATCAACGGCGCCCTGCTCCAGATCCATGAATGCGGTGTTGTAATCAGCAGTTGTCAGAAGCTCCTTGAAAGTAGCGGTCAGTTCCGGTGCCTCTTTTAAAGCTGCCTCTGCGGAAGAATCTGCCTGAACCTCTACGATCTTGCCTGCCAGATCCGCCTGGCTGTTGATATCCGAATCATTGGCTACGACAAATACCTGCTGGTTTGCCATGTACGGCTCAGTCCAGGTGTAATCATCCTCACGACCCGTCATCGTAAATCCATTCCAGATGCAGTCGATATTGCCGGACTCAAGCTCCATATCTTTAGAATCCCATGCAATCGGCTGTGCCTTATATTCCAGACCCAGACGTTTTGCAACTTCCTGTGCCAGCTCCAGGTCAAATCCAGTGTACTCGCCGTCATCGCCTACAAATCCCATCGGTGGGAAATCCTGATCAAAACCAACAATCAGAGTGCCGCCATCGGTTGTCTTCGCCTCTTCTGCGGTGGTTTCCTCTGCCTGGCTCTCAGCCGCTTCTGTGTCTGCTGCGGTTGTCTCTGCTGCGCTGTTGCTGCTGCCACATGCGGTCATGGAAAGTGCCATTACTGCAGCCAGCGCTGCGCTCACAAATCTCTTTTTCATAATTGGTGTCCTCCTCATTTTCAGACAGTGGAAGCCGTTCTCCCTTTGCCGGTTTCCGTCTCGCTTTTTAATATGCTACCATATTAGCATACTAAAGCGTTTTTGTAAAGCACTTATTTTCGAAATCTGTCTTTTTGTGTAATAGGGAATTCCATGGAATTTCCTATTATACAAAAAAGGGATCCCACACGATCTCTCACATGGAATCCCAATCATTTTTATCCTCAATAATTGAGTGAAATTTGAGTAAAAATCTTCTTTTACCCTTAAAAAACCCTTATTTTACAAGGATTACTCGCAAACATACGGCATCAGGGACAGATGTCTTGCTCTCTTGATAGCTACAGTCAGAGCTCTCTGATGTTTAGCACAGTTGCCAGTGATACGTCTCGGAAGGATTTTTCCTCTCTCGGATACGTATCTCTTTAATTTATTTGTATCTTTGTAATCGATTTCGCCGTTCTTCTCGCCGCAGAATACACAAACTTTTTTTCTTCTACGCATACCGCCTCTTCTGATCTTGGAAGCGTCTGTTTTATCGCCTTTATTGAATGCCATTGGTCTTTCCTCCTTCACACACATCAGCCTGATGGCGCTCTCGCGCACTCCGTCCGCCGGGGGACCGATTCCCGAACCTAGTTGAACGGAAGGCCTTCGTCTTCTACTCCATCAGGAATATTCATGAATCCATCGCCGATTGCGCTGGACGGAGCCGGGCGCTCTGCCGGACGGTAACCGCCGTCGCTGTTGCCAGATGCCGCATTCTTGCTCTCTGCAAATTCCTGATCCTCTACAATCACTTCTGTCGTATATACTTTCTGGCCGTCACGATTGGTATAGCTGCCAGTCTGAATTCTTCCGGTTACTACGAGCTTGGTTCCCTGATGAAAATACTTCTCAGCGAATTCGCCTGCTCTGTCAAATGCAACACACGGAATGAAATCCGCTGTCTGTGCGCTGTCGTCTCCGTTTCCGCCTCTGCGGCCTCTGCGGTCTACTGCCAGCGTGTATCTGGCGATTGCCATAGCTCTCTCGCCCTGAGAGTATCTCACTTCCGGATCTCTCGTTAATCTGCCCATCAGAATTACTTTATTCATACGATCACTCTTTCTTTATCTACTCTTACGCATCCTGTCTTACGCATAAGTATCTGATAACCGGCTCCATGATGCGGATGTGGTTCTCCACCTCATTCGGGCATACGGAATCAGACTCGAAATGTACGAAGTAGTAGAATCCTTCTTTCATTTTCTGAATCTCGTAAGCAAGTCTCTTCTTGCCCCATTCATCAATGTCAGTTACTGTACCGCCGAAACGTGTGATGTAACCTGTTACTTTCTCCATCGCTGCGGCTCTCTCTTCGTCCTCGAGTTTTGCGCTAAGAACAACTGCTAATTCATATTTGTTCATGCTCTTTCTTACCTCCTTGTGGTCACTGACCCCCTGACTCCAGCAGGGAGTAAGGATTTTTGTGTTATATATTACCGAATATTTATGATACCAAAAAAGGAACGGCTTGGCAAGCACTTTTTCGAGATTTTCTATGTAAATTTTCTCGTTTTTTCCGGGCTTTCTGCCCCTTCTTACGGCATTCTTTTACTGACTGCCAGATCATGAAGCTGCCTGCATCTGTACGCCCACCCGCCGCTCTTATTCGGACTTCTCTCCCGCTTTTTTCAGTCCTCTGGTACTCTTTTCTACCAATGGTCGTGCCATCATCACCTGATGCCCGCAGCCGGCACATTTCAAACGGAAATCCGCGCCGACCCGCAGGATCTCCCACTCATGGCTGCCGCACGGGTGCGGCTTTTTGAGTTTTACAATATCTCCAACCTCGTATACCATTTCCTCTCTCCCCTGTTACTACCTTATACTCCGACCGCGTCCCCCAGCACCTTCCCGATGCTGTCGCTGATAACCAGATCCGCCTGACCATCGCGCGAGGTCGCTGATTTATTGATCAGAACCAGTTTATTTCCATGATAATAATCAATCAGCCCCGCCGCCGGGTACACCACCAGCGAGGTGCCGCCGATGATCAGCATATCTGCCTTGCGGATATGGGCAATTGACCGCTCAATTACCTCATTGTCCAGTCCTTCCTCATACAGCACGACATCCGGCTTGATCACGCCGCCGCAGCCGCACTTCGGCACGCCCTTCATCTTCAAAATATCATCCAATCCGTAAAACCTGCCGCAGCGCGTACAATGGTTGCGGAGCACCGATCCGTGCAGCTCCAGCACCTCTTTGCTGCCTGCTGCCTGGTGCAGCCCGTCGATATTCTGGGTAATGACCGCTTTCAGCTTTCCTTCCTGCTCCAGCTTCGCCAGCGCCAGATGCGCCCGGTTCGGCTTTGCATTCGGGAACAGCATCTTATTGCGGTAAAACCGGTAAAATTCCTCTGGCTTTCTCATATAAAAGCTGTGGCTTAAAATCGTTTCCGGCGGATAGTCATACTCCTGATGGTACAGCCCGTCCGTGCTTCTAAAATCCGGGATATTGCTCTCGGTCGAAACACCCGCCCCGCCAAAAAATACAATATAATTTGACTCATTAATCCATTTTTTTAATGTGTCTGTCTCTCCCATCTGACGCACTCTCCTCTCCTTTTTTCTGAAAACATAAAAGCGGTTGCTATTAGTTTACATAAAATCAGCATATTCTCTATCCTATACAATTACAGCACGCACTCTACACAATCTCATCCAGATACACGCCGTTCACCGTATCCACCTGTGCCAGAATCTCTGCCAGCCCCTTATTTTCAAGCTGTCCGCCCCAGATTTCTTCCGCTTTCCGGCAGCCAAACAGCCAGCTCACCAGCTCTTCCGGCTTCGTCTCCAGCCATATGGAAACATTTTCCGTGCAGCCGCAGGTATCCGGCTCCGGTTTCCGCGCCTTCAAGCTGGAACCTGTCTCCCCAATCGTCCAGACAAACTCACCGTTGTTCATTTCCAGAATCGGATCATTCATACGGATGCCCAGTGTGAGCATACGTTTTTCTTCTCCCTGCTGCTCTGCCTGTTTTAAGCCAAATGCCGCCAGCAGCGCCCCGATATTCGTCAGGCGCGCCATATTCCACGGCTTCTCGCCCGTCTTGACCGTGTATGCGTCCTCCGCATACAAAAGCCGGTGTTCACGGACTTCCCAGCCCCAGTAGGCATCCAGGCCAACCAGCCTGCCGTCCTGTTCCAGGAATTCCAACGTGCCATTTTCAGAAGCCAGCTCCTTGATGAGACGGCTCACATACGCCGCATCCCGGCGCGTATACATCTCATACCGTGCGCCCAGCCACTGTTCCATATAGACAGCAGCCCGCCCGCAGTCCTCCGGAGTATCCTGGCACACCGTGCGCGTCAGCGTCTGTTTCGCCTTCTCGGTCAGCTCATAGGATGCCACATTTCCGATGAAGGTAAATCCCATTGGCGCATACACAGCCGGGTTGACCGGAACCAGATACGTGATCGGCTTTCCGGCTGCCTCCTCGTCGTGAAGCATTTTCACAAATACGTCCCGGAAATGTCCCTCGCGGCGGCGGCTCTCCTCGGTCGCCACCCCGACCAGATAATCGAGCTTCCAGAGGCGTCCACGCAGCTTCACCGCATACGGATTGTACTGCACCATCGAAATCAGAAGTCCATTATCCTTTTTCACCAGAATCTCGTTATCCTTCGTCTTTTCCTTATAATAATACTCGATAAAACTCTCCGAATCTTCCGGGAAACACATATGCCAGAGATGCTTCGTCTCGTCCTTATCCTCCGCATCCAGATACGTCAGCACACTTCCCGCCGTCGTATTAGCGATCTGCTCCGCCCAGTGATAGCCCTTGCTGCCGTTTAACAGCTGTTCTACCAGATATTTGCGTGCATAATCCGCCGGATAATACGTCATTTTCGCCTTCCGGAGTCCCTCTAAGCCCATATCGTCCTCGCGGTTGACCCACTCAGCCTCAGGAAATTCCTCTATCAGGAACTGTTGGTTGATAAACTGGTACAGACCGTTGATCTCCGGGTTTGCCTTCTCAATATGGATAACCGCCATATGTTCCACCGGATTGTAGCTTCCGATCGTAAATGCCTCCATCTGACCGTCGATATACACGCCGCCCATGTGGATGCTGAATTCTGAACAGTTTTTCAGAATATCGTGAATGCCCTTTACCTCATAATCGAGATGTTCCTCGACCTCCTCGCCCTTCTGCTGTCTCCAGCGGTCCAGAAAAACCCAGACATCGTGGCTGTCCGAACAACACAGACGGCGGTACTCATAGCGCCCCTCATATTCGCGCTTAAATGCGTTGACGCGGTTTTTCTTCTTATGCAGTTTCTTTCCCGCCAGGGAACGCATCGCATCGCCGTTGTAGAGATAATCCCTCGAATCGACCTGCTCTTCCACCAGATATTTGTCCTCCGGCAGATTTAAATATTTCACTGCATACTCATCCGCCAGATTGATAACCAGCGGATATCCCAGTTCTTCATTAAAATACTCCTCAATCGCCGCAAACGCCCCCGGCAGGTCTTCCTCCCGGCACAGCGGCATCGCGGAAAAACAACGTCCTTCATTCTCCATCAGCCATAAAAGCGCCTTATTTTCCCAGATTGCATAACGGACATTATAATAATCTTTCCAGACATAGCTCTCCAGAAATACGCTGTCGCACGTCATATTGTGGCGCATCGCGTAAAACGGAAGCATCTCCTGGATACTGTTAACTTCAATTTTTTTAAACTCTAAACTCATGAAACCTCCTGTGTAAAATCAAAGTGGGTTTTATTTGCCTTCTCATATTATACCATAAATACTAAATTCAGCTATCGCCTTTGGCTCGGCTTCATTAAGTATTTAGGTATGACTCGCACTAAGCTCAAAAACACCTCGCTAAGTGCTCATATTATACCACAAATTTCCTACTTAAAAACAAGGATTTTCTTCCCTTGACTCTATAATTATTGTAGACATTATAGTTATTTCTGATAAACTATATTCAGAAAATGATTTCTGCGGCGTTTTCTTTCTGACGGCCGACGGCAGAGTCATCTATTTTTACCAGAAAGACGAGGATTTATTCATGGAAAAGAATCTCACCTCCGGCAGTGTGCTGAAAACAGTTATCTATTTCTCCCTGCCATATTTGTTATCTTATTTTTTGCAGACACTCTACGGCATGGCGGATCTGTTTATTATCGGGCAGTTTGGAGGCGTGGATGGGACGACGGCGGTCTCGGTCGGCAGTCAGGTCATGCATATGCTGACGGTTATGATCGTTGGTCTGGCGATGGGCGCAACGGTTCTCATCGGACGCGCGGTCGGCGCGGGTGACCGGAAGCTTGCGGCGCGCGGCATCGGTAACACGATTTCCTTATTTGCAGGTCTGTCCATTCTTCTGACCGGACTTCTGCTGACGGCGGTTCACGGCATTATCAGGCTGCTGTCTGTCCCGGAGGAAGCAGTAAACGGCACCGCGGCATATCTGATGATCTGCTTTGCCGGCATCCCGTTCATCACCGCCTACAATATCATCAGCTCTATTTTCCGCGGCATGGGCGACTCCAAAAGTCCGATGTATTTCGTTGCAATCGCCTGTATTATCAATATTGCGCTTGATTACCTTTTAATGGGCGTGTTTTCGCTCGGTCCGTCCGGCGCGGCGCTCGGCACGACCCTGTCACAGATGTGCAGTGTCCTGATCGCCCTGGTCGTAATCATTAAAAAACGGATGTTTCCGGGTTTTCGTCTCCGTGACCTCCATCCACATAAGACTACCATAGCCTCCATCCTGCAGGTCGGAATCCCAGTTGCAGTTCAGGACGGCTTTATACAGGTTTCTTTTCTGGTTATTACCATGTTTGCCAACCAGCGCGGATTAAATGATGCGGCGGCGGTCGGAATCGTTGAAAAGCTGATCGGAATCCTGTTTCTGGTTCCATCCTCGCTTCTCTCCACGGTTTCCGCCCTCTCCGCTCAAAACCTGGGCGCCGGAAAACCTGAGCGTGCCCGTCAGACGCTGCGCTACGCGATCTGCATCACATTTTCTTTCGGGCTAGTCATCTCAATTGCCATGCAGTTTGCTGCCGGTGCCGCCGTCTCCCTCTTTACTGATGAGGCAGAGGTTGTCCGGCTCGGAACCCAGTATATGAAGAGCTATGTGCTGGACTGCATGATCGCCGGTATCCATTTCTGCTGCAGCGGTTTCTTCTGCGCCTGCGGACTGTCCGGGCTGTCGTTCCTGCACAACTGCATCTCGATCGTGGTAGCGCGCATCCCGCTCGCATGGCTCGCATGCCGCTATTTCCCGGAAACACTGTATCCGATGGGACTCGCAGCGCCGATCGGATCTCTCATCTCCGTTGCCATCTGCCTGATTGCATTGCGGTGGATTAGACGGCATCCGGAAAAGCTGGTTATGAATTTACATCCAGTTGAAACTGAATAAATGCTACATTCCCATCTGGATCTTGAAACTTCCATCCGCCAGTTCGACAAGTCTCAGACTGAAACAGCGGTCTGACCTGGAAAGGTCGGTGTCGGCATTTCGCCGGAAGCTTCCTCCATTCCGAGCACAGACAAATGGCAGGAAACTACCTGCATGGTTGTCCGCTTTCGCGGCAGCCATCAGGAAGCTCCTGCCCCATATAAAACTCTTCTGCAATTTATCCGGGAGCATTCTTTCCCCATCACCGGATTCTACCGTGAGATCACCCGCTTACTTTTCCCGCATCTCCAGCAGTCTCCATGCCTTCTTATTCTGGACTTCCAGCACGGAACCACAATATTCACACTTTTTCAACCCCAGCTTCTGAATCGGTGCACCGCAGTTTGGACAGATAAGCGAAACCGCTGCCCCTGCTGTTTTCGTATCCTCATAGACATATACCAGTTCCGTCTCATAAACCGTCTGAATCAGATTCGAATGCAGTTCTGACTGCATCTCAGGCGTTTTCTCATATTCAGTCATTTCCTCATACTCGACCGCCGACTCACACAGAATCCGGCAGAGTCCTTTTTCCTTCTGATAGCGGCTGATGACCGTCCGGTGGATATGTACCTTCTGATACTCTTTTTCCAGTTTTTTTCTCAATTCTGTCTCGATCTGAGCCTTCCACTCGCTCCAGTTAAACTCCGGGAAATCTTTTGCAATCTGCGGCAGGCACAGCCGGTCCATTCCCGCCAGCGAACACGGTTTGGATGCGTCTGGCTGCGTCAAATCACCTTCCGATAAATGCTTTGCCACATACCGAAGCACCTGTATCTCCGGCGTACTCGCCAGCTGCCGCATTTTCCTCTTTATTTTGCGGTAAATCCACCTGACAAGCGCTGCCGCAATCAAAATGCCAATGATCCACCCTATCGTTTCTGTCCGCACCGCTGCCTCTCTTTCTATGTTACTGCACACATGTGACCAGTAACTTTTCTTTATCTCTATTCACACGCATGGCATACCACAAACTGATTTTGCCGCTCCCCCTTATTCCAGAACAGCAAAATCCGTGCATGATACTTAAACCTGATACTCCTTATTCCGCCTTGCTCGCAGCCTTGTCGCTCATCGCCTTTGAATTTACCATGATCCGCAGATGGGACCCTTCGCCGCATTTGCCCTTCTCATCGTTTACTTCAATATCAAACCACATTTTCCGGCGCTCAATGCTGCGGAGTTTTGCAGTCGCTGTTACCTTCATTCCCACCGGCGTCGGCGCCAGATGGCGGCAGTGAATCTCCGCTCCGACCGTCGTCTGCCCTTCCTCCAGATACGATTTCGCCAGTTCCAGCGCTGCCGCCTCCATCAGGGCCACCATATTCGGAGTAGACAAAATTTGGGAACCTGCGCTTCCGATTCGCTTTGCCGTCATCTCATCCGTTACTTCCCAGGTCAGGCTGTATTCCTGTAATTTTTCTGCCATTTTCGCTTCCTCCATATTATAAAATAATTTTGTCGCGGCTATTTAAAATGCCGTTTCGTGAATGATTCTATTATAGCAGAAGATGTGAAAATCGGATAGCGCATCTTACTTCACAGCTAATCAAACAGTTAAAATTCCGAAAATTCTTGTAAAACAAAAAAAGGAACCATCTTTCGATGATTCCTCAGAGGCGACAACCAGATTTGAACTGGTGATCAGGGTGTTGCAGACCTTGATCGCCAGTCTCTGGAAGCCGCGTAAATACTACGTTCCCAGACACGGTGCACTCATTTGGTGCCCTATTGGTGCCTTATTTTTTATAATTGGACAAAATCTGTCGCTGTCATAATCTTCGGATTTGTTACGCCAGACTCTAAGAAGTCCTTATCTCCCGTTAAAAGTACATCTGCATTCGCATGAATCGCCGCCCGAAGAATCGGTCGATCCTTCACATCCCTTATCTGCTCTTCTGAACTATGCTCCTCCAGCGGAGTGGGAACAATCTCCAGTGTCATTAATGACAATGATAGGAATCGTTCCAAAGCTGATATTTTTTTAGGAAATTTTCGATTAAAAATTCTCCGCATCTCATCTATGTTTTGTTCGCAGACAAGTCCGTGATTCGGATACGTTACTGCCTTCACAAATGCCTTGAAAGGTGTACCTGTACTGCTAAGTGCTGCCGAAATGAGAATATTGGTATCAATCAGAACTCTCATTATGCCTCACTTTCCGCACGAACCTCTTTTACCAAGTCCATTACCGCCTCATCCGATGTAAGCCCTGCTTCTTCTGCCTCTCCTGCCATCTGTGCCTGTAACATCTGCATTGCATAAACGGCTGAATTAATGAGTCTGACACTTCCATTCTCTACAACAAAGGTAATTCTATCCCCGCTGGAGACACCCAAAATTTCGCGTACATCTTTTGGAATTGTAACCTGCCCCTTCGCCATCACTTTCGCGTTATCAATAAATGTATTCGCAAGCATAAAAACACCTCCTATTTTTAATAGGGAAAGTAGGGTTTTCCCTACTTTTATTATATACACTTACTTTCAAAATATCAATATTTAAATTTTCTAGTTTTTGCAAGACGCTTTTCCGCCAGCCGCCCCCCATCTCGTCAACAAATGCTTTTGAAATTCGCGACTGTCAAAAAATCTTCTTGCAAAAAGTCAATGAAAAATTTCAATTCTTTCCGCCGAATCTTTCATCTAACAATTTATTCACATTCTTTTTCGATGCCAATACTCCACGTTTTATTTTTTTCTCAAAAGCATCACCATTGTAATAGCCAATATCAGCAGCACAATTCCTACTAGCACAATTATGAAGCGATTCATTTTGGCATTGTTTTTTTTTACAATACAAATTTCATTAGGACTAACCCGCGTCAGGCAATACGATGCAAGCGATTTTCCAAACATTTGATTCAACATCACCATATCTACATTCTTCCCTAACATTTTGATATAAAAACCATTATTTTCTTCAATTTTTTTCACTCTCTCTTGAGGACAATCACATACATCCGCATACTTAAAATCTAATAGCTTTAGTATGTTTTCACCACAAATTGTATATCCAAAAATATTAGTCTCATCCTTTTTTATTCCATCTGCAATCAACTTTGCTAAATCTTCTTGCACACTTATATTGCTATCATCCATTAAGGTGGTAAATTCTTCCCACTTTAACCCTGTCATAGCAATATTCATATAATAATTACACCCATCTATCTTGTGGATCATTTTCTTTTTTATAAAAAAATATTCTCCGTCGGATTCTGATAAATCAGATGGCATTTTCCCATATGCACTTCTAATCAATCCTGATTCAAAACATTTCCGAATAAAAGCATTAATATTTTTCTCGGATAAATCCATGTTGCACTCTGGGACTATATTGGTTGAATGTATTTCTGAAAGCTTTCCTATTTGAAATCCTACTGGCGAATTATCATATGAGCAATTAAAATATATATCCATAATTTTATTTCTCCCCCAACTTTAAAATTTCATAGGATTTTGAATAATTTGATACCCCTCACCTTGTTTTTTTAATTTTTTTGCAATAATTTCTTTTTCATTAAAATAATCACTAGCCGATGTTGTTTTTAAAATCCATTCTTGTAACATAATTCCAAACTTTCCAAACATTCCCGCCTTTTCTAATTTATATGCTTTCAGATCACCTGCTAATTGTAAAAGATATAGCAGCAAATATACTATAGGCTGTTCACAATATTTAGGTTCTGGCTTCTTTACATTAACATCCGGGAAATAATAAATTGGCTTTTCCGGTGTTCTAAATTTTTCATTAATCTTTATTTCTCCAGTTAATTTATCCGTTTCAAAATGACTAAACATTGCTCCTCCTAATGTAAATATAGGTGTTATAGCAACTTCGTATATTGATTTTAACTGTCCAAAATAATTAATTATTTCATCATACGATTCTTTCGTTTTTTCCAATACCTCATTCATTCTTCCATCTACTAAATAACGTTCACACTTCAACGGTACAAATAAAACCAAACGCCTCATTTCTGGCGCATCTTCCAATGCCATTTTTAACATACCTTCAACTCTATTACATCCATTCCTCTGTTCATTGAAGCGTCCAGCTTCTTCCATCATATGAGGTGTATCTATAGCTATAATTATTACTTGTGTTTTTTCTACACACGCTTTAAGGTCCTTTATATGTATCTTATCAGTTAGCCACTCTCCCGGATAATCAATAAAGTCAATTTTTATACTACCTCTTTTTCCTGGAATTCCAACCTTAAATGCGTACTGCATCATTTCATCCGTCGGATTGCTATCCGGCGTAAATGTTCTGCCTCCAGCACTCCAAAAATACTCTTCTATCTCTGCATTTTTATCTTCCAGTGCATCTAAAGTTTCCGTATCTCCATATCTAATTACTAAATTCTTTGAATTAAATAACTCATCAAAATTTCGTTTCATCGCAGCCAAAACACTTGTTTTTCCGCAACGTCTCCCTCCAACCATCATTACTTGTATTTTTAAATCCTCAGCTACTGCCATTACTGTACCTCCTCGTTCGTAAAATCATACATTTTCACATTATCATACTTTCGTATTTCATTTATAAGAGCATTCCAGCCTTCACTAATTCCCCGCTTAGCTTGATATTCTTCATACTCTTTTTTCCAAATAACCGATATGGAATCTTCGTATAAATATCTCCATTCACGCTTTACATCATTTCCATTTTGCAAGTTTCGTGAATATACCACACGATCATAAAAATCTTTAACAACAGCCCACAACGCACTATTAGGATAAGTATACAGTGGTTCTAATTCTTTTTTTATCTCTCGATAAGCGATTTGAAGATTATGCTCTAACCAAAAAATTATATCCGACGCAAGCGCTTCTTTCTCTGCCAAGCCTCCTCTTAATGACGGAGCTTGTGGCATAAGACTAATATCAATAACATCTAAATGTGCACGTATCCTATAAATAAGAAAGCTTTCCATTTTTAATTTAAAATCATCTAGCTTCTTAATTGCTTGACCAATACATTTATAATTTTCGTTTTCTTCCATTAAAACTAAAAATTCAGACAGCCAGGACTCTGCTTCTTGGGAGGATACCGATACCAAGGCATTTAAATTTCCTAACTCTTTATCTGCAAGGCAATGTGCAATATATTGCTTCATTTCAAGCGTCATTGCATCTAAAATTTCATTCAGCTCCAGAAAATCATCAATCGTATCCAACCTAATTCTATCTGTTAATACTTCATAAGCATTATGCTGATTAATCGTACCATCGTTAAGAAGCATCAATACCTCTCCCTCTTCAGGTACTCTAGTAAGAATTTTATTAAGTTTCTCCTCCGCTGCTTTCTTCAATTTTTCACATGGCTGATTTCTTAATCTTCCATATGGATCGCTGATATATAATTCCCTTATGCTATTGGTCATTTTTTTTATTTTTTCATCTATTCTTGCACTAAACTCTCGCCGAATATCTTGATCGATAGAAGATACAAACGCCAAACTGATTTGTTCTGCTAACCTATGATACGATTTATATAAATCATTCAGGTACTTTTCCGCATTCTTTAACAGTACCTCTTCCATCTTTGGTAAATTATCTGTTAATGTTTCCAGGATCGGAATAAGCAATTCCGTTTCTACAGCCTTTTTTTCTTTGCAATCCACCACTAACTTTTTTGCAATCGGAAAATCTGGCATTCTGTTTATCTGTTCTTCGACCTCTGAAATTCCATCAATATTTCTGCCTACTCCGTTACTTACTTTATTTATAATCCAGAAAAGCATATTTCTTGTATATTCAGCAGTTACCATATCTCTTATATCATTAATAATATCAATATCATCCTGCTCCACATGAGGTCTTTGACCATCTGGTCTGGTCATCAGAAGAATTACATCACTATCATTTCCCACTGTTTCAAGCATCTGCTTCTTTAAATCCAATGCAGTCGCCCCTAAGCCTATTGTATCTACTAATACAATTTTCCCGCATTCTGAATATGGAAACCGGCATAATATATTAGCAACCTTTACTCCTAAATATAAAAAATATTTTTTTTCTTTATTTGAGCTACTATACTGTGCTACATAGAGTTCAATTTCCTCTTCTGGCACTATTTTAGTTGTACCAAGAAATGAGCGTAATTCTGTACTATGTTCAATGTATTTTTTTAACTGTACATACAATGACTGTTTTTTTGCGCTTGAAGTATCTAATGCCCGTTCAAGTTCCAATATACTTAAATTTAAAATATCTTCTATAGAAGTTACTTTAAATTTATCCGAATCAAATATTTCATGTAAATATCTATTAACAATTTCAAGATATTCACTTTGTGTATAAAACCTTATTTCTGCTGATACACCATCTTCATTTCGGTTGGTAATGATTGACTTTGCACCTGTGCAATCAGCTCCATCTGCCGATGGAATCACACTTCCAGACAATCCGCTTATATTTTGCATTACAAGACTTTTCCCCTGACCTGCACGACCAACAAAACTAAGATGTATTTCCTCTCTAGAAAAACGAATTTCCAATTTCTTTAAAATTTCGCTTATTTTTATATAAGCATCGTTAAATTCTTTTGTATTAATTAATCGCAGTCTCTCTTGCACCTCTGGGTACTGCTTAAATAATTCACCATACTTATCTCCGCCAGAATTAGCTTCTTGACATATCAGTTCTAATCTCTGCACGCATTCCTTTATTTTTTCAATTTGTTGGCGTTTATTCCTTACAATAGGTAACCTTCTTTTTCTCTGCGTAATAATATCGTCGATTTCTTGTGTAATATTCATAACTTTCCTCCTACCCATTTATTGAGAATCGCAAGCTTAGCCGCGATTCTCATTCAACATTTGCCTCAACCGCCGCTCTGTATATCCATATTGAACCGCTGCTTTTTTTATATTTTCTTCATCTTGCACCTGACGTAAAATATATTCCTTTGTAAATAACTTTTTAGGGAGAGTAATCTGCTGCCCCCTAAAATTCTTATGAAGAATTACGGTTGCTTCTACTCCAATTAATTCAGCAATCTCTTTGTAAATCCCCACAAGGTCTGTCGCA
>ERZ1106963.1292-NODE-1292-length-31225-cov-7.157587_pt1 | contig 31225 bp, 28 predicted proteins | sample MGYA00403681_ERZ1106963 | MGnify/ENA primary metagenome ERZ1106963 (study PRJEB35170, sample SAMEA104062407) | human gut metagenome | biome: human gut; feature: human-associated habitat; material: faeces | place: Denmark | collected 2012-05-03 ...
CTCCCGGTCAACCTGTAAACAATCTGGCCTTGACAAGCCGCGTCCGCCCCTACGACTTTTTGGAGAAAGCTTCCGTAAGGCTCGTAGGGGACGATGCCCACATCGCCCCGGCGAATAAACCCGTTTTTACGGAAACCTCCGGCGAATTCGACGGTACCCTTGGGTCGATGTAGGCATCGCCCCTACGCAAAGACGGACGGATGCGATGCACAAAACGGACGCATGCGACGAAAGAGACGAGCCTCCACGGTATATAAATGAAACAAGCGCCCCAAACCTGCTTCGATGCAGGCTCGGGGCGCGGTTTCTATTCTCTTACTTCTGCGTGAGGACGCGGACGATGCGAAGCGCTGAGCGCTCCAGCGTCACGCGGTCGGGCTCTTTGCTATAGCGCTCGCCGTCGGAGAGGAACATGCCGCCAAATTTCCAGTCGATGATGAGCGAGCGGATGAGGTCGCTGTCTTCACCGAGGCTCTCGCCGTTGACGGTGGAATCGGGAAGCAAGACGGCCTTGTATGCGCTCGCGGCGATTTCAAACGGCAGGCCGTAGATATCGCGGAACGAGGAAAGGCGCATATCGAGACTGCGCGGCAGCGTTCCCGCGCGCAGAATGGCAGCTTCGTAGACCTGCACGCCCTTCGCAAAATACAGCGCGCAGAGCCCTGTCAGAACGGGGTCTTCCGACCAGCTCTCCTGCGACACCGCGTCAAACGGCGTGCGCTGGAGCGCGCAGCCCGGAGCGAGGCAGAACGAAACGCCGTATTCTCGCATCTCGCGGCCAATGGCCTTGCCGACGGAGAAAATGAGGTCTGGGTCAAACGAGCAGGAAAGGACGCTCGGCGCGGGGAAGCCGGTCGTATACTGATGGCGGTAGGTTCCGTCGTCCTGTTCGATGTCCTTTTTGAGCGCCAGACCGCACACGCCGGAGGCAATCGTCAGCGGCGAAAGCCCATAGCGCGGCAGCTCCGCCGATGCGCCGAGCGCGCCGGGAACATCCGTCGGGCAGAAGCCGAAGTCGCACACGAGCTTTCGAAGGCTCGCGTCGTCCATGCCCGCGATGAACGTAAACGCGCTGCACCGGCCTTCTTTTACGTCTGCGAGCGTGTAGCGCTCGTTATCACCCCGGCAGCCGGTAAACGGGCGGCCCTTTTTGCGGCTGCGGCGGGGAAGGTTGCGGTCGGAAAGACGAATGGCCCGGCGATGCGCCGTTTCGCGCTCCTCGGCTTCTTCGGGATACGTAAAAAGGTGCATCGGCTCTTTTCTCGCCGGAAGCTCCGCGTCCGGGAAGTCGCACGGGGTCACGGCCTGCACGACAGCCGAGCGCGTCAGGCGGATAGAACCGGCAAGGCACGTCGCGCGGGAGCCTGTTCCGACGCGGATATCGTAATAGCCCTCTTCCAGCACATAGGCCAGCGCAGATTTGCGGAAGAGCGCGAGCTCTGTCACGGGGAAGCGCAGATGAAGCGTCTGGCTCTCACCCGGGGCGAGCACCTGCGTCTTCTGGAATGTATCCAAAAACCACGCCGCACCCGTTTTGCCGCTGTCCGGCCGGGAACAGTAGACCTGCACGACCTCCTGCACGGGATACGTTTCGCCGGTATTCTCGACCTCGACGCTTACCGTCACGTCGCAGCCATCCAGTCCCACGCTCACCGAGCTGAGCTCTGCCTTGCCGTAGCCAAGGCCGTAGCCGAACGGGTACAGGACGCTACCGCCGTAGGTGTCAAAGTAGCGGTAGCCGAAGAAGCCGTCAAGCTGCTGCGCGGCAAGACCGAACGATTCCAACGTCTCCGGCCAGCTGAACGACAGCTTGCCGGACGGGCAGACCTTGCCGGATACGACATCCGCGAGCGCGTAGCCTGCCTCCTGCCCGGCAAGCCCCAAGAAGACGATTGCGCCGCAGTTTCTTGCCTCCGGAGGTAACTCCATATAGCCGGGAGCCGCAATGACGAGCACGACGCGGGAGAATGCACCAGTCACCTTTTTGAGCATGTCCTGTTCAAAGCTTGTGAGCTTCGGGTCGTAATGCGCCGCCGAGCGCGCCAGAACGATCATGGCTGCGTCGTTCATGGAGGCGAACTCCTCCATGCTGAGACTTCCGAGCGGCAGTTCGCTTCCATCCGGGTGCTCGAGCGCCCACGCGCGGTATTTGTGCGCCAGAAGTGCGTCGGGTTTCACCGTCGGCTCTGCCGTAAGGCCGTCGAGAATTCCAATCTTCCGCCACGGCTCCATGCCGGTAAGGCCGGTCGGGGTAAAAATCTGGCCGATGCCGAAGATGGCGACGCGCGTGGGCTCGTCTTTTGATCCGGCAAAGGGCAGCGTGTTTTCAATATTTTTGAGCAGCACGCAGCTTCCTGCTGCCGCTGCGCGGCTGACGAGGGCGTGCTCGTTCATTCTGGCTGTATATTCCATGGCAATCTCCCATCGATGATAATTTCGTAAGCCTATCATATCACAAAAAACGCCGTTCGGAAACGGGAAAAAACGAAAAATCCGGCGGTTTGCGCCGGAAATCCGGGAAAACTGCCAGCCTTTACAAAAAGTTCACGCAAAGGCCGCGCGAAGGGATATAATAATAGTGTTGCTTTTTTGTACGAAATGCGTACGGAATCATAGAATGATTGGGTTATTTATAGAACAACAAAAGAAAACAGGGAGGACGACGCCATGGCAAAAACCATTCTTGTGGTGGAGGACGATCAGAATATTTCCGAGCTCTTGCGGCTCTATCTGGAAAAGGAGGGCTATACCGTAAACATCGCGGACGACGGCGGAAAGGGCGTGGAGCTCTACCGGCGGCTCAAGCCCGATCTTGTGCTGCTCGATCTGATGCTGCCGGTCTTGGACGGCTGGGGTGTGCTGCGCGCCATCCGGCAGGACGGCAAGACCCCCGTCATCATGCTCACGGCTAAGGGTGAGACCATCGACAAGGTCGCAGGACTCAAGCAGGGCGCGGACGACTATATCACGAAGCCCTTTGAAATGAAGGAGGTTCTCGCGCGCATCGAGGCGGTGCTTCGCCGCGCGTCGGATTCCGAGGGCAGCAAGGAAAAGCCGCGGCGGCTCGTGTTTGACAAGCTCGTCATCGACCTTGACTCGTTTGAGCTCATCGTCGACGGCAAGCGTGTGGAAACCCCGCCCAAGGAGATGGAGCTTTTATATCATCTTGCTTCGTCTCCAAACCGGGTGTATACCAGAAATCAGCTTCTCGACGAGGTCTGGGGCTTTGACTACTTTGGAGACAGCCGCACGGTCGACGTGCACATCAAGCGGCTTCGCGAGAAGCTCGAGGGCGTGTCTGACCAGTGGAGCCTCAAGACGGTCTGGGGCGTTGGGTATAAGTTCGAGGTTGTGCAGCAATGAAAACGACCTTCTCCCGGCTGTTTTCGATGATCGCGGGGTTACTCATGCTCTGCCTGCTCATCACGGGCGTCGCGTTCCGGTTTCTGATGATGAGCTGGGTGGAATCCGAAAAGCGCAAGAGCCTGAGCGCGGACGCGTCGGCACTGGCAGACCTTGCCGAGGCGTATGATTCATCAGGCGCACTCGAGAGCAACTGGAACTTCCAGATTGGGCTGTCGCTTTTTTCCGAGGTTGGCGAGGTCAGTGCGCTCATCTGCGATGAGGACGGATACGTTGTCATTTGCTCGTGCGACAGTCTGGCGTGCGACCATGTGGGAAAGCAGGTGCCGGAGAGCTACCGGCGGGAGATGCTGCAAGACAGCGTGTACTATGAAAAAAACGTGCAGCTGTCTGATATTTATGAGGACAAGCGCTTTCTGGCCGGGCAGGCGATTGTAAACGACACGACAGGGGACCTTGTGGGCTTCGTTGTTGTGACCGCGCCCATGAACCAGACGACGGACTACATGCTCCGCAGCAGCACGTTTTTTCTCTATACGGCAATCGCAGCGCTGGGCCTGGCGCTCGTTGCGGCGACCTTCTTGTCGCGCTCGCTTGTCCGGCCGCTCGGCCAGATGGCGGATGTGACGCGCCGGTTCGGCTACGGAGAAACCAAACTTCGCGCCGAGCAGACCGGCAAGAACACGCAGGAGGTCAACGACCTTGCGCTGGCATTCAACACGATGGCGGACTCTCTCGAGCAGTCTGAGCAGCGGCGGCAGGAGTTTATCGCGAACGTATCCCATGAGCTCAAAACGCCCATGACGACCATCGGCGGCTACGTCGACGGCATTCTCGACGGTACGATTCCCAAAGACAACGAGAAGCACTATCTGCAAATTGTCTCGAGTGAGGTAAGACGCCTTTCCCGCCTCGTGCGCAGTATGCTGGATTTAAGCCGTTTGCAGGCACAGGGAATCGACGAATCGCGCAAGACGCGCTTTGACCTCGGCGACGTGATGGGAGATGTTCTCATTACGTTTGAGCAGAAAATCAACGCGCGCGGCCTGCAGGTGAGCGTCGATCTGCCGGAAAAGCCGGTCTGGACAAAGGCAGACCGGGACGCGATCACGCAGGTCGTGTATAACCTGCTCGATAACGCCATCAAGTTTTGCCCCGTGGGCGGAAATCTGGGGCTGATTCTGGAGCAGGACGGACAAAAGGCGCGCTTGCGCATCCGCAACACCGGCCAGACGATTCCGCCGGAGGAGCTGCCGCTGCTCTTTGACCGCTTCCACAAGGCGGACAAGGCGCGCTCGGCCGACCGTGAGGGCTGGGGGCTTGGACTTTACATCGCGAAGACGATCATCGGCGCGCACGGCGGCGAGATTTGGGCGACAAGCGAAAACGGCGTGACGGAATTTACCTTCACCCTGCCTGCCGTCCGATGAGCAAGTTTTGTTCATACAGGACGCAATTTGTATTTACAAACTATTCAACATTCTTCTCGCGAAAGCGGATATACTGAGACCATAAGAGATTGTGAAAGCGCAAGGAAGGTGCTTGCCTATGGGATATGACCAGAACAACGATTATTACAGCAATGGCGACCAGAGCTGGCGCGATCAGACAAATGTCTATCAGACCCAGCGCGAACAGCCGACCCCGATGGGACGGCGCAGCCCCCGGAGAACGGGCGGGTGGCTGAAGGGAATTCTTGCGGTTCTGCTGGTCGTGGCGATCAGCTTTGGCGCGTTTTATCTGATGCGGAACGTCGGCGTGCGGCTGGAACGGACGGAAGACGGTGTGACGCTCTCCATGACGAACCGGAGCAAACAGCCGGAGCCGGAACAGGCCGAGCAGCCGATTCCGGAGCCGTCCGCGTCGGCACAGACGGGCACGCAGACGGCTGCGCCGCAACAGACAACGCAGCAGCCCACACAGGGCGCGTATGTCGGCTCGGGCACGAAGCTCAACATCGTCTCAAGCCAGGAAAGCTCCGACACGACGTTTTCCGACGAGGAAGACGCGCTGTGCTTACAGGATATCTACAGCTCGGTCATTGACTCCGTCGTTTCCATTTCGTCCATGACCTCGAGCGGCACGTCCAGCGGCACGGGCATTATCATGTCGTCCGACGGCTATGTGATCACGAACCACCATGTGATTACGGGCGCGCTCGTCATCTCGGTTCTCACAAACGACAATCAGGAGTTTGAGGCTGCGCTCGTCGGCAGCGACGAGATGAGCGACCTTGCGGTTCTGAAAATTGACGCGCGGGGGCTCCAGGCGGCGGAGTTCGGCGATTCGTCGAAGCTCCGCGTGGGCGACAGCGTGGTCGCCATCGGAGACCCTCTCGGCGTGCAGCTCCGGGGCACGATGACAAACGGCATCATCTCCGCCATCAACCGCGACCTCACCGTGGGAGACCGGACGATGACCCTCATTCAGACGAACGCCGCGCTCAATAACGGAAACTCCGGCGGGCCGCTCATCAACTGCTACGGACAGGTCATCGGCATCAATACGGTGAAAATGAGTTCGTATTACACTGCTACGGCCTCGGTCGAGGGACTCGGCTTCGCGATTCCGATTTCCGTCGCCAAGCCGATCATCGACGAGCTGATCGAAAACGGCTATGTCGCCGGTCGTCCCGCCATCGGCATTTCGGGAGACTCCCTGCCGTCCTACTACCGGACGTATTACCGCCTGCCGGAGGGCGTGTATGTGACCTCTGTCAACGAGGGAAGCGACGCGAAGGCCAAGGGCATCCGCGAGGGCGATATCGTGACGGCCATCAATGGAGAAAAAATCTGCTCCATTGACGAGCTCAATACGGTGAAGAACCAGTACGCCGCGGGCGACGAGGTGACGCTCACCATCTACCGCAGCGGCACCTACTACGAGGTGACCGTGACCCTCGTCGATCAGGCAACCGGAAAATAACACAAAATGAAAATCGAGAGAATCTGCAAACTTGCGGATTCTCTCGATTTGTTTTTCTTTCGGAAATTTAAATTATGCGTAGGGGCGGACGACTCTGTCAGCCCGGCAAAATACGTGTCTGAAACGCGAAATTAAACGGCGAATTCGAGGCCGCCCATGGGCGGACAGAGGCGTCCGCCCCTACGAAGGGTGCTGCTTTTCGGGCAGGCATGTTAGCCATTCGTGGGGTCGTAATTCTTGCCGAACTGGAGGTCGGTAAATTTAATGGTTGCGCTGTCCATGCGAAGCGGCTTGGTGTTCTGCTTCTGGCCGGACGAGCTGGCTGCGGGCGGGGTCTCCGGCTTGGGGTCCGCGCCGACAAGCTTTTCCATGTTCTCCGAGATGGCCTCGGCGATCGACTCCGCGCTCTCGGAAGGAGCGCTCACAACCGGCTGCACGGGCGCGGCGGGCTGTACGGGCGGCTGCACGGCTGCGGGCTGGTCTGCCTGCCAGTCATACGGCTTTTCACGCACAGTCTTCTGCGGCATGACCTGCGGCTGCGAAAGCGTCAGGTCGCGGGACTTGAGCTTTTCCAGAAGCTCCAGATGGCCCTTGATGTCCTGCTCGATGACGTCGATAAAATTGAGCGCGGTCTTCTTTGCGTCGTCCACGCGCACCTGCTCCTCAGCAAGCTCCTTTTTGAGATCGTCGCTCTGCGAGCGGAGCGTTGTTTCCGCGCCGGCTACAATGGTTGCGCTGCGAGACTGGGCCTCTGCGATCATCCGGTCGCACTGTGCCTGCGCCTGCGCCATCTGCTGCTTCATGGCAGCCTCCTGGCCGCGATATTCCTCGAGCTTTTCGACCAGAATCTTCATCTTGGACTTAAGCACGGAATTTTCTTTGTAGAGCATGATGTAGTCTTCGGTGAGCGGTTCGAGAAAATCGTCCACCTGCTGCATATCATAGCCGCCGAAGACAGCCTTGGAGAAGGTTTGCTCCTGAATTTCCTGGGGTGTGAACATACGGGTTCTCCTTTCCGGCCGGACGCTTACAGGTACAGGCCGTTATTTTCAAGCTCGTCGATCAGATCGCCGACAATATCCACGTTGTAGGGCGTGATGATATAGGTGCTGATGGCGATTTTTTTGATCTTGCCGTCGAGCGCGTAGGCGCAGCCGGACAGGAAGTCGACAAGCCGTCTTGCAACATCTTTATTCGTTGCCTCCAGATTCAGAACCACCGCGTGTTTGCTGCGAAGATGCTCGGCGATGTCGGAGACGTTGTCGAACCGGTCGGGCTTGACCAGGACCACCTGCATCTGGGCGGTGGTGTGGATGTTCACGACCTTGTTATTGCCGGGGGTGCGGCGGGTGGACGTATTGCCGGAGCCGAGGCTCGACGAAATATCGTCATCGGTATCGTCCAGATCAAAGCTCGGCGCGCGGCTGGGCGCGGGAGCGGAAGAAGAACGCGAGGCCCGTGTGGGTCTTACGTCGTCGTCAAATTCATCGAAATCGTCCTCGTCCTCGGTGTAGGGCTTGGCCAGTTTCTTCAGTTCATCCATGAATCCCATAACTCTGATATCCTCCAAATAAATCTGTCTGTCAGACCTTATTGTAATTTCTTGCGCCAAAAATGGCGGTGCCGACACGGACAAGCGTCGCTCCTTCGCGGATAGCGTCCGGGTAGTCGCCGCTCATGCCCATCGACAGGCAATCCATGGACACATTATCGTATTTTTTTGCACTTATGTCAACAAAAAGATTCCGCATTTCTGCAAAATATCTGCAATTATCGCCCGGTTTTTCGCTCACTGGAGGAATTGCCATGAGTCCGTGGAGCCGGACGTGGGGATATTCTCCCATTTTTGCCGCAAGCTGGGCAGCTTCCTCGGGTGTAAAGCCGGATTTGCTTTCCTCGGCGCCGATGTTGATCTCAAAGAGAATATCCTGCGTCACGCCGATTTTTGCTGCCTGCTTTTCGATGCACTCGAGAAGCTCCAGCCGGTCGACCGACTCGATGAGATCGACGACGCCGACAATGTACTTGACCTTGTTTGTCTGCAGGTGGCCGATGAAGTGAAGGGGTTTGCCCTCATACGCGCCCTGCGGACGCTTTTCCTGAATTTCCTGCACGCGGTTCTCGCCGCAGCAGTCTACCCCGGCGGCAATGGCCTCGCGGACGGCGGCAGCGTCGTTCATTTTGGTAGCTGCGCAGAGGCGGATGCTCTCTGGGTCGCGTCCTGCCTGCTTTGCGGCCTCGGCCATTTTTTCGCGGATGCTCGCGACATTTTCTGCAATGGTGCTCATTTGCCCACAACCTTTCCATCGTATAGATTCTTTGCATGAATGATGATCTCGTCGCCCGGCCAAAGATTGGCGGTCGAGGTTTTATCCAGCTCTACGACGTAGCTCTCGCCGTTGTCGTGGAGAATGGTGATCGGTTTCCATCGGGCAGTCGCGCCCTCGAGGACATAAACGCCGGTTTGCCCGCCGTCTTCGACACGAACCGCGTCCTTGGGCACACGAAGGCCCTGATAGGAGTTGAAAACGACATCGGCGGACTGCTGGCGCAGAAGCGTCACGTTCTGCATGTATTTATCGCACGAGAGGACGAGAAGCTTATAGCCCGCCTCGTTGTTTCCCACGCGCTCGACCGTCATGTCGAGCTGGTCATAGACGTCTCTTGCAAACAGAAGCTGCACCCGCGCGCCCTCTTTTACGTCCTTGAGCTCGCTTGCCGGAAGCGTCGTGACATAGTACCACGTCGTGCCGCGGATGAGCTTTCCGATTGCGTTTTCCGGGACCGTCTCGGGCTCGATCAGGTTATAGTCCTGTGCGGTCATGGTCTGAAGTTTCCCTGGGGTCAAAACGGTCTCATATCCGTCGGCCACACCGGAGTAGGTGCCCGCGTGGTCAGCGCTAATGGGTCTTGTATCCGCGGCGGCCTGCTCCTGTAAGCGAGAGAGCTCGTTCTGCACGTTTTCCAGCTGCGCATGAATCGCGTCTGTATCGCCCGCACCTGCCGAGCGGCGAAGAACGAGGCCCTTGAGCTCGGGAGACAAATCCTGTGCGGAGTTCATGTCCCGGCGCGCGGTGAATTTTGCAAGCGAGAGAAGATTGCTTTGAATCTCCGCGTCCAGCGCCGCCTGATCGGCAAGACTCGACGATGCGCTCCATGCGTATTGCAGCTGCGTGAGCTGCTCTTGAAGGTCCTGAATGCGGCTCTGGCGCTGCTGCGCGCCATCGGAGAGATATCCGGTGGCGACAGCCTCGTTTGCCGCGACGTGCGCGCCCTCGGCGCAGGTGATAACGGTAATGTCATAGGCGGAGATGAGGATTTCCTCATCGCGCACGACGAAGCCTGTCGTGTAGCAGCCCGCGCCCGCCTCGTATTCGATGGCCGTGGATGTGGTCAAAGGCTCTGAGAGAGACGAGGCGACGTTGTAGCCAAAATAGGCGATGATGGCGGCGAGGAAAATCCAGAGAATAAGATTGGTATAGTGCTTGCCTTGCTTCATGGGGGCTCCTTCCCATCAGGAAGGCGCTATGCTTCCTGACTCAGGCGCAGCGGAACCGACGGCGCAATGGTCGAGACCGCGTGCTTGTAGATCATCTGCTGCCGCCCTTCTGAGGCCAGCACGATGACGAACGCGTCAAAGCCCGTGATGATCCCGCGCATCTGAAAGCCGTTGACCAAGAAGATGGTCAGGGGCGTGCGCTCCTTCCGGGCTTGATTGAGAAATGTATCCTGATAGGTTTCGGTACGCTGCATAGGTATGTCTCCTTCTTTTTCCGGAAGCGTCAGGGCTTCCTTTTATTTTTGGATACACCTATCGTACCATTTTATTCACGCGAAAAAAGGGATATTCGCGCAGGCCTGCTGAAAAACGGCGGAAAAATCCGGTTCGCGCGGCTGCAAGATCCAGTGGATCTGCTCGTTTCGCCGCAGCCATGTGAGCTGCCGCTTGGCATAGTTGCGCGAGCGCTGCTGGACGAGTGCGGCTGCCGCGGCAATATCGCCGCTGTTTGTCAATGCGTCTACAAATTCTTTATAGCCGATGGCCTGCATGGCCGTGGCCGTGGGGGGGACGCCGGAGGAAAGAAGCGCCCGAATTTCATCGAGTAAGCCTGATTCCAGCATTTTTTCGACGCGAAGATCGATCCGGTCGTATAGATCCTGCCGGTTCTCAAAACTCAAGCCGAGCCAGACGGCGTCGTGCTTTGGTGGCAGCAGCTTTGTTTTTCGGTTGTGCTCGGAGATCGTCTCGCCGGTCTCCAAGTAAACCTCCAGCGCGCGGATGATGCGCCGCCGATCGGACGGGTGCAGGCGCGCACCCGCTTCCGGGTCGACCGCTTTGAGGCGCGCGAGCACGGGTTCGATTCCCGTGTGGTTCACCTCAGCTTCCAACTTTTCGCGCACGCCGGTCGAGGGACACGGGGCGAACGTGCGGCCGAGAAGCAGACTGTCCGCATACAGCCCTGTTCCGCCGCACACGACGCAGGTTTTGCCGCGCGACAGGATATCCTGCAAAATGGGCTCGGCGAGCTCTACGTATTTTCCAACGGAAAAATCCGCCTTCGGGTCTGCCACGCCGATCATATGGTGCGGCACGCCCTGCATGTCTGAGACGGTCGGCGCGGCGGTCCCGATTTCCATGCCGCGATAAATCTGCATGGAGTCGCACGAGAGCACCTCGCCGTCATATTTTTTGGCCAGCTCGACGGCAAGCCGTGTTTTGCCCGAGGCCGTGGGCCCTGCGACGCAGATGATTTTTTCCAAACGGCTTGCCTCCTTTCAGGTCTGGTTCTGGATGTTATGTACGCTTGAACTGCTTTTCAAGCTCCTTTTTGGTCAGCTCGATACACACAGGCCGTCCATGTGGGCAGTATTTGATATCGTCCCGGGAGAGAACCTCGCGCACCAGCGCTTCACGCTCTGTGGGCTGCGTGTGCCAGCCTGCTTTGATGGCGGCCTTGCAGGCCATGGTGTGAAGCAGATTGTCCCGTAAATCTGCCTGCGATGGGCGCTTTCCGGTAAGCAGGTCCTCCGCAAAGGCCTCCAAGGTCGCGCACGCGTCTTCCTCGGTGAGATCGGACGGGATCTGGCGCAGAACGAGCTGCAAGTCCGCAAACTCCGACACATCGAAGCCGAGCGACTGCAAAAGCGGCAGATTTTCCAATACCGCCTGCGCCTCGGGCTTTGTGAGCTGAACTGGCACGGGCTGCAATAAAAGCTGCGGCATGACGGGGTGCTCCTCGGACTTTAATTTCTCGAAGAGGACGCGTTCATGCGCGGCGTGCTTGTCGATGAGAAGCAGGCTCTCGCCCTGCTCGACTAAGATGTAGGTGTCCATCGTCTCGCCGATGACGCGGAAGGGGACCTCCGGGATGGAAAGCACCTGCTGGGACTCAGGTTCCGGCGCGGGCGTTAACTTCGTAGGGGCGGACGCGGCTTTCCGCCCAAGGGGGATGTGTTCTTCTTCCGGCACGGGTGTCAAAGGCGCGGGCGCTTCCTTGGGCGCAGGCGCAACCGGTTCCGCTTTCGGGATGACCGGCGCAGCCTCCGGCGCTTTTACGGTGCGCTCGGGCACCTGCACGGGAGACGACAGCGCGGCGGAGAGGAATGACGGCTCGTCGACGAACACGGAAACGGGCTTTGCCGCGGGCCGGACGGGCTTTTCAAACGGATTTTCCTCGGCGGCCGATGCTGTGCGGCGGAATTCCTCGGCCGTTTTGGTCTGGAAGAAGTCCTTTTTGGGGACGGGAATATTGGATGAGACGCTGCCTGCGATCTGGTCCTGCCGGGATTTCGGCAGCTGAACGGCGGGTCTTCCGGGCGCTTTGTTAAGAGCCGAGAGGACCGCGTAATGCACCGCGTCGAATGCGCCGCGCTCGGACAGGAACTTTACTTCCGTTTTTGCCGGGTGCACGTTCACATCCACGGCCTGCACGGGAAGATCGATCTCCAGCACGCAGACCGGGAAGCGCCCAACCATGAGCTGGTTCTTATACGCCTCCTCCAGAGCGGCAGAGAGCATCCGGGATTTGATGAACCGGGAGTTGACGAAAAAGTACTGATACGAGCGGTTGCCGCGCGTGCAGGTGGGCTTGGTCACGAAGCCGCGCACCGTGAATTGCTCCCACGAGCCTTTGACTTCGATCATGTTGTTTGCGATCTCGCGGCCAAAGACGGTGTAGATGGCGGCCATGCGGTCGCCGGAGCCGGCAGTTGAGAGCTGCTCCTGCCCGTCCTTTAAAAACCGGAAGGCAATCTCGGGATGCGCGAGCGCCTGCTGCTGCACGGCGAGGAAAACGGCGGAGGCCTCCGCCTGATCGGATTTCATGAACTTCATGCGCGCGGGTGTGTTATAAAAGAGGTCGCGGACGAGAATTGTCGTCCCCTCCGGGCAGCCCGCGGGGGATTCCTGCGTGATCTGACCGGCCTCTAAGTGAAGGCTCACGCCGGGGGTATCGGCGGCTTTGGTCAGTAAATCGATCCGGCTGACGGCGGAAATGGCTGCGAGCGCCTCTCCCCGGAAGCCAAGCGTTGAGATGGCAGCAAGGTCGTCCTTGTTTCGGATTTTACTTGTCGCGTGGCGAAGAAACGCCGTGTGCGCGTCTTCGGGGGCCATGCCGCAGCCGTTATCTGAGATGCGGATGAAGGTCATGCCGCCGTTCTGGATTTCTACGGTGATGCGCGCTGCGCCCGCGTCGATGGCGTTTTCCACCAACTCCTTGACAACGGAAGCCGGCCGCTCGACCACTTCGCCTGCGGCGATCAGATCTGCGACATGGCGGCTGAGCTGGACAATTTTCGGCATGGGAACCTCCTTTACGAAAGGGTCAGTAGACCAAAGGACATGGCGTTGATGAGTGCGTGCAGCGTGATGGGGGCCCAGATGGTGCCGCCCTTTTCATAGACCCACGCGAGCGCGACGGACGCCGGAATGTAGGGAAGGCAGCTAAGGAGAATGGACAAGGCGGGGTACAGCCCAAAATACTGCCAGTTGTGCATGAGGGTAAAAAGAAGCGCGGAGACGATGTAGGCAAGGACTCTCGAGGCCGGGCGGATGGTTCCGAAGACCACGCCGCGGACCAACGTCTCTTCAATCACGGGCGCAAAGATGACGCTCACGGCCAGCATCACGTACCGGTTTTCAAAAATCAGATCGTTTACCGTCTCATTATTATAAATTGTAACCTGTCCGGCCAAAAGATGCTCGAGCGCCTGCACGGCCCATGTGCCCGCGTAGTAAAGCGCGAAGCCTAAGATCAGCGCCTGCACGAAATTCCAGAAGCCGGAGCCAAAGAAGCGCTGTAACAGGAAATTGCGGAAGACGAGCAGCACGAAAAGAAGATTTACGGAAAAATAGATGATATTGATGGTGAGCGCCGTGAGGCTCACATGCAGCGCCGCCGCGAGATACTGGATGCCTGCGCTCAGCAGTACCAGATAAAACGGCAGATAGCACCATCCGGCGATGGCCTCGGCGCGCGAGAGACTGCGGCCAAGCGAGTAGTAGGATTTTGCCATGGACGGCGCTCCTTTCTAAAACTTAAAGCAGCTGCTTGAGCTGGTAAAGAACGTTCATCGCTTCAATCGGCGTCAGGGTTTCAACGTTGATGGCGGAAAGCTTTTCGCGAATTTCATCCGCCTGCAAATCTAGGAGGCTCACCTGATCGGAGGTTTGCTTTTGCACGGCGGGCGCTTTCGGCGCGCCGGACTCGAGCTCCTTGAGAACCGCTCTTGCCCGCGCGATGAGCTTGTCGGGAAGACCGGCAAGCTTTGCGACCTCTACGCCGTAGCTGTCGTCCGCCGCGCCGGGGACGATCTTGCGCAGGAAGATCATCTCGCCCTGCCGCTTCTTGACGGCGATGTTGAAATTCCGGATCTCGGGGATCTCCTGCTCCATGGACGTGAGCTCATGGTAGTGCGTGGCAAAGAGCGTCTTCGCGCCGAGCTTTTTGGGGTCGACCGCGTACTCTAAAACCGCTTTTGCAATGGCCATGCCGTCGAAGGTCGAGGTGCCTCTTCCGATCTCGTCTAAGATGAGAAGCGAGCGGGGCGTTGCGTTTTTGAGAATGTCTGCCACCTCGTTCATTTCCACCATGAACGTCGACTGCCCGGAGGCCAGATCGTCGGATGCGCCGATGCGGGTAAAGAGCTTATCGACAATGCCGACGCGGGCGGACGTGGCCGGGACGAAGCTTCCCATCTGCGCCATGAGGACAATGAGCGCGACCTGGCGCATATAGGTCGATTTACCGGCCATGTTGGGGCCTGTGATGATGGCGGCCCTGCAGCCGTCCGCGCCGAGGACGGTATCGTTCGGGACAAAGAGCGTGTTTTTGAGCATCTGCTCGACCACGGGATGACGGCCCTGCGTGATGCGGATCTCGCCGGAGAGATCGACCTCGGGGCGGCAGTAGTGGTTATGGACCGCCGTATGCGCAAAGCTGCAAAGAACGTCTAGGCTGGCGATGGCCTGCGCGGTTTTCTGCACGCGCTGGGACTGCTCGGAGACATGCGCGCGCAGCTGGGTGAAAATTTCGTATTCGAGCGAGACAATCCGGTCCTTCGCGCCCAGGATGGTCGACTCGAGTTCCTTTAATTCCTGCGTGATGTAGCGCTCACCGGTCGATAAGGTCTGCTTGCGGATGTAATGGTCGGGGACGAGGTTCAGCTGCCCCTTGGCGACCTCGATATAGTAGCCAAACACGCGATTGTAGCCCACGCGGAGGTTTCGAATGCCGGTTGCCTCCTTTTCGCGCGCCTCGATGGCAGTGAGCATGCCTGTACCGCCGTTCTGGATTTCGCGCAGCTTGTCGAGCTCTTCGTTTGCGCCGTCCCGGATCATGCCGCCCTCGCGCAGAACGAAGGGGGGCTCGTCGACAATGGTCTTTTCGATGGCCTCCTTGAGGTCTTGCAGCGGGTCGAGCTGGTCGTAGATTTCTTTTAAGAGGGGGGAAGAGAGCGTTTTGAGGCGGTCGTGGATTGCGGGAAGCGTCGCCGCCCCCTGGCTGAGGGCGACAAGGTCACGGCAGTTGGCCGTGCCCGTGACGATACGCGCCATGACGCGCTCGTAGTCCGATACTTCGCGAAGCGATAGCCGCAGTTCCTCGCGGTCGATCGTCTTGTCGACGAGCTCCTGCACGGCGGAAAGCCGCTTTCCGATTTTCGCGGGGCTAAGTAAGGGCCGCTCCATCCACGACCGGAGGAGCCGTCCGCCCATCGCGGTTTTTGTCTGATCGAGAACGCCAAGTAAGCTTCCCTTCTTTTCCTTCGTACGCATCGTCTCGGTGAGCTCCAGATTGCGTCTGGCAGTCAGATCCAGCCCCATGAACTTGCCCGCAACGTAAAAGTCCAGCGCGCGGATGTGGGGAAGGTCGTTTTTCTGTGCGTCCCGGAGCGCGCAGAGAAGAGCGCCCGCGGCGATGACGACTTCGTCGTGCCCGGTAAGGCCGAGCGCATCCTGGGCCTTTCCGAATTGCGATTCGACAGCGGCCGTGCAGAGGCTTAAATCAAACTGGTGCTCCCGGCTCCTGCCCATGCAGCAGCCAAGGCGGGCGGATGCGACGGCTTTGATTTCCTCTGAGTTTTCAGCGGCGCCTCCCAGAAGGAGCTCTGTCGGGCTGAAGCTTCCGAGTTCGTTGCATACGGCCTCCTCCGCGTCGGTTCCTTCAAAGACGGTTGCGCTGAACGCGCCGGTGGAGATATCGCAGAAAGCCGCGCCATAGGCTCCGTTTTCGCCGTAGACGCAGGCGTAGTAGTTGTTTTTCGATTCGTCGAGCATCGAGCTCTCGGTCACAGTGCCGGGGGTCACGATGCGGATGATGTCGCGCTTCACGAGGCCCTTAGCGAGCGCCGGGTCTTCCATCTGCTCGCAGATGGCGACCTTGTAGCCCTTCTGGACAAGACGCGCGATATAGCTTTCGGAGGAATGGAACGGCACGCCGCACATGGGGACCTTGTCTTCGGGCGCTTTGTCTTTGGCGTGGTCGCGGCTGGTGAGCGTGAGGTCCAGTTCGCGGGAGGCGATGCGCGCGTCCTCGTCGAACATTTCATAGAAATCGCCCAAGCGGAAAAAGAGAATGCAGTCGGGGTTCCGCTCCTTGACGGTGCGGTACTGCTGCATCATGGGCGTGAGCTCAGCCATAGAGATACCTCCGATTGTGTTTGGAATTGGATTCGTAGGGGCCGATGCCCACATCGGCCCGTTGGGAAGCTGCAAATTCGCCGAAGATTGCCGTAAAAACAGCACGTTCTGCTGGGGCGATGTGGGCATCGCCCCCTACGCGTAGTTTTGAAAGTTTGCGTGAGGTGTGTTTGCGGTACACAGCAGGGTCAGTCGAAAACTTCGCCGACGAGGCTCCAAGTGGTGCAGCCGGTGATTTTTGCATCAATGAATTGGCCAATCAGGCTGTCATCGCCCGGCAGGCGCACGAGGCGGCCGCCTTCGGTTCGGGCAGTGAGATTATCGCCGTCGCGTCCGTCGACCAAAACACGCATTGTTTTTCCAACGTAGGCCTGATGAATTTCAAGCGAAATGCGGTTCTGCACATTGCAGAGCTTGTCGAAGCGGCGGTTTTTTTCCTCCTTCGGCGTGGGGTCTTCCATTTTGGCCGCAGGGGTTCCGCCGCGGGGAGAGAAGATGAAGGTGAAAAGTGCGTCGTAGCGGACCTGTTCAATGAGACTGATGGTGTCTTCAAACTCTTCCTCCGTCTCGCCGGGGAAGCCAACGATCACATCGCTCGTCAGAACGAGGTTCGGCATGACCTTCCGGCCATAGTCGACGAGTTCTAAATACTGTGCGCGGTTGTAATGCCGGTTCATGGCCTTGAGCACGCGGTCGTTGCCGGACTGGAAGGGGAGGTGGAACTGATTGCAGATTTTATCGTGGCTCACGATCGTGTCAAAAAGCTTGCGGGACGCGTCTTTGGGGTGGCTTGTCATGAAGCGCAGCCAGAAATCTCCCGGGAGCTCGGCAAGAGAGGCCATGAGGTCCGCAAAGTCGACGCCGCAGTCCAAATCCTTGCCGTAGGAGTTGACGTTCTGGCCGAGGACGGTGATGTCCTTATAGCCGGCGGCAATGAGGCCCTTGACCTCCTCGATGATCTCTTCGGGCCGTCTGGAGCGCTCGCGGCCGCGCACATAGGGGACGATGCAGTACGAACAGAAGTTGTTGCAGCCATACATGATGGACACCCACGCCTTGAGCTTCGAGGCCCGGACAACGGGGATGCCTTCTGCGATATTGCCAGCCGAATCGTCGACCGCGAAAATGCGCTTGCGTCGCGTGAGGACCGATTGCAGCAGCTCCGGGAAGCGCCAGAGCTGGTGGGGGTTAAACACACCGTCGACATGATGATAGCTGTGCTTGATCTTTTCAACCACAGCGGGCTGGCCCATCATGCAGCCGCAGAGGAAAATTTTCTGCGCAGGGTGGCGGTTTTTGGTGTGGACCAACGCGCCGACATTGCCGTAGACGCGGGTCTCGGCGTGCTCGCGGATGGCGCAGGTGTTGATGACGATGCAGTCCGCACCCTCCTCGGTGTCGGACATCCGGTAGCCGCATTCCAGCAGCATGCCGCGGATGCGCTCGGAATCGGCCTCGTTCTGCTGGCAGCCGTAGGTATCGACAAAGGCGAGCGGGGTCCGGCCCTCGGCCTTCCAATAGCTTGCGATTTCGCGGCAGATGGCCGCCTGCCGGTCGAGCTCCGGCTGAGAGATAACGGTAGTGTGACGTTCCAAAAAAGTACCCTCCGATAGACCGATTTCAATGTAGCACAATATTATAGCACAACGCGCGAAAGTTTTCCACAGGCGCGGCTTAAAAAAAGCCGATTTTGCGCGTATTATACCAGAAAACCCGGCGCATTTCAACGAACGGCGGGGCGCGGATGCGGCAAACGGCGCACAATTCACAAATTGTTTACCGCGTGGCCGGGGCCTCGTCGTTGCAAAAGCGGGGGGTATGTGGTAAACTGTAGCAGATCATTTCCGGCGGCAAATGCGCTTTGCAGCGGGAAAACAGGCGATTTTGAGATGATGCCGCAGGTGCGGCAGAAGGAAGGAACGTATGAAAAAGTGTAACCATTGCGGCGCGGATGTGCCCGAGGAAGAGAGCGTGTGCCCCGCGTGCGGACAGGAAGTAACAGAAGAAACGGCTTCCGCGGAAGAACCGACCGAACAGACCGCCTCGGAGGAGACTGCGGCGCAGACCGATCCGGAAGCGGAAAGCTTTACCTGCGAGGAAGAGCCGGAGACGGACGGCGCGGAACAGACTGAGGATGAGGCTTCTGCGTCGGGGGATGAACCGCAGGAGACTGCGCCGGAGAAGAAAAAGCCGTCGGCGCTCGTGTGGGTGATTGGCGCGCTGGCTGTCGTTGCGATCGTCGCGGCGATTTTCCTTGCCGGGAAAAAGAGTGCAGCCAAGCTAGATGCAGACGCTCCCGCCGAAAATGGCGTGACGGAAACGACCGATGAAAACGCCCAGAACGCGGACGACGCGGAAAGCACGGATAGCTTCGTGTCCTACACCGTGACGCAGGATGAGCTGACCGATGAGGTTCTCGCCAAGGTCGTCGCCTCCTGCGGCGATCGGGACCTCACGAACCGCGATCTCGCGTTTTATTACTGGCAGCAGTACTATACGTTTGTCAATAACTACGGCTCGTACCTGAGCTATATCATGGACACATCAAAGGGACTCGACGAGCAGGCCTACAGCGAGGGTCAGACGTGGCAGCAGGCATTTTTGGATAGTGCAGTCACGATGTTCCACTCGATGACGGCCATCAATCTGGAGGCCGACAAGGCGGGCTTCGAGCTCGGCGAAGAGGATCAGGCGCAGCTCGACGCGATTCCGGAAAGCCTGGACGCGACGGCGGGCTATTACGGCATGGAAGACGGCCTTGCGTATTTGCAGCGGGTCTTCGGGCCGAGCGTGACGGTAGAGGACTATGTGGCGTTTGTGCGCGACTCGATGCGCGCTTCTCGGTACATGGAGCTGCTTGTTGAGCAGATGGAGTTTTCCGACGCGGAGATCAGCGACTACTATGACCAGCACGCCGAGGACTACGCGCAGAGCCGGATTGAAAAGATTGACAAGCCCATGGTGAGCGTGCGGCACATTCTCGTGATCCCGACCGAGCAGAACGAGGACGGCACGTATACCGACGAAGCGTGGGCAGAGGCTGAGCAGAAGGCGCAGGCGCTGCTGGACGAGTGGAAGGCAGGCGAGGCGACGGAGGATTCCTTTGCCGCGCTGGCAAACGAAAACTCGGAGGACCCCGGCAGCAGCTCCAACGGCGGACTCTATGAGGATGTATATCCCGGCCAGATGGTCGATCCCTTTGACGAATGGTGCTTTGACGACGCGCGCAAGCCCGGTGATACCGGCATTGTGAAGACCGACTACGGCTATCACGTCATGTATTATGTCTCAAAAGGCGAAGCGGTCTTCTGGTTCGAAGCGGCAAAGAGCGATTTGCAGACCGAGCGGGAGAACGCACTCGAAGAGTCGATTCGCGAGCAGTACCCGCTGACCGAGACGCTGGAGAACGCGGCAATTTTTGACGTGCAGGCAGAAGACCGCGCGGCGGCCAATGCGGCTGCGGCAGAGGCTGCGGCAAGCGAAGCGGCCACCGAGGAAAGCGGTACGGATGCGTCGGAGGAAACGGCGGCGCAGGAAGAAGCGGGCGAATAAGACGCTTGCAGCAAACAGGAGGCGGTAGTCGATGCAAAAAAAGCTGCTGTTTTTTGTCAACCCCAGAGCCGGACATTCGGAAATCCGGGGAAGCCTGATGCAGGTCATTCAGATTTTTACGGCGGGCGGCTACGAGGTGACCGTCCACCCGACAAGCGCGCCGCGCGACCTCACGCGGCAGATCGAGAAGCGGGCGGCGGATTTTGACCTTGTCGTCTGCACGGGCGGAGACGGCACGCTCAATGAAGCTGTTTCAGGCCTTATGCAGCTGCCGCCGTCTGCCCGGCCGCCGCTTGGGTATATTCCGGGCGGAACGGTCAACGATGTGGCGCGGACGCTGGGGCTGAGCATGGACCCGATTCTCGCCGCACAGGATATTGTGACGGGACGCGAGTTCCCGATCGATGTGGGTGCGTTCGGAGAGAACCGGTGGTTCGTCTACGTGGCGGCGTTCGGTCTGTTTACGGGTGTATCGTATCAGACCCCGCAGGAGGACAAGCAGATTTTAGGAAGGCTTGCGTATTTTCTCCACGGGGTCAAGGCGCTCGGCGAGGTCAAGCCGATCCACGCGCGCGTGGAATTTGAAGATCAGGTGCTGGAGCTGGACGTGCTTGACGGGCTCGTGTGCAGCACAACGTCAGTCGGCGGCGTGCTGGCTCTGGACAGCCTCGGCATCAGCCTCAACGACGGGCAGTCGGAGCTGCTTCTGGTGCGCGATATCAAGAATCTGATTGATTTCAACAATGTGAGCACGGCGCTACTCAAAAGCGATTTCCGCGAGAACGAGAACATCGTTTCCAAAAAGGTGCGCCGGGTGAAGTTCCTATTCGACAGTCCGGTCGATTGGACGCTGGACGGCGAGTACGGCGGGACGGTCAAAGAGGTTGAGATCGTCAATCATCAAAGGGCAGTTAATATCATCGTGCCACGATAATAGAAGGGGTTGGGCGGCGAAAGCCGCCCTTCTTTTTTGCTTTTGCCGTCCGTGGCGGCAAGCGCCAATTTAGTCTGGCAGGCTTCTGCCAGTTAACCTCTGGCGCTTGCGCCACGGTAAGAAGCCGAGAACCAAACACAATGCCATGCCTTTGGCAGAAAAACAAAAAACCCCTTCCCAATCGGTAAATTATCCGGTATAATATACGGTAAGCCCCCATTTTTGGGCAGGAGGAAAAACAATGGCAAAACTCTACTTCAAATACGGCGCGATGGGCTCGAGCAAGACGGCGACCGCCCTCATCACAAAATACAACTACGAAGAGCGCGGCATGAAGGTCTGGCTTATCAAGCCCGCGGCTGATTCCCGCGATGGCCAGTTTACGCTCAAGTCCCGCATCGGGCTTTCATCCGAGTGCGAGGCTATCAGCGCGGACAAGGACATCCGCACGCTCTATCACGCGCGGGAAAAGGCCGATGTGATCATCGTCGACGAGTGCCAGTTTATGACGACGGCGCAGATCGATCAGCTGCGTGAGCTCGTCGACCGGGAGGATCTGCCCGTTCTGTGCTTCGGCCTGCGGACGGATTTCCAGACGAAGCTGTTTCCCGGAAGTATGCGGCTTTTCGAGTTGGCCGACTCCATTACCGAGATCAAAACCATCTGCGACTGCGGACGAAAGGCCACGACCAATGCCCGCATCAGTCCGGAGGGCTATGTGGTAACTGAGGGCGATCAGGTCTTCCTCGGCGGCAACGACAGCTATATCGCGATGTGTCATAAGTGCTATCAGGACTATATTTTGCAGCATAGAAAGGTGGAACTGCTCCATGGAAGTGAAAGAGATCTTACGTAAATGCGACCACACGCTGTTAAGCCAAACGGCGACGTGGGCGGAAATCAAGGCAATCTGCGACGACGGTATGAAGTACCATACGGCAAGCGTCTGCATTCCTGCATCGTATGTGAAGCAGGCGAAGGAGTATGTGGGAGACAAGCTTCCCATCTGCACGGTCATCGGCTTTCCGAACGGGTATGATACAACGAAGGCAAAGTGCTTTGAGGCGACGGACGCGGTCGAAAACGGCGCGGACGAGGTGGACATGGTCATCAACCTCGGCTGGGTCAAGGATCAGAAGTGGGACGCGCTGCTAGAAGAAATCAAGGCCGTAAAGGCCGCCTGCTGCGGAAAGCTCCTGAAGGTCATCATTGAAACATGCCTTCTTACGGACGAGGAGAAGATCAAGATGTGTGAAATTGTCTCCGACTCCGGCGCGGACTTTATCAAAACGTCGACCGGCTTCTCGACCGCAGGCGCAACGTTCCACGACGTGGAGCTGTTCGCAAAGCATGTAAAGCCCGGCGTCAGAATCAAGGCCGCGGGCGGCATTTCGTCTCTGGAAGACGCAGAGAAGTTCATCGAGCTTGGCGCGTCGAGACTCGGAACGAGCCGCGTTGTAAAGATTGTCAAGAAGATGGAGCAGGAAGGCTAAGATATACATTATAATATAATAGTATAGAACTTCCCGCATATCGTATCGTATAGAAAAGGAGAGTACAATATGGCGAATTATCCGACCCCACATATCAGCGCGAAGCCCGGCGACTTCGGCCAGACAGTTCTGATGCCCGGAGACCCTCTGCGCGCAAAATTCATCGCAGAAAATTTCCTGAAAAATCCCGTGCTCGTGAACAACGTGCGCGGCGTGCAGGGCTACACCGGAACGTATGACGGCGTGAAAATTTCCGTCATGGCCTCCGGTATGGGCATGCCGTCGATCGGCATTTATTCCTGGGAGCTGTACACGGTCTTCGGCGTGGAGAACATCATGCGCATCGGCTCGACGGGCGCGCTGCAGGATCATATCAAACTCCGCGACATCGTCATCGGACAGGGCGCGTGCACCGACTCCAACTGGGCGTCCCAGTATCACCTGGCTGGCATGTTCGCGCCAATCGCGGATTTCCACATGCTGGAGACTTGCGTCGAGACGGCAAAGGAAATGGGCGTTGCGTATCACGTGGGAAACATTCTGTCCTCTGACCGGTTCTACGGTGACGACGGCGACATGCCCGAGGGCTGGAACGCAAACTATGGCTGGCAGAAGATGGGCGTGCTCGCGGTCGAGATGGAAGCGGCGGCTCTTTACATGAACGCAGCCAGAGCCGGGAAGCGCGCGCTTGCCATCTGCACGGTCTCCGACCATATCCTCCACCACGAGGCGACGACCGCCGAAGAGCGCCAGAATGGTTTCACCCAGATGATGGAGCTTGCGCTCAAGACCTCAGTCAAGCTCGAAAAGTAACAGCAGAAGCGCCGTATTTTACGGCGCTTTTTGACCCGAAAGGATGGATTAAAACATGAAACGCATTTTCCTGATTGTGTTAGATTCCTGCGGCGTGGGCTATGAGCCGGACGCGGACAAGTTTGGAGACGTTGGCTCGGATACGCTGCGCCGGTGCGCGACCTCTTCCAAATTCGACATGACAAACCTCGTCTCCATGGGCCTCGGGAACCTGGACGGCATTGACTATCTGCCGAAATGCGAGCATCCGGCCGCGGCACTTGCCAGATTGCAGGAGCGCTCGATGGGCAAGGACACCACGATCGGCCACTGGGAGATTGCGGGTATCGTCTCGGAAAACCCGCTGCCGACGTATCCGCACGGCTTCCCTAAAGAGGTCATCGACGAGTTTTCACGCCTGACCGGCCGCAAAGTTCTGTGCAATCTTCCCTATTCCGGCACGGACGTGATCCGCGACTATGGCCGCGAGCAGGTGGAAACGGGTGCGCTGATTGTCTACACGTCGGCGGACTCCGTCTTCCAGATTGCCGCGCACGAGGATGTTGTCCCGCCCGAGCAGCTCTATGAATACTGCCGCATTGCGAGAAAGCTTCTCATGGGCGAGCATGGCGTGGGAAGGGTCATCGCCAGACCCTTTACCGGCGAATGGCCGTATACGAGAACGCCAAGACGGCACGATTTTTCAATCGAGCCGCCGAAGAAAACGGTTCTGGACGCGATTGTGGACGCGAAAAAGGACATGATCGCCGTCGGCAAGATCCACGATATTTTTGCCGGCCGCGGCATGACGGAGTTTACCTACACGACGGGAAACGCCGACGGGCTGGAAAAAACGATGGCCTACGCGGACAAGGACTTTACGGGCCTTTGCTTCGTGAACCTTGTGGACTTTGACATGCTCTACGGCCACCGCAGAAACATCGATGGCTACGCGCAGGCGCTGCACGAATTTGACCAGTGGCTGCCGGGCTTCCTCGGAAAGCTCCATGAAGACGACCTTGTCATCGTCACGGCGGACCACGGCTGCGACCCCGGCTATCTCAAGCACACCGACCACACGAGAGAGTATATCCCGATGATCGCGCTCGGAAAATCGGTCAGGCCCGTGAACCTCGGAACGCGCGTGGGCTTCTGCGACATCGCAGCGACGGTGGCGGAGCTCCTGGACGTGCCCTATGAGACACCCGGCAAGAGCTTTGCGAAGGAAATCACGGAATAAAAGCAATTTATTTTGAAGGAGGCTTTGCGATGACCCCTGAGAAATTGGTATCGATGGCGTTAGACGCCATGCAGCGTGCCTACGCGCCCTACTCCGGCTACAAGGTCGGCGCAGCGCTCTTGTGCAAGGACGGAAGCGTCGTGTGCGGCGCGAACATTGAAAACGCGGCTTACGGGCCTTCCAACTGCGCCGAGCGCACGGCCATTTTTACAGCGGTGTTTGAAGGCAAGCGGGACTTTGCGGCCATCGCCGTTGTGGGCGGCAAAGACGGCGTTGCGTCGGATTACTTCCCGCCCTGCGGAGTTTGCCGGCAGGTGATGCTGGAGTTCTGCGAACCGGATTTTAAAATTTACATGGGAAAGCAGGACGGCACGTATCAGGAAATCCTGCTCCGCGACTTCATGCCCTACGGCTTTCGCGCGAGCGAGTATATGAAGTAACCGACCGAATCGAAATAATTCCGTGGAAACGTTAACTTCTTGCGATTTCACCTTGATTTTCCGGTGTGTTTGTGCCATAATAGGCTAGCGGAAATTCCGCGGAAACAAAATACAATTTGGAGGAACGAACATGAAAAAGATCCTTGCTCTGCTTCTGGCGGTAGTTATGGTTCTCGGCATGGTCGCCTGCGCTTCGAAGAACGAGACGCCGGCTGAGACCACGACCACCGAGCCCGCTGCCACCGAGACCACCGAAGAAACCAAGACCGAAGAGCCCGCGGCCGAAGAGACGACCGAAGAGCCCGCCGAAGAAACCGGCGCTGTCATCCAGAAGGTCGCCCTCGTGACCGACGTGGGCACCATCGATGACGAGTCCTTCAACCAGGCTACCTGGCAGGGCGTCAAGGCCTACTGCGAAGCCAACGGCATCGAGTACACCTACTATCAGCCCACCGAGGATTCCACCGAGGCTCGTTGCATCTCCATTGATCAGGCCATCAAGGAAGGCGCGAACGTTGTTGTTATGCCGGGCTACCTCTTCGGCGCTTCCATCGTCCGCGAGCAGGAAAAGTATCCTGAGGTCTACTTCATCGCTGTCGACGTTGGCGCCGGCGATCTGACCGAGGACTACGCAACCTATTATGATCCCGCTGCGAACGTTGTCTGCGCGACCTTCGCGGAAGAGCAGGCCGGTTATCTGGCCGGTTATGCTGTTGTTATGGACGGCTACACCAAGCTCGGCTTCCTCGGCGGCATGGCGGTTCCCGCTGTTATCCGTTACGGCTACGGCTGGCTCCAGGGCGCGCGCGACGCTGCCAAGGAGCTCGGCGTTGAGGTCGAATGCAATTACACCTACGCAGGCCAGTTCAACCCGGACGCTTCCATCACTGCAAAGATGGAAGGCTGGTATACCAACGGTACCGAGATCGTCTTTGCCTGCGGCGGCGGCATCTATGCTTCCGCGGTGGAAGCGGCCAACATCCATGGCGCAAAAGTTGTCGGTGTTGACGTCGACCAGAGCTACATCGATGCATGCATCGTCACGTCCGCTATGAAGGGTCTGCAGAACGTCACCGAGACCATCCTCGCTGATCTGGAAGCCGGCAAGTGGGAATCCACCTACGGCGGCAAGTTCATCACCTACTCCCTGGCCGAAGGCGACTATGTCGGTATCCCGACTGCTGAGTCCTCCTGGAGATTCAATAACTTCACCATGGAGCAGTACGAAGCTGTCCATGCCAAGCTGATGAGCGGCGAGATCGTTGTTGACAACAACTCCGACAACGTCAACCCCGAAATCGAAGGCATCACCGTCAACTACGTCGACTAATTGAAACGCAAAAAATCGCAGGCCGTAAGGCCTGCGATTTTTCTTGCAATTCGGAAGCTTTGTGGTACGATATAGAAAAACACTCAGGAGGAAGATACATGATTGCACTTGCATGCGACCACGGCGCGTTTGATCTCAAACAGGCCATCATGAAGCATCTGGAGGCAAGGGGCCTTGCCTATAAGGACTTCGGCTGCTATGACAAAACCAGCTGCGACTACCCGGATTTTGCCGCGCCCGCGGCCAAGGCCGTTGCATCCGGCGAATGCGACAGAGGCATCGTCGTCTGCACGACCGGCATCGGCGTTTCCATCACGGCCAACAAGATCAAGGGCATCCGCTGCGCGCTTTTGTCCGACGTGTTGTCCGCCAGACTTACCCGCGAGCACAACGATACCAATATGATGGCCATCGGCGCGGGCGTGACCGGCGAAATGCTGGCCCTCGAGATCGTCGACACGTGGCTCGATACCGAATTTTCCCACGCCGCACGCCACCAGCGCCGCATCGATAAGATGATGGCGCTGGAAACCGAGTAAGCGCTTGACAAGTCCGGCAATTCGGCTATAATAAAAACAGAGAGGTTCTACCGATAAGCGGTTTGGCCTTAGTAGTTAGTTATCTTGCAAAAAGCAGATAGCCGCAACCTTGGCCGGGGGCGGCTATCGTGCTTTAATGGTGCATATGTAGAGCGAAACCGCGATACATATCAGAATCCAAAGGATGCGGCGCATCCGATTCTGCCACATCAGTATCACCTCCCCTTCGGGAAGTGCCAAACCGCCTACCGTATATCGTAAAACCTCTCCGGCTCATACGAGCAGATCCATTGTAAGCGAAAAAGCAGAATTTGTCAATGAACCGCGAAAGCCTCCCAATTCTGGAGGCTTTTTCTTGCAATTTTGGAAAACTTGTGCTATTGTGAACATGGTGCTACCGATAAACGGCAAGCGGGCGGCTCCCCACCGCGTTTTGCGGAGGGACACAGCTTCTTTTGCCCTCCGACACATAGAAAGGGGGGCTTCGACTATGGTTACATATTCTGATATGATTCAGCTTGGTATCCTCATCGTCGGCATTATTAGCCTCTTCATCCAGGTTAATAACAAAAAGAAGTAACCGCCCAATCTCCCCAGATTACGGTTACTTCTTTTAGCAATTCGTAGGGGAACTGCCCGTTTGCCGGTAGCACCCTTCGTATTTTTAGTATAGTCCAGGGGACGCAAAATGTCAAGCGCTGAGGCTTTTTCCTTGGGCGCATTGACTTTTGGCGCGACTTATGGCAACATGGTGTTAAGCGGATTTTTTCTGCGGCAGGGCGAACATGGCGGGCATGCGGCGCGTGATGGCAACGCAGAGAAGGCTTCCGAGCGTGATTTTCAGAAGGTCGCCCGGCAGATAGATGAGCATGCCGCGGCGGATGACCTGCCAGAAGGTAAGGCCCTTGCCAAGATAGCCGTTTGCGATCAGCGCCATATAGGGAACGCCGATGGCATAGAGAACCGCGAGACCCGCGAGCATCGAAAGCGCCGTCCGCCAGAAGGTAAGGGGCCGCTTTGCGAGCTTGCCGATTACATAGGCGCACGGGATGAGGCCCAGAAGAAAGCCAAACGTCGGCTGGAAGATGTACGAAAAGCCGCCGCCGAGCGCGAAAATCGGTACGCCCACGAGGCCGATGAGCACATACACGGCCTGCGACAGCGCGCCGTATCCGGCGCCCAACAGCACGCCTGCCATCGCCGTAAAGAGAAATTGCAGCGAAATCGCAGCGAGCGCAAACGGAATTTTGAAGAAGGCCCCGACCGCCGTCAGAGCGGCAAAGAGCGCGCAGAGAATCATTGTTCTGGTTTTCATGGTTCCTCCTGAATTGTAAACTTGATTTTTTGATTTTGTGGTTTACAATAGGAGTATAGCAGATACTGGCCCAAAATACAAGGAGAATTTTTATGACGAAGGATGACGTTCTGGCGCTGTTGGAGCAGGCGGACGCACCGGTTTCCGGCGAGCAGATGTGCAAGACGCTGGGTCTGACGCGCGCGGCGGTCTGGAAGGCGATCGAGGCGCTGCGCGCAGACGGATATGAAATTGAAGCAGCCACGAGGCGGGGATATTTCCTCTGCACGTGCCCACTTACAAAAAGTGCGCTTGAAAGGCGGCTGGCGGGGCAATTTCCCACGGAAAAGCTCATCGTCCTGCCTGAGGTCGACTCGACAAACAACTATCTCAAGACGCTCGCCGCAAACGGCGCGCCGGACGGGACGGCGGTTCTGTCTCTCAAGCAGACGGCCGGGCGCGGTCGGCGGGGCAGGAGCTTCCTGTCTGAGCCGGGCGGGCTGTATCTGAGCTTTCTGATGCGCCCGCAGGAGCCCGCGGAAGCACTTTTGCACCTGACGGCACTGGCGGGGCTGTGCGTATGCACGGCGGTCAAACAGGTGACGGGCATGCAGGCCGGGATCAAATGGCCGAACGACCCGGTTCTGAACGGGAAAAAGCTCTGCGGCATTTTAACGGAGCTCTCGGTGTCTTTGGAGACGCAGGAGCCGGAGTATGTCGTCATCGGCATCGGCGTCAACTGCAACCAGAAGCGCTTTCCGGAGGATCTTTCGATGGCGACCTCTCTTCGCATGGAGCAGGGAAGCCCCGTGGATGTGAACGCTGTCGCGGCGGCGCTTTTGCTGGAGCTTTCGCGTATGCGCCGGGAATTTCTGACCCGGAAGGACGCGTGGGTGCGCGCGTTCGCGGAAACGTGCCTCACAGTCGGAAAGGACGTGCAGATCCTGCGCGCCGGAGAAGCGAAGCAGGCCAGAGCTGTCGGCATTGGGAAAGACGCGGAGCTGCTTGTCGAGTACCCGGACGGTACGACGCAGAGCATCTCGTCCGGCGAGGTGTCGGTGCGCGGACTGTATGGGTATGTATAAAAGAGCACGCCACATAACTGCGGCTGTCTGCCGGATGACGTGGTGCTGCCCGAATGGGAAAGGAGCATGTTTATGACAAACGAAGTATTGAAGGCCATTGAGGCGCGCAGAAGCTGCCGCAGCTATGAAGAAAAGCAGATCAGCGCCGAGGAACTGAACGCTGTCACGAACGCGGGCACTTGGGCCCCCACGGCCAAGGGCCTGCAATCGCCGAAGATGGTCGTGGTGCAGGACGCGGAAACGATGGCGAAGCTCGAGCGTATGAACGCAGCGGTGCTCGGAAATCCGGATGCGCACCCGTTTTATGGCGCGCCGACGGCAGTGGTCGTTTTTGCCGATACGCAGGTTCCCACCTATATGCAGGACGGCTCGCTCGTGCTCGGAACGATGCTGCTGGCCGCGTCGTCGATCGGCCTTGGCTCGTGCTGGATCAACCGCGCGAAGGAGTCGTTCCAGTCGGAAGAGGGCAAGGCGCTGATGCGCAAGTGGGGTTTGGCAGACACGTACGAGGGCATCGGCATCTGCATCCTCGGCTACGTCAAGGGCGAAATTCCTGCCCCGAAGGCAAGAAAAGAAGACTATATCGTCATGGCCTGACGATTTCAAAACATCAAAACAGGAGGCGCACCATGAGCTACGAGCAAACGGCATTTTGCGGCGCGGTCGGGCGCGGCGAAGAAATTTTCTGGGTAAACCCGGCCAAAAAGCCCTATGAAGCGGTAAAAGCGTCCCTTCCTTTTTCCCGTGCGCAGATCGAAGACGCAGCAAGCAGACTCTCCCGCTTCGCACCGTTCCTGCAAATCAAGTTTCCCGAGACGGTCCCGACAAACGGCCTCATTGAGTCGCCCCTGCGCGAGATTGCGGATATGCGCGCGTGGCTGCACGAGCCGTGCCCCGAGCAATTTGAAGGGAAACTTCTTCTCAAGATGGACAGCCATCTCGCGGCGGCGGGCTCTGTAAAGGCGCGCGGCGGTATTTATGAAATTCTGCATCACGCGGAAACGCTTGCTTTAGAGCACGGGATGCTGAAGGACGGAGAATCGTATGCGCGCTTCGCCGACCCGGACTTCCGGGAATTTTTCGGGAAATTTTCGCTGCACGTCGGCTCAACGGGAAACCTTGGCCTCAGTGTTGGCGTGATCGGTGCGGCGTTTGGATTTAAAACCTGCGTGCACATGTCGGCGGACGCGAAGCAGTGGAAAAAGGATCTGCTTCGCAGCCGGGGCGTGGAGGTGCGCGAGTACGCGTCCGATTACTCCGCGGCGGTCGCGGCAGGGCGGAAGCTGGCGCAGGCGGACCCCACGGCCTATTTTGTGGACGACGAGCAGTCGGGCGACCTCTTTTTGGGCTACGCCGTCGCGGCGGGGAGACTTCAGAAGCAGCTGGATGCAATGGGAATTATCGTGGATGATGCGCACCCACTGGTGGTGTATTTACCCTGCGGCGTCGGCGGCGCGCCGGGCGGAATCTGCTACGGGCTCAAGGAAATTTACGGCGACAACGCAGTCTGCTGCTACGTCGAGCCCACGCAGGCGCCCTGCATGCTGCTGGGACTTGGCACGGGGAAAATGGAGCGCATTTCGTGCGCGGACGTGGGCTTAAGCGGCAAGACGGCGGCGGACGGACTGGCAGTCGGCCGGCCTTCGGGTCTTGTCGCCCGCGCGACAGAGCATCTGGTCAGCTGCGAAGCGACCGTCAACGACCGCGCGCTTTACCGCTACCAGAGGCGGCTTTGGGACACCGAGGGGATTTTCATCGAGCCCTCTGCCTGCGCGGGCTTCCACAGCTATGTGCAGCTCGCGCGTGCCTGCAAAGATGGTGTAGCCCCCGAGACGCTTCATCCGGCCATCCAAAACGCGACGCACGTCATCTGGGCAACTGGCGGCAGCCTCGTCCCAAAAACAGAGCGGGAGGTCATGCTGCAAACCGAAACGAGCGCAGACGATCTTTCACAAAGGCCAGTTATCTTCCAATAAGGACAGCAAAAGCGCGCAGGCTCAGCCTGCGCGCTTTTTGTGCGTTATTCAGATATCCTCCGATGGAGTTCGTAGTAGTCCGTTAATGTTAAAAGCATATTTTCTTGAATTTATGTGATATGAT
>ERZ1106963.1303-NODE-1303-length-31120-cov-6.211911_pt1 | contig 31120 bp, 20 predicted proteins | sample MGYA00403681_ERZ1106963 | MGnify/ENA primary metagenome ERZ1106963 (study PRJEB35170, sample SAMEA104062407) | human gut metagenome | biome: human gut; feature: human-associated habitat; material: faeces | place: Denmark | collected 2012-05-03 ...
TTTCTTTCAGCTTTTCCAAGACCAACACTTCATCGACAGGTTCCGGTAAGGCTCCTACAACACCGCTCCCGACTTGTTCCCATCGGTTGGATAACGGAATCAAATCGAATGCCGGTTCTTCATACGGGTGGCTCCTTTTCAGCGCATCGATAACCGCTTCTTGTACATGTATAGGAACTATCACTTCCAAGCGCGTCTCTTGTTCCCGGTGAAACTCCCCTATCGTACCGCAATATGGATTAGCATAGGTTCCCGCACGAAACGTCCCTGTCCCTTCTTGTCCGAAACTACACTTGTCATAGTTTCCTATATGACCGGCTCCTGCTTCAAAAAGAGCGCTTCTTACGCTCTCGACATGAGTCGAAGGTACATAGGTAACCAATTTTATCAGTCGGCCGCATAACGGGTCTAAAACTCGAATCGAGGTCAATCCCAGTTTCCGAGCCATTCTGTAAGATACCCCCTCCGGGGCATTGTCGAGATTGGTATGGGCTGCATAAATGGCTATGTTGTGTTGAATAGCTTTAATGACAATCCTCTCGACATAACTATTCCCCGTTATCGATTTCAATCCCTTGAAGAGTAAAGGATGGTGAGATACAATCAAATTATATCCCATAGAGATAGCTTCGTCGACTACGGCTTCCGTGACATCGAGACAAACAACCACACCCGAAACCGATTGAAACCGACCGCCCACTTGCAATCCTGCATTATCATAGGATTCTTGCCAATTCAATGGAGCGACCGATTCTATCGCCTTTATGATATCGTTAACTATTATCACGAATCTCTAATTCTTCGGGTTCACTTTTATACATAGTTCTTCTAACTGGGATTCCGCCAAAACAGAAGGTGCATTAAGCATAACATCTCGACCGGAATTGTTTTTGGGGAATGCGATGCAGTCTCGTATAGAATCTAATCCGGCGAACATCGAGACTAGACGATCCAAACCGAACGCCAAACCTCCGTGAGGCGGTGCTCCATACTTGAATGCATTGATTAAGAAACCAAACTGATCCAATGCTTGCTCTTCGGTAAATCCCAGCAAACGGAACATATGGTCTTGCAATTCACTGTCGTGTATACGGATAGACCCGCCACCCAATTCGACACCGTTGATAACCATGTCGTAAGCGTTCGCTCTGACGGCTCCGGTATCGCTATCCAATAGAGGAATATCTTCCGCTTTCGGGGAAGTAAACGGGTGATGCATGGCATAGAAGCGCTGGGTCTCCTCGTCCCATTCGAACAAGGGAAAATCGATAACCCACAAGGGTGCAAACGTATCTTTATCCCGCAACCCCAAACGAGAGCCCATTTCCAGCCGCAGCTCACAAAGAGCCTTACGGGTTTTCATCGCAGGACCAGCTAATATCAACAACAGGTCGCCCGGTTTTGCACCGAATCTTTCGCCCCACTTTTTCAAATCGTCTGCCGAATAAAATTTGTCGACCGATGACTTTGGCGTGCCGTTTTCATCGAAACGGACATAGACCAACCCTTTGGCTCCTATTTGTGGACGTTTGACGAACTCGGTCAATTCATCGAGTTGCTTACGGGTATATGTCGCACACCCTTCGGCACAGATACCGCCCACATACTCGGCACTATCGAACACCACAAAATTATGTCCTTCGGTTAAATCTTTCATTTCAACGAATTTCATACCGAAGCGCATATCGGGTTTATCGCTGCCATAGTATTTCATGGCGTCGGCCCATGTCATACGCAAAAACGGTTCGTTGAACTCAATGCCACGAATCTTTTTGAACAGGTGTTTAATCATACCTTCAAAAATATTCAAAACATCTTCTTGCTCGACAAAAGACATTTCACAGTCTATCTGAGTAAACTCGGGCTGACGGTCTGCCCGTAAATCCTCGTCACGAAAACATTTCACGATTTGGAAATAACGGTCGAATCCCGATACCATCAATAACTGTTTCAATGTTTGGGGCGATTGAGGGAGCGCGTAAAACTCTCCCGGATTCATTCTTGAAGGCACTACAAAATCACGAGCCCCTTCGGGAGTAGACTTGATCAACACCGGAGTCTCCACCTCCAAGAAATTCAATTCGTCGAGATAACGGCGGACTTCGAATGCCATCTTGTGACGTAATTCGAGATTACGGCGTACTACCGATCGTCTCAAATCGAGATAACGATACTGCATGCGAATATCGTCTCCTCCGTCCGATTCGTCTTCGATAGTAAAAGGCGGTGTCTCTGCGGTATGCAACACGACCAAATTTTCGGCTATGATTTCTATTTCACCGGTCGGCAGATTGGTATTTTTGCTTGACCGTTCCGTTACCGTACCGGTTACCTGTATGACATACTCACGCCCCAATTTATTCGCTTTATCGCATAAATCGGCATCTGTTTCTTGATTAAAGACCAACTGTGTGATACCATATCTATCTCGCAGATCGACAAATGTCATTCCGCCCATTTTGCGACTGCGTTGTACCCACCCTGCCAACGTCACCTTTTGGCCGACATGGTTCAACCGCAATTCTCCGCACGTATTCGTTCTATACATTATTATATGATTTATTTTCGTTGATTATACTCCGACATTCTTATGAAAAATTATCTTTGCAAAATTAAAATAAAACATCGGTAAACAAATATGATTCCTTAAAGAATTTGATAAAAATATGGGAGCATAGTTGTGGATATAAAAAAAAGCTGTAAATTTGCAGCACCAAAATCGAGAAACGATTAATGGGATTCGGGGTGTAGCGCAGTCCGGTTAGCGCACCTGCTTTGGGAGCAGGGGGTCGTGGGTTCGAATCCCGCTACCCCGACAATTTTATACCTAACAACCTATTTATTAGATTGTTAGGTATGGTCGTTTAAATATGACCGGGAGAGAAATGTGAGATGTTTAATCAAGGGGAGATTTGAAAAATAATCTCTTCTTAAAAAAAAATGTCTGTTCAAAAAAATTCCCTGATTTCGGAGGTAATTTCCTATACGCCTCCAAAACTTTATACCGGGAAAACCGGTAACGATTGGTATGTAGGATTCTACGCTTTTTGTCCCATTGCGGGAAAACTTAAAATCAAAAGAATCAAGATCAATCACATACCCAAAATTTCAGATCGAAGAAAATACGCCGCCGATTTAATCAATCGGATTCATGAACAGCTCCGTCGGGGGTGGAATCCGTGGATTAACGAATGTCATTCGAAAGGACTGGCTTTATTTTCAGAAGCTACGGATAAATACAGAAATTATATTACTCGATTGCGTACTGATGGCGTTTTGAGGGAAGAAACCTACATAGGATATATTTCTTACCTTAGAAACCTCGTTCGCTATAACGCCTCTTTAAAAGTTCCCATTACTTATATATATCAATTCAATCGGGAGTATATAAACGAGTTTATCGAGCATATCTACATTGAAAGAGAAAACAGTGCACAAACCCGGAATAACTATCTTTCATGGTTGCGAATTTTTGCCGGATATCTACTCAAACATGGCTATGTCGATAAAAAGGTTACGGACGGAATAGATCTTATCCCTAAACGATCCATAAAGAAACAGCGCACAGTCATTTCTGAAAGCGATTTGATCCGTTTGCAAGAGTATCTAAAAACCAAAAACAAACGTTTCCTACTGGCTTGCTATATTCTTTTCTATTGTTTTGTACGTCCCAAAGAGATAAGTTATATTCGTATCGGCGACTTTAATGTAAAGGCCGGCACTCTCCTACTTCACAGCGACTATACAAAAAATCACAAAGATGCAGTATTGACTATCAATCGGAAAATTATCGAGTTGATGATAGACTGCGGTTCTTTCTCTTATCCGAGTGATTATTACTTATTTTCCGATGGTCTTACCCCCGGCCCGAAATGGAGAAGCGAGAAACAATTTCGGGACTACTGGACACATTACGTCCGAAAAAATCTTCGATTCCCTGTGTCATACAAATTCTACTCATTGAAAGATACCGGGGTGACATCGATGTTACGGGCGAGGATCGATAATATATCGGTCCGTGATCAAGCACGGCATTCCTCGATTCTCATCACGGATATATATACGCCGCACGACATCGAGCAAGCCAACCCCATTATTCAGAAGTTCGACACTGTTTTTTAATTATTTATGTACATTTGCAAAAACTATTCAGATATGGAACAAAAGAGTGAAATCGTATTATACCAACCGGAAGGGGCTGTAAGTCTGGAAGTCCGTTTAGAAAATGAGACCGTATGGCTGACACAACAACAAATGTCCGAATTATTTCAAACGACCAAGCAAAATATAAGTTTACACACTGGTAATATATTCAAAGAAAAAGAATTGGATCGGGATTCAGTTGTCAAGGAATCCTTTACAACTGCCAGTGATGGGAAAAGTTACCGTACGAAATATTATAATTTAGATGTAATTATATCCGTCGGCTATCGGGTAAAGAGTCAGAGAGGTACGCGGTTCCGCCAGTGGGCGAACAAAGTCCTGAAAGAATACATGCTGAAAGGTTATTCCATCAATCAAAAGCTCGACAGTTTAGAGAAAAGAATTGATAACCGACTGAGAGATCACGACTCCGAAATACAAAGGCTCAGCAACCAAGTAGATTTTTTCGTCCGCCATTCCTTACCGCCAATAGAGGGAATATTTTTTGCCGGCCAGATATTCGATGCCTATAAATTCGTTTGCGATCTTGTCAAGTCAGCCCGAAAAAGTATCGTCCTTTTCGACAACTATATAGACGAATCTGTCTTGACTTTATTCGGGAAACGAGAAAAATCGGTGTCGGTGGTGATTTATACGGATAAGATCACTCCGCAATTAGAGCTCGACATCAAGCGATTCAACGCTCAATATTCGCCTGTAAAGGTCAAGTTATACACAAAGGCGCACGATCGGTTCCTAATCATCGATGGGGAAATCTACCATATAGGCGCTTCGCTGAAAGACTTGGGAAAGAAACTTTTCGCCTTCTCGAAAATATCGGCTATTCCACCCGAAATCATATATAAACAAATTGACTCGTAAACGTTATGCGACCTCGTACCGATAAAATAGAAATCTCCGGTAATCTTCTTACAGGGGTATTCCATATCTACATCTTCAAACAAGCTAATGCCTATATCGCCTATTGTCCCTCCATCGATTTAGCCGTATCCGGGAACAGCATACGAAATGCGGAAAAGTCCTTCCAAGAATCCGTGTCGATACATCTCGACTATCAGATAAAGAATAAAGAACTCTTGAAGTACTTGAAAAAGCACAAATGGAAAGTCCGATATCTTATTAAAAACAAGAAAAGCCGGTGATTAACCGGCTTTTTCATTTTCGTGTTTCAGGTAGTTCCGTTAAATACGTTCTTACTTTCGTTTCTTTTAGTTTAAGGAGATCACGCTCGCACAGGGTAGTTTTAGGTGATTTCGCACGCTCTTATTTATTGTTATATAAATATCTGTAATCCTACTGCAAATATATATCGTATGATTCTATTATGCAAGCTATTATACGTTTTTCTTTCTTTCCGGCTCGATGATATCGGCCTTGTTCTTGAACCATTTGAAGATATTGATCCGAAACTTGCTGCCTCTTGATTCGAAATAATTATTGAAGCAGGAATTTATTTCACAGCCGTAGATCACGAACAGGACAACAGCCGGAAGTATGGGAATACCGAAAGGTTGACCGAATGCAGCTCCGAAACTGGTTGCAACCAATATCCAACATATATAGTCGATCATCTTATTGACAGTACGCCGGATCGCCCTGCTTTTCCGTATGGTTTCTCCCCTCTTTTTAGAGGCTTCTATCCCAAATTTGAAATCGGCAATAATCAAACAGAGAGCGGCCACGATGAACCATTTCACCGGCTCGACGAACTCGATGAACGAGGTTAGCCAACTTGCCAACATGCCGGAGATTACATTTCTTTCCTGCATATATATATGTTATTAAGCATTATTTCCATGTTCTGTTTCCTCCTGCAAAGCCTGTTCTTTGGCTGCATGATAGCTTAGATGTTCTTCCGGGGTAATCTCCTGCACGGTTGAAGCGTCGAAGTCCGCCGGCGTGTACATCGCTTTTACACCTTCGTAAGTCTTTATATCATCGCCTTCTCGGTAGGTAGTCAGGTAATTACCTTCCGTTGCGGGAGTAATCTTTTGATAGGTCTTTTCTTCTATATTCATGGGTATTTGTTTTTTTATGAGGTTTTGTTTGATTGTGTTCTTTTATCCATTACATCGAATCGGCGAAATTAATCGTCCAATTCTCATCTGTCAGTTTCGCTATGATACCTTCTGTTTCCAGATAAGTTTGTGCAGTCGTGTTAAATGTCAACGCAGCGGCCGGTAGTCCCAGAGATTTTAATGGAGCTACACCGCTTTCTCCGGCAGCATTGGCGAATCCTCCGAATCGATTCAAAGTATCTTCATCGATATTCGGGGAATCTGCCAGCGATAGAGAGGTATGTAAGAAGATCACATCACCGATCGACGACAAAGCCGAGCACCCCTTGAACATGTTTGTCGCTGCCGTTACGTTCGAAAAATCCCAGTATTCAAGAGATTGCATAGAAGTACAATTTTCGAATGTAGATTGACAATTTTCTACTTGCGGAGCATTGATTTTTGGAAAGTTCAAAAAATTACATCTGCTAAAAGATAAACTTAAATCTTTGCAAATGGGGATATCTATCAATCCGATAGATTGGAGCCCTGTGTTTTGAAAAATTCGCCGACATCCCATTAGAAGAGGTGCAGTAAATTGACTGATTTGAGTAAGACTTGTACAGCCGTCAAACATGCCATATTCAGAGCTATTATAAGTAGTAAGTTTTATAGATATAGGATTAGAAATATTCTTGCATGATTGAAATGCTTCTCTTAAAGATGTAATGTTACTCCAAATAATAGGAGGGATATTATACATGTTACAAGACTTGAACATATCAGATATATCCGTTACATTCGAGAAATCGAATACTTCGGGTACTTCCTCGAACGTAGAATATGAGAATTTAATCCCCTCCGCTGCCACGTCGATTTTGGTAACGGGTACGAGTGTGCCCGTCAACTTCTCGCCTCGTGCATACGCCGTTTTTCCCACGACAATATCGGCAGCCGTGGCCGTAGCGTCGGCCGTCATTTCCGCCAACGTGGGGCACTGCTTCGAAGGTTGCCCGGCTTGTATCAATCCCAATCTTCCTAAACTCATGGCTAAATCATTTTAGTAACACGGAAGGAACCAGATACCGGATAAAAAAATGTACCTTTCGAGATATAAAAACATTCTATTGTCCCAACTGTACTATATACATTAGATATAGTTCCGTTCATATCAAATTCGAGTTCGGCAATGCCGTTAGTGCCGGACTCGGTAAATATCCGGTATATCCCCGACTCCGTAATTTCGAAGTTTTCACTTTCATCTAACGTAATGTTCCCGCCGGGCTGCAAAACCCCGATAGGGTTTAGATTCGAATCTAAGGGTAGTTTGATATTTTCCATAATTTATACATATAAAAAGGGAAGTGCATGAAACGGTAATTCCTGCCGGAGCAGAAACTCCTTCTACAATTCCTGCCGGAGCAGAAAAAAATAGATAATACACCTCCCGTTATTTAACAAACCTGTTTTTCCCATATAAAGTAGCATTATAGAACAATCCCAGTTTTTGAGTATAACCCATTCTTCCGCAGAAGGCCGTCATACAGCCTTTTATCCATTTTTCATAATTAGTCACCGATAAGTCTTTTATAGCTAAACACAATCCCAAAGTGAGACTGACAAAGTTAGCATGTCCTTCATCATGTGACATCTTCATCTTTCCTCCGGAACAAACCATTTCAGCACTCGTTCCGCTCGAATCGAAAAATTTTTGAGGAGGCACGACCTCCCAATCGTGTTCACTTTTTTGATTACGCATGTATATAAATCTGCGCATAATGCTTTCCATCGAGTAAGGTATCCTGATCCATTCCCCATGATATTCTCCTACAATTAAATCCGAGAGTGCGACTGGTTTTATTCTAGATTGTGTCCAAAAAGGAAGCCCTTTCATTTCGTATCTATAATAACCGTTCAGAAATTCTCCTTTATTGGGATAACAATGAGACAAGTCATCTCCTGTTTTAAAGAAATCATAAACCGTAACCCATTTTCTGTGGCTGGTAGATTTACGTGCCATATTTTTACTCTTCCATCGGTTCAGGCACAAATAAATATTTTCTTTCTCTCTATTGATAAAATCCCAGCCTTGCGACATTCGAAACTCCACATAGCAATTTTTTATAGTATTAGATTCACGGCTACCGTATACTTCGCTCACATCGTCGTTAGGTAAACTCACGAATCTTAGTTCGACCTCCGGCAATAATTCCTCTCCATGAACAGGAAACTCACAGATTGTATCGCCCCATTCGATCCCATTCCAATCCATAGATATAAGACTAGGTTTTTCTACTGATACGGAAATCCCTCCAAAATTAGTGAAGATATATTCTCCTGCTTGGGGGGCGATATAAAAATAAGTCTTACTTTCACCCGCTAGAACATCAGGAACAAATGTTCCCGGGTTGTCGATCATGTTCACAGCTCCGACAGCCCTGTTGGTATCTAGCCAGCGGTTCCCGTCGAACATCCAAACGCTCAATGTTTCCCCGTTGGTGAAAAACCAGTCCCTTTGCGCCATCGGATTATCCCGCATGGCATCTTCCAGCCTGTTATAAAAACCGATATATTTCCCGGCTCGATTGCATTTGAATATTCTACACATGTCGATTTATATAGATAATTGTTTCATTTCCGTTAATATCAATTCTTCGATAGCTTTTGCCATATCATACTGTTGTAAACTCATCAATACTTTTTTGGCAGTAATATATACCATGAGCATTTCCAGCCCTTGTGGAATATTTATTTCAGAGTCCTCTATCGTAGGTATGGGAACGTATCTTTTTTCCGTGCATTTAGGAGTTCTTACATAAGAAGGAACAGAATACCATTCCAAAATGAGTCCTTTTTCGTTGTTAACCACCGCACATACGGGGAAATTTGTGCCCCCTCGTGTAACAGGGTTCTTTTGTAACAGATAACTTTCACTATCCTCCGTTATGCTATCGTTTACCCTACGTTTCCAAAGTTCCATTTGAAAAGAAAAGAGACGTAGGAAATTGGAGGGGAGCGGCACATATCCACTTCCGTCTCCATATATTTCTATATCTCCCGGTATATCTTCGTGAGGCAAATATCTCAGTGGAGAAGCCAGTAAAGTTTCTTTTGCGCAATCTTCCGCAAGATTGTTTACCCGGTCATCTATGGGTATGTCGTTGTATGAAATTCCGACGCCCGACGGAGAGACCTCGTCGATAACTACCTTAACCAGATAAGATAATCGGGATATTTGCATGAGGTTATTTTAGATTAGGGAATGAAATGTTCAATTCTTCGGCTGCCGAGTTGATTTCTTCCGGCGTTTTAGCGATAATTCCTTCACCTTTCAGATATTCAACAGCTTCTTGAAACGATTTTACAGACTCTATTTTTACCCTTCTGTCTTCCTTTTCTTTTACAGGTTCTTCCTCGACAGCATCTAAAAATATAATGTCGTTGAACTCCTTAGAAGACTCTATCGCTTTCTGTACATTTTTGTCTTTGGTCGAGAAAAATCCGCCTGTGAATTTATTCCCTCTGAACTCAATGCGTACCGATTTACCTTTCACGGTTATCGGCATGCTTAGGTAAGTCTGGGTTTTATATACTTTCAACATAACTTCTATGATTTATGGGGAGTATCGATGAAAGATACTCCCCTGTTTGTTTTTTATTCAGTTTTCGGAGTGATACGAACGTGAGCACCCGGGTTCTTCAATACAATGCCCGAAATTTCTTGGATAAATTCTCCTTCTGTCTCACGTATACCCGCAGTTTTGAAATCCCTGCGTTCTTTCGACAACGACTTGAATTCAAATTTAGTCAAATAGTTATCGTCCACAACAAGGGCACATTTGCTCATACCTGCAAGATCGAATGCTTCTGTATAGACCACATACAAGTCCCCGAATTTCGAGTGAATGGAATCGAACGTAAGCCCTAGCTCGGCTTTGTATTGATCCCCCTGCATCACTTTCTGTATATCGAGGTTCGTCACTTGTTCGATAAAATCACTTCCGGCGAAAACCAGTTTTTTCTTACTGCTTGCATTTCCCGTTAAAGCCGTTTTACAGAGAGCTATCAAATCCTTTGCCGTCATGCCTGCCGATGCATCATACGTCCAGTCCTTACCGGCCTGCCACCAGATACCCTCGGTAAACCACACGTCTTCTTTCTTGACCGTATCACGCAATTTGTTTTTTTTGCCGAACAGGAAATTCATCTCCATGCCCCGCTTCATTTCCCAAATGGCATCGCGTTCCATGTCCGAGAACGTGAAATCGACCTCTTTTTCCGTCCATTCCTGATATACATCAGTAACTTCGACTTGCGTACAGAACTTTTGGGCATAATTCTGTTCTTTGGTAGGCAAGGTCTCGAATTGTGCAGTTTGTGCATCTTTCTCCGCTCCGGCTCGTCCCATTCGCAGGAGTTCAGTTCCGGCTTCGATGGTGGGTACTATACCCGGTGTGCTGCCGCTCTTTTTACCATTCACCGCCAAGACATTCAGTTTACCGTCGGCATCTTTACTCATTACATAGAGAACCAACTCGTCTTTTTCAGTAGTTCCTCCCTCGTCATAACCTTTTACACCGATAACCTTTATCGTGTCCGAAACTTCGAAATAATCGTTGTTCGCCGTGTCGAGCTTCGCACCGGCCGACGCCGTTTCTGTATATTTCGCTTTCAAGGTTGTCAAAGCCGGTTTGGTGTCTAACGAATAAAACTCATATTCACGGGAACCTACCGAAATCACCCGACCGCTGCGGCTCACCGTGTCTACCGGTGTAGACGAAGGCATAATCCGGCAAACCTCCTTGTCTATATGCGCTTTCAACAAATCCGGCGACACCTCTTTGGTCAAGTCTGCCGATACCGGCTCGTCCGTAACATTCACGCCGCCCCCTGCCAGAGGAACCGTCGCCGCCAGTCCGACGACCGTTTCGCCCGGCGAGAACAACCCGAAGGCGCACAACAATAAAAACAACAACACCATACCGCCGGCGACGGCGATATATTTCCAATTCACTTCTTTACCTAAAATTTTCATCTTTTTTACCTATTTTGTTAAACAATCTCTCCTCTTTCAAAAATTCCCCTTCGTTTACTTCTCGGCACAGTTCCGTTCACTGTTATCCTATCCGCCGATTCCCTGTTCAGATTGGGTGTCCCGTCGTTTTTTACGCTCCTTTTTTGGAGTTCGATATTGGCATTTCTCCCCTTTACTTCCGCCACGGTGGCCGCTTCGGTCACATCTTCGTCATGTTTGTAAGCTCTCCAAAGCGCATCGAGGGTAGGGCGGTCGAAATTGAATGTGAAAATGCTGTCGGCCAGAGACGATACAAAATCCTCGAAGGCCGTCCGTTCTGCGTCGTCGGCCGATTTTTCTTCGAAAAACGAGCCGATGGTCTCTGCATTACGGGCTGCGTTTTCCTCTTGTTTTGCTCTGATTTCGTTAAATGATTTCTCAGAATCCCGGCGAGCCGAAAGTCCTTCATTAAATTTTTTCATGGATTCTTCGTCACCCGAGACAGCTCCGAGAATATCTCCATAACTTTTTGCAAGGGCAGGCAATACTTCACTCCCTGCAATTAATTCACTTAGAAATAATCCCGCTTCCGGTTCACGAGCCAATGCTTCTGTGAGAGATTTATTACCCTCGTCAAGTTTTCTGATTCTATCCTCTCTGGTATTATAAAAATCCTCTAATACCGAGTAGAAAGCATCATCGTCATTTTCATAGTCTACATCTTTATCCGGGTAAGTCGTACGTAGTCGTTCTACCCATACCGATCGGCCGCTTTTAGGAGATTCGGCTTTTACGGTTTCATCTACTGTTCCAGATGGAGCTTCAACTTGTGCTGTAATTTCTTCTTTATCTTTTTCCATACGATTTTTTGTGATGGGTTCAAAAAAAACTCAACACAAAAATCTCATTTTCATAGTTTTAGGACGGTACGTCATTGCAAAATCGGTCAGTGCGATTTTTAGGGCAGTACGTCATTGCAAAATCGATTTTTTAGCTTATATTTGCATCAAACCGATACCCAACATACGCAAATCAAATTGCGTATGCCTACATTAGATTATCAAGAAAGCAGAGACCGAGAGTTCTGTGACACGTTCTACTACACCCTCAATTTGTGTGGTGGAATAATGTGTGATTACATTTATCAAGCGGCGATTCAATCCCCTTCCAAGCGGTTTTATATCGGTAATGAAAAAGCCATAACCAATCTTCTGAACATAAAAAAAGGGAAACGAATAACATCTTGTCCCATAAAGCAAAAGATGTACATCGACCTATACAAAAAAGCCTGTGAAATTCAAGCCAGTGATGATCGCATATCGTTTTCAGAAGCAGTTAGAAGGGCGATTCGTTCTCCGGCTCCACAATTTTATATTTCTGTTCGTACGGCGAGGCATATCATAGCCATGAGAAGAAAAGATGCTTTTTTCAATCAAAAAAGGAAGGAGGCATCGAATGAATTACTCTGAAATAATAGCAGAGAACAGAAAAAGGAGAATGTCTTTTACGGAACCGTATGATCCGGTAACGGGAGAGGGGTCAGATGTAATACCCCGAAAAGAAATAAAAATCGAAGAGTTCGGGACTCTACATATACCCGCCGATATGTATGAGGAAAATGGCTGGGTACAGATACTTTCCCAAGAAAAATCCTATAAAAATCTTCTTGAAAACGGGCTTCATCAACAAGCCACACCCCAGCTTATTCGAGAAATAGACCGTCAATTTTTTTTGCTGCGGATTAAATACGATTTTGAGTTTTGGGCGATAGCCACAGTCACGATAAAAGACAAGATGACATCGGTCGATATACCCTTTCTTTTGAATAAGTCTCAAAGAAAACTCCTAAAACTATTCGAACAGCAACGTCGTGCAGGGAAACCTATCCGGGTGATTCTACTTAAATCCCGACAATGGGGAGGTTCAACGCTCACACAAATCTATATGGCTTGGATTCAGCTTGTACACAAACATCAGTGGAATAGCGTCATAGCAGCGCACCATAAAGACTCCTCGTTAAATATCAAAGCGATGTATACCAAGCTGCTCGACAATTATCCTTCTTGGATATTGAATAGTCCGCTCAAATTCAAGCCGTTCGAACGTACACAAAATGTATATTATATTCCGCAAGTCTCGGCTCGTGTAACGATCGGTTCGGCAGAAAAACCCAATTCCGTTCGAGGTTCAGATATAGCCATGGCCCATTTTTCAGAGGTAGCCTTGTATGAAGACACGCCTAAAAAACGAACGGCCGATTTGATAGCCTCCATTTGTTCGTCCATACCTATGGTTCCTTATTCCGTCATTGTCATGGAATCTACGGCACAAGGTGTCGGGGATTACTTTCATACCGAATATACGAACGCCAAAGACGGGAAATCCGACAAAATGCCGCTTTTCATACCATGGTACGATATAGAAATGTATCAGACACCTGTCGACGATTATAAGCGGCTTATATCCTCTTTTACCGATTACGAAAGATATTTGTGGAAACTAGGAGCCACGCTCGAAGGTATTGCATGGTATCGGGACATGAGGAAAACATACCAAGAGGAACAGCAAATGAAAAGCGAATTCCCTTCCGATGATGTAGAAGCATTTGCAAACACAGGAGAGCGAGTTTTCGATCGTTACGCTATCCACCGTATGAGAGAAAATACCAAGCCTCCTTGTTGGCGGGGTGAATTACAGTCCGATACACATTCTATAACCGGGAAAGATTCATTAAGAGAACTATCTTTCAAAGAAGATACAACCGGCTTGCTTAAAGTATGGGAAAAACCCGATACCGAGCTCGATATATCCAATCGTTATATTGTTTCCGTAGATATTGGAGGACGATCCCATTCTGCCGACTGGTCTGTGATAAGTGTGATAGACCGCTATTGGACTATGTATGGAGGAAAACCCGAGATTGTCGCTTCTTGGAGAGGACATATCGATCACGATATATTGGCGTGGAAGGCTACCCAGATAGCCTTGTGGTATAATACCGCTTTACTGGTTTTTGAAAGCAATACATTAGAAACGGAGGCTTCCGACCAAGGAGACGCAGAATATATTCTTGACCTTGTCGCAGCCTCCTATGAAAACCTGTATGCCCGGCAATCTCCTCCTTCGCAGATTAAAGAAGGAGCACCTGCCCGTTGGGGATTTCATACCAACAGAACTACCAAATCGATGGTTATCAATAATCAGATACAAATAATCCGTGATAATGGCTATATCGAGCGGGAAGAAGAAGTTCTTGATGAGCATGATACTTATGAAAAAAAGAAAAATGGAGCTTATGGTGCGATAGAAGGAAAACATGACGACTTGCTCATGTCCCGGGCGATAGGACTATACATCTCGGGTAGTATAGACCCTCCAAAGGTTGTAAATAAAGCAGTTATACGTCACAAAAAGCCCATTTCGGAGGCCTCGTTTTAAGTGTTATACCAAACAAATGGCAAAGACGTATGCCCTTGATTTCAGAGAAAAGCGATTTTTGCAATAAAAAAATAAAGTTCTATGGAACCTCTTACAATATTAGGACTCATCGGGTCTCTCGGCGGGATACTCGCAGGAGGATTGGGCTCCGCTTCCGCAAACAGGAAAGCACGAAAACAGTTGGACAAGCAATTACAAGAAAACGAAAACATGTTCAAGAAAGATTATTATCAAGACATCTTGAACCGCTCCGACGTACAGAATCTATTGAGCACATACCGCAAAAATTTATCCGATGCTGTTCGTGCACAACGAAATTCGGCGGTAGTAACGGGAGCCACACCCGAAGCTGAGGCCGCCGTAAAAAAAGTAAATGCCCGTGCGCTTTCCGATACCGTCGGCAATATAGCCGCTATGGGACAACAAGTCAAGGATAATGCAAAGACAAACTATTTGAATCAGAAAAACTACCTCTTGGGGCAGAAAGCCGGACAATATGCCCAAAACGCAGCCAGTTGGACTCAAATAGCCTCCAATTCGGGAAATCTTCTCGGGTCGTTGTTTACTACACCCTATTATAAGAAAACGGGAAATGCAACCACTCCCGCTATTTAATGGATAAGATATGGCAATATTAGACGATTTATTAAACAGATGGAAGGAAAAAACGCCAGAGGAGAAGATTGATCTTACACAACCTGCTCCACCCGTCGTTTCTCCTGTTAGTAAAATTATAAATTCCGATTGGCAAAATACTGCCTCCGGTGGAAAGAGAACAGACGATACGCCGTTGGTCGACGGTAAAAATCTGCAACAATCATGGGAAAATACAGTAGCCGCCAATCGTTCTAAACTCCCCGTTCCCTATATAGACGCTACTACCGGATACGGTGTAAGTGCCTATGGTACTTCCGAGAAACCGGTGTTCCATGTTACCCCGGAACAGGCAGCCCAGATGAGAGAAGCCGCAGAAGCCGGCGAATCTTTTGTTTCTATTTATAACCGCATACTCAAACGACCCGAAGAAATCGATCCTCGAATCGTGGAGAATCGGAGGAAATTGGCCGTACTTGGTGATGTAGGAGCCACATTAGCCGAGATAATAGGAGTAGCCGCAGGTGGAAATGCCGCCGCCCGAAAACCGGCCACAGCTGTCAATAATGCTTTCCTCCAAAATCTGCTCGACCGCAGATACCAAATGCAGATGTTGTACGATCAAGGCCTGTTAAAAGCGGCATTCCAAGACAAGGTCGGTCGTGATGCCGCACAAGCCGCAGAAGCGCAAAGAGAGTATGAGGGAGCTTTGGCCGAGTGGGAACGGGCAAATGAATTAAATGACCTATTAATGAAATTTGGATTTGAAGCCGGAGAGAGCGAAAAGGAGCGATCAAATAAAAAATCAATAAATGATGCGAATAATGCTACGAAGATACAGATAGCAGCCGACAATAACAAAACGAAATACGGTATAGCATCTATGAAGAATAAAGGCAGCGATCTATATAAGAAAGGTTCTGATATTCCTTTGTCTGGTGGAAAACGAATTAAAATCTCCGAGAGTGAATTACCGTTTTCTGCTGGAAGCCTTTTTCAAGCAGCTCGACAAGCTGTTATTGACGCAGGATTAGGTGATGAGAAAATAACGACGAAGAACGAATATGGGAGAAAATTTGAGACTTCGGTTACGGAACAGTTGTTAAGAATTGACGATATGTTAAGGAACAATCCGAATAGTGCAAAAACTGCGATTCAAGAAATAGGTTCTCTTATGAGGAAATATCCTCAGATTGAACAAAAAGTTTTGGAAGCCGCAGAAAATATAGGATTATATATAGAAGGTATAGAGCAGCCCAATAAAAAATATGATAAATTCCCACAATACAAAATTAATTGATTAACATAGTGTTATGCCGATATACAGAGTAAACGGGAATAGGTACAATATCCCTGACGACAAAATACGAGATTTTGAGAGCTACTATCCAGAGGCAAAAGTAGAGATATACGACGGTGAAGGAGGAAAGTACGCATTGCCGTTATCAATTCGTAATGAATTCCAACAGCGATATGAAAAATGGTCGTATGTGACGGAAGAAACAAAAAAGGAATCACCTAATACATTTGTTTCAAATCAAAATCCCCAAAACACAATTATATCCGCAGATGAATTGGAAAACAGCATTGCCGATTACGAAGAGTCTTTGGGTCATGGGAAATATGGGGCGTCAAATACGCCCTTGTTCCAAAAAGTACGACAGGCCGCTACTTCCGCCGAGCAAATAGCAGATGGAATAATCGATAAAAATTGGATAAGTAAATCACCCTCTCCATCTGTGTCGCAAGGCAATATAGGGGGAGTACCCGAAGGGAGAGGAGTGTCAAATAGTTCCTCCAACCGCACCCCCGTTTCCGACGCATATAAATCTCAATTTGATAAAACCATTGAAGATAGGTTTGCCGACGCCAGAACACGTTTGGAGAAAGACGTAGTTTTTCAATTTGAGAACATGCTTGATAAGTTGGAGGAGGATATAGACCAAGGAATTAAATCGACATCAGTAAAAACACCTAGTTTGAGGGAAAGTCTTGTAAGCGGATTAGATGCTGCTATAAATGATAATGCCCTACACGAATTAGGGAGGATAAAAAAGAGTTCTGGGTTATCCGAAGAACAGCTGCTTACACGCAAATACATATCCGAGGCTCGTGATGTCATAGAGATGTACAAGCGCAAGGACGGTAACGGACTCGCCAATTTTGCCGATGCGTTTGCCCGTTCATTTGACTCCGGTATTTTAACGCTGGGAGCCACAGATGCAATCGATATGGGTCGTGTGCTTGCTATCGCCAATAAAATAGGCGACAATGGTGAAGGCTTCGAAAAACTTACCAAAGAAGAACAGCAACTTATGGCCGCTTTCTCCCTGTTAGACCAGATACAAGGTAGCCTGCAACTCGACACGTGGCAAAATATCGGACAGGGAACTATGCAATCTCTTCCATTCTTGGCACAATTCGCTTTGACGGGAGGTGTAGGAGCAGCCGCATCTGCTGCGACCAAAGCGGCTGCGAAGACAGCAGTTAAGAAAATAATCGGTAAGTCGGCCTCCAAAGCGGTATCTCGCATAGCTGCTAATGCAGGTAAAAATGCAGCAGGAAGAGTAGCCGTCAAAGCAGCAAGTAAATTAGGGAACGCCGCCATTGACGGCCTTGTGGGAGGTACGGTAATGGCAATTACATCGGGCGTAGCTCACACGGTAGAGGACGTTATGAATCGCATGGTAGGCAATCACGATATACGGTTAGATTCAATCAATGACCCCGGCGGAGAGTTAAAGACAATCTATACCCATCATGGAGTAGAAGACCGGGAAAGCCTCGGATTATCATTCTTGAAAGGATTCGCCGCTAACCTTATAGAGAACGGAACCGAGTACATGGGAAATTACATGGGGCTCAATCTGGGTAAACTGCTCTCCCGTTTCAAGGGGGGGCGACAGCTCCTCACAAAACCATTGATAGGAAAAACCACCCGTTTCGCCCGGCAAGTCGGTAAGCTCACCGGATTTAACGGATTCATACCGGAGGTAGCCGAGGAAGAACTGGGCATGCTCCTTAATGCCGCTACCGTCGGCGACGTCGAATGGAAGGACATCTCCGACCCGGAACAGCAATTCCAAACGGTAATGGCTGTCGGTATCATGTCGCTTGGATTTCAAGTCGCCAATTCTATTGGAGTTGGTTTGACATACAATAAATACCGCAAAGCCAAAAAACGTTATGAAAGTAAAGACCTCGGCGAAGGACTCTCCGTCGATGATATAATACACGGGCTTGACAATGTACCCTTAGACCGTCGAGCAGATTATGTCATGGCGATGGTCAATACACACGATTTAGGGAAAGAAGATGCAAAAGATTTACAAGATTTTGTAATGGCTCGTACCGGATATGAATTTATACTCGGCAAGATCGAATCCGATGCCGAAGAAGCCGGGGACAAAGCTGCCGAGGCAGAAATGAGACTCATCAATAAAGAGATGGGAGGAAAAGTAACCGTAACCTTGTCAGACGGCCGTGAAGCCATACTTACGGTAGGAAACATATCACTGGAACCCAACGCAGCCGGAGAATATACCACTACAACGCAATCTGGCTCTCTTATAGCCGTTCCGGTAGGAATAGGTAATACTCCCATTATGGTATCGCCCAAAGACATAAGAAGCGTATCCGTCATGTCGACAGAAGATGCCGTAGGACAAGCACGTGCAATGGCCGAGGACATCACAAAAACAAATATGGCAAGCCAGATAGAGAACGAAGCCGATGAAATAGAATCCGATGAACAAAGCCGAACACCCTCCTCCACTATGAGCGGTGGCGAGATAGGGGAGTTGTCACCCCGTGACGAAGGAGTTGAGAAACAACCTTTATACCGTAAGTCCGAATTAGAGATAGGAGATGTAGTAACCTTCAAAGATTATTCCGACCCGGATAACCCCGGTGTGGAAAGAACATTGAAAATCATCGGTATCGATGATTCGGGAGTAGATGTGGAAGATGTAGTAGATGGTGTCCCTTTACCTCTTTCTATCAAACCCGAGCAAATTACCCATGTAAAGGGAAAAGAAAAAAAACTACCAGTTACAATTGAGGAAAACAGGCAAACAGCTCCTCAATCAGAGATTACCGATACTTCTGAATATACCCGTTTTGTGGAAGATGGCACAGTAGAAGATAGTACAGTATTACGCATAGCAAATAAGATAGCCAATGGAGAACAACTTACCAGAGAGGAAGAAGCTATGCGACAAGAGGTCTCGCAAAGAGTGGAAGATAAACTCCGGGAAATACAGCAGAATGTAGAAGGGAAAGAAGAAACAGACCGCTGGGCAAAATATCGCAAGTCCAACGGAGAGGTCGACGAAAAGAAAATGCCTTTGCGAGAGCAGTTCGAATATGGAGAAGAAATCGCAGGAGTAAAAGCCATGATAGAAGTGGCGAAGGCTGGGACAAAGAAAACACAATCCGAAATAGCCCGTCTTGAAAAAGAGATAGAGAGAGAAATTTCTCCTGTAAAGAGAGTAAATAAGGAAAAACAGCTCAAATCTTTGAATGAACGTTTGGGTACATACCAGCAATATCTTGAAGATAATAATTCCGATCTTCAAAGTTTGAAAGCTACACCGGCGAATATAGTAGATAGGATAGCCGCACTGGGAGATATAAAATCGCTTAGAGATTATATTTTACGATTGGTAGCTACTGGAAATATAAAATTTAAGTGGGGAGATACGGATTCATCGAAAGGTCTTGCTTCGCATTTAGGTATCAATGATTCTCCCGGAGAGAGACGAAAGAGAATCTCTTTATTGTCAAATAGCGGATATACGCCAGAACAATTAGCACATAATATATGGGAACAGCAAGACGTCCAAAATTCAGATTTACCATTCAAAGGGTATGAGACCGATGAAATCCTCGATGAAATTCTCGATGTAATGTCTTCTGTTTATTCTCCGTCCCAAGCTCTTGAATTGGCAGAACAAATAGCCAATGAAGATTTGAGAAAGCAAGAGATGGCCTCACAGGATTACGAATCTCATGAACTTGAACAATCAAGTATAGAACAAATAGAATTAGAACCCTTACCTGATGATTTGGCTCCAAGAAACAACATTGCATTTCGACGCAATGAATCAGGCGAAACCCCATCTGGGCAAACTCAAATAAATGAAAGAGAAAGTAATTCGGATAAAGAAAATTCATTATCTTCGCAAGAGGAAAAACAAATCGACAGCCAAGATGAAATACTTCAATCAATTCCACAAAGAGAGCGAGGAACGGAAGCTCAAAAAGATAGAGGAATGGAAGAAGCGGAAAGAGCCATTCGACGCAGTCAAAGCAGCGGAACGAATGAGACACAATTTGGCGGAAGCCAATCGGCTTTATCCCGACAAGAAATAGAAGCCAGAGCAGCTGAGGAATACGACCCTGTTGGTGAAGGTCCATTTGGAGAAATATATATACAGTTCAAGGGAAAACCGAGAGAGGCCATTGATTTTCTAATGAAAAAGAAAAGTGGTGAGGCAATAGGCGCTTTATACCACAAAGACGTAGGGGACATTGATTTAGTATGGGGGAAAGAGGGAACAGGACATAGTGACGGTTTCGGTCTGGCAAAACTGGTAAAATATCACCCCGAAGTATTAGACAACCTGCAAGATATATTAAATGATATGCAGGTTACCACAAGGAACTCCAACCGTATAAATTTAGAAAGCACCACTCATAAAGCTACCATTCGTTTGGAATGGGACGGTAATAAAAAGAATTGGTTATTGACGGCATTTGAAAAAGAAAATCCGGCAAGTACCAAGACGACAGACACTGATACAACTTCGTTGAGAGGTGGCACAGCTCTCTCCCAAACCGGCTTTTCCGCAGGTAAAGATAATACAGGTGCTTCAAATAAGCAAGAAAAACCTCGCTTATCCACGCAAAAAACGCTACAAGAGAGAAGGCAAGAGATACAGGAATATATCGAGCGGGAAGCCGGGAAACTCAATATCCCGGTGCGGATTGTGGGAGATGTCTCTCAAATATCTCCTTCCGAGAAAAATTACACGAAGAAATTGACGAGTCAAGGCTGGTACGACCAAACCACAGGAGAAATCGTTATCGTTACTCCCAACCACGGCTCCATTCGTGACGCACAACGCACGCTGTTGCACGAGACAGTAGCCCACTACGGACTGCCCGCCATGCTCGGTCGTGAAAACTTCGACAAGCTGTGCGACCAAGTATGGGATTCCATGACCGATAGGGAAAGAGCGGTGTTTGGCGCATATATAGATGAGAAAATAGACGATAAGTCCTACAATTCGCTCACCGAGGAGGAAAAGGAACGATATGCGGCCAACGACTTCTCCGGCAAGAGAGCCGCCGCCGATGAGTATCTGGCACATTTCGCCGAGGAAGGAATCACCAACCCCTCGCTGTGGAGCAAGATAAAACGGTTCATCAAGGAAGCCTTCCGCAAGATAGGCATCGACCTCAGCCTCACCGACTCCGACATCGCCTATTTGTTGTGGAAATCAAAGAACCGTATCACCGACAGGGACTCCACAACCGATATTATCCGTAAATCAGCCGCAGACACCCGTATAAAGGAAAACATAGGAAGTACTCGCTTCCGTATAAACACACCAGTAGAGCAACGAGGTGACCTCGTCGCTATACACAATATATCGGAAGATAAACTGAAAGAAGCCATTGGGCTCGGAGGATTCCCCATGCCAAGTATCGCCATTACCAAACCGGAAGTCGGGCATTCCACATTCGGGGACATCTCGCTTGTATTTGGCAAAGAGACCATAAACCCAACCGATCGACGGAACAAAGTATATGGCGAGGACGCATGGACACCCACATTCCCTACTGTGGGTTATAAGCTGAACGAAGATAAAACGAGCGATATTTATCGCAGGGCCAACAAAACCGGAAATTTGCCGTTGTTCAATCCGTCCTATTTCCATTCCGACAATTACGAAAGCTATATAAATGGGATTGGCTCGGATAGCCTTGTAAATCATTTTAAGGACAGCTATGGAGCGAAACAATTGTATCTTGCGGAGACCGGGAATGCTGTTGAGAAATTTGAGGAGCATGAAGTAGAGAAGTATTCGACGGAAAGAATCGGATTTCTTGAACAGATGCTGAAAGAAATCGGTATTGAAAGGCTAAAAAAAGAGAGTTATGCAGTGCTTGAAAACGAGATAAAGCAAATATTCGGTAAGTATTATAACGTTGACCTTGACAAACTGCAACCGTTCAGAGTGAAAATTCGTATAGATAATGCCATAAAACAAGCTGTTGATTATGCCGAAAACGGGAACAATAAAACGGAGTCTGACGTTGAGGCGACAAAGAAAAAGATAGACGAAAGAATAGACCAAAAGAAATTTGAAGAATGGCTAAGGAACTTGTTTGACGGTGTTGTCGAGAAAAAAGGAATTCGTAACGAGACCGACCTTTTCACGCCTATGGGGAACCGTAGGAAGTGGGAATCGCTTTATGACGAGATAACCCTCGATAATGTAGTCAAAGCCATGAAAAAACAATCGGCAAAGGGAGGACAAGGTCTATTCGGTGGAAGTATCTTTGGGGCAGCTCAGAGTGAGTTCAAGAATATTGGCGAAATAAGAGAGGCTGCGAGAGAGCGTATACGGGAATTGAGTAACGAAGAAATCGAGGGGAGACGTAACGAAATAACCGACAGGCTATCTCAGATAGATATTCCGATGAGAGATAAAGGAATTGGGGATGCATTCGATATGATAGAAAATATAACTGATTCCGTAAGACATTCCCACACAGCCAAAGGAATATACAATTATCTACATGACATATATCCGGCTATGACAATGGATATAGCCAATGAGATAGCCGATATTGTAAAAGATATACAGCAGATGAGTGCCAGATACTTCGAGGCGAAACCCCATCGTGCCGTAGGATTCGATGAAATAAAGTTCGCTGTTGTGCCTGATAATACGGATTCCGGTCTGTTGAATCAACTACAAAACATGAAAATCCCTGTCGAAATCTATGAAAAAGGCAATAACGAACAGAGGAAACAGATCCTTAATGAAGCTGCCGACAAATATGATACCCGCTTCCGTACCATCGTTGTCAATCCCCGATACGGCTCTAAAATTGAGACAGTCCGCACAAACCACACCTCGGTATATAAAGCGGTCGATAAATACCTTCGTGAAAATTTCGATGAAAAAGACTACACAACACATACGGCAAAAACAGGAAGTCGTTACCTAGAATTGAAAATAGGAAACGACACGCTCAAAGTACGGTTCGCCAACCACACTCCACGAATGGAGGCTTCCGACAATATGGATACCATCGGAAACGGAAAAGAAATCGCCTTCTTCCCCGGTGGTGATATAGAGGTAGAAATAGATATAAGTTTGAGCGGCGATCGATCCAAAGAGATAATCGACCTAATCAAAGGTATGAAGGAATATTCATCGAGTGAAGTGAAAAAAGAGGTTTCCCGTCTTATAGATGGGGCAAAGACCGATCCTTTCCCCGATGTCGCCTCTCCACAACTAATAGAGGAATTAAGCCATTGTATAGGTACGGAAATGGCCGGCACTCTCGATACTCAAATAGCCGAATACTATAAATATCGTGTAAATGAAAACGTTTATAAACAAGAATCAAAGTCTCGTGATTCTAAATTAAAACAAAACAAATATGTTTTAGAACAATATAAGACCATCTTCCGTGATTTTGTACAGGAAAGCCCCAAGCTGATAAAAGCCGTCGGTGGAGGATATTGGTACAACGGAGCCACCGGCTCGATACGGATAGTACCACCTTTCCCGATAGATTATGGAATGCTTTCCGATAAGCTCATGTCCTCCCATTTCATACCCATTCCCGGTATAAATAAAAAAGAAGGTAAGCGGCAAATTGTTCAAGAATATGTCGATGAATGGTCGAGGAGGCTAACAGAATCGGGTATATTCTTGTCAGAAGAATATGTATCCGAAGGAGCCAAAATCACCGAAGCTCAACAGGAAATAGACAATATTCGGGAACAATACAATTTCTGGGTAAAAGCGAAATTAAATACAGGGACTAGTGCCGATATACGCTACCGTACAGCCGAGGACATGGAAGAAGTGAACCAACGGTTTAACGAGGAATTGAAACGTTATGAATCGGGTGAAATGGAGATAAACGACATCTTCCATTTAGGCAACCCGCAAGGAGCGATGCGTTTTTTCCTTCCCAATCTGCCTATCGTCATGAGACAACGTGTCATAAACAAGGCGAGCAATACAAAGCATAATGTAGATGTTGAATCGTTGCTGAATCTTCCTCAGAAAATTACAGAACCGATATTTGTGTTCAAGCGAGACAACAATACGTTGGGAATATTTACGGAAATAAAAGACCGTGACAATAAAAACGTATGTGTTGCAATAGAAGTGGGAAGAGGAATACAACACAAAGGAAATTCCATTGAAGTGAACGATGTAAGGTCGGTACATGGTCGGGAAGCCGAAAACATTATTGCTCCGATAGCTCATAACAATACGCTGATATATGCCGACAAAGAAAAAGGTCTTGATTGGCTCTCCTCAGCGTCATCTAATTATCAGCAGGAAATAGACAAACAAGACCTTTTATATGCCACAAATATAGTAGAAAACTTTGAGAATCCCAAACTTACCGGGGAAAATTCCGATGGAACGATGAATACTCGATTCCGTAGGGAAGCACCCGATGTTTCGAGCTATATCAAAATATCTATGGACAGGAAAGGAATCGTCGATTTGTCTCAATTGTCTCCTAATCAATCACAAAGGATAAGAAAAAGTGCACCAGCAGCCTATGGAGCCGAAATATCGGGCGACATAGCCAGCTTCCCCGATTACCAAGAAGCAGAAAACTGTCTGACTTATATATTCGACAATAACGACATAATTTCCGATGATATAAGAAACTCGATAGACAATGGAACTCTGCCGCAAGATATAGCTATGATATTCGATGCAGCTCTCCGCCGGGGAATGGCAAGACGTGTTTGGATTGATCGATACCAACCGTTGGAAGCTCTTCAAAAACTCATATCCTCTACGCTTGGAAAAGAAATATCCGAAAAAGAGAATGCATGGGAATACACCGGTTTTATGGATTCTAGGATAAAAGCCGAAGCAGACGAATACAATGCTGATTATTACCTTCCGCTTCTCGAATTGTATGAGAAGATAATACATGGGAAAAACGGTGTCGATGAAGATACCCTTGTCGACTATATGCTAATCAAACACGGCATGGAACGTAACCAAGTCATGAGGAGGGAAGCACTTGAAGAATGGGAAGAGTCCCACAAAGGAGTCGAAGATTACGACAAGAAAAGAACCAGTTACATACAGGAACTATCCACCAGAGACTATTCCGGTTATTTCGACAGATTCAAGCAGGAATATGCCCGAAATTATAACACGGCAGAAGATTTTATATCCGAGGTCGAATCCTTGTTAGGCGAAGATACCGTTATTAACCTTTGGGAAAAAATCAAGAAAGCCACGAACAAAACGTTAGACATATCTGTAAAATCCGGACTAGTTTCAAAAGAAGATGCCGATACCTATAAGAAAAGGTTCCAGTTTTATGTCCCGTTGCGAGGATTCTCCGAAGAAACGATGGATCAGATGTACGACTCTAATATAAGAATCAATACCGGCTCAACAGTAAATAAACAAGCCAAAGGAAGAACAAGCAGAGCCGACAACCCACTTGTATCTATCATGGCTATGGCAAATACCGAGATAGCGAGAGCCAACAAGAACAAAATGAAACAAAGGCTGCTTACTCTATTGGCCGGTAAAGACGTGCGCAATAAGTTCGGGTATTCTTATAAGGTCGAATACAAAGACAGGAAAGAGAAAATTCTCAAATATAAGCCCAAACAGTCCGACGAGATAAAAAAGATAACCACCATATCCAATATCTATCAGATAATACCCAAGTATGAAATCCTCGCATTGGACACCGACGGAAATCCTATTCTCGACGAACACGGCAACAAAACATGGGTGGAAACAGACGAAGTCCCCTCCGCTGAACAATTGGAAAGCGGAATGGCCAGATTCAGCAAGGCCTATCCCTCCAATCGTGGAACGGTTCACAAGACCCCCTCACAAATGGAAGAAAGCACGGTCGATGTATTCGTCGCAGGAAAGAAAGTATCCATACTGTTCACCAACCCGCTTGTCTCCAATTCAATAAACGGTAGGTTGAATCTCGATAAAAATGTGCCTCGTAAGATAGAAACACCCGACCAATGGTATAATATACCGGGGTGGCTCACTTACGGAGCTCGTCATTTGAACAGATTGGGAGCGAGAACTACCCGAGCCTTGTCACAATTCTATACCACCTATTCTCCGGCATTTTTCCTATTTAGCAACTTTGCAAGGGATTTCAGTGGAGCGTTCGCTTACAACAGTGCCGAGAAATCGATCGCCGAAGCCCGACAGATCGCAGCACTTGCTCCCGATTCATTCGCTGCCATGCGGAGATATATTCGGGGAGAATCGAAAAACAAGAGATATACAATTGAAGAAATAGAAAGTTTCTTGGATCGTATGGGCAGAAAAGGTAAAATTTCCAAGTCCGACTACGATATAGCCGCTTATCTGTTTGTATCGAGAGGAGGAGAGACAGGATATATCAGTGCGAATACAGTTGAGGATTATCGTAAATCGATAGATAATGCGGTTAAGTACGGTACTGTCGATATGAATAAACAGGCAAAAGCGATCAAGAAAGGATATATGACAGGAGTAAAAGCCATACAAGATACAGCCCGGCTTATGGAAAGCGTCACCCGTTTGAATCAATTTGTGGCCGCATTAAGGGAAGGAAAGACAATAGATGCGGCAATCACCGATGCTAAGAATGTCAGCACCAACTTCAACCGGCGGGGAAGCCACGAAGGGATACAATGGATATTCGATAATTACGCCTTCCTCAACGCCTCCCTGCAAGGGACAGACCGCCTGTACAGGGGAATCAAGAAATACAAGAAAGGCTTTGCCAAAGTCATAGGAACGATTATTTCCATCGGTTTCCTCGACTCCCTTCTTTGTGCGATTTTCTCCGATGACGACGAACGTTGGGGAGACGCCTATCACGCACTTCCCGAAACAAAGCGATATAACAACTTGGTAATACCTGTCGGAGAAAGCAAATTCATATTCATACCACTAGCTCAAAGTTTGCGAGGATTCCATGCATGGGGGATAATGCTGGCCGACCTCATGACAGGCTATCATAAGAGACACCCTCTCGTGAGCGACCCCATAACACCACTCGACTTTCTCGCCGTGATAGGGCAGGACATCGTGCCCATAACCTATGGAAGCTGGACTAATGCTGCACCCACATGGGCACAACCGATAGCGCACATCGCATTCAATGAGAACTTCATGGGACGACCCTTGTACAAAGAAACCCCATGGAATGAAAATCTTCCCGAATTTCGCAAAGCATACGGAAGTACTCCGAAAGGACTAGTCAAATGGAGCGAGTTTGTCAACGAAATGACAGGTGGGAACTATGCCGAAAAAGGCTGGCTCGAACAAATCCCCGTCTTGGAGAAACTCAACAATCCGGCAGTTCTTCAACAACTTTATCTCGGTTACGTTCCCGGACTCTTCCGAGTTCTCGGGCAAGCCTACAATGCCGTAGACGCTTTGGTGACAAAAACAAAAGGACGACCTACCGATTTCGATTTATCTGATGTGCCTATCATAGGTGCGGCTGTGGGAGAAGCGAACGACAGAATCCCCAAAGCAAAATTAAGAAGCAAATGGTATGAATTTGCAAATAAAGCAAGAGATTCGAAACGAGCTGATAGCGAATTGTTAAAGGAGTTGTTTATTGATGAGTTTATCGAGAACACGAGAGATTCCGATAAAGTATTGAACAAGAGTGTGTATGATGGACTTAATGTCCATATTAGAAACCTCATGAAGTTAGAAGGAATGGCTGAGACGTGGGAAGATGATCTAGTTTCTGGTGATTTACCAGCAGACGAAGCCATTCGGACAAGTGCCGAGATAGCATCGCTCCGAAATACAATAGACAATACATTATACGATATAATCAACGAATTAAAGATAGCGCAATGAAACTGTACAGAAAATCACAACTCACAGACCGAGAGTCCGATCAAATTACAGATACGGTAAAGGCCAAAGAAGGGAAAGCCTTAGACGTATTATTCGAAGCCCAACAAGCATGGAGTTCATTATCGAATTTCAGAATGTATGCAGAGCGTTGCCGAAAATATACCTATGGTAATCAATGGGGCGATGTCATATATGATTCCGATAAAAGAAAATATGTAAGTGAGGAACAATATATTCGGGATCAAGGCAAAGTACCCTTAAAAAACAATATGATTCGTCAGCTCGTCAAAACTGTTGTAGGACAGTTCGGCAGTAATCAAACCGAGCCTGTATGTGTCGCCTCTGACCGAGACGACCAGAAACTGGGTGAGATGATGACTATCGTCATGCGGTATGCCTATTCATTAAATAAAATGTGGGAGGTCGACCGGCGTACATTCGAGAATTACGTCATATCTGGAATAGTTGCCCATAAATCATACTATGGGTGGAATGCCGCATTGAACAAAGAAGATGCCTTTGTCATGACCGTACCCGACAACCGCATATTCTTCGATACGAACATGAAAGATTTCCGTTATTGGGATTGTTCGATTATCGGAGAGATTCACGACATATCCATAGGAGACCTTTTGGCTAATTTTTCACATGGTTCTGTCGAAAGAGCGGAAGAACTACGGCAGATATACGTCTCAGCGACGAAAGACACACTCTCCAATTTCTATCAAGACCTCATGCCCGGCAGTGACGAGTCCTTATCTTTCCTTGTACCGCGAGACAATGGATTATGTAGAGTCATAGAAGTATGGAGGAAAGAATCGAAACTAAGAGTGAAATGCCACGATACACTGGAAGGAACATACTATAAAATAGATTATGAAGAATTACCCAATATTCAAAGGATAAACCAAGATCGAATCCTTCAAGGCATTTCGCAAGGGATACCGCAAGACGATATACCACTCATCGAGACCGAGAACTTCATCGACCGATATTGGTATGCCCGTTGGCTATCCCCCTATGGGGACGTACTGCAAGAAATGGAAACACCCTATTGGCACAAGTCACACCCCTATACCATCAGCATATACCCGTTTAACGGAGGAATCGTACATAGCTTCGTCTCCGATGTCATAGACCAGCAGCGGTACATCAATCGTTTGATAACGATGGTAGATTTTATCATGGGAGCAAGTGCGAAAGGAGTATTGCTATTCCCCGAAGACCAAATACCCGATGGCATGACCATCGAAGACATCGCCGACGAGTGGACAAGATACAACGGAGTCATATTGTTCAAGCCAAAACCCAATGGAGCCCTCCCGCAGCAGATAAGCACCAATGCCACCAATGTGGGAGCATACGAAATGCTCAATCTCCAATTGCGGCTGCTTCAAGAAATCTCGGGAGTGCACGGCGCACTGCAAGGGAAAAGTCCGTCATCTAATACGGCAGCCTCTTTATATGCGCAAGAAGCCCAAAATTCTGCGACCAATCTGGTCGACCTCATGGCATCGTTTACCGCTTTCCGGGAAGAACGGGACACCAAGCTCATGCAAGTCATACAACAATTCTATTCAGATAAGAGATATGTAAACATATCCGGTAATGAGTACAGCGAAGAAGCCAAATACTTCGATCCCGACAAAGTAAAGAATGTACATTTCGACCTCACTATTACCGAGTCCCAGTCTACACCCTCATTCCGTCAAGTAACCAACGATTTGCTTCTGGAACTGTTCCGAGCCGGAGCCATAGATGTAAAACAGCTATTGGAAAACGGCGCATTCCCATTCTCCGATCGATTGCTTCAATCCATAAACAAGAAAGAGGAGGAAGCCATGCAACAATTAGCTGCCATGCAATCGGCACAACAAGCCGGGCAGATTCCGGCAGTAAACGAGCAGCAAGAGTTAGGGCAAATACAGCAACAAATAGATAACAATACAAATCCGTTGATGAACCAAATGATGGCGAGAGCTTAATAAGTATAATTATGGGGAGGAGACACCTTCTCTCCCTAATCATTCGAATGATTACGAATTATTTCGAAGAGCAAAAATGCGATATTTTGTCAAATCTTTGTATATTAGAATGTTGTTAATTACGAAATAACTACGAATATGTACGAAAAAGCAAAAGGTACTCCAAGACGGACACAACGATATTCCCCGGAACTCATGCAAAGAGCATTATCCCTTCTTGCAGCCGGTGAACGTCCGTCCTATATCAGCACCTTACTTGGGGTTCCTTTTTCGACCATCTCGACGTGGAAAAAAGGTAATCCTACACGCATTCAAAATTTGGCGAAAAAGCAAAAAGAACGTTATGAGATAGCTATTACCGATAACCTTTGCGAGGATAAGCTCGGTAGGGAGAAAACAGCCGATACACTGCTATCTGTTGCATTCAATCGGGCGGCAGAACTATTGGAAACAACAAGAGACCTAGACAAGGTAACTCGGTTTATAGAAACCATGTCAAAACTTAAAACCCCGGAAAATAATACGGCAAGTAACTTTGAGCAACTATACGTTAGTCTTACAAAATTAAGTCAAAACGTCAAGACAAAATATATCGATGTAGAGGAAGTAAAATAAATTTCAAAGGAATATTCGGAAATGCAAATGATGAACGTGGAAATGCAAATGATGAACGTGGAAATGCAAATGATGAACGTGGAAATGCAAATGATGAACGTGGAAATGCAAATGATGAACGTGGAAATGCAAATGATGAACGTGGAAATGCAAATGATGAACGTGGAAATGCAAATG
>ERZ1106963.1313-NODE-1313-length-30936-cov-4.239273_pt1 | contig 30936 bp, 40 predicted proteins | sample MGYA00403681_ERZ1106963 | MGnify/ENA primary metagenome ERZ1106963 (study PRJEB35170, sample SAMEA104062407) | human gut metagenome | biome: human gut; feature: human-associated habitat; material: faeces | place: Denmark | collected 2012-05-03 ...
CCAATTTGCCTGTATCTTCCATGAACCGTGGTGAACATACAGCGACTCTACATCACGGAAATTCACTCATCGACCCACTCCCATGAACTCGGGTGAACACGGGCGAAACCGGCGGGGGGCTTCTCCTAAGCGTGGGGCCGAGGGTTCGACTCCCCTCTGGGACGCCAGCCAGCAACGCCGAAAATCTTTATTTTCGGCGTTGCATATAAAAAGCTACGAAAAAGCTCTTTCACTGTATGAGATAAATTTGAATATTGGTATGTACATAGAGCGTCTATTTTTCCCGTATCGGGGATGGATAGGCGCTCTTTTTATGCCTAAAACCATGGGCAATTACAAGAAATCGGAGGCTGAGCGCTGATAAATGGATTGATTTTCCTCAAGGTTTAGAGTACAATAAAATTGTCGAAATTGCTCAAAACAGTTCAAGGAATAATACCTATTACGAATTACGATACCAAACAGGAGACTTCTTTCATGCTTAAACAAGGCCTTTACGAGCAAGTAGTGAATACCGAAATCAAAGATGAGCTGCGTCAGCTGCCGGAAGACAGCAAACACATCGAAAAAATTGACGCAGCCGAGTCCTCCTCTGTCTTAACGCAGTACCTGTCCGAGGTCGTTCATAAAGGTCTTGACCGCATTGCCGGTGACGATATTTCTGCGCAGTTAAATCTGGTCAACAAAATCGTTGATCTGATTTCACAGGAGACAGCGCAGGACGACCTGCGTGATTTTACTGTGGACGATGAAGGCGAGCAGCTATTCGCATTGCTGTCCCGCGATGATCCTATGATGCGCATCGGCCGGAAAAAAGCAAAGGATCTCCCCCGCCCTGAAACATCGATTGCTCAAAGCAGCTTATTTACCGGAGCGGTTCACGAGCCGCAGATGTTTTCCGAGCTGAAGAAAGAAATCGCCTCCGCCGACCGCATTGATATGCTGGTTTCGTTTGTCAAATGGAGCGGCCTTCGTTTAATCATTGATGACCTTCAGCATTTTGCGGAACGCGGCGGCAGGCTCCGCGTTATTACGACAACATATATGGGCGCAACGGACGTGAAGGCGGTGGAGGCGCTTCGCAAGCTCCCCAACACGGAAATCCGTGTATCCTACGATACCGAGCGTACCCGGCTTCATGCAAAGGCGTATATGTTCTATCGTGAAACCGGCTTTACCACGGCGTACGTTGGTTCTTCCAACCTCTCCAATCCGGCTATGTCCAGCGGACTGGAATGGAATGTTAAGCTGACAACCAAGGATATGCTGCCGACCATTCAGAAGATGGAGGCAACCTTCGATAGTTATTGGAACACCGCCAGCTTTGAAGTCTATGAGGACGGGTGCAGGGAAAGACTGGAGCGTGCACTGTCGACAAACGGCAAGGCCAATCCAACGGGCGAAATGCAGTTCGTTTTCGATATTCAGCCCTACCCCTATCAGCAGGAGATTTTGGATCGCCTGCAGGCAGAGCGCGAGGTTCGCGGCTATTACCGCAATCTTGTCGTTGCTGCAACCGGTACCGGCAAAACCTTAATCTCTGCCTTTGATTACCGACGGTTCTGCAAAGCCTTCTCCTGTTCGAAGCCTCGTCTGCTGTTTGTCGTTCATCGAGAGGAAATTCTGAAACAGAGCCGAAGCGCTTTCCGAGCTGTGTTAAAGGACCCAAATTTCGGAGAGCTTTTTGTGGGCAGCTTCAAGCCGAGCAGCCTGGAGCATCTATTTATTTCGGTGCAGACAGTAGCCTCCCAGAAGCTGTATGACGTTCTCCCGAAGGACTATTACGATTTCATCATTGTAGACGAGTTCCATCACGCAGCAGCGCCCACCTATCAAGGACTGCTGAACCACTTCAAGCCGAAAATCTTATTGGGTCTGACTGCAACGCCGGAACGCATGGATGGAAAAAACGTTCTGGATTACTTCAATGGCCGCATTGCATCTGAAATCCGACTGCCGGAGGCGATCGAGCGCAAGCTGCTCTGCCCGTTCCAGTATTTCGGCGTTTCCGATGATGTTGACCTGTCCAATATTCGCTGGACGCGCGGCGGTTATGATAAAGCTGAGCTTAACAAGGTATTTTCTCTGAACCGTGCTGTCGCCGAAAAGCGCGCCGGCCATATTGTAAACTCTCTCTATCGGTACGTAACCGACATTAATACGGTTCGCGGTCTTGGATTCTGCGTCTCTGTCGAGCATGCTGAATTCATGGAGGAATTTTTCTCATCGAAGGGCATCCCCTGCATGTCTCTTACAGCTAATTCCAGCGATAAGGAACGAAATGAAGCCAGACAGCGTCTGGTCTCCGGCGAAATACGCTTTATCTTTGTTGTAGATTTGTATAACGAGGGCGTTGATATTCCGGAAGTCGACACCATTCTCTTTCTGCGCCCTACCGAGTCGCTCACGATTTTCCTACAGCAGCTCGGCCGCGGTCTGCGTCTCTCGGAAGGAAAAGAATGCCTGACCGTTTTGGATTTCATCGGTCAGGCAAACAAGAAATACAATTTTGAAGAAAAGTTTGCTGCACTGCTCTCTCACAGCAATCACAGCATGCAGTACGAGGTGAAAAAGGGCTTTGTATCACTGCCGAAGGGCTGCTATATCCAGCTGGAAAAGAAGGCTTCCGAAGTCATTCTGGCGAATATTCGCCGCTCCTTCGGCGACCGTGCCGGTCTGATTGCGCGTATCGAAACTTTCACACAGGACAGCGGCCTTCCCCTTTCCTTGAAGAATTTCATCGGCTACTATCACCTCGACCCGCGTTCTATCTACGGCAAGTTCTCCTTCTCCCGTCTCTGCGCAGATGCAGGCGTCTGCGACGATTTTGCCGAGCCTGCCGAAAGCATTCTGACAAAGGCGTTCAGCAAGCTGGTTGCCGTGGATTCCCGGCGCTGGATTAAGTTCCTGACGGATATTCTTCCGCGCTTCTCCTGTGAACTTGCGGCTTCGCTTTCCGATTTTGAAAAACGCATGCTGCAAATGTTCTACATCACCGTATTTCAGGAGGCGGCAGACTGGCGTTCCCATACTGCGCAAGCCAACATGCAGCTGCTCGCGGACAGCCCGATCATGATGCACGAACTGTATGCGCTTCTGGCGCTCAATCTGGAGCGCATTGACTTCATCGATCAGCCTGTCCCGCTTGGCTTTGATTGTCCGCTGGATCTGCATTGCACCTATACCAGAGATCAAATTCTGATTGCAATGGACTACATGACGCCGAAAAATGTGCGAGAAGGTGTCAAATGGCTGCCGGACAAGCAGGTCGATGTGTTCTTTATCACGCTCAACAAGGCGGACAAGGACTACTCCCCGACCACCATGTACAACGACTATTCGATCAACGAAAGCCTGTTCCATTGGCAAAGTCAGAGTACGACCTCCGATACGGCAAGCACCGGTCAGCGTTATATCAACCACCGGCAGCGCGGCAGCAGGGTCGTTCTCTTCGTGCGGGAGTTCAAGCAGGACAGCATTGGCGCTGCACCGTATACCTGTCTCGGAACAGCAGCCTATGTGAAGCATACCGGCAGCAGGCCGATGAATATTACATGGCATCTGGACCAGCCTATCCCGGCGAAGTATCTTCGCAAGACGAACAAGCTGGTAGTCGGATAAGGAAGGCATCTTATGAAAACAATTCGAGTCGTCGCCGCAGTTATTCGCGATGGCGAAAAAATCTTTGCCACCATGCGCGGCTACGGTGACTTTAAAGGTCTGTGGGAGTTTCCCGGCGGAAAAATCGAGCCCGGCGAAACATCGCAGGAAGCTCTAAAAAGAGAAATTCGGGAGGAACTGGCCTCTGAAATCGCTGTTGGCGCGTTGATTGATACCGTTGAATTTGATTATCCGACCTTTCACCTTTCAATGGATTGCTTCTGGTGTCAGCTGATTCGCGGCGATCTTGAGCTGTTAGAGGCCGCTGAGGCGCGATGGCTGACCAAGGAAACTCTGAAAAGCGTAGAATGGCTTCCGGCTGATTTAGGCCTGATTGAAAAGATTGAGAAAGCGTTCGCTATAAGCAATTCCTCGACGAGCGGCATTCCCTCTGCTTCATTCTAATGCAGCGCCTTTGTGGGACAGACCTTCGTGCATTCATAGCAGAGGATGCACTCCGTTCCGTTTTTCCGTTTGCGGGATTCTTTATTGACCTCAACATCCATGGGGCAGATGCGCAGGCATTTGCCGCAATGGATGCAATTATCCTCGTCGCAGTGGACGCGCAGCAGCGAAAAATAACTCATGGGCTTGAGAAACACCGTGATAGGGCACAGATACTTACAGAACGCCCGGTTATCCTTGAACGCAAATGCCAGAGCAACGCCTGCGATGTAATAAAGCGTGTTCCCGGCAAGGAACAGCCAGAACATGATCTGCTCCAGATTTGCGACTTTCATCAGGAACAAGCCGGACACCAATGCCAACGACAGTGCGAACATCACATAGCGAAGAACGCCTAGCTTTTCCTTTCGCGGCTTCTGCGGCTGCTTGTAGGGCAGAAAATCCAGCACCATCGCCGTCCAGCAGGCGTAGCCGCACCAGCCGCGCCCGAACAGCAGCGGGCCGAATATCTTTGCTACCGCATAGTGGATGGTCGCCGCTTCAAAAACGCCGAGAAACAGATAGTACCAGAACCCTTCAAGCTGCATATTCTCGCGGGAGATCACGCCGAGATACAGCAGCATATAGCTGCCCACCGCCAGCTGCACGAAGTGACGGGCATGGCGTTTTCCGGCGGTAAAGAGCGCCGTCCCCAATCCAAGGCAGGCTCCGATATAGCTGAAATTCAGCAGATAGAACAGATTGTCCTTCGTGAGCCACAGCGTGACCGCTACTGCTTCAAATAGTAGAAACAGCAGCAGGGACGGTACATATTTGCGAAGGCTCTTATTGCTTCTCATCATCGTCCTCTTGCTCATCTGCTTTCTTGTTTTTCTTCAGTGCGCCGATTGCCGGCCCGGTGCAAAGCCCCACGGCAACGCCCAACATCATGCCAAGACCGATGTTATCTATGATGATTCCAATGAGCACGCCAAGGCTCAGCCCGATGGCAAGACCGCTGCCGCTGTCGCCGGCCTGCACCGATTCTTTTTGCGAGGAATTGCTCTGAATGTTTTTGCCTTTTTTCATAGGGTCCTCCTTTTGAATGTTCTCCCTTTGACAAGCTATTGCTCCAACACCGCTGCAAGCTCTGCCATCATGGCAAGCTCTGCGCGGTCACCCCAGTAGCCGACGTGCCAGACAAGGCCGTCGATGAGGATCTCGCCCGTGCCGCCGCAGGTGAAATCCACACGGTCGTCGCCGTGATCCAGATAAATGTGAAGCCAGAAACCTGCGTGATTGCCACCCGTATTGTTTGCGCCTGCCAGCGTCCGGAAAGAACGGTGATAAGTATAATGGGAGAGAATGTCCATGATCTGTTTGAGCTCCGGGGAATCCGTCGAATAAATCTCCTTTGTGATTGTGTACGAGTAGTCCTCGGCGGTATCGCTGCGAAGAATTGTAACGGAATCGCATTCCGGCTGCAGATCGGCAAAGCTGTGCGGCCAGAGCATATAGCAGACCGATAACAGCACCGCAAGCAGCACCAGTAAAAATGCTAAGCGGCGGAATACTTGTTTCATGCGTGAGGCACCCCCTTCATCAGTTCTTTCAGACGCTGGAGAAACCTTGGCGCTTCCCTGACCGGCTGGGCGGAAATATGCGGCGATTGCTGAATGAAATAATCCTGCGAGTCGAACGGCACGGCGCTGTGCTTGCGGCAATAGCTGCCGTCCGGCAACAGGAGACCGGCCTTCGCCGTATCGCGGAGCTGAGAATCCAGAATCCATCTGAGCTGTTCGCGCAAAAGCATATCGTGAACCGGGCAGGCGATTTCCACGCGGCGGTTGAGGTTGCGCGTCATGAGATCGGCGGAAGAAATATAATACTCCGCATTTTCATCGCGTCCGAACTGATAAATACGGCCATGCTCCAGAAAGCGTCCGACGACGCTGGTGACATGAATATTCTCCGTCTCAACGACCACACCCGGCAGGATGCAGCAAATGCCGCGAATGATGAGCTGGATTTCAACGCCCGCGCGGGAAGCCGCTGCCAGCTTGTCGATGACCTCGCGCTCGGTGACGGAATTGGCCTTGATGCAGACATAGCCGCTCTGTCCCAGCGCAATTTGCCGGTCAATATTTTGAAGCAGCATTTCTTTGATGCCAAAAGGCGATACGCAGAGCTGCTGATATGTGCCGTCCAGCTTGTTGACAAGCATATTGCGGAAAAACGCAGCCGCATCCTCACCGATCGTCTGGTCGGCGGTCATGAGGCAGAGGTCGGTATACATGGCGTTGGTCTTTTCATTATAGTTGCCCGTGCCGATCTGTGTGAGATAGCTGGTTTTATTGCGGCTGCGAAGCGTGATCAGGCAAATTTTACTGTGGCACTTGAAACCCTCCGCGCCGTAGATCACCTGGCATCCGGACTCCTCCAGCATCTTTGACCACACAAGGTTGTTTTCCTCATCGAAGCGGGCGCGAAGCTCCATAAGCACCAGCACTTCTTTTCCGTTTTCCGCCGCGCGGCAGAGTGTCTGTGCAATCTTGGAGGATGAGGCAAGCCGGTAGATCGTAATTTTAATAGACAGCACCTGCGGATTCTCCGCCGCCTCGTTCAGAAGGCGCAGAAACGGCTCAACGGAATCGTAGGGATAAAACAGCAGGCGGTCTTTTTGCTGAATCTGCGTAAGCATAGGCTGATCATGCTGCAAGTCATCCGCCCAGCGCGGACGGTAGGAAGGATACAGAAGTCGGGAGGATCTTTCCTTCGGCAGTTCGCCAATCAGGCGGAACACATAGCGCATATTGAGAGGACACTCGTCCACAAATACCTGATGCGTCTGCACACGAACGAGCATGAATAGAATTTTCTGAAATTCCTCCGAAACCGTTCTGCCCAGCTCCAGCCGCACGACGGCGAGATGATCGCGCTGCTTGAGCAGCTTCTTCATCTGACGGCGGAAATCTTCCTCGTTGTCCTCAAATTTTTCATCGTCAAAGCTGATGTCTGCGTTGCGCGTCACAGCCAGAATACAGCTTTCCCGCACCGTGTAGGCGTCGAACAGCGTCGGCAGCCAGCGCAGAAGAATGTTTTCCGTGCGTACAAAGCGCTTTCCATCCGTCAGCAGCAGATACGGTGGCGCACTGTCCGGTACCGGTACAATGCCGACCGCCCTGTGTCCCTTTTTGCTTTCCAGCAGTGCGGCGGCATACAGCCGCTTGTTGACCAGATGCGGCACCGGGTGGTTCGGCGCGATCACAATAGGAGACAAGACCGGCAGCAGCTCTGTTTTGAAAAAGCGGTTGACCCGCTTCAAATCGTCGGTACCCAGCGCCTCGGATAAAACATCTTGCACGCCGCTGCGCGCAAGATCATCTATGACGGCGGCATAGATCTGCTGCTTCATGGCAAGCAGACCCGGAATGACGCGGTAAATATGGTGCAGCTGCTCCGCCGGTGTCCAGCCGGTTTTGTTGTCGGTGTTATCCGGCGTCATGTGAGCAAGATCGAAGAGACTACCAACGCGCACCATGAAAAACTCGTCGAGATTGCTCGAGAAAATCGAAACAAATTTCAGCCGCTCCAAAGCGGGAACGCCCGGGTCTGCCGCTTCTTCCAGCACACGCCGGTCAAAACGCAGCCAGCTCAGTTCGCGGTTCTGGGTATATCTGTATTGTTCTTCAAAATTCTTTGGCATAAATATCCTTCCCGAACGCCGTATTTGCCGATGACCAATTGTTCTGCATGGAATAGATGAAACACATGCTGCAAGATGAGCAGTCCCGGCACAAGTGTATGGATGCGTTCGGCTTCCAGCCGCAAAATGAGGTCACTGGCTTCCTTTTTGCCGCTGCAAAGGAACGCACAAAGACTGTCGAGCTGCTCGGCGGTCATGCTGCGGCAATCGTCCGAGATTCCGCAATAATGCCGCGCCAATTTGAGCGCGGCGCGTGCCGTACCGCCGACGCCGACGAGCAGCGCCCGCGGGGCAAGCGCGCCGTCACTGATGTCGATGGTTTTAGAAATTTCCTGCCGCAGACGCTTCAAAGAGCCGTCACCCGGCAGGATCTTCTTGACACAGCGGCGGTACAGGCTCAGAGAGCCGATAGGAAAGCTGGCAAAATCAACGGGTGTGCCGTCCTCAAACGTGACGATCTCTGTGCTTGCCCCGCCGATGTCCAGAAACGCGCCGCCGGTCAGGTGCAGCTCCTGCATTGCGCCCATGTAGCCAAACAGCGCTTCGTCCTCACCGGAGATGACCTCGACCGAAAAACCGGTTGCCGCGCGGATGACGGACAGCGCCCGTTCAGTGTTGGAGATATTGCGCAGAGACGCCGTCGCAAAAATGCAGACATTTCCAATTTGCAGCGTCTGCAAAATTTTGCGGAACGTCAGAAGCCCTGCGCATGCGCACTCGATGCCCTCGGCGCTGAGCTTTCCGTCTTCTACGTAGCCAGCAAGCCCCGCCATGATCTTCTCGCGAAAGAGAATTTTGAAGCTCTGCCCCTCTGTTTCGTAAAGTGTCAGGCGGATGGAGTTGGAGCCGATGTCGATGATTGCCTGCTTCATTCTGCGTCACCGGCTGCCTCGACCGTCTGCTCCGGCAGCGCCGCGTCAGGCGTGCGGAACACCAGAATGGCTTTTGCGGAGTTCGTCACAGAGAACGTCACAAGTTCCCAGCCGGCCTGCGCCTTTTCGTTCGCAGTCTGTTCAATCGCCGCGGCCATTTTCTTTGCCTTGGGTGCGTAGTCGATCACGATCGTTTTGTACATCATAATAATTACCTCATTTCTGTTTGTTAGAATAGAATCTCCCGTTTTGCGGAAAAATCCGGTGTATGATATGGGATTGGTCTGGAAAAATGATTTTCGCGCAGAAGCCTGCGGTATTCCGTCTCGTTCTGGTGGATGGGATAGCGAAGATATTCCATGTTTCCGGCTTGCAGCAGCGCCTCGCTGTAAGAGCCTTTCTCCGGTGTGCCGGTCATGACAACGCTGCCACCCGCGGCGACAAATGCGTCTGCAAATTTTCGCGTGCCCGGGCTTTTCAGCTGCGGGTCTGAAAGAAAGCACACGCCGGAATCAGGAATGCCGGTCAGCGGCTGCACCTGCACCCGCGTGAGACTGTCACGTGCGTTCGGCGCGAGCCAGAAACGGTCGGTCTGCGCCCAGGCAAGCTGGTATAAAAACTGCGCGTCACCGAAAACCGCCGCTTTGGGTCTTGCCCGGCACAGCAAAGCAAGCTGCTCCAATCCTCTTCCGTATTTCGGAACCGGCAGCAAAACCGGCTTTCCGGCCGCAAGCAGCGCCGCCATGCGCGTCAGAAAGTCAAACCGCAGCACCTCCGCAGATCTGGGGTCCACGCCGTAGGCGCAGTCGATCACAGCCAGCTCCGCCCGCGTGCGGCGGATGGGGTCAGTCTCATAGACGAGAGAACGTTCCGTATAGTCGCCGGAGAACAGCAGCGTCTGCCCCTCCAGCCCAAATTCATACCAGACGCTGCCCGGGCAGTGTCCGCTCCGACCCCAGTGAAGCGTCAAGCCCTCCGGCGGCCGGAAGGAGCGGAGCGGTCTTGTATCCGGAAGCGAAAACGGCAGCTGGCCGAACGTTTCGTCGCTCGCGATGATCGTCCCGGCGAAGCCCTGTTCCAGAAGCCACGGTAAGGCTCCCGTGTGGTCAGCGTGGCTGTGCGTCAGGAAAACGTATTGCAGGGACTGGATCTGCTCCGGGGATAAATTCGGATACGGCTGCGCAGCGCCCGCCATTTTCCCGCAGTCGACAAGAAAAGAAATTCTTTCTGTCTTGACAAAAAAGCAGTTGCGGCCGTGTTCGCCCACGCCGCCGGCAATCAAAAATTCCATCTTATGCTCCCTTCTGCTTTCCGACAAGGCGGTTGAACACTAACAGCGCCGTCGTCGTGATGAGCACGCACAGGACGGCCATCGCCATACCGAGCGACACGCTCCCCTGCTCAAACTCGCGGTTAATATAGGTAGAAACCACCAGCGTATTGGGCGGCGCGATGAGACTGGCCGTCACGAGCTCGCGGAATGCGATGATAAAGATCATCATCCATCCGGCAAAAATGCCGCGGGAGATCATGGGCAGCGTGACGCGCCGGAAGACATAGGCAGGCGTGCCGCCGAACACCCGCCCCGCCTGCAGGAGGCTGTCGTTGATCTGCGTAAAGGCGGAGGTGACATACTGCACCGTGTACGGCAGATACAGCACCACATAGGCCAATACCATAATACCAATCGTGTTATAGAGAGGAATCACTTTATAGATTGCGTTCCAGAACAGCATGATGCCGATGACCAGCACGATGCTGGGCAGCATTTCCGGCAGCAGGCTGACGCCCTCCAGTGTTTTTTTGAAAAAGCCCCTGGATTTGCGCACAGCCGCGACTACCGCTGTGCCGATCACGGAACAAATTGTTGCGGAGGATACCGCCAGAAACAGGCTCTTCCAAATGGAGGACAGGGCTTTCGGCGTGGTCAGCAGCTCTTTGTAGTGCTCAAGCGTGAAGTTGCCAGCGGACAGACCGTAGCCACGCAGGTTGATAAGAGAGGTGGAGATTATGGAGAAATACGGCACGCCGATGGATACCAGAATGACGAGCGCCACCCACAGCCACGCGCCAACCCGCCCGACAGCGGATAACTTGGTCTGCGCCGGACGGCTGCCCTTGCCGCTGACCAGTCGGTAGCTGTTCTTGTTGGTGATGTAATTCTGCATTAGCCACATGGCCATGCAGATACAGACCAGAATGGACGACAGGCTGGCCGAACGTCCGAAGTCGATGGGCGCGGTGGTGGAGTAGCGATGGATATCAGTGGTGAACACATAAAATCCGATGCGCCGCCCCAGCGTGTAGGGCGTTCCGTATTCAGAAAGCGTCTTGACAAACACCAGCAGCGCGCCGATGGCGTAGTTGCCAGTGAGAAGCGGGGCGAAAATTTTCCGCAGTCGCATACCGAAGCCAGCGCCAAAGACCGCACCGCTTTCCTCTAAACTCGCCGGAATATTCAGCATCGCGTTTTTCAGCATGGTCATCAGAAACGGGAACACATGCAGACTCATGACCAGAACCAGTCCGCCAAAGCAGAAAAAGCTCTCTGACCACGAGCCGGTTGTCGGGAACAGATGCTGAAACAGTCCCTTTTTCTGCATGAATAAGATCCAGCCCATGGATGCGATATACGGCGGCGTCATAAACGGGATCATGAAAATGATGTCCAGCCAGCTGTGTTTTTTCAGTTGCGTGCGGGCAAGTAAATAAGCCGTCGGCACGGCGATGACCGTCGAACACAGCACGACGCACACGCCAAGCAGCAGCGAATTGCAGATCGTCTGCACGTTTTCCGCACTGGCAATGGTCTGCCACGCCTGATACAGGTCAAGGCGGCCATCCACGATGACCGCCTTGGCGAAAACTGTGATCAGAGGGCAGAGAATCAAGCCGGTCAGAAGCACCAGCAGCAGCGCCAGCGGTAGACTCTTTTTCCAATCGATTTGTCTCATAAGCCCTCCGCTTTGTCACTTGCAGAGGCTGTTGAGCTTGGCTGCGGTGTCGGAGGCAACCTCCATCATCTTATCCCAGTCAGTCGTGATCTGGGGAATGTCGGAGAGATTGGTGCGATTTTCACACTGCACGTCGCTGCGGCCGGGCAGAAGATAAGCGTCGGCAACCAGCTTCTGCGCCTCGTCACTGAACAGGAAGTCCACAAACGCCTTGGCGTTGTCCATGTTGGGCGCGGTCTTGAGGATCATGGCAGGACGCGGGTTGACCACTGTGCCAGAGGCAGGATAGTAGATGTTCAGGGGCTCGCCCTTGGCCATGGAGGAATAGGCGTTATAATCCACGCCCGCGATCAGGATGCCCTTTTCGCCAGTGGTAACGGCTTCCAGCGCCGCCTTGTTCGCGCCGGGGACGGTCAGGCCGTTGTCCGCCCAACTCTGCATAATGGCTTCGCCGTCAGCCGTGCCGGTCGCAAGCCCTGCGAGGAAGTCCTTGCACGCACCGGACTTTTCCGGGTCAGGAATGGCGATCATATCCTTGTACTGGGCGTCTGCAAGCTCTGCCCAGTCGGCGCTCAGCTCGGGAACGACAGTCGTGTTGTAGATGACGCCGACTGCAGAGGCGCTGGAGCCGAAGAGCATGCTGTCTTCGTCGATCCAGCCTTCGTTGACCTTATCGGCGTTGGCCGGGGTGTAGCTTTCGAGCTGGCCATCGGCTTTCATGCTCAGACCGTCGGACCAAGAGGCCAGAATGACTACGTCGGCCACAGGGTTGGCCTGCTCTGCTTCCAGACGGGCGAGGATCTCGCCGGTGGTACCCTGGAACTGCTCGACCTCAACACCGGTTTTGGCCGTGAAGGCTTCGGCCAGTTTGTCGGCAAGACCGGCGGGGCTGGGCATATAGACAGTAACCTTACCGGAAAGCGCGGGCGCTTCGTCGGCTGCGGCAGGTTCTTTGGCGGCAGGAGTTTCCTCTGCCGGGGCTTCTGCGGTCTCAGTGGACTGGGTCTGTTCAGCTTCTTCGGCAGCAGGTGCTTCGGTCTTTGCGCAGGCAGCAAGGCTCAGGCAGAGGCAGGCCAGCAGCAGCAATGCAAGCATTTTCTTTTTCATGATTCAGCTTTCTCCTTTTTACATACGATGATTTGAGTTGGGTCTATATAAACGGGAAGTGGTTCACCGATCGGCACTTTGCGCCGCGTGTGAACGGTCCAGGTGGTGTCTTGATACTGCAGCTGCACATTGTAGCTCTCGCCGAGGTATTCCTCGCCGACGACCGGCAGATCGAACCGCCGGTGCTCCGGCTGTTTCTCCAGCGTCGCCGCCTCTGGGCGGAACAGCTCCGTTTCGCTCAGCCAGTTGGATTTTCCGACGAACCGCGCGACAAACTGCGTAGCCGGCCGATGATAGATCGCCTCCGGGGTATCGTACTGCTCGGCGGCTCCGGCGTTCAGGACAGCAATATGGCTGCTCATGCTCATGGCCTCCGCCTGATCGTGGGTGACAAACACGGCGGTCAGCCCGAGCGACGCGACCAGTTCCTTCAGCTCCTGCCGCATCTGCTCGCGCAGAAGGGCGTCGAGCGCGGAAAGCGGCTCGTCAAACAGGATGCAGCTGGGCTTTATGACGATGGCTCTTGCAAAGGCCACGCGCTGCTGCTGGCCGCCGGAGAGCTGGTGGGGATAGCGCGTCTCAAAATCCTCCAGATGCACCACGCGCAGCGCCTCGCGCACTCTGGCCTGCAGGTTCTTCGTGTCCTTTCTGGCGCGCAGGCCGAACGCGACGTTTTCAAACACCGTCATGTGCGGCCAGAGGGCGAAGTCCTGAAATACAAAGCCGAGATTCCGCTTCTCCGGAGGCAGATTGATCTTACGCTTTTGGGAGAAAACGCAGGTGTCATCCAGCCAGATCTCGCCATCATCCGGCGTTTCCAGCCCAGCGATCATCCGCAGAAGCGTCGTCTTGCCGCAGCCAGAGGGACCCAGCAGTGTCGTAAAACTACCGTTCTGAATGGTCATCGTCGTCGGCTGGATGACTTGCTTTTTATCAAAGCTCTTTGCAATCTGGTCCAATCGAATTTCCATAGCAGCCCTCTTTTCTACGTTCGTAATTCAGTATAAGGACAGAATGTAAATTGTGCGATACAGGCTGTGTAAAATAAACGTAAAATCAGCGCATAAAAAGATTCTGCCCTCCGATAAAATTTTTAAGGCAGTACCACGCAATTCGGCAAGCAGATTCAGTGAAGCGCGCCGGCGTAATTGTGCGGCGCTGCCTTAAATATTTTTTCCTGCATATGGTTTCAGATCTTACGATTTGCAGCTATTATTGATACCGGATTTTTATGAATTTTAGTTCTTTATAGCGGGAGAGCCTGGAAATGACATATTTCATCCGTATTCTATGGATGGACAGGCGTGTATAACAGCATGGAGCATGAGATCGTGCGCAGCGTTGCTGCGGCGCAGGAGGAGATCATGGCATTTGCGCAGGAGCTAGGGCAGTACGGCTTGAGGATGACCGACATTTCCGAAAACTGCCCGAAGCAGGAACGAACGTTGGCTGTCTGCCACCGCGTGCTGTCCTGCGCGCGGGAGTATCCCGCCTATCTGGAGCAGCTTATTATGAAGCATTCCGGTGGTTTCGAACCTTTCACCAAGGTGACAGCACCTTTAGGTTCCATTGCGCGAGCGTGCAGGTTCAAGTCCTGTCGGGCGCACCATGGCGAGTGTTCTTATAGCATTTGAAAGGCTGTAAGAACACTCGCTTTTTATACAGCGAGTTCACAGGGGGCGTAGTTGACGACTAACGTGCTGCGTTTGCTCCTGCTGTGCGCGTGCCTGCCAGTGTGCCGTTTCGTCGGCTGGAATGCCCCACGCTTTGCCGACGACGGCGATGCTTCGGACGCAGTCATCGGCAAGTTCCTTGCTTCCGTTCTCCTGCAGATGGGCGATGGCTTCGTTCGCCAACTGTTCCTGCAGCACCCTTGCGTTTTCAATTGTCATTTTAAATCCTCCCAGTCTATTTTGGGCTTTGCCCGTGTCAACACAATGGCACATACACTCGGCATGTGTATCCAGCAATACCAACAAAAAAGCTTGCCCTAATTCTACGTTTTGCCGAGGGCAAAAAAGAGCCGCTTTCCCGAAAAAATCTCGGAAAAGCGGCTCGAAATGCCTTGGGTAAAGGTACAGTTCCATTGAATTTGCCCGGCACGGCAGTCGGCATCTTTTTGTCAGGCCTCCAAAAATGGGCGCAAAAAATCCCAGAAGTCGTTGAAACTTCTGAGCTTTTTTGCGTAGGCATCTATTTTGGTGCCCCTTCATGGCGGAGTGGGAGGGATTCGAACCATAAATTGGCTGTAAAATGCTGTTTCAGCATGTATCAAAAGCCTAGTGTTTTCAATGCTTTCACGGTTTTTGCTGTTTCATGCTGTATCATGTTATAAAAGCTGTAAGGGGTAAATTAAGGGGTCAGAAATTGCGGGAATTATCTGTACGATAAATGACGCTGATTTATTTATCTTCATGTACAATCCGGCAGTCGTGCAATTCCTGATTCCGGATATAAATATTGGAGTGTTCCACGATGTACGTTGCCGGAAAGCAGCGCTCGTTCGTGCTGCCGATGAACAGAATGTGGTATGTAACATCGCCGCTCATTACGCTGCCGACTCTTTTGTAGAGATAATACTTTGCTTCGATTTCTGAGGAAAGCTTGCTTCTGTCATACTCGACGATAATCTTTTCGTCGCCCTCTGCAAGAATATCTTCCAGACAGTTAAACGTATTCAAACGTTCGGCGATTTCATGGAAACAACTACTCTTCCGAATATATTCTGTTTGCACCTGCTGACGCTTCACCAGCCGATAGAACAGGTCTTTGCTCTGGGGGCTGCTGATGCTCTGGAAGTCCGTCAAGTGCTGAAACCCTGCCAGATGATGATAGTTTGCGGGCTGAAATGAAAAAGTAATCTCTTCGCCGGTATCGATGATAATGCGATATCGTTTCTTTCGCAGCCGCTCATATACTGCAACGGTTTCCTGTAGAACATCCATTTCCGTATCTCTGCTCTTTCGGATAGTAATATCGCCCTGGCATTGTCCGCCAGGGCGATTTGCGTTAAAAGGTGAGTGTTTTTATTTTCGGACAAGCCTAAGTTGGAACTTGGAGACCACACAACCCTAATAGTACCTCCACGGCAACACACCAACATAGCAACCGCTTCTCAGGCAGGAAGGTCTCTTCCTACAAACAGTATATGCAGTTTTTTGCCCAGTGTCAATGCAAATTCAAGAAAAATTTTTGGCGCAAAAACGTCTCAGAAAGTCTGAAAACGTCTCAAAGCGTTTCTCAGTGCTTTTCGTTGTCCCGCTCCATCGTCTTGGAGATCGCGCAGTTGATGAAACCTGCAAGATCTTCACCCTCTGCTTCTGCATTGCCAGCTATTCTTTCTGCCAGCAGATACAGAGCGTTTCCGATTTGATCGCACTGCATTTCTATTAAGTAGCTCACAGCCCAACCGTTTTCCTCTGCGTCTTTATCAGCATAGAATTGCTCTACAAGGAAATGACCGATTTCGTGCCCCAGTACACGCGCAGCATGATCGCCTGTTTCAATTCGTGATTCGTTCATAACAATGCGCGGATGGTAAGAATCAACATCTGCGATTGCGTAGGAATTTTCCGGAGTCTTTCCATAGCAAACGCGAATGTCTAACATTCTGCAAAAGCTCTCTAATATGCGATATGTGGACAGTTTTGAATACTCAGGTTGCATGGGTGGTTGCCCCGTTTCTGTTTATAAACTTCACGTAAAGGTGCATCTACGAATACCTGTTATAAATTTGTCCGCGGTTTCCGGCGTCTATGACGCACACGATCAATTCTCCGTGATCTACTGTGTAGATAATCCGGTACGAGCCGACACGAAGCCGCAAAAGCCCGGGATGGCCTTTCAGCGCTTTAATATCCTCGCCGTTTGGCAGCTGTTCGATTGCGGAGACAACACGCCTTTTCTCGTTCATCGGTAACTTGTCAATGAACTTTTTTGCTGCCTTTCGGAGAACAATCCGGTACATCAGTCCAGCCCCCATTCCCGCTTGCATGCCTCTAATGAATAGGTCTTATTCTTTTCCGGGTCTGGGTCGTTTTCATAGCGCTCAATCATTCTTTCACAAAACGCATCGTCCGCTTCTTCGTCGGCAGTAATGCCCTGCAAATACGCCAGAACATACCCGATTTTGTAGTCCGGGACACTTTCAAGTAAGCTCATTGCTCTTTCGCGGTCACTCATTGTTTACACCTCCGACTGAGATTTCATGTTCCACAGCATCTACGACAAATTGATTCAGGGATTTCCCTCTGCTTGCCGCTGCATCCTTCCAACGATCCTTTGTTCCCTTTTCCGCTCTTACGCGGACTTCGTCCAGTTTTCCAAGATATTTTACGGACGCTTTTTTCTGCGCCTCACTCACAGCCATTGCGTATGTCTCCCAAAAGATACAGTTTTCCATATGTATTATAGCACGTAATTTTATATGTGTCCATATAATTTTACACAAACATATGGGAACATATTTGTTTCTTCTGCCATTTCTAATTCTATGCGCTGAAAACCCTTGACTTTTTGGAACTCAAATATTATAATGACATTGTGGAACTCAAAAAGTGAGGTGATTGCGTGTCTCCACGAACCGGACGGCCAAAAGCAGAAAACCCTAAATCAAACGATCTCAAAGTCAGGCTTGATGACCAAACGACGCAGAAGCTTGATGAATATTGTAAAGCTCACGAAATCACACGAGCCGAAGCAATACGCAGAGGAATACACTTGCTTTTGGTACAGAAATAAACATATCGGCTCACTGCTCTATCTTGGCGGACGGACAGTGAACCGATACGAGCCAGACCCTCGCGGGAGTGGTGTAAATATCTTACTACACCTCCCGCAGAAGGTCAACTATGACTTTTTACGGGGGTGTTTATTTATACGAATGGAGCAGGAAAAGCAGTATGAAGCGCCTGGGTACATGACCTACCGGGAAGCAGCACTGATGTTCTCCCTGATGCCGGAGAGCGACGCAGCAAAGGCAATCAAAGCGACAGTCAACTATTATCTTTACGGACAGATGTCGAGCGGGCTTGATGGCGTTGCAGAGAAGGTATTCCAGATCATGCGTGCGGATATCGACCGCAACAATGCCAAGTATCAGGAAATCTGCAAACGTAACGTGGCTAACGGAAAGCTGGGCGGTAGACCTCGCAAACGTTAAAACCCAATGGGTTCCCAGTGGAAACCCATTGGAAACCAAACTATAAACCCTAAACTATAAACCCTAAACGTATACGGGTATAAGGGAGCAAAACCGCGGTGCGGTTTGCCACAGCGATTGGAGGTGATAGGTTGCTTTTTGATTTTGACAGGTTCTCGAAGATCGCCGCGTCTGTGTACGCAGACAGCCCGTACAGCCTTGCGGAGGTGTTGGAGGTGTTCCGGCACTACTTCGAGCAGTACGAGGCGTACACGGGCGCTCCGCACCCGCCGATACGCGCTGTACAGATCGAACGCATCATCCGCGAAATGCCGTACATCGATGAGACGGACAAAGCCAATTCCACGATGGACATAGACCCGGACTGTTACGAAGACATGATCGACAAGCACTTCCGGACACAATACCGGAACTGCGATTATAACATCAACCACTTTTTCAGCGGTCGCATCCGCGTGCTGCGCTTTTATGAAACTTGTTATTAGGAGGATTTTTATGAACGAACAGCAAAACAGCACAGACCCGCTGCGTGAAGAATTTGAGACTGCTATATCAGAACTGACGCCGGATGAGAGGGCGGAATTGCTGGAACAGTACAAAGCCAAAAAAGCACAATCTCGCGTGGTCAAAGAGAATGGGAGAGTTAATAAATGAACGATATCAGAAACGAAGTGCGCAGACAGATTCTTTCTCTCAGTGGGGACGAATTACTCGTTGTAACCGCTATCTTGCTGAGCTTGCGAATGAAAGGCACTGGCGATGTTGATAAATATGGAACTGTACCGGAAGGGCTGACAAAAGCCCATTGCAAGCGCCTAATCCAAGCTATACGCTCAAAATGCACTACGGAATCCGCTAGTGTGCGTGAGACTGGCGAGTGTGCCGTCGACTACATCCGTAATGTCTGGATTCCGCAGATCATGCAGGTCAAGAGCAATGACACAAAAGCAGGCTGAGGCCATGCGGCTGTACCGGCAGGGGCTCAGCACCTGCGAGATCGCCCGGCGGCTCGGCGTGACAAAAGCAAACGTCCGCTACTTACGCGCCGCAGCCAACGGCAAGAAGCCCAAGTCGACATACCGGTACCGGGAGTCCTGCACAGTCTGCCCCTACAGCGCCAGCTGCTTCACCTGTCCGCTCCCGGATTGCCGCATGGGTGGTATCACAGTAAACAAGCTGCCGGAAGGCTTTGTATACAAATTCGATGACTGAAAAGGAGATGTGATATGCTTACTATGAAGCAAACCGAAGCCGCTTATGCGTGCTTCCTGTGTGAGACCAACTGCAAGCGCCTGCCGAAGAACGCGGACGCGCTGTTCACACAACTTGAAAAGCAGCTGCGCACCATCGACGAAGCCGAAACAGACGGCTATTTCCCCGCCATTGCCGCCGCCCTGTTCCGGATGGTGAAGGCCGTCAGCCGAAACCGCAGTCTACTTGTCGAATATGGCGCTTTGATGGGCAGCTTGGCAACGATCTGCGAAAAGGGTTCGGAAGAAGATCTCAGCCTTTTGCGAATCTTCGCTTCCTCGCTGGCAAAATCCGTTTGCAAGCACCGCTGATATGTGTCAAACCAATAGGCAGACCGTGAGGATGCTCCCCACGGTCTGTTTTGCTGTGCTGCTCCGAGGCGTTCAGCGCCGCGTGGCGGCGCTTTTGTTTTTCCGTATACCGTAAGCCTTAAAAAGTGCTTACGGCTGCTGACGCGCTGCTGTGTGTCTCTGGTATCAAACGAACGTTCGTATTTCAGGAAGGACTATGCCTTGACACCCGCCAGCCTCACGCCTACACGCTGTGTCTCCTCTTTGTTCAGCTCATACACCACGCGCCCAAGCTCGCGCCTGCCAACCTGCAAGATGACCGTCTGTGACCGGTTTCCGCTTCCGATTCCTGCCGCGCGGATACCGTCTGCCACCATCTGCCGAATCATTTCTGCAGGTGCTTCGATGTTCATGCCCTGTCTCTGGTCGCCCAGAACCGCAAGGAATTCCCGGTTCGGCGGAATGACCGCGCCGGATGCAAGGCGTGGAAGGTCTACAGAGCTGACGGGCGGAACCTGCAAGCTCTGATATGCGGCTCTGGATGTCCGGCTGCCGAAGCCTCCGCCGCCCGAGAAACCGCCGCCTGCGGTTCTTTTCGGTACTTCGTCGTAGGTGATGCTGCTCCAATGGATGGCAAGACCTAGAGAAATACCCACAATACCACCGACGATGCCGCCAAACACGCCGCCGATGGCCGCGCCGATCAACGCGCCAATGATGCCGTACAGCACGGTTTTCAGGATGCCTGTCGCCTTCTGCTTCTCTTTTTCCGACATAGAATCGTCAAAGTTGATCGCCTGGATCTGAATCAGCGTCCCCGCCACAAGACCGATGACGCCGCCGACGATCGCACCCGCAGGACCGAAGCCGCATGCCGCGCCGATCAGAGCAAAGATAAGCGACGTAAGAATGATTTTCAGCCCACTTGCCGCCAGCTTTCGCGAGGCTTCCGAAACCTCGTCGCTGAATGCAATTCTCGCAAGGCTGATGCTCACGCCGAGAATCAGACCGATCCCACCACCGGCCAGACCGCCGAACTGCGCGCCGATGATCACGCCGAGCAGGATATTCAGAAGGTCGAAGAAGCCGTTTGTCGAAGAACCGATGCCTTTCAGCTCGTCCTTGAAACTGATGGCGATCAGCGAAATGGTCACGCCGAACAAAAGCCCAAGCACCGCGCCTTTGAGTCCGCCGAACGTCGCGCCCAGAACGGCAAACAGAATTGCCGTCATTACCGTGTTGAAGGTGTCCTCTGCCGTCCACTTGCTGAACTTATCGTCGGTGAAGCGCACCGCCACAATGCCGATGCTCACACCGAGCAGAAGCCCGATGAAGCCGCCTGCAAGCCCTCCGAACATCGCGCCCAGCACCGCCCCGATGATGCCAGACAGAACAAGTATGGCAATATTCTTTGCCTGCCCCGGATTTTTCAGCTTGTCCATCCACGTAGCACTGATAATGCCGATTGCAACGCCGAGCAGTAAGCCGATCACGCCGCCGGTCAAGCCGCCGAACGCTGCGCCGATCACTGCGCCGAGGATGCCGGAGAGCATGACCACCCATGCGTCCTTGCTCTTGAGGATATTTCCTTTATCCCATTCAAATTTCAGCTCGCGGATTTTAATTACGATATCTTCCGCGAAGTCGTGCAGCGCCTTTGCAAGGTTCGCAAGCCACTTCGGAAGCGTCGACGTCAGGGAATCGAACTCCGCTGCAATGCCGGAGGACGCGCCGCCTCCGCCGCCAGAGGCGTTATTTGCCGTGAGCTTATTGATCTCATCGAAGCCCGCCATGCTCTTTTCTGCGCTTGCCGCCGCTGCGCCCACGCCGTCGAGCGCCTTCTTTTCCTCGTTCAGGTTCTTCGCCGCGTCCTTCGACGCAGAAAAGCTGGTTCCGGTCAGAATGGAAATGAACTCCGCAACCATTGTCACAATCCGCGTCAAAGCATCCACAAGCGCCGTGAACGCCGGAAGCACCACGCCCAGAATCGGCTGCGCCAGCGTCAGAAGCGCGCCCTTGAGCCGGGAGAGCGCCGCTGTCGCCGCGTCGTTCTGCCGGATCGTCTCGCCGAGCCAGTCGCGGAAGCTTGACAGCGCCCGGGAGATCAGCCCGAAGAACAGCGCCTGACCGAACAGAGACTTGATGCGCTTTGCGATACGCTCCATGCTTTTCTGCACCTTCATCGCCGCTTTTTCCATGCGTGACGCCGAGCCCTGCGTTCCGTCCATCGTGTCATTTAATTCTTCGGCGTTCCGCTGCGCCTGTGCAAAAGCATCTGCCGTCTGCTCTACGTGCTCCCCGGCTTCCTGCATGGAGCCTCCGGCGGTTTCCTGCTCTGCTGCGGCAAGTGCTTGCGCCTGCTGCGTAACCTCGCCGTAGCGGGTCTTGACGCCCTCTAAGGTCAGCTGCGCGTCGGAGAGTGCCTTGTTCTGCTGCTCGATTGCCGTCTGCGTCTGCTCGATCTGGATTTTCAAATCCGAAATACGTTTGCTGTCCTCGGGGGAAATGACGAAGCTCTTTCCGTCGATCTTCGTCTTCGCCTGTAATGCTGTCAGCTCTGTATTCGCCTGTTCCAGCTGCGCAACAAGGGCGCTTTTCTTCGTCTTGCCGACGGTTACTTCCTCTTGCAGCTTGAGGATCTTCTGCTCAAGCCGGTTTAATTCTTTGGACGCTTTGCTTGTATCGAGCCTTACCTGAATGGCAATGCCGCCATCCGCGCCCCCGGTCATGTTTGTACTCATGCTATCGCCTCACTTTCATTGCACAAATGGGACTCTCCAAAGCCGGGGAGCCCCATCCGCAAGTCACTTTTTCCAACGCTTTGTGTACTGTTCGATTCTTGCGCTGGTGCCCTTACGCTCCTGCAAAGAGCGCGTGTCGATCTGGTCAATGATGGCAAGCATCAGATTGCACCAGACCGGAAGACCGTCTGCCAACGCGTAGACGTTCATCGTGCCGAATAGCGGTTCGCAGATTGGCTTACCAAAAAGACTGTCCAGCACCTCACGCATTTCCGCGTCGCGGCGGCTGGCGATGTCAAAGATCTCTTTCGTTTCGCCGCATCGCGCGATTTCTGCCTTGTAAGCAGCCTGCTTTGCATCCAGAGAATCAAAGACGTCGAAGATTTTCTTGATCGTTTCCGGGTCTGTGGGATTGAATGACACGGTAACAGCGTCGTTGATTTCGAATTCCTTCATGCCGGTATCAAAATTGAATTTTTCCATAGCTCGTTCCTTTCGTTTTGTAAAAATATGTTTTCCCGATGCTACGTCACAGCGTTCCGCGCAGCACGGCATTGAACATCGAGCTGGTAGCTTTTTCGCTCTTGCCCTTGCAAGCTTTAAGCCCACGCGCTGCGTTCCTTCGTTGTTCGCCTTATAGACAGCCCGCGCAAATTCTCTGCCGTTGAGCTGCAAGATGATTGTCTGCGACCGTCCGCCGGATTCGTTCATAGCCTTGTTTGAATGCCTGCACCAATCCCTCCCGCACTGCGCTTTGTATGATTAAAAGTTCTCCACAGCCTCGCTTGTGAGTTCTTCCCAACGGCTGCTCATATTCACAGCATGCTCTGGTCTTATTTGATCGCCCACATGTTTTTCTCCCCGGCAATAGTCAGAGATTTTACAAATGTCATCGAATGCCCGCAAAACGGCGCTCTGACCGCTCTGGCAGTCAATGGAAATCGCATTGAGTGTCGCGGCTTCCCTGCGGCTGTCTGTAGCTTTGGCGGCTTCGGCGGCATAGTGCGCAAGCAGTTTTAGCATGGTGGGGTTGCTGTCGTACTTCTCCATGAATGCTGCGTAATCGTCAGAAGTCAAAACGCCGCTTTTCAGCAGTTCAAGCGCGTTACTGTCGATGGCGTCGGGGTTTGCAAGGTTGGCGGCGCGTACTTCCTGTTCCAGCTCTGCGCGAAGCATGCGGCGCGTGGTCTTGAAGTCACCCCAAACGCGGGCGCTTGCCTCGGTAAAAGCAGTTTCTGCGTCGTGCAGTGCAAGCGCTGCGCGTGCGGTCTTCACCTGCTTTTCTGCGGCGCTCTCGTTTGGCGTCCATGCGTTGGCTCTGCAATTTGCCCGCTGCGCCTGCTGAAAACGCTGATAAGTCTCCACGTATTCGCCGCGGGCTGTTTTGAATGCAGCGTCAAGCTGCTGTGCATAGGTGTTGAATTTGCTCATTTATCCGGTTTCCTTTCTGCTGCAAAGAGGGTGCAGCGCCCAGTTTTGTACATCATGCAGTTGTCCCCGCACGTATGGTGCGCAGGGAGAGGACAGCGCTTGCCGGCCTGCGCCGTTCCGAGGCTGCATCCGTCTGCATAGAAAGCGCAATCTTCGGTGCAGTGTGGTTGCATGCCGCCCTTAAACGGGCACGTCTTCCTTTGCTCGATCGTCTCCAGCTTCGGCTTCCTGTACGTTACCGCTCCGACCAGAAATTCCCCGCCGGAGGTTACGATTTTCGGTGCATACTCCCTGCATCCGCGCCCAAATATCCGGTATCGCTTGCCATGTTCATCAACAAGCGGATACTCCTTCAAAATATCCGTCATACTTTCCCCCTCTCATAGTTCAGCATCCTGCCGAAGTCGGAAAGCCGGGCTGGTCACTTTCCAGTTTCGGCAATTCCAGCCGTCCATTCTCGACCGCCGCATCAATCAACTGATAGAGAGACAGGCTCAACGGGTCTACACCCTCTATTGGGTGCGGATATAAGACAATGCGCCGCCCGTCCAGCGTATAGGCTCCGTGCTCCCGCAGGAAGGTAAAGGCGTCCTGCTTCGTGCGGAACTCTTTACCGCCCTCGACAATGAAAACTGTCTCATCCGCCGAGATTGTTTTAAGATATTCCCGTAAAGCTGCAAGTCTCCGTTCAATCGTTGCCATCTACCTTGTCCCTCCATTGTTCCAATTCGTTCAGCTGTTTCATAACGTCCACCGTTTCTGTCAGGCGCAGGCCGTATTCAAGCAAACTTCTTGCTGCCTGAATCCTTGCCGTAGCCGCCGTTTTCCGGTCTTCCACGATCTCCCGCAGGCAGGAAAGCGCCGGACTCAGTCCCTGTTTTGCCTGCACGGACGCTTCTTCCAAAAGCTTTGTAACAGCTTCCTGATAAGCCGTCTGGAACTCCGGTTCGTCAAGATATCGTTTCAAGGTCGTAAGCCCGATACCTGCTTTTTGTGCCGCCTGCGCCTGTGTGGGCTGCGTCAAAAGCGCTGCAAGCGCCCGCGTCTGTTTCTGTGTCAGTGTAAATCCCCCCTCCCATAGTCCATTTTCCACCGTTTTGGTTCATTTTCAGTCAGTAATACGTTCTGAGCGCTCGGCTCACAGACGGACGCCGCAGGCTTTTCATCGCCTTGCTGCGCGTCTTTGGGTCTGGCTTCTGCCCGTACCAGAATTCCCGGATAATTGCCGTTCTTTGGTCTTCTGGCAGGCTGAGAACAACGCTCTGGACAGAGCTGCAAAGGTCTTTGTGCTCAACGTCCTCAAAAGCCAGCTCCGCCGCCGCGTCCGGTATGATGTCGCGCAGCATAACGTCTTCGTCTGTTCCTGTGGGCGGCGTGTCCAGCGATACCGCGTCATTGAGTGGATCTTTCCGGTCGCGCTCGGTACGCATAAAATATGCTGCCGTAAAAGCTGTTTTCAGTTGGAACGTAAGCCATGTGGAAAACGCGCCGCTGTCCGGATTCCAAGTTTCCGCCGCCTTCGTGAGCGCCAGAAAGCCCACCTGCTCGAGATCGTCCAGAACAACGCCCCGGCTTCCGTTGAAGGCTCTGTGCCAGCGTCTCGCCGTCTGCATGACAAGACTCCGGCAAGCCAGCCAGAGAACCAGAATGTCTGTGTCTCCGTTCTGAACGCTTCGGGCGATGTCATTTGTTCGCTCGCCCTGTGTGGATAACACTTGCAAAATTCGCCCTCCTGTGGTAAACTGGATTTACCATCTACCAACCATTCATTGAGGACTGCCGCCCACCTGGGCGGCTTTCTTATTTTTCTTCCCTCGTCACCCGAATGAGATTTTCCGCGCACTCCGGGCAGTAAACGCTTGTACCGTACAGATCCGCGAAGCCGCCCCGGAAGGTCTCCACGATGTCTACGGCGTGTTCTCTGCCGCAGACAGGGCAGCGTGTAAAAACGTTGTCGTTTCGTAAGTTGATCTTTCTGCCTCTTGACTTGATATAAAACATTATTTTTCCTCCATTGTTCAAATTTTTCGTTATTTTCACACCCGGAAACGCCTGGCGATCAACTTTGCTGCTTCGTCCCGAAGATCATAGTCAAGATACGGAACCGTCTGGCTCACAAACCTTGACCATGCAAGCCACCTGTCGCGCCGTCTGCGCGGAACGTGGACGTGCACAAGCAGCCGCCGGACATCATCGAGGTCCAATTCCTTTCGGCTCATAGACCGCCTCCTGTCTGCAAGCGGCGCTCCCGAATGATGCCGGATGAGCCGTAAAAATCAAAGTTCAGCTTTCCGGTGCTGCCGTGGCGGTTCTTGGCGACGATGGCGGTCAATGTCTGCGACTCCCACGGTTTGACTTCTCCCGGTTCGTACATTGCCGGGCGATGCAGCAGAATGATTGAATCCGCGTCCTGCTCAATGGCTCCGGAGTCGCGAAGGTCTGCCATGCTGGGGGTCTTGTCCGCCCTCTGCTCTGCCGCCCGGTTGAGCTGGCAAAGACACAGAACCGGCACGTCCAGCGAGCGGGCAAGTGCTTTCAGGGCGGCGCTATTTTTCGTGACGCGCTCGTAGATCGATAGCCGCTCGTCGCTGCGAACAAGTCCGAGGTAGTCCACAACCACGAGCCGCAAATTCTTCGTCAGGTGCGCCGCCTGCGCGATGTCAGCCACGGATGCACCCGGCGCGCGGTTCAGGCGAAAATCGCGCATAGATAAGACAGATGCTGCGTTTGCCAGTTTGGCCTGCTCATCGTCGTCAAACTTCCGACCGACCATCAAACGCCCGATGCTTAGCCCGGACTCTGCCGCAATGCGGCGGGCGGTTATCTGTTCGACCCCCATTTCGAGCGAGAAAAACAGGCACGCGCCGGACTTCGCCGCAGATTCCGAAATTTTGAGTGCTGCCGTCGTTTTGCCGACTCCGGGTCTTGCCGCTAAGATATAAAGCCCCTGATTCAGCATTCCGCCGCCCAGCAGCTTATCAAGCCCCGGATAGCCCGTTGAAACCGTGACGGCCTGCCCAGCGTCCAGCCGCTCGCGATAGTCGAGAAAGCCCGACAAGGCATCAGACGTGGAAAGCATTGCCGTCTGCGGCGCTGTGTCAGCGTTTTCTAGGGCTTGCATTGTGGCGGCTATCACGCCCGCTGTGGGCTTCTGCTGGTCTTGCGCGTCCTCCAGCAGCGTTTCCCCGACCGCTGTCAATCTGCGTCGCACGGCTTCTTCATGAACTTGCCGGGCGTACTCTGCCGCGTGCGCGGCGGTCGGTGTGACTTGCAGCAGCTCTGCGGCATACCGGTCTGAAACGTCCGCGCCGTGTTTTCTCGCATCCTCGAGAATGGTCAGGACATCGGCAGGCTTTCCCGCGTCTGCCAACCGGCAGGTCGCCTCGAAGATCGCCCGGTCTGCGGCAAGCGGAAAGTCCTGCGCCGTTACGAGCGGGCGGACAACTGGAAGGCAGGCAGCGTCAATCAGGATGGAACCGATGACACTTTGTGCAGCTAAGCTCATGTCCGCCCCCCGTACAAGCCGAAGGCGGCTTGCATATCCCGTCCGCATCCAGAATCCAAGTTGATTGATCTGCCCAGTCCGGGTGGTCTTGCTGCCAGTCGTCTGCCGGTTCTTCGGCCTTTGCGGTCTGCGTGGGTACTTCGTCTTCCCAGCGCCGCTGGTTTATCCAAGTTGACGCGTAGGGGATGTACTGCCCACCATTACGCTTCCACTGGTCGCTCTGCTTCTGCGTCTCCAAAGCCTGCAAGAGCGTTTCCACCGGGACAGTGACTTTCACGAAAGACTTTCGTGCCTGCGTCTTGCTTTCCTTGCGCGGATACGCTCGCCAGAAGGTTTCAAAATCCTCGCCACTCAATCGAGAAGGCTTTGCCGCCGAATATGGATGGACGTTTGTTTCTTTTATCTCTAAAGACGGTTGTATTTGGTTGAGCCCCTTTTGAACCCCCCTTATTTCTCCTCGGTTCTTTCTCGATTCTTCCCGATGGGTTTCTTGACTTGCTTCCTCGATTTTCTCGATTCTCGCGTTTGCACCTGCAAGCCCGTTCTTCTGGTCAATTTGCTGCCGTACAAACTGCGCCAGAAGAACGCGGTAAAACATGCCCTCGCAGCCGTCGAAGCATGCGTCTGTTCCGTCGCGCATGAACTGCATAGCCGCCCGCACAACGCGCCCTAGCTGTTCGTCATTCAAAAATGACACAACTTCTAGTTGGTCATCGAAAAGCGAAATACATTTTTGCTTCGCCACCCGCTCACCACCCCGCAATCTGCGCTTGACCCGTAAGGTCTGCAAGCGCCGCTTCGGCCGCCCGCGCAATGCTGGAAATCTCTGCCGCCCGGCGTGACATGGAGCGGGCAAAACGCTGCACATCTTCCGTAGTTTCAGGCAGGAAATATCCGTCTCGATTATTGGACAGAATCAGTTTTCCTGCCTTGCGTTCCTGCTGGATCTTGAGCCGAACCAGCCGCTCGTTCATACCGGTCATCGCCACAAGTTCGCGCAGCATTACGCCGTTTTCTGCACCGGTTTGCAATAACGAAAAAATCTGTGGCGCTTTTGCTGCGCTTGTGGTAGAATCAAAGCTGGAATGATTGACCTCAAAATCATCCTTCCGCGCCCCCGTTCGTGCTGCAACACGAGCGGGGGCTTTTTCGTTTTCATACCGCATCGGCGCGACCTCCCGGAACGACGGCCAGCGGACGAATCGTGCCAGATTGTATGGTTTGTTGCTTCGCTGTCTGCCCACCAAAAAACTCGTCGAGTACGCCGAGATCGACCAGGTACTTCGCGCCAACGCGAACACTCGGAATTTCACCAGACCGAATCAAACGGCGTAATGCAGTCTTCGTGACTGCGGTATTCGGGTCTGCCTGCCGAAGGAAAGCCGCGGCTTCATCAATCGTGCGCATTAGTCGCATACGCATTTCTCCTTTACCTTCAAACTTTCTTCAAGTAAATAGTCTCGAAGCAAATCAGTATTTACAAGAAATCGATTCCCTGAATAAATTCCAGGGCATATACCTTGTGCGACCATACTCCTGATTAGGCGCTCCGGAACGTCTAGGGTTCGCGCAGCCTTTCTGATCGTTAAAAACATGGGACACCTCCTTTACGTTAAAAGCCTTGACACATCGTCCTAGTACGTGTATGATTGTAACAGAAATGTTCCAACTATGACACACCGCAGTTCTCACTTTTTAAGTTCCAAATTGCGCAAATTTAGGAGGTTTTGACAATGCCTGGAACACAACACAGAAGTCCTCTGTTCTCAGATAAAAAACGCTTGAAAACCTGCAGAGAAGCGCGTGGATTTTCTCAAGAGGAGTTAATCCGCATCGTGGAATCGCTGCCCGATAATCATGGTAAAAGTCGAAGTGTAAAGCACCTTTCATATTTAGAAAACGAGACGCGCCCAATGTCAATAGAGTACGCCACTCTTCTTGCACAGGCATTAAACGTCCGCGCTGAGTACCTTTTATACAAAGATGATTTTCCAACAGACACGGACCGCATATGGGCTTGCGCAAAGACGCAGAGCATCAGGGATGAATTAATGGAAGAAGTCTTGGAGGCACACGGCTATCAAATAAAAGATATTACGGATACTATGCCGATTGAGATTGACAGTGAGGGAAGGCAATACCAGTGTCCAGCCGTGGCGTTGATTTCTCCAAGCGGCTCTATACGGAAATTTCCAGACGATGAGTTTTTCGATTTTTTGCGTCAGCTTGACGATGAAATCGAAATGCACGCTGCTTTCCAATTTCGCATGCTTTTTGATAAGGCAAAAAATTTATATAAATGGAAGGTTTGAAAAATGGCAAACATCAAACGGATTGAGGGCAGGACCGGCGTCTCTTTCCAGATCACCGTCACGCAGGGTAGAGACATCAGCGGAAAGCAGGTGCGCCACTACCGGACGTGGAAACCGGAAGGCAAAATGACCGAGCGACAGATGCAGAAGGCCGTGGAGCGGGCAGCAGCGGACTTTGAGCGGGAAATTGAGCAGGGATACCAGACCGACAATCGCCAGACGTTTTCTTCCTATGCCCGCTACGTCATCGCCCTCAAAAGAAGCGCCGGTATCAAAGAGCGGACGCTTTCGCACTACGAATATCTGCTTTCCCGCTGCGATCAGGCAATCGGACATCTGCGCCTCTGTGACATCCGACCGCAGCACTTGAACCTGTTCTATCAGAATCTGCAAGAAGAAGGCGTACGCAGCGGCAAGAGCCGCGCAACGGCGAAGCTTGACTTCGGGGCTTATCTCAAAAAAGCGGGCGTGACGCGCGATGCACTGGCCTCCAGAGCGGGCGTATCACCGACTACGATCACGACAGCCTGCCGGAAGGAGCCCATCATGGAGGCCAAAGCAGACCAAATCTCTGCCGCACTTGGCAGAAAAACAAAAGACCTGTTCAGCATCGAACAGGACAGGACGCCGCTTTCAGCAAAGACCGTTGCGGAATATCACAGGTTTATTCACACCGTCATGCAGCAGGCAGAGGACGAACTCCTGATTCCCTACAACCCGGCGGCAAAGGCTTCTGCGCCGAAGGTTGGAAAAACCAAACCGGATTTTTATGAGCCGGACACCGTCGCCGCCATTCTGGACGCAGCAGAGCAGGAACCCATCAAGTGGAAGACAATGCTGCACCTGTTTCTGATCACAGGAAGACGCCGTGAAGACATCTGCGGTCTCAAGTGGGAGAAAATCGACTTCGAGAACCATATCGTCTGCATCGACACCTCGCTTCTCTATCTCCCGAAGCTCGGCATTTATGAAAGTACGACGAAAACGGAGAACACGACGTTTCTTCCGCTCCCGGAAGAAACCATGCAGCTTTTGCGGGAATACCGGGCGTGGTACAATGAGCTCCGACTCAAGAACGGCGACCACTGGCAGGACAGCGGCTTTCTGTTTGTGAAGAACAACGGCGCACCGATTCACCCGGACAGCTTCGCAGGCTGGCTGCGCAAGTTCACAAAGCGTCATAACCTCCCGCACCTGCATCCACATGGATTCCGGCACACGAACGCCTCCATGCTGATCGGAAACGGCGTGGACGTGGTCACAGTTGCAAACAGGCTCGGTCATGCCGATGTTTCCACGACGCTGGACATTTACTCGCACGCCATCAACGAGGCAAAGGCAAAGGCGTCCGAGACGCTGGCAGACGTGATGCTCCGACGCAAAAAGGCATAAAAAAGCGGCAGACACACAGGTGTCCACCGTGATTTTTGTTCGGCTGTGCGTAAAATGTGCGGTAAATCAAAATCCGTAAGAGAGAAAGTATGCAGAAAAATTAGAAAAGCAGTCAATTTCACGAGGAAATCAACTGCTTTTCTGGTACGCCGGAAGGGACTCGAACCCCC
>ERZ1106963.1327-NODE-1327-length-30732-cov-9.530039_pt1 | contig 30732 bp, 28 predicted proteins | sample MGYA00403681_ERZ1106963 | MGnify/ENA primary metagenome ERZ1106963 (study PRJEB35170, sample SAMEA104062407) | human gut metagenome | biome: human gut; feature: human-associated habitat; material: faeces | place: Denmark | collected 2012-05-03 ...
ATCGTTACCGTAAAGGAACCGATATGTAAAGTGATCCGCATGGTCTCACCCCCTTTCGGGTGGTGTGGCCGACCGCCTGCCGTCTGTGCAGCGTCCTTGCAACTATTGTACCATATGGCAGCAAAAAGTCAAGCCCTCCCGGCCGGGAGGGCTTGCTGCGTATTCAGCGTGGGATACGCAGGCAGCGGTAGGTGCTGCTGTGCGCGTTGAGCGCCGGCTCGTCCGCCGGACGGGGCCATGCTCTTCCGAGCTGCTTCAGGATGCAGCAGGTCTTGGCGTGCGCCATGTCCATCAAGTCCAGCACGCGCTCGTGGGGCGCGCGGTCATCCGACCGGTACGGCACAAACGGCACCTGCGGTTCCGCTTTCTTCATGTCCTCACCTCCTTCCCTTTTTGTGCCGCCGGACCGGCGCGGGGCACACATCCGTGCAACCGAAACGAAAAAATTCAAAAATAGATAACAAACCCTTGCGGTTCTGTGCTATAATCAGCACAAATATATCACCAAAGGAGATGCCGCTTTATGGCAAAGAAACAATTCAAGGCAGAATCCAAGCGTCTGCTCGACCTGATGATCAACTCCATCTACACCCACAAGGAGATCTTCCTGCGCGAGATCATCTCCAACGCGAGCGACGCCATCGACAAGCTCTGCTACCTCTCGCTGACCGACGATAAGGTCGGCCTTGACCGCGGCGATTTCAAAATCGAGATCACCGTGGATAAGGACGCGCGCACGCTGACCGTGAGCGATAACGGCATCGGCATGGACAAGGACGAGCTGGAGAACAACCTCGGCGTCATCGCCTCGTCCGGCTCGTACAAATTCCGTCAGGAGGCCGAGCAGAAAGAGGACATCGACATCATCGGTCAGTTCGGCGTGGGCTTCTACTCCGCGTTCATGGTCGCGGACGAGATCACGGTCGTCACGAAGAAATACGGCGCGGAGACCGCCTACCGCTGGCAGTCCTCCGGCGCGGACGGCTACACCGTCGCCGAATGTGAGAAGGACAGCGTCGGCACCGACGTCATCATGCACCTCAAGGCGGACACGGACGAGGAGAAATATTCCGAGTACCTCGACGGCTATCGGCTCTATGAGCTGGTGAAAAAATATTCCGACTACATCCGCTACCCCATCCGTATGCTGCGCCCGACGCGCAGGGTCAAGGAGGGCAGCGACCCCGAAAAGCCCGAGTACGAGTATGTGGACGAGATGACGACGGTCAACTCCATGGTGCCGCTCTGGCAGCGTCCGCGCGGCGAGGTGACGGACGAGGAGTACGAGAAGTTCTACCAGTCCATCGCCCATGCCTTCGACAAGCCGCAGCGCGTCATCACCGCGAGCGTCGAGGGCGCCGTGACCTATAAGGCGCTGCTGTTCATTCCCTCGCAGCGGCCGATGGACTTCTACAGCGAGGGCTATGAAAAGGGCTTGCAGCTCTACTCCGCGGGCGTGATGATCATGGATCACTGCGACGCGCTGCTGCCGGATTATCTGCGTTTCGTGCGCGGCGTGGTGGACTCCCCCGACCTGAGCCTGAACATCTCGCGCGAGCTGCTGCAGCACGACCGTCAGCTCAAGGTCATCGGGAACAGCCTGGAGAAGAAGCTCCGCGCCGACCTCGAAAAGCTGCTGCGCGACGACCGCGAGGGCTACGAAAAATTCTACGAGAACTTCGGCCGCGCCATCGGCTTCGGCATTGCCGGGCCGGACGGGCTGAGCCGCAAGGAGGCGCTGCAGGATCTGCTGCTCTTCTACTCCTCGACGGAGAAGAAGCTCGTCACCCTGCGCGAGTACGTCGACCGGATGCCGGAGAGCCAGAAGTACATCTACTACGCCGCGGGCGAGAGCGCGGCGGCCATCGACCACCTGCCGCAGACCGAGCTGCTGAAGGACAAGAACTATGAGATCCTCTACCTCACCGGTGAAACGGACGAATTTGTTCTGCAAATGCTGGGCAAGTATGCCGACAAGGAGTTCCGCTCCATCGTCGACGGCGAGCTGGACCTCGGCGACGAGGAGGAAAAGGTCCTCGACGAAAAGCCGGAGCTGATGCAGTTCGTCAAAGAGACGCTCGGCGATAAGATCAAGGAGGCCCGCGCTTCCCGCCGTCTCAAGACGCATCCCGTGTGCATGACCGCGGGCGAGGGCCTGAGCTTCGAGATGGAGAAATACTTCAAAAACTTCCAGATGCCCACGCCCGTCAAGGCCGACCGCATTCTGGAGCTGAACACCGACCATCCCGCTGTGCAGGCGATGGAGGCCGCCATGACCTCCGACCGCGCCAAGGCGGAGCTGTACGCGAAGATCCTCTACGATCAGGCGCTGCTCATCGCGGGCCTGCCGCTTGAGGACCCGAGCGAATACACCGATCTGGTCGCAGAGCTGATGAAATAAGGATCGCCCCGAAAACGCATTTTGGAGGACGCCGCTATGAAAAAGCTGTCCGCGCTGCTCCTGTCCCTGCTGCTCCTGCTCACCGCCTGCGGCACGCCCGCTACGCCGGGCGACGCCGTGACACTGCCGACGCCGAACGACGAGATCCTGGTCGAGGAGGGGCTGCACGCCGAGGATCTGCCCGAGGTCTGCCGCCTGTGGTTCGACCTTGCCGAGACCTCCGGTGCGGCGGACAAGAACAGCAAGCTTCCGCTTGCCTCCCGTGCCGACGAGGGCGCGTGCAATTACCTCGCCGTCCGCCTGCCGGGCGGAACGTACACCGATCTCATTCAGGAGGGCAAGCTTGCCGATGAGGGCGTCACGCTTGCCGATTTCTCCGGCGGCAGGGCGAAGCAGGAGGGCTCCTACGGTCAGCTCGCGTGGAACGGCGAGCTGTACCACGCCTTCACCGTCTCCGCAGCAGACTGCACCCTCCCGAACCTCACCGCGCCGGACGGCGGCATCCTCCGTCTGAACATCTCCGGCGACTGCACCGTGGACGGCGGCGGCACGGAGTACGCCTGCTTCGAGGGCTTTGACTGCTTGCTCGTCACCGGCGACGGTACGCTGACGGTCTTAAATGCCGCCGCCCTCGACTGCGGCGGTAGGGGATCTCCCCATCCCCTCGCTGGTGCTTGACGGCGATGTGACGCTGCGCTGCGACGACATTCGTCTCACCGCTCCGAACACGGTCGACGTGCCCGCGCTCGCCGTGCTCGGCGGCACACTCTGCACCGATATGCTTTGGCTCAGCAACGGTATGCTCGTCAACGCCGGCGGCACGCTCAGCGTGCAGGGCTCCGTGCAGGAGCTGAAGCGCGCGGTGTTCCGCGGCGGTACGACACTCCTCGGCGCAGCCGAGCAGAAGGCGGAATTCATCCTCTCCGGCGGCACGGCGCACCTTGCGGGCGGTCTTGCCGAGGGCTCGACCGTCGAGGGCGGCGCGGGCGTTTTTTCCGCACAGAGCTTTTCCGGCGCGGCGGTCAACGACTATGGCGCCGTCCTGTGGGACGGCGCGGATGGCTCCGCCTATCGCGGCGTTTATGGCGCGGGCTATTACCCGACGGACTACAGTCCGGATTGGGCGGGTACGGTCCCCAGCGCGGTGTGGGATGCGCTGAACGCCGAAAACCCTTATGAAAACGACTGGTTCGCCGGTACGCTGACGCTGGAGAACACTCACGCGCCCGAGCTGCTGCCGTGGGGCGGAGCGCACCTGCGTGTCCTCGGTGAAAACACAGTTGGCGGGACTCTCGGCGGCACGGGCCTGCTCTTCACGGGCGGCGGTTCGCTCGCCGCAGGCGAGCTGAGCGTGTGGAGCTTGGGCAGCGTCCGCGCGCCCCTCCTCGCCGTGCAGGACGGCACGAACGTCCGCTGCGGCGCGCTGCACATGGGCAGCAATGCCGAGGAGAAGGGCACGCTGCTCGTGGAGAGCGGCAGCCTAACGGTGGGCGGTGAATTCTGGCTGCAAAATGCCGCGCTCACCGTCACCGGCGGCGAGCTGACGCTTGCGGGCGACGCGAGCATCGACCGCGGCGAGGTGCATATCTCCGGCGGCACCGTCTCGTTTGAGCACGGGCTGTGGCTCGGTGAGGGCGACATCGTCATCACCGGCGGCACCGTCATCGTTCCCGGCGGAGAAGCGGGTCTGACCGCCGAAAACGGCAAGGTCACCATCTCCGGCGGCGCCGTCCGCGAGCCGTGACAGCATAAGAGAAAAGAGGCGCGAGCCGACGGCTCGCGCCTCTTTTCGTCGATTTTCGGCGACAAATCGTATAATTCATAGGCGATAATACATTTTGTATTCATATTTTCAGCCACGTCGCCGCCAGATGCACGGCAAAGCAGACCGTCATGCCCACCGCTGTCGGCAGCGCGACGCCGACGAGCGTCCATTTCAGGCTCTTCGATTCCCGCGCGAGCGTGAGCGTGGTCGTGCCGCAGGGGAAGTGGAACAGCGAGAAGAGCAGCATACACAGCGCGGTCGTTCCCGTCCAGCCGTTCGCCTGTAGCATGGTCTTGAGCTCCGCGAGCGACGCGCCGTCCACCAGCGTTCCCGCCGAGGAGTAGCCCATGAGCAGGATCGGCAGCACGATCTCATTCGCGGGAAAGCCGAGCAGAAAGGCGAGCAGGATCATACCGTCCAGCCCCAGTGCGCGCCCCAGCGGATCGAGCGCTGCCGCGCCGTGCGCGAGCAGCGTCGTGCCGCCCACGGTGCAGTTCCCCAGCAGATAGATGAGCAGGCCCGCGGGCGCGGCGACCGTCACCGCGCGGCCGAGGACGAATACCGTCCGATCCAGAAGCGAGCGCACCAGCACCTGCCCCACGCGCGGACGGCGGTAGGGCGGCAGCTCGAGGGAAAAGGCGGAGCTTTCGCCGCGCAGCAGCGTGGCGGACAGAAGGCGCGAGACGAGCAGCGTCACGCACACGGAGAGCACCAGCGACGCGAGCAGTCCTGCGCTTGCACCGAGCATGGCTTCTCCGGAAAGGAACGCGGTCAAAAGCGTGATGAGCAGCGGAAAGCGCCCGTTGCACGGCACAAGGCTGTTCGTCAGCATCGCGATGAGCCGCTCGCGCGGCGAGTCGATGATGCGGCAGCCCGTCACGCCGCAGGCGTTGCAGCCGAGACCCATGCACATCGTCAGGCTCTGCCGCCCGTGCGCCCCGGCGCGGGCGAAGCAGCGGTCGAGCACGAACGCCACGCGCGGCAGATAGCCCACGTCCTCGAGCAGCGTAAAGAGCGGGAAGAAGATCGCCATCGGCGGCAGCATCACTGATACAACCCACGCAAGCGTGCGGTACATTCCGTCCACCAGCGCGCCGCGCCAGAACGGCGGCAGGAAGGCGAGAAGCTCCCGCAGCGGCTCCTGCGCCGAAAACAGCGCCCGTGAGAGCAGCTGTGACGGCACATTCGCGCCCTCGACCGTCAGCCATAAGATCGCCCCGAAGAGCGCGAGCATCACGGGGATGCCCGTCGCGCGGGAGGTAAGCAGGCGGTCGAGCCGCCGGTCACGCCGCTGCGCGGCGGTCTCGTCCCGCCGCTCGCACAGCCGCACCAGCGCCGTAGCGTGGGCGGAGAGCGCACCCACCAGCGCGTCGCGCAGGGCGTCGCCGGTCAGCTCCCCCAGCTCGGCGCGGGCGCGGACGCAGACCTCCCCGATACGCTCCGCCGCCAGGGCAGGCAGATCAGCGCCGAAGCGGGCGAAGAACAGAGCGTCGTCCTCCAGCAGCCGCAGCGCGTAGAAGCGGCTCTGCTCCCGCGCGAACGGCGCGAGCGCCGGCTCCAGCACGCGCACCGCGCGCTCGACCGCGCGGGGATATTCGACCGCCGTCTCTCTCTGCCGCGGCTTTTCGCGGACGGCGGCGGCCAGCGCCGCGCGCAGTTTATCCAGTCCCTCTCCGCAGCTCGCTGCTGTGCCGACGACCGGCGCGCCGAGCGCGTGGGAGAGCGCGGGCAGGTCGAGCACGATGCCCTTCTTCGCCGCTTCGTCCAACAGATTCACGCACACGACCGCAGGAACATCCGCCGCCTCGAGGGTTTGCAGCACGAGGTTCAGGCTGCGCTCCAGACAGGTCGCATCCGCCAAAATGAGCACGGCCTCCGCCTCGCCAGAGCAGAGATAGTCCCGCGCGATCTCCTCCTCGGCGGAGTTGGGGAACAGCGAGTACGTCCCCGGCAGATCGACGAGCGTGAAACGCTCGCCGCCGTATGTAAGATCGCCGCGCGCCGCGGCGACGGTTTTCCCCGGCCAGTTGCCCGTGTGCTGCCGCAGCCCGGTGAGGGTGTTGAACACGGTGGATTTTCCCACGTTCGGGTTTCCCGCCAGAGCAATGATGTGCGCCTCGTTCGGCATGGGGCGATCCCTCCTGAAAAATCAAAGCATTTCGATCTGCACGCCGCCCGCGTCCTCGCGCCGCAGCGCGATGACCGCGCCGCGCACACCGTAGGCGACCGGGTCGCTCCACGGGGAAACGTGCAGAGCGCGGACGCACGAGCCCGGCACGAAGCCGAGGTCGAGCATCCGGCGGCGCTGTGCACCGGTGGAGCGCAGCGCCGTCACTACGGCGCTCGCGCCGACCGGCAGCGCGTCAAGTGTCATCCGCATCGGGGCCACTTCCTCTCCCTTTGTCAGGGTATGCGCGAGGCCGTGCGGTGGTGCGGAGCCAAAAAACAGCTGCCCCGAAGGGCAGCCGTCCGGCATGGTCTGTTTGATTGTCTGTCGGGGCACTACACCTGAGGGTCCCAGGAGATGCTGTTTTCCCCGACGCGGATGTCTGTGGCAAGACAGATGCTGCGGCTCTCCGTCCCGTTCGTCACGGTGGCGGAAAGCGTAACGCCGTCGTACTGCGAAACATTCAAAAGCCGCACGGTGCAGATGCCGCCGTCCGTTGTCATTTCAACGGAGGTCAGACCGTTGTTGTCCGGCGCGCAGCTCGCCGACCACTCGTAGCCCTCGCCGCTGACGCTGGGGACAAAGCGGAATACCAACGCAATACCATCGATGTCGAGCGTCAGCCCGCTGATGGTGATCGTGTCCGGCAGGGGTGCGGGCGTCGTTATTTCATTGCTCGGTGCCTTGCTGTTTTGGAGTGAACGGTATCCCGACAGCATGGTCAGCACGCCGCAAATCAGCACCAGTATGCCTACGACGCAGCGCAGAGATCTGTTCTGCTTTGCGATCCTCCGGAGCTCCTCTGCAAAGGCCGCTCGCTCGGCAGTCTCCTCCGCCGAAGCTGTCGCAGGTACCTCACCGCATAAAGCCGGCTCGCGGCCGCACAGCTCGTCCGTGCTCACGCCCAGCTCGTCGGCGAGCGCCGCGAGCTTATAGAGGTCGGGGAGCGATTCCCCTGTCTCCCACTTGCTCACCGCCTGCCGCGAGATGCTCAGCCTTGCCGCCAGCTCCTCCTGCGTCATACCGCGCGCCTTGCGCGCACGGATCAGATTTTCCTGAAAGCTCACCGCCGCTCTCCTTTCTGTTTTCTGTCCCCATCGTAGCGCATTCTGCGGTGGCAGGCAAGAAAAGCTCTCGGGATTTGCGCAACGGACGGTTGCATCAGCCGTTTTTCGCGGCCCTTTCGGCGCGTTTGAGCTTGTAGAGCTCCTCGGCAGCGAGCCGCGTCTTGGCGACCACATCGCCCTTCCCCTGCGGGAAGCAGTAGTAGAGCACGTCGCGGTCGCCGATGCAGATCATGTCGCCCAGCTCATACCAGAAGTAGTCAGCGTAGAGACTGTAGCTGGTCTCGGGCTTCTGCGTGAAGTCCAATTTTCCGCCGCAGCCCGTGAGGCGGAAGCCGTTCGTATCGTGGCGCAGGCGGCCCTCGCCGACGCGGCAGATCTGCCGGAAGTTGACCATCACGCAGATGCTCACCGGAGCGTCGAGCAGATAGCTGCCCTGCTCCAGCTCCTCGCGCACGCACGCGCGTTCCCACGCATACCAGTCGGGAACATGGGTGAATTTCGCCTCAGCGTTCTCACATTCGAGCGCGCCCAGCTCCGTCAGGCGGTAGCGCACGCCGCAGTCGCGGCAGTTAAGCTCCGTGCCGCGGCCCTCCGTTTCGCCCTCGGTGCCGCAGTGCGGGCATTTGTAGAGCACGCGGTTGAGACCGTCGGCGCGGAACGGCTCGTTCACGACGATGCCATTTTCCTGCTGCCAGCGGAAGTTATCAAAGGAAAATTCATCCGCGAGCAGCGCGTTGATCTCGTCCGCGCTCTTTTCCGCGGCCTCCTCGGGCGAGAGCAGATAGCGCAGTTCCGCGGAGACATTGACCCTGCGGTTCTGCAGTCCGTTGTAGAGCGGGTCGCGCGCGAACGCGCCGCAGGTACGCAGCAGCACGATCGGCACGCCGAGCGCCTTGACGCACTTGCCGAGGCTCTCCGGCAGCGGCGTGGCCGTGCCGTCGAAGCTGTAGCTCGCCTCGGGATAGAGGAGGATGGAGCTTTTGAGCTTCTTCACCGCGTAGAGCATATCGCGCACGAGCGCGGTGTCCGGCTGAAACTTCCGCGTGGGAATGCAGCCGAGCGCGCGCATCAGTCCCGCCTTGCCCACAAAGCCGTCCGACGTGCAGACGATGTTGAAGGGGCGCGGGTAGAGCACCGCCGCAGCGATCTTCAGGTCCAAAAAGCAGGAGTGATTCATCAGAACGAGACAGGGCTCGTCGGGGCCGAGCCGCTCCATGCCCACGCGGTCACAGCGAAAATGCGTCGCGCGCAGGTCAGGCGCGGACAGCGCGCGCAGGAGCGTGCGGAACAGCATGGACGGACGGCGCGGCGGCGTGTGCTTTTCTCTCGGCTGCGCAAGCGCCTGCTCGTAGGGCATATCCACGACCTTGATCTTCATGGCGGACCTCCTGCAAGGGGATTTATATTTCCTCAACAGGATACCATGAACAAGGGCGCAATGCAATCCAAAATCAGGCGCGGGCGAGAACGTGGCTGCGGTCGAGCACCGCGTAGACCGCGATGCCGGCGGCAATGCCGAACACGCCCTGCACGAGGTTGCCGGGGATGGACGCCGCCGCGGCCAGACCCTTGCCGAGCCACAGGCTCGCATAGCCGAAGTAGCCGAGGACCATGATGATCTCCGCCGCCGCGCCGCCGATGAGCTGCGCCGCCAGCTTGCCGCTGCGCTCCCGCATGGCCTCAAAAATATACGCCGCGGCGACCGCCATCGTGAACTTGATGACGAGCGTGCCGGGGGCATAGTGCGGATAGCTCAGCAGGTCGGCGAGCATCGAGCCGAGGCCCGCCGCCGCGCCGCCGTACCACGGCCCCAGCACCCACGCCGAGAGCAGCACGGCGCAGTCGCCGAGGTTGACGTAGCCCTGCATGGGCGAGGGCACCTGGACGACCATCGTCATCACGGTGCAGAGGGCGGCGAACAGCGCCGCGAGGACCAGCTTACGCAATTTCATATCCGTCATGAAAATCATCTCCAAAAAAGTCTTGCATTTCTGCTTGGTCTGTATTTTAATCAGAATTGGACTTAATAAAAGCATCAAATCAATATATTTTCATAGAACCAGATTGGAGATGCCCATGCTCACCTACGATCTTGACCGGCGCGGCAAGCTCGCGCGCTACGATTATCTTTACCGCTGCATCCGTGAGGACATTCTCGCGGGCCGCCTGACGGCGGGCGAAAAGCTGCCGAGCAAGCGCTCACTTGCAAGCCATCTGCAAACGGCGGTCATCACGGTGCAGAACGCCTATGCCCAGCTCGAGGCGGAGGGCTATCTCTACACGCGCGAGAAGCGCGGCTACTATGTCGCCGACGTGGAGCGGCACCCCGCCGCGCCCGGGCGCGCCTCGGCCCGGAGCGCGCCGCAGCCGCAGCGCTCGTGGCTGCTCGATCTCAGCTCCGGCGGCAGCGGGACGGAGGACTTTCCCTTTTCCGTGTGGGCAAAGCTCATGCGCCGCGTGCTGAGCGAGGAGGGCGAGGCGCTGCTGCGCGCCACGCCGCCGAACGGCGCGGACGCGCTGCGCAGGGCCATCGCGCAGCATCTCTACCGCTTCCGCGGCATCTCCGCCGCGCCGGAGCAGATCGTCGTCGGCGCGGGAACGGAGTACCTCTATAACCTCATCGTCCAGCTGCTCGGACGCGAGGCCGTCTACGGCGTGGAGGACCCCGGCTACTCCAAGGCCGCGCGCATCTACGCGCTCGGCGGCGCAAGGACTGCGCCCGTGCTTGTGGATGAGGGCGGCGTGAGCCTGAGATCTCTGGAAATGAGCGACGCACAGATCCTGCACACCTCGCCGAACCACCAATTTCCCACCGGCGCGGTGACGCCCATCGGCCGCCGCCAGAGCCTGCTGCGCTGGGCGGAGGCGCGGGAGGGCCGCTATATCATCGAGGACGATTACGACAGCGAGTTCCGCTTCACGCTGCGCCCCATCCCCACGCTGCAGAGCATCGACCGCGCGGGGCGCGTGATCTATGTCAACACCTTCTCGCGCACGCTCGCGCCCTCGCTGCGCATCAGCTACATGGTGCTGCCCAAGGGCCTGACCGAGCGCTACCGCGCGCAGCTCGGCTTCTACTCCTCCACCGTGCCGGCGATGGAGCAGCACACGCTTGCGCGCTTTTTGGACGAGGGGTATTTTGAAGCGCACATCAACCGGATGCGCAAGTCCTACCGCGCGCAGCGCGACGCGGTCATCGACACCATTCTGCAAGGCCCGCTCGGCGAGCACTGCCGGGTGTCCGGTGAGGACGCGGGGCTGCACTTCCTTCTGACGATCGACACGAAATGCACCGACCATGTGCTGCGTGCCGACGCCGAGGGGCGCGGCGTGCGCCTCTCGTTCCTCTCGGACTTTGCCCTGTCACCCGACGCGGCAAAACCGCACACGCTGGTGGTCAACTACCCCGGCATTGACCTTGCCCATCTTGACGTGGCGTTGAATATCTTGAATTCTCTTTTATGAAGGCAGAAAATGAACTCCGTGTAAACATTTCTATAATCCGCTAAAATATTTATATAAATCTATTGACAAAAGTTTTTGCTGTGCTATGATACGGTACAGCAAGGAAAACCCCGGTAAGGAGGTGCATGATGAAAAAGAATCTATACAGCCTGACGCTCTCGGACGAGGTGGTGCGGGAGGTCGACGCGCTGGCGCACCGGCTGGGCACGAACCGCTCGGCGCTGGTGAACCGCATTCTGTCCGAGTACGTCTCTGTCCCTACGCCGGAGCGGCGCATCAACGATATTTTCGAGGCCATCGAGGCGCTCGTTTCCCCCTCGCGCGAGCTGGTGCCGTTTTTCGCACCGAACTCGCAGTCCATGTCGCTCAAATCGAGCCTCGCCTACAAGTACCGTCCGACGGTCAAGTATGAGGTCGATCTCGACGGCGGCGAAGATACGCTGGGCACGCTCAACGTCGTGTTCCGCACGCAGTCGGCGGAGCTGATCGCCGCGCTGACGGACTTCTTCCGTCTGTGGGCGCGTATCGAGAATGTCTGTCTCGCGCCGGCGCTCGGCGGCACGATCGCCTGTTCGCTCTACGACGGGCGCTTCGTCCGTCCGCTCGCCATGCCGCGCGGACACGCCCGCTCGGCGGAGGACATCGCCGGCGCCATCAGCGCCTATGTGCAGCTCTTCGACCGCCTGCTCAAGGGCTATCTGAGCGGCGATCTGAGCGCCAAGGACGTGGAGCTGGCCTACCGCGGCGACCTGCGGGGCCGCGGGCTTCTGATTTAAGCGATTCGCAGTTTTGTCAATAGAGGTGAATTTATATGAACGCTGAAAAATATACCCAGAAAACGCTGGACGCCGTCAAGACCGCGCAGAGCATGGCGCAGGAAAACGGCAACCAATATCTGACCCCCGAGCATCTGCTCTATGCCCTTGTCGATCAGGACGGCGGACTCATCGCGTCGCTCTTCGGCAAGATGGGCGTGGACTGCGACGGCCTGCTCTCCGAGCTGGACACGCTGATCCGGCGTCTGCCGAAGGTCTCCGGCGGCAGCGGTGAGGTGTACGCCTCACCGGAGACCGGCAAAATTCTGAACCTTGCCGAAAAGACCGCCGAGAAGCTGCACGACGATTATATCTCCGTCGAGCACCTGATGCTCGCTATCTTCTCCGAGGGAACGAGCGACGTCAAGCAGCTGCTCCAGAGCCATGGCATCACGCGCAGCCGCTTTACCGACGAGCTGAGCAAGGTCAAAACCGCTCCCGTGACCTCGGACAATCCCGAGGAGACCTACGACGCGCTCAAGAAATACGGCACCGACCTTGTCGAGCGCGCCCGCAGCAAGGAGCTTGACCCCGTCATCGGCCGCGACGCGGAGATCCGCAACGTCATCCGCATCCTGTCGCGTAAAACCAAGAACAACCCTGTGCTCATCGGCGAGCCGGGCGTCGGCAAAACCGCCATCGCCGAGGGCCTTGCCCAGCGTATCGTGCGCGGCGACGTGCCCGAGGGGCTGAAGGACCGCACCATCTTCTCGCTCGACATGGGCGCGCTCATCGCGGGTGCGAAGTACCGCGGCGAGTTCGAGGAACGCCTGAAGGCCGTTCTGAACGAGGTCAAGAAGTCTGAGGGGAAGATCATCCTCTTCATCGACGAGCTGCACACCATCGTCGGCGCGGGCAAGACCGAGGGCAGCATGGACGCAGGCAATCTTTTGAAGCCCCTGCTCGCCCGCGGCGAGCTGCACTGCATCGGCGCGACCACGCTCGACGAGTACCGCCAGTACATCGAAAAGGACGCCGCGCTCGAGCGCCGCTTCCAGCCTGTACAGGTCGACGAGCCGACGGTGGAGGACACCATCTCCATCCTGCGCGGACTCAAGGAGCGTTATGAAATTTACCACGGCGTGCGCATCCACGACAACGCGCTCGTCGCCGCCGCGACGCTGTCTGCGCGCTATATCACCGACCGTTTCCTGCCCGACAAGGCCATCGACCTCGTGGATGAGGCCTGCGCGATGATCCGCACGGAGATCGACTCCATGCCCGCCGAGCTGGACGATCTGCGCCGCAAGATCATGCAGCAGGAGATCGAGGAAATGGCCCTCAAGAAGGAGGACGACCAGCTCTCCCGCGATCGTTTGGAGGAATTGAAGAAGGAGCTTGCCGACGAGAAGGAGCAGTTCAACGCCATGAAGTCCCGCTGGGAGGCGGAGAAGAACGGCGTGGAGAGCGTCAAGAAGCTCAAGAGCGAGATCGAGCAGATGCACGGCGACATCGAGCGGGCACAGGCAAATCTCGAGTACGAGAAAGCCGCGAAGCTCAAGTATTCCGATCTGCCCGCGCTTGAAAAGCAGCTCAAGGACGCCGAGGCTGCGGCCGAGAAGCACAATAGCGACAACTCCATGGTGCATGACACCGTGACCGAGAACGAGATCGCCGACATCGTCGGCAAGTGGACGGGCATCCCCGTCAGCCGTCTGATGGAGGGCGAGCGCGAAAAGCTGCTGCGCCTCGACGAGATCATCCATAAGCGCGTGGTCGGACAGGATGAGGCCGTTCGCCTCGTGACCGAGGCCATCCAGCGCTCGCGCGCCGGCATCGCGGACCCGAACCGCCCCATCGGAAGCTTCCTCTTCCTCGGCCCCACGGGCGTGGGCAAGACGGAGCTGGCAAAGTCGCTCGCGGACTGCCTGTTCGACGATGAGCACAACATGGTACGCATCGACATGACCGAGTATATGGAGAAGTTCTCCGTCTCGCGTCTGATCGGCGCGCCCCCGGGATACGTCGGCTACGACGAGGGCGGTCAGCTGACCGAGGCCGTGCGCCGCAAGCCGTACAGCGTCGTGCTGTTTGACGAGGTCGAAAAGGCGCACCCGGATGTCTTCAACATCCTGCTGCAGATCCTCGACGACGGACGCATCACCGATTCGCAGGGCCGCACGGTGGACTTCAAGAACACCATCATCATCCTGACCTCGAACCTCGGCTCGGCCGAGCTGCTTGACGGCATCCAACCGGACGGCAGCATCGCCGAGAGCGCACGCAATGCCGTCATGGGCGAGCTGCGCCGCGCGTTCCGTCCGGAGTTCCTCAACCGGTTGGATGAGATCATCCTGTTCAAGCCGCTGACGAAGGAAAATCTGAACGGCATCATTGAAATTCTGATGCAGGGTCTGCGCAAGCGCATGGCGGACAAGACGCTCAAGCTCGACGTCACCGACGCGGCGAAGAGCCTCATCATCGAGCGCGGCTTCGATCCGATCTACGGCGCACGCCCGCTCAAGCGCTACCTCCAGAGCGCGGCGGAGACGCTGATCGCGAAAGAGATCCTGCGCGGCGACCTGCCCGCCGGCAGCACGCTCGTGCTCGACGCGGAAAACAGCGAACTGACCTGCCGCAAGAAGTAAAAAGAACAGCAAAAAAGCACCGCGAAAGCGGTGCTTTTCTGTTACTCTGCGTCGAAATCGGGATAGCCGTTCTTGAGCTCCTCGTTGTAGATGGCGCGCTCGCCGCCGATGAATTTGGGGCGCACACGCGCCGCCAGCACGATGGCCTGCCCGATATGATCCTGCTTGAGCCGCACGGGAACGGCGACCTTCTTGAGGTGCATCCCGATGAGCGTGCCGCCGATGTCCAGTCCCGCGTCGGCGCGGATCTCCTCGAGCGCGACGGGGTGACGGAAGCTCTCATAGGCAGCGGTCGCAAACGAGCTGCCCGCCTTCGGCTGCGGCAGAACGTTGACGATCTCCGCGTTCGGCACCGCCTCGTGCTCCACGATCAGCGCGCGGTTCAAATGCTCGCAGCACTGCGCCGCGAGATAGACCCCCCTCGGCGCGAATACGCTCTGCAGCCCGCGGAAGATGGCCTGCGCCGCCTCCGGCGTAGACCAGCTGCCGACCTGATGGCCGACGACCTCGCTCGTCGAGCAGCCGATCACCACGATCTGCCCGCGGTGCAGGCGCGCCGCCTCGACCAGCTCCTGCGCGGCATTTGCCGCCTCGCGCTCGACCTCGGCGAGCAGCGCGTGGTTTTCCACTTCATGTACCGTTCCTGCCATGTAAAAGCACCTCTTTCATTGTCTGTTGTGTTCTGCCGCCGCGATCTTGTCCCTCGTCTCCCGACGGACCTCCTCGCGCAGCCGCTTGAGATAATCGGAAAACGCCACGTTTTCGTCGGCGTAGGTCAGATTCAGTTCATACTCGCGCGGCAGCCACGTTGCAATATCGGACTCGTTGTGCTGGATGACCGCCTCGAGCTTGTCGAGCGCCTTGTAGAGCCTGGCCTCGTCCGTCTCCAGCGCGTCCATCTCGGCGTAGAGCGTCTTCAGCTCCACGCTGTACGGCGCGGGAAGCGACGCGACCCAGGTCTCCAGCGCCGAGCGCTCGCGCTCCTCGTCGCCGCCGGACTTGAGAAAGCTCGGAATATCGCCGGTAAAGCACTCGCCGAGGTCGTGGATCAGGCACATCCGGATCACCCTGTCCATGTCCAGCGCGGGAAACTCGTCGCGCAGGAAAAGCGCCGTCAGCGCCAGCCGCCAGCTGTGCTCGGCCACGCTCTCGCGCCGTCCGCCGGAGGTGTAGCAATGCCTTGTCTCGTCCTTCAGGCGCTCCGCCGTGTGCAGTACGCGCAGCAGCTCCTTTGCCTCCATACCGTTCTCCTCCGTTTCGCAGCGTTCCTTACGGGCAGTATAGCACGGCGCGGACGGTTTGAAAAGCCCCCGCGAAAAAATCGTGCGGTGCGTCCCTTGCATTTTCCCCGCCGCTCGGGTACAATAAACGCAGCTGCGGAAAAGGAGGTCACGCCATGTCGCAGGTCACGAAGCGGGCGCTGGAGGCTTCGCTGAAGCATCTGCTGCTGCAAAAGCCGCTCAACAAGATCACCATCAACGACATCGCCGAGGACTGCGGCATCAACCGCATGACCTTTTATTACCACTTCAAGGACATTTACGACCTTGTTGAGTGGTGCTGCGAGGAGGACGCGAGCCGCGCCCTCGCGGGCAAAAAAACCTACGAAACGTGGCAGCAGGGACTGCTGCAGATCTTCGAGGCCGTGCAGGACAACAAGCCCTTTATCCTCAATGTCTACCGCTCCGTCAGCCGCGAGCAGGTGGAAAACTACCTCTACCGCATCACCTACGATCTGCTCGAGGGCGTGGTCGAGGAGCAGGCGCAGGGCATGAGCGTGCGGCAGGAGGACAAGGCCTTTATTGCCACGCTCTACAAATATATGTTCGTCGGTCTCATGCTCGACTGGATCAAAAGCGACATGAAGGGCGACCCCGCGCTCATCGTGGAGCGGCTCGAGCAGGTCATCCACGGCAGCGTTTCCGCCGCGCTCGGGCGGCTGCGGACGGACAAGCCGGTTTTATCAAACCAGGCAGAATGATAAAATTTTATACAGTTCCGCGCCTCGTGATAAGTTTTTTATCACGGGGCGTTTTCTGCTGATTGTTCTTTTTTCAAAAGCGCGGTATGCTTTCCCCATCAAAAGGAAAACCTACCGTCGCCCGGCTCCCAAGGTCGAACGTGTTTCGTGAGCCGGCGGCCGAAGCAGAAAGATCGAAAGGAGAAATGATCCATGTATTATTCCAGCGGCAACTATGAAGCCTTTGCCCGCCCCAAAAAGCCCGAGGGCGTGGACAACAAATCCGCCTACATCGTCGGCAGTGGTCTGGCGGCCCTGACCGCCGCGTGCTATCTCGTCCGCGACGGACAGATGAAGGGCGAGCGCGTGCATATCCTTGAGAAAGGCCCCACCGCAGGCGGCGCCTGCGACGGCTGGAAATTTGAGAACATCGGCTACGTCATGCGCGGCGGCCGCGAGATGGACAACCATTTCGAGGTCATGTGGGACCTGTTCCACTCCATCCCCTCCATCGAGACCGAGGGCGTGAGCGTGCTCGATGAATACTACTGGCTCAACAAGGCCGACCCCAACTACTCTCTCTGCCGCGCGACCGAGAAGCGCGGCCAGGACGCGCACACCGACGGCAAGTTCGACATCTCCGACAAGGGCGCGATGGAGATCATGAAGCTCTTCTTCACCCCCAACGAGGACCTGCAGGACAAGCGCATCACCGACTTCTTCGACGACGAGGTGTTCAATTCCAACTTCTGGCTCTACTGGCGCACGATGTTCGCCTTTGAGAACTGGCACAGCGCGCTGGAGATGAAGCTCTATATCCAGCGCTATATCCACCACATCGGCGGACTGCCCGACTTCACGGCGCTGCGCTTCACGAAGTACAACCAGTATGAGTCCATGATCCTGCCGATGGTCAAGTACCTTGAGGGCTTCGGCGTGCAGTTCCACTTCGGCGTGCAGGTGACGAACGTGGAGTTCGACTGCAAGAGCGGCCGCAAGGTCGCCAAGCGCATCGACATCATCGAAAACGGGGAAAGGGACGGCATCGACCTGACCGAAAACGACCTCGTGTTCATCACCAACGGCGGCTGCGTGGAAAATTCCTCGATGGGCAGCCAGAACACCCCCGCGCCCTACAACACCGAGATCAAGGAGGGCGGCGGCTGGGATATGTGGCGCAAGATCGCCGCGCAGGGCCCCGCCTTCGGCCATCCCGACAAGTTCTGCTATGATCCCGAGCAGACCAACTGGATGAGCGCCACCGTCGAAACGCTCGACCAGCGCATCATCCCCTATATCACCAAGATCTGCAAGCGCGACCCGTTCTCCGGCAAGGTCGTCACCGGCGGCATCGTGACCGTGAAGGATTCCAGCTGGCTCATGAGCTGGACCATCAACCGCCAGCCGCAGTTCCGCTCTCAGCCCAAGGACCACTGCCTCGTGTGGGTCTATTCCCTCTTCACCGACAAGCCCGGCGACTTCGTCAAGAAGCCCATGCGTGAGTGCACCGGCAAGGAGATCTGCATGGAGTGGCTCTATCACCTCGGCGTGCCCGTGGAGCAGATCGAGGATATGGCGGAGAACAGCGCCAACACCGTGCCGGTCATGATGCCGTATATCGACGCCTTCTTCATGCCGCGCGCCTACGGCGACCGTCCGAAGGTCGTGCCCGACGGAGCCGTGAACTTCGCCTTCCTCGGTCAGTTTGCCGAGACGCCGCGCGACACCATCTTCACCACCGAGTATTCCATGCGCACGGGCATGGAGGCCGTCTACACCCTGCTGAACATCGACCGCGGCGTGCCCGAGGTCTGGGGCAGCGTGTATGACGTGCGCGACCTGCTCGACGCGACCGTGAAGCTGCGCGACGGCAAGAAGCCCATCGACATGGAGCTGAACCTCGTGGAAAAAATGGCGCTTAGGAAGGTGCTCGGCAAGATCGAGGGCACCGACCTCGAAAAGCTCCTTAAAGAGTACCACGTCATCTGATACCGTTTCCACGCGATCTTCTCACAGCGAAAGCGAGGCGCGAGGCCCCAAGCAGGGCTTCGCGTCTCGCTGTTTTCTTTTGTTATCTCCGTCCCGCAAGGCAGCAGAGCAGGAACACGAGCAGATTGCAGAGCACCACGCTCGCGCCGACCGGCGTGGAGAGGAGGTACGAGGCGATCAGCCCCGCGCAGAAGCACACCACGCTCAGCGCGCCCGCGCACACGACCACCGCGCGGAAGCTCTTGAAAATGCGCATGGCCGAGAGCGCGGGGAAGATAATGAGGCTGGAGATGAGCATGGCGCCCATCATGCGCATTCCGAGCACGACCGTCAGCGCCGTGAGCAGCGCGAGGAGCGAATGGTAGGCGCCCACCTTCACGCCCGTCGCGCGGGAAAAGCTCTCGTCAAACGTGACGGCAAAAAGCCGATGGTAAAAGAGGATAAAGAGCGCCAGTACGGCGGCCGCCAGCGTCACCGAGAGCGCCACGTCGCCGCGCGACATGGCGAGGATGCTGCCGAACATATAGCTGTCCACATCCGTGGTCATGCCCGTGGTGAGACTCGTGACCACAATGCCGATGGCGAGCGCCGAGGCCGAGAGCACCGCGATGGCGGCGTCCGCCCCGATGCGGCTGTGCTCCGCGATGCGCAGCAGCAGGAAGGCCGAAGCCACCACGACCGGCACGGAGAACGCCAGCGGCGCGAAGCCGCAGGCGACCGCGACGGCCAGCGCGCCGAAGCTGACGTGGGAAAGGCCGTCGCCGATCATGGAATAGCGCTTCAAAACGAGCGGCACGCCGAGCAGCGCCGCGCAGAGCGAGACGAGGATGCCCACGGCGAAGGCCCGCAGGATAAAGGGATAGGTGAACATTTCCAGCAGCAGACTCACAATGCACCTCCAAACCGCTTGCCGGCGGGGGAGGCAAGATACTCCGCCACCGTGCCGAAAAACCAGCCGTCGCGCCCGATGTGCAGGATCGTGCGCGCCTCGCGCAGCGCGCCTCGCATATCGTGCGTGACCATGATGACCGCCATCTTCTCTTTTTCGTTGAGGTAGCGCAGGGTCTTATAGAGATCCTGCGTGGCGGCGGGGTCGAGACCCGTGACCGGCTCGTCCAAAATGAGCAGGCGGTCCGCCGCGCACAGGGCGCGCGCGAGCAGCACGCGCTGCTGCTGTCCGCCGGAAAGCTCGCGGTAGCAGCGGTCCTGCAGCTCCAGCACGCCGAGCTTGCCCATGTTCATCAGCGCCGCGCTCTTCTCCGCGGCGGAGTAGAAAAAGTGCAGCCCGCGCTTGTTGGCAAAGCCCGAGAGCACGACCTCGCTCACCGTAGCGGGAAAATCGCGCTGCGCGCTCGTCTGCTGCGGAAGGTAGCCGATGGCGCCCGCGCGCTGCGCGGGGCAGTCGATCGTGCCGGCGAGCGGAGGAAGCAGCCCGAGCAGGCTTTTCATCAGCGTCGACTTGCCGCTGCCGTTCTCGCCCACCACGCAGAGGTAATCCCCCGCGCGGACGGTAAACGTCAGATGCTCGAGCAGCGCGCGGTGCTCGTAGCCGAGGCTTGCGTCACGGCACGCAAGCAGAATATCCCGATCCATCACAGCAAGCCTCCTTTCAAAGCCTCGTAATTTCGCTGCATCAGCGTCAAATAGGTCTCGCCCGCGTCGAAGTCCGTGCGCGAGACGGTCTGCATCGACCACAGCCGTTCGATGCGCGCGCCGGTGCATTCGCTCACCGCCTCCGCGACCTTCTGGCTGCTCAGGTCGATGGTGTAGACGACCGGAATGTGCTCGTCGTTCACCTTGTCGATGAGGTACTTGAGCGTGGCGAGGCTCGGCTCGGTGTCGCCCGAGCAGCCGTGGAACGCCGCGCGGTAATGGAGGTCGTATTCCTCACAGAAGTACAAAAACGGGAAGCGGTCGGCAAAGATCAGCAGATCGCGCACGGCGTTCGCGCGCAGGGCGCGGAGGTCCGCGTCGAGAGCTTCAAGCTGCGCGCAGTAGTCCTCGCAGTTCGCGCGGTAGAGATCCGCGTTTTCCGCGTCCGCCGCGCAGAGCGCGTCGGCGACGGCGCGGCAGAGCCTGATGGCGTTTTTCGGCGACGTCCAGATGTGCTCGTCGTACTCGATCTCGTCGCTGTCGTCATGGTCATGCTCCGCATGGTCGTGAAGCTCGTGGTCGTGGTCATGGTCATGGTCATGCGCGTGGTCGTGGCTGTCCGCGCCCTGCATCCCCTCGGAGAATTCCTCCTCGCGGGCATCGACAAAGTCCATCATGCGCAGCACCGTGCCGATGTCCTCGCCCACGGCGTCGAGCATATCGTCCGCCCAGACCTCGCCCTCGCCGCCGTTGTAGATGAAAACATCGGCGCGCGAGATGGTCACGGCGTCGAGCGGGGTCGGCTCAAAGCTGTGCGCCTCGCGGCCCGGTGCGAGCAGCAGCGTCACGTCCGCGCGGTCCCCCGCGACGGCGCGGGCAAAATCGTAGTAGGGGAAGAGCGTCGTCACGACGCGCAGCCGCCCGTCGTCCGCCGATCCCTCCCGCACAGCGCAGCCGACGAGCGAAAGCGAAAGCACGAGCGCGAGCAGCGCGCCGACGAGCCGTATCCTGTTTTTCCTCACCGTCACGGCGCGCCCACCTCCCCGAAAAGACTGTTTTTCCAATCATACCATGCTTTTGCGGATTATCAAGTGATTTGTAATGAAATCGTCACACTTTCCCGCCGCGCCCTATGCTATAATAGCCACACCAGAGGATTTCATTCCAGCTTATTCTGTGAGGAGGCGCTGACCATGAAGCGTATGCTTTCTTTCTTCCTTGCCCTTGCGCTGCTCGCCGTGCTCAGCGGCTGCGGAAAGCAGGAGCCCACCCCGAGCAAGCCCGACGAGCCGACGCCTCCGCCGGAGGAGGGCATCACGCTCGCGGAGCTGAATGTGGAATTTGTTGCGGGCGACCGTGACACAGACGCGCTGATGCAATTAAAGAAGGAACTGCCGCCGCTGCTCATCGGCGCGCTCGCCGACGAGGGCGTGACGGTCGGCAGGGTCAATGTGACCTTCGGCGCGAGCGACGAGGCCACCGCCGACGCGCTCGCGCGCGGCTCGGTGCAGGTCGGCTTCATGCCGATGGAGACCTATCTGGCGCACGAGGACACGCTGCGGCTGGTCTCTGTGCCGGAGGAACCCGCCGGCGACACGGAGCGTGTCGGGCTGTATTTCCCGGTCTCCGACCAGAACCGCACGCTGCGCGCGGCGTTTGAAAAGGACGCGGCGGGCGGCGGCGCGCTGCATGCGTGGGAGACGCTGCTCGGCAGCTTCTGGATGGATAATGGGAGCGACCCCGTGTTCGCCGTGCCTGTGGATGACGATGTGGCCCGGCGGTTTCTCGACAGCATGATGGACGTGAACGCCAATGGCATGACGGCGGACAGCATTCCGCGCCTGACAGAGTACGTCAGCGCGGATGAGGTGTTCTCCACTGCGGATCTTGTGGTGCTGCACGGCGAGGCTCCGGATGAGGCGCTTTGGATGGAGATTTACGGCTGCACGGTCGGCGGCGAGACGGTGTCCGTCAGTACCGCTGACGCCATCGTCGGCGGCGACGAGTTCGCTGCGGCGCTGCTTGCCGCGCTGGAAAAACTCAGTGCGGACGAGACGGCACAGACGGTGCTGCGGCTCTACGATGGAGACGGTGTGCGCTACGGTGGGGCCGACACGCAGGCTGTGGAATTTGCGCAGTATCTGCTCGGCAATACAGAGGGCGTTTACCAGCTCACGAGCGAGTAAAAGAGAAACGCGCGGCGACGCCGCGCGTTTCTTAGCCTCTGCACAGGCTCAGATCATCATCTGTATCCCGTTGTCCTCAATGCCGATCTCGATTTTCGGCACACCGGGGGCGTATTCGCCGTCGAGCGTCCATGGAATGCTGCCGTCGCTCTCCGCCGTGACATGGCGGACATGGCGGAAGATGAGCGCGTTGCTCGTTTCGTATTCCTCGTAAACGATGGCGCGGATGGTGCGCTGGAGCTGCAGCGGTGTTTTCGGCACGGGCACGAGCATCAGCTCAAACTGCCCGTCGCACAGGTCCACCGCGTCGGGTGAGAGCTTCATCAGTCCCGCGATGGAGGTCGAGTTGCATACCGCGCCGAAGAGGTACTCGCCCTCGAACACCTCGCCGTCGGCGGTAATCTTCATGGGATAGGGGCAGAGCGTTTCAAGGTCCTTCACGCCCTCGAGAAGATAGGCAAAGTGACCGAACATATTCTTGATGTCCTGCGGCACGGTGTAGGCCGTGCGCGTGAACGCGCCGAAGGACGCGACGTAAACGAAGTTCTTTTCATTGAACACGCCCACGTCCAGGTCGCGCGGCTGAAGGCGCATGGCGCTCTGCGCCGCGAGCGCGGGATCGGAGGAAATGGACAGGCTTGCCGCGAAGTCGTTCGTGCTGCCGCCGGGCAGGTAGCTCAGCGGCGGACGCTTCTCCCGCGGCAGGCGCATGATGCCGTTGACCGTCTCGTTGAGCGTGCCGTCTCCGCCGTGGCAGACGACGAGATCGAAATCTCCGCCGAAGCGCTCGGCCAGCTCGGTCGCGTCGCCGTGCCGCCGCGTCTCCGCCACGCGGACCAGATAGCCCGCCTTGGAGAAGATCGAAACGGCGTCGAACAGCGGTGCGCGCGATTTCGTCTTGCCCGCGCGGGGATTGACGATGAACAGCAGCTTCTTTTCCACAGCATTCATCCTTTCTGCGAACGAAAAAAAGTTTGAAGATTCGGTTAATTTTAGTATAGCACAGAAATTGTGCTATTGCAATTCCGCAATAATCATAGTATGCTAAGCTTGATTTATTCTGAATGCGGGCAGGCACTGTGCCGGCCGAGGGCAAGGGAGGAAACATGAAGCAGAAAACCTATCTTCACTGGGGCGTGACCATTACCGCCGCGGCCTGCGCCATTCTCGTGTTTTACGACACCTTCTTTCAGGACGGCGTGCTGTTTATTTTTATAGAAAAGCTCTTCGGCATCCTCAAGCCCGTGCTCTACGGTCTTGCGATGGCCTACCTGCTCACGCCCATCGTGGACTTTTTCGACCGTCTCCTCCGCGACAGGCTCGGCGTCAAGCGCGCCGGACTGATGCGCTGCCTGAGCATCCTTGTGACCTGGCTCCTTGCGCTGGGACTCGTGTATCTGCTCTTCAGCATCCTGATCCCCGAGCTGGTCGCGAGCGTATCGCTGCTCTTTTCCAATCTCGAGAGCTATTACCGCACCATCTACACCTGGGTCACGCAGCTTGTGGAGGACAATCCCTACATCTCCGAGCGCGTGCTCACGCTGGTCCGTGATTACTACAACGAGCTGGTCGACTGGGTGAAGAACACCGTCATTCCCGGCGCGCAGGTCGCCATCGTCGCCGTGACCGGCGGCGTGCTGAGCGTGCTGGTCTTTGCCAAGGACCTGCTCGTGGGCATCGTCGTTTCCGTTTACATCCTCGCCCGCAAGGAGACCTTCGGCCTCCACACGCGCAAGCTGCTCTACTCGCTCGTCTCCGCGCCGCACTATGAGCGCGCGCTGCGCGCCACCCGCGAGGCCGACCGCATCTTCTCCGGCTTTGTGCGCGGCAAGCTGCTCGACTCGCTCATCATCGGCATTCTGTGCTTCATCGTCTGCTCGATTTTGAAGTTCCCCTACACGCCCATCATCGCGGTCTTTGTGGGCGTGACGAACATCATCCCCATCTTCGGTCCCTTCCTCGGCGCGATCCCCAGCGCGTTTTTGATCCTGCTCGTGAGCCCCCGCCAGTGCCTCTACTTTATCATTTTCATCATTGCCCTCCAGCAGTTCGACGGCAACATCCTCGGCCCCAAAATTTTGGGCGAGACCGTCGGCATTTCGAGCTTCTGGATCGTCGTCGCCATCCTTGTCGGCGGCGGCTTCGGCGGCGTGCTGGGTATGTTCCTCGGCGTGCCGGTGTTCGCCTGCATCCACTCCGCCGTGAGCTTCCTGTGTGAATCGTCCCTGCGCAAAAAGGGCGTGACGGACGACGCGATATTTGCGCCCCGTCGGGTTTTGACGGGCACGACCACAACACCAAAAGGAGAAAACCATGAATAAGCGCATCCTCACCCTGTTTCTTTCCCTGACTCTGCTCCTCTCCCTCGCCGCCTGCGGCGGGAACGCCGACACGACCGACGCGCGGCGCGACGCGAACGAGATCGTCGTCGGCATCGCGCAGGACCTGGAAAACAGCCTTGACCCCTATACCTCCGTCACCGCCGCGAACCGCGAGGTGCTGTTCAACGTGTTTGAGGGCCTCGTCAAGCCCGACGCGGACGGCAACCTGAGCCCCGCCGTCGCCGAACGCTGGGAGATCTCCGACGATCAGCTCACTTATACGTTCCATCTCCGCCCCGGTGTGAAGTTCCACGACGGCAGCGAGGTCACGGCAATGGATGTCGCATGGTCGATCGACAAGGCCATGCAGTCCGGCAGCTGGGAGGCGCTGGATAACATTGACGCCATCGACATCGGCAGCGACTATGTCTCCGTTGTGCTCAAGGCTGCCGACAGCGATTTTCTCTCCTACATGACGCTGGCCATCACACCGGAGAACCACGCCGACGGCGCGGACCCGGTCGGTACCGGCCCGTTTAAGTACGTCTCCCGCGCCGCGCAGCAGAATCTTGTGCTGGAGCGCTTCGCCGATTACTGGGGCGAGAGCGCGAAGGTGGACAAGGTCACCTATCAGATTTATGAGAATGCCGAGGCGCTCGTCATGGCGCTCAAGAGCGGCGCGGTGGACATCTGCGCCCACCTGACCGCCACGCAGGCAAACCAGCTCACCGAGAGCTTTGACATTCTCGAGGGCACCATGAACCTCGTGCAGGCCGTGTATCTTAATCATGCCTACGAGCCGCTTGCGAACGAAACGGTGCGCAAGGCGCTGTGCTATGCGCTCGACCGCGAGCAGGTCTTTGACGTTGTGGCCGACGGTCACGGCACGGCGGTCGGCAGCAGCATGTATCCCAACTTCCGCAAGTATTTCCTGCCCGAGCTTGCCGACCTCTATCCGCATGACACGGAAAAGGCCAAGGCGCTGCTCGCCGAGGCGGGCTATCCCAACGGCTTTGACCTCACCATCACCGTTCCCAGCAACTACCAGCCGCACATGGACACCGCGCAGGTCGTTGCCGAGCAGCTCCGCGCCATCGGCGTGAACGTGACCATCGACCCCGTCGAGTGGGCGAGCTGGCTCGAGAATGTCTATTCCGGCCGCCGCTATCAGGCTACCGTTGTCGGCGTGGACGCCAGCACCCTGACTGCCCGCGCCATGCTCGAGCGCTTCACCTCTACGGCGAGTAATAATTTCACAAATTATTCCAACGCAGAATACGATGAAGCCTTTGCCGCCGCCATCCGCGCCGCGACCGACGAGGAAGCGACCGCCCAATACCTCCGCTGCGAGGAAATTTTGGCCGAGACCGCCGCGAACGTTTACATTCAGGACCTCGCGGACCTTGTCGCCGTGCGCAAGGGTCTCAGCGGCTACCGCTTCTACCCGCTCTACGCCATCGACCTGAGCACCGTGGCCTACACCTGACGAAAATCCGAGGGCAGACGCCCTGACCGACAAAGCGAGGCGAACACCATGCGTTATACAGCGAAAAAAATCGCAACGATGCTGCTGACGATGGTGATCGTCTCGTTTTTGACCTTCGTTGCCTTCTCCCTCCTCTCCGGCGACGCGGCGACGCGCCTGCTCGGTACGGAGGCGACTCCCGAGCGGCTTGAGGCCCTGCGCATCGAGCTGGGGCTGAACGACCCGCTTCTCGTGCGCTACGGCCGCTGGCTGTGGGATGCGCTGCGCGGCGACCTCGGCACCTCGTACCGCTACGGACAGAGCGTGAGCTCGCTCATCGCGCAGCGGCTGGGTCCCACGCTGACGCTCACGGCGCTCGCGTTCGCGCTCATCGTGGCGGTCTCCATTCCGCTCGGCGTGCTGTCGGCCAAATACGCCGGCGGCCGGCTCGACCGCGCGCTGACCGTGATCAATCAGGTCGTGATGGCGGTGCCGCCGTTTTTCACCGGCATCCTCTTTACCTATCTCTTCGGCCTTGTGCTGCATCTGTTCATCGCGGGCGCGTTCCCGGCGGGCGGCGTGGGGCATTACATCGGTTATCTCTTCTTCCCCGCGCTCGCGGTCGCGCTGCCGCGTATCGCCATGACGGTCAAGCTCCTGCGCACGTCGATCTTAGACGAGGCACAGCGCGACTACGTCCGCACCTCCATGAGCCGCGGACGCTCGCGCAGCGGTATCCTCTACCGCCATGTGCTGAAAAACACGCTCGTGCCGGTCCTGACCTTCCTCGCCATGACGGTCGCCGACCTGCTCGCAGGCAGCGTCGTCATCGAGCAGGTGTTCGCCGTTCCCGGTCTCGGGCGGCTGCTGCTGACCTCCATCGAGGGGCGCGACGAGCCGGTCGCGCGCGCCATCGTTGTGCTGCTGGCCTTCGCCGTCATACTCTGCAATCTCCTTGCCGATTTGCTCGCGCGGCGCATCGACCCGCGGCTCGGCAGCGGAGCGGGAGGTGCGGCATGAAAAAGAAAAATACCTTTCTGCGCGTGGGCCTCGTGCTCACGGCGCTGGTCGTCGGCTTCATTGTCCTTGGCCTTTTCTGGACGCCCTACTCCCCCAACGCCATGGACTTTTCGCGCCTGCTGCCGCCGTCCGCCGCGCACCCGATGGGCACGGACAAGTTCGGCCGCGACATTTTGAGCCGCGTCATGGTCGGCGCGGGCGATACGCTGCTCATTGCGCTCGGTACCGTCGCCATCGGCACCGTGGTAGGCACGCTCGTCGGCGCGCTGACCGGCTGGTACGGCGGCTGGGTGGACGAGGTGCTCATGCGTCTGAACGACGCGCTCGCCTCCTTTCCGAGCATTCTCATTCTGCTCGTGCTCGTGAGCCTGCTCGGCGGCGGGCGGGAGCACATGACGCTTGCGCTCGGCATCGTCTTCATCCCAAGCTACGCGCGTATCGTGCGCAGCGAGTTCGCCCGCGCGCGCACGCAGAACTACGTCCATTCGGCGGAGCTGATGGGCGCGTCCACCGCGCGCATCCTCTTTGTTCACATTCTGCCGAACATCTGGCACACGCTCGTCTCCGCCATCACCATCGGCTTCAACAACGCCGTGCTCGCCGAGGCGGCGATGAGCTACCTCTCCATCGGCGTTTCGCCCGACGAGGCGAGCCTCGGCTATATGCTCTCGGAGTCGCAGAGCATGCTCGACTCCGCGCCGTGGTACGCGCTCGGCACGGGCGCGGTCATTGTGCTGCTGATTCTCGGCGTGAGCCTGATCGGCGAGGGCCTGCAGCGCGGCGAGAACTGATTTTTCCGGAAAGGAGATGCCCCCATGGTCGAGATCCATGATCTGCACGTCCGCTTTCACGGCGCCTCGCGCGAGGCCGTGGCGGGCATTGACCTGACGATCCGCGACGGCGAGGTCGTCGGGCTCGTGGGCGAGAGCGGCAGCGGCAAGACCGTGACCGCCATGACGCTCTCGGGCCTCATCGAGCGCAAAAAGGTCACGCTCTCCGGCGAGGTGCGCTTCGACGGGCGCGATATCCTACGCCTGCCCCGCGCGGAGCTGCGCGCCATTCAGGGCCGCGAGCTCGGCGTTGTCTTTCAGGAGCCGATGACCGCGATGGACCCGCTCATGCGCATCGGCCCGCAGGTCGAGGAGGCGCTGGCTGTCCACACGCAGCTGACGAAGGAGCAGCGCCGCGCGCGTGCGCTCGAGGCGCTGCGCGATGTGGACCTCCCCGCGCCGGAGGAAATTTACCGCAAGTACCCGCACGAGTGCTCCGGCGGTCAGCTCCAGCGCGTGATGATCGCCGCAGCCATCGTCACCGATCCGCATTTGCTGCTGCTCGACGAGCCGACCACCGCGCTCGACGTGACCGTGCAGGCACAGATCCTTGCGCTGCTCCGCCGTCTCAACCGGGAGCGCGGCATCTCGATGCTGCTCATCTCGCACAATTTGCAGGTCGTGCGTCGCATCTGCTCGCGCGTTGCCGTGATGCAGCGCGGTCACATCGTTGAGGAGGGCGCGCCCGAGCAGCTTTTCACCGCGCCGCAGCACCCCTACACCGCCGAGCTCATCAACGCCATCCCGCGCCGCGTGCGCAGAGGTTAACGCCATGGACGACCTTGTTTTAGAAGTCAAAAGCCTTACAAGCTGGTACCGCGACACCGATGAGCATGGGCGGCGGCACGACCATACCGTGCTGCACGACGTGAGCTTCACGCTCCGCCGCGGCGAAATTTTGGGGCTCGTGGGCGAGAGCGGCACCGGCAAAACGACGCTGGTGAAAAATATCCTCGGTCTGGTCAAGACCCACACGGGCGAGATCATCCACTACACCAAGCGCCCGCAGATGATCTTTCAGGACCCCTACTCCTCGCTCAACCCCGCCTACACCGTCGGCTGGAGCTTAGAGGAGCCGCTGCGCATCTATGGCAAGTACGACGCCGCCGAGCGGCGCCGCCGCGTCGCGGAGATTGCGGAAAAGGTCGGTCTGCCCGCCGAATGCCTGACGCGCAGGCCGAACGAGCTTTCCGGCGGGCAGCGCCAGCGTGTTTCCATCGGGATAGCGCTCATCCAAAAGCCGCGGCTCATCATTGCCGATGAACCGGTCAGCGCGCTCGACGTGACCATCCAGCGGCAGATTCTGGAGCTGATGCGCACGGTGCGCGACGAGCTGGGCATCTCGTTCCTCTTCATCTCACACGACCTCAACGTGGTCTATCAGCTCTGCGACCGTGTGATGGTGATGAAGGACGGGCGCATCGTGGAGGAAAACACGGTGCAGGAGCTTTTTGACCACCCGCGCGAGGCCTACACGCGCGAGCTGCTCTCTGCCGCCGACTGACGCCATGAAAGCCTTGTTTTCCCATTACAAAAAACTGCATCTCTGGCTGCTCGCGGACCTTACGTTCCTTGCGGCCTTTTTGCTCGCGCGTCAAAGCCGAGGCGCTATGAACGCCCTGACGGAGGGCTTCACAAACCCGCTGCGCCGCGCGATCGGACAGTTCTGCGAGCGCGTGCCCTTCTCCGTCGCGGAAAGTTTGTACGTCCTTGCGGCGCTGGGCTTTCTCGCCTTCCTCGTGCTGGGTGTGCGCGCCGTCGCGCGCAGCCGGCACAGAAGCGGCACAGTCTACGCGCTCGTGCTTGGGCTTGGGAACGCGGTTTTGACCGTCTATGTGCTCTTTTGCCTGCTCTGGGGTGCGAATTACTACGCTGACAGCTTCACCGACAAAAGCGGCATCGATGTCGGGCCGGTCGCCGTCGACGACCTCGAGCGCGTGACGCGGCAATTCGCCGCACTGGTGAACGAATACGCCGGAGACGTCCCCCGCGCCGCCGACGGCGCCTTTGCCGGCGACCGCGCGGAGATCCTCGCCTACGCGCCGAAGATCTACGAAAATCTGTATGAGGAATTTCCGTTCCTCGAAATGACCGACGTGCCGCCCAAGACCATGCGCTTTTCCCGCGTGATGAGCGCGATGGGCTTCACCGGCTTCTACTTCCCGTTCACGGGCGAGTGCAATGTAAACGTCGATTTCCCCGCCGCGACGCTGCCCACCACCGTCGCGCATGAGCTTTCTCACCGCCGCGGCATCGCGAGCGAGCAGGAGTGCAATTTTCTCGCCGTGCTCGCCTGCCTGCGCTGCGGCGACGCCGCCTACCGCTACGCGGGCGCGCTGTCGGGCTACATCTACCTTGCCAACGCGCTCTATTCCGCCGACGCGGAGCGCTGGCGCGCCGTGCGCGAAACGCTTGACGAGCGCGTGGTCGCCGACCTGCGCGCTTCCGGCACCTACTGGGCACAGTTTGAGGGGCCGGTGGACACAGTCTCCAACGCCGTCTACGACGGCTCGAGTGCCGTCATGCTTTCCGGCGAAAGCGCCGCGGGCAAATACCCGGTGCAGTCCGTGGCGACCATGGCCGCCATCGTCAGCGAGATCCACGGCGATAAGCGCTTCGGCATCGTGAGCAGTACCGTCGTGAGCGTCGTCTTCTCGGTGGCGTTTTTGCTGGTGCTGTATCTGTGCGTCCTGCTCATGCTGACGGGCAAGCGCTTTCTGCTCTGGCTCGATGCGCTCATGCCGCGCGTGAGCATCATCTGGTCGTGGACCTGGGTGCGATTTCTGGTTCTGTTTGCCATTTTGCTGATGATGATTCTCGTTCTCTACCGGCTCACCACGCCGCGCCGGGCGCCGCACCTCGTGCTTCCCGGTGCGCTGTTTTCGGCCGTCGGCATCGTGGTGATGAGTATTCTGCTCTCATGGCTGATCGGCAACAGCGCGAAGTATTCGCTCGTATACGGGTCGCTTGCCTCGGTCGTGATCCTGCTGTTCTGGTTTCATATGTTCGGACTGCTGCTCATTCTGGGCGTAGTGCTCAATCATGCGCTCGAGGCAACGGCGCCGCCGAAAAAAGAAGCGTAAAATCTGCTAAGAATGTA
>ERZ1106963.1356-NODE-1356-length-30171-cov-6.907192_pt1 | contig 30171 bp, 16 predicted proteins | sample MGYA00403681_ERZ1106963 | MGnify/ENA primary metagenome ERZ1106963 (study PRJEB35170, sample SAMEA104062407) | human gut metagenome | biome: human gut; feature: human-associated habitat; material: faeces | place: Denmark | collected 2012-05-03 ...
CGCTTTTTTACTATTACTTTTATAGTAGCTTTTTGCTTTGGATTTTTTCTGGAAACAACTGTAATTTTTGTCTTTCCAGCTTTTTTTGCTGTAATTTTCCCCTTTGATGATATAGTTACCACATTTTTATCTTGTGTTTTCCATATCATTTGGGGTTGCTTTTCTCCTATTTTTTCAAAAACATTTGATACATCCTCTTTCTCTCCCTCATAAAGCAAAATACTATTTTGATTCATTGCAAACTTTTTTTCTTTAGCTTTTGCTGATACTGAGAATGGAACTATCAACAACAAACATACGAATAATAATAATTTTAATTGTTTCTTACCTGTTTTTCCTACTTCCTTCTTCCACCTATTCATATAATTTTCTCCTTCTGTGATATACTACATTATTTTCATGCTTCTGGTTATAAATTAATTTTAGAATTTTGCCATGAAATATAAAATCTGTTTCATGCTTCTACCTTTGTTTTCTCTTATCTATCAGCTCCTCTCTTTATTTTATTACTTGTTTGTAGTATACTATTTATTTTAATTTTTGTCAATGGTAATATGCAAAATAACAAAATATTTCTTTCGATAAGGAGCAACGTTCCTACTTATTTCTGATAATATTTACAAAAAATCCCATCAGACATTTCTGTTTTTATCTTTTTTGTCCAATGGGATTTTATCACTATCCTCTATTTCTGTTCAAAGGGGATCTGGAACTATTATTTATGTGGACACGTTTTTTTCGTAGTTCTGCTTTGTTCTACCTTATTTTTTATGTAACCACATTTTGTACATTGCTGGCAACTATATTCTATTATCGTACAGCCGCCCGCTGCATTTTTTTTATGTGTCCTGACTATTCCACTTTCAAAAGAATGGCTGCATATCGCCTGCACACTTACATCTTCTTCTGAAAGATAGGTGATATTTCCAGCTTCATCCATAAAATAAGCATTCGTTGTGATAAACGGAATCTCTCCCGTTGGAATCCCGTCTACATACCAATCCGGTTTGTTCACAAGCTCTGTTCCGTCTGGAACAAAGACTACATCAGTCAATACTTCTCCAGCTTCAAGTTCTTCATCGTATACAACCTTCGGGCTTTCATATGCCAGTACCGGGATTGCGGTAGCTGCGGACATCAGCAGCAACGCTGCCAGCAAGATTCCTTTTCTGTTTTTCGGTTTTCTTTTGATCATTTTGATTCTCTCCTCCATATTATGATAACGGATCTTTCCTCTGAAATTCAGCACACCGGTATTGGAATCCTGCACTGCTGCATCCAGTATCCGTTTTCCATATTCGATACATTCTTCTCTTGTCAGTGACTGACATACTTTCTCATCGCAATGCAATTCAATGCACTGACGCACTTCCTGATAAAAAAGGTAAGCCAGTGGGTTCCAGAAATGGACTGCATTTACCAGAAAGGCAAGATGTGACCAGAAGGTATGGTGATACCTGATGTGTGTCATTTCATGCCTGGTCTGATACTGTGTTGCTTTTTCATCTTCGGACTGTGCGATCACAACGGTCGGACGCCTGATCCCCTGCGTAAAAGAACCGCATTTTTCCGGGACATATTTTATGGTTACATGATACTTCCTGGCAATCCGGCTGCTGGCATCATCCAGATCATTCTTTGGCTTCTGCCCCGGAATCCGGTGTGCCAGTCTGCGACATTCCCGGTAAGTTTTCAGAAAATGCAGCATATAGATCAGAAAAACAACAACTCCTGTTATCAAAATATTTCGTTTCCAGGTTGCCATTTTTCCAAATGTCATATACCCGTCATTTCCTATATAAAATGTTTTTGAAACATCTTCCCATCGCACTCCTGTATTTACTTTCCGAAAGAGAATATCTTTGTCAGATAAGTCTCTTATCATTCTCTTTAACGGCTCTGACAGCAGCGGAAACGGAAGCAGTTAAAATGCCATCACAAGTCGCAGCAGAATCCAGCGACCGGATGCACTCAGTTTTTCTTTTCCTGTCATTAGGTATAGCAATTTATACGCAACATATGCTACGCTTCCGACCAGTCCCATATATATCGGCAAATCCCACATATTTCTTCTCCTTTGCCCCCTTATTTTCGCTTTATTCTTCTTTTTCGTCTAAAATTTTGCGGAGCTCATCTGCCTCTGTTCTGGTCAGTGATTTTCTTCTGGTGAATGCCAGCAGAAAGTTCTTCAGGGATCCTTGGTATTCATTCTCTACCAGATTTTCCGTCCACTGTCCGATCAGCTCATCTTCTGTGATCGCCGGATAATATAAGCGATAATTTCCTTTCTTGATCGCTGTGATCGCACCTTTATCTATCAGGCGGTTCAGAAGCGTATAGACAGTCTGCTGCTTCCACGTATAGCCTCTGTTCTCCAGCCAGGCTACCACCTCTCTTAATGTTACCTCTTCATGTTTCCAGATGTACTTCATGATTTCATGTTCAGAATCGGATAATCCATACCAACCCATTGTTTTTACCTCCTGTTATATTATATTCTTATAGTTCAGGAACCGGTGGGATTCAGGCAGCTCCTATTACTATATCGTAATATAACTTTAGCAAAAACAGGTCCTCCGGTCAAGTACTATTTCTCTTTTTCTTGACCTTTGGACCTGATATTTTTTACATTTCCTGCTTTTCCAGCACACGGCAGGAGATCGTCCAGGATATGAAGGTAAGCAATGCGACCAAAAGGATTCCGGCAATGCCAAACAAAATTTTATAACTGCTGATGATCTGCCATAAATTTCTGCCCCAGCTACTGATTCCCTGCATGTACTGATCCAGATTTTTCATAATTTCAAAGCCCAGAACCAGAATACCAACCGTTGCCAGAATCACGATCTTTGATTTTTCTGCCCCGAATTTGATCTGTAATGGAACCAGCAGATCTGCAAGGAGAAGCACAATCAGCAGACATGTCATTATCTCTACGCCAAAGGCACCTGCTGTCATTTCGCTTTTTCTAACCAGCAGAAGAATCCCACAGGCGATAGCTACGATCAGTGCGGAAACTGCTCCGAATCCGCATACAAAGAAATATTTTTCTGTTGCATAGTCTTTTCTTCTGACCGGAAGGGTAAAAAGAAAGCTGTTTCCATTGTCCATGCTGTCATAACTGATCGTGCTGATCGCAACGCTCGTCATCACGGATGCCATATAAGGCAGGATAAAGGAAATTTCCACCCCTGACAGAAGCAGTAAAACTCCCATTCCAGCAAAGATCAGCATCATTTTTTTCTGATTTTTTATTATTCTGATATCTTTTTCGAACAATCCTCTCATAACGATACTCCTTTCCGGCTGCTGCCTTTTAACATGGTTTTCATCACTTCATCGATCGTTCCCTTTTCAATCACGATCTGCGGCATATTTTCCATGTAATATTGTTTCTGATCGGTAAGACAGCGATATCCAAAATCTTCTTTGCAGTATGCCAGAATATATTGTTTATCCAGTGCCGCAAATTCGGATTCGGTCACTTTTAAAATACCGTATTGATCCAGCAGAACATCGGTATCTTCGTGCAGACGGATTTTTCCCTGATCGATCAGATAAAGATCATCGCAGAGATTTTCCAGATCCCCGGAAATATGCGAACTGATCAGAATTGCCCGCTCTTCCTGCTCCATATAGGCACGCAGAGCATCCAGAATCCCCTCTCTTGCCATCACATCCAGACCGGAGGTCGGCTCATCTAGTATCAGGATTTCTGCCTGATGAGATATTGCCATCAGAATTTTCAGTTTTGCCTTCATTCCGGTTGACATTTCTTTTATCTTTTTGTTCATCGGGATATCGAATGTTCTGCATTTCTCTTCGAAATCTGCTTTATTAAACCGATGATACATCTTTTTCAGGATCGCACCTGCATCTTCCGCCGTCAGAATATTCGGAAAGGTCGCATTGGAAAGTACCACTCCGATCTTTTCCCATTCTTCGTTTGTCAGCTGCTGCGGTGTCTTTCCCATCATCCGGATCTCACCGCCGTCTGTATGGATCAGTCCCAGTGATGCTTTGAAAATGGTCGTCTTTCCGGCTCCGTTTGCACCGATCAGCCCGGTGATACTTCCACGCTTTACCTGCATCGAACATTCCAGTGAAAAATTTGCATATTGTTTTCTGACATTTTTTAAATCCAGCAAAATCTCTTCCATCCTCTTCTCCTCCTAATCTTCCAGGATCAGCTCAAACAGCTCCCGTATCTCTGCTTCTGTCATGCCGCAGCTCCTTGCTTTGCGGATCGCCTGTTCCAGATCCGTTTCTACTTCTTTTCTTTTTTCTTCCATGCGAAGCTCTTGATTGACTCCGGATACAAAGCTTCCTTTTCCATGCACTGTAACGATGAAGCCCTCCTGTTCCAGAGCATCGTAGGCCTTTTTTACCGTCAACGCACTGACCCTCAGTTCTTTCGCGAAGGTTCTCACAGAGGGAAGCATCTCCTCCTGTTTCAGTTCACCGCTTAAGATTTTATTCTTGATCTGTGTGCAGATCTGCTCATAGATTGGCTGCATGGAAGAATTGTTGATGATCAGTTTCATAGATTCCTCCATTTCTTTGCTTTTGTTGCAAACAGTATATAACAGTTTAGTACTGTTGTCAACTGTTATGTACTGTTTATATTCATTTTTTTATTTACATCTGTCCAAGAATCCCTCTGACATTCTTGCTGCAAGGTGCACGTCATGCATCGCATGACATATTCTTCTTATACAGGTATCAGAAGCACAAAAAACGTCCACCCGGAGATCTGCTCTCCGGATGGACGTCTGGATATTGATATATTTTCTCTATTTTACTTTTTTGCTTTTCACAGCGGAATCTTTGCCGTAATAAACTTTACCTTCGGCTTTGCGATACGTGCGGACTTTGAAGTAACAGGTTCCTTTCTTTTTCGGCAGTTTGGTCACGAAAGATACGGTTTTGTTTTTGTTGATGGTTTTTATTTTTTTGTAAGTGCCTTTTTTCTTTGTGCTGCGGTAGATTTCGTAACCGGTAGCCTTGGATACTTTTTTCCAGGTGAGTCGGACTTTGTTTTTTCCGGCATTTTTGATGGATCTCAGTGTCGTTTTGGCCGGTGTATATTTTTTCTGAAGTGCTGCCTCCTTTGCGGCTTTCTCACGCTCTGCTTTTTCCTTTTCTGCCCTGTCACGCTCTGCTTTTTTCTGCGGATACTCTGCAAGCCAGGCGGACACTCTCTGCTCTGCCTGAGCAAACTGTTCTTTTGTGCTGTCCATATTGGTTACGATTTTCAGAACGTTTTTGTATATACCTTCCGGATCAGCCTTGTCATCTTTTGCCAGGATCTGTCTCATAAGTGCCAGATTTTTGGTGACGGAATCTTTGTTCGGCAGTTCCAGTGCTTTGATACCGCCTGTCTGATCATTTGGCTTATCTCCCAGGTCTGCACCGAGTCCGTAGAGTGTGAACTGATAACGCACCACATCTCCGTCTCTGGCTTTTACCCCGCCCATTCCAAGGCCCGGATTTTCGTTGTTTACGAAATAATACCATCCAGAATAATTGGAGTATGAAAACTCACCAAGCCCCTGCGTATCTTTATACGGATTCGACTTGTGTTTGTCATTGGTCGGTGCATCTTCTGACATATTTGAAATACACTGCGGAATATTCAGTACACCGCTGTCTGCATGGTCGATCTCTGCCAGATAGAATCCCATTCCGGTGTTCTGTGCATCGTAAGTATAGCCGTTTGCTTTCAGAATTTTTTCGATGATATCTGCATAAGTCTCTCCGGCTTCAAAGGAAACTTCCGTCGGCTCGATCAGATAGCCCTGTCCAACGGTAAATTTTTCTACGGATGCATAAACGATTCCGCCCTTGTCCGGTACAAACGTGGCTTTACCACTGTCTGCGTTGTCTTCGCTGTCTTTAAACCAGATCTTTGCTTCTTTTTCTTCTGCTCTGACTGTCTGCATGCCGGATAACGGCAGAAATCCTGTCAGGCATAAAACCATGGCAAGCAGAGCAGTAATAATATTTTTTGTGCGTCTTCTTATATTCAAAATATGGACTCCTTCCTATAAAACAGGAAGAAGTATGGAACACTCCTTCTGCCGAAGAGCGTATCCATACTCCTGTTTTTGTGTTTCTCTGTGACTTTATTTTACCTTAACTTTACGTATGGCAGAATATGCACCAGTAATGGTCTTTCCGTTGACTTTTTTATATGCACGTACTTTGTAATAGTAAGTTTTGCCCTTTTTCAGCTTTTTGTCTGTGTATTTTGCTGCCTTCAGGTTTTTCTTCACGCAAACGTATTTGCCGTTTTTACGCATGGAACGATATACCTGATATCCGGCTGCACCCTTGACTTTTTTCCAGGTCAGAGTTGCTTTTTTCTTTCCTGCTGCTGCCTTTCTGATCACAGGTCTGGCCGGTTTCTTAGCCGGTTTTTCTGTGGTCGGTGTTTCCGGTGTCTTATCCGTGGATGGCGTTTCCGGTGTAGATGGCGTCTCCGGTGTGCCCGGTGTTTCCGAAGTAGACGGCGTCTCCGGTGTGTTCGGGGTAGACGGCATCTCCGGTGTACTTGGTTTCAGGGAGTTCATATCCCAGTAGCCTTCTTCGGATGCTTTAAATCTTCTGTATGCTTCGTATGCTTCCATGATCTGGTAAGAAGCCATTGCATTGGCAGCACCATTTTTCAGATGTGCATAACCGCCGTTTTTCACGCAGTAATTTTTCTCAAGCGTTGAGAAGATACTTTTTGATTCTGCTGCAAAACCTGCATCCACGGCATCCAGTTTCAGGCAGGCAAGTGCCAGGATAACCTGTGCGGCAGATTCGGAAGAAGTATAAGCGTATTCTTCGTCCATAGCATCTTTCAGATAAACAAGTGCTTTGTCAACCGCCGTCTGTACTTTCGCTTCTTTTACATATGGTGCCAGTGCCTGCAGGATCATAGCAGTCATATCTACACCTGTTGATTTGTTGTCAAACAGGCCAAAACCACCGTTTTCATTCTGGAATCCAAGCAGTGCATCGATCATGGATTCTCTGTTCCATTTTGCATCTGCAGGAATTTTCTGAGAGGTTGCATCCAGTGCGATCAGTGTCCAGCTCAGTTCGTTTGAACCGTCTTCCAGTCTGTCGCTGCTGTACAGCATTGCTGCAAGATTTACACCGCCTACATTCGTGATATCTTTGCCCATAGCAGACAGGGTCAATGCCACTCTTGCGATATCGGTCGGTTTCTGGTTTGCTTTCCATTTTGAAACAACAGAAACAGCACTCTGACCGTATGCTTCTTTTTCTGCATCGCTGATTGTCTGTCCGGTACGCAGTTTTGACATGATATACCAGTCGGATGCACCGCTGCATTCGTATTTATAGTTCTGGCTGTTCAGGAAGGTGGATGCACTTGTGATACCTTCTTTTACAATCTGATCTATATCGACTTTGTCGGATACCTGGCTGTTATCTGTAACTTCACCGGCCTTCCGTGCCTTGATACGATGTGATGTTTCCTTCGGCGTCAGTATGCTGTCCGAATTCTGGTAAATGGAATCTGTCACCTGTACGATGCCTTCTTCACGGTAGGTCCTGTTAAATCTCTGTTCTGTCGCATCAGCTGCTTTCACGACCCGGGCATTGAATGTGCCAGGAGCGATTCCAGTCAGGATCATGACAAACGCCAGAAGCATGGCAAGGATACGATTTCCAAGTGTCATTTTCTTCATGCCTTGCTTTTCCTTTCTGTAAATGATTGTTTTAGGGAACTATACATAAACCTTCCAAAGCTGTCGCAGGCAGCTTCTTTTTTTGTCGTTTTTTGCTATTTTTTAATCTTTACTTTTCTGACAGCACTGAATTTTCCGTTTGCTTTGTTTCCTTTTACGGTCTTGTAAGCTCTTACTTTATAATAGTAAGTTTTGCCTTTCTTTACTTTGCTGTCTGTGAATGTTGCGGCAGCTGCTTTTTTGATCGTTCTGATCTTTTTGTACTTGCCGTTTTTCTTTGTGGCACGGTAGATTTCGTATCCGGTTGCTTTGCTGTTCTTCTTCCACTTCAGGAATGCTTTTTTCTTTTTGGAAGATACGGTCAGTTTTGTTACTTTTGCCGGTCTGACAATGGTCTGTGTGCCCGGATTCTGATTTCCGTTTGTGCCGTTGTTTGTATTATTACTGTTGTTGTTATTGCTGTTATCGCCCTTGTTGTTGTCCTTTTTATCATCGTCTTTCTTTGCATCCTGTAAAGCCTTGAGCTGTGCTTCCGCTTTTACCAGCAGATCTGCATTTTCCACATTTGCTTTCTGTGTATCGGTAAGTGCGTCGTATGCTGCTCTTGCTGCTTTTACTGCTTCCTGATCGTTCCGTGTAAGCTTATCTAAGGAAGGAAGAGCTGCGATCAGTCGAATAACATTTTCTACCTGTTCATCGATTTCTGTATTTTCTTTTGCATAGTTGTCTGTATAGTGCAGCATGACAACGTCACCGTCTTTTAATGTATAATCACATGCACCAACATCCGGTTCCGTTCCGTTCACGCTGTATTTCCAGCCGGATTTGCTTCCGTTTGTAAACTCTCCGAGTTTCACCCCGTCTGCTCTTGTAACCGATGCAATGTAAGTGTCACCGTATTTTTTCTCACTGGTCATTTTATTGGCCGCAAGTGCCGCATCCAGAGCTTCCATGGCGGTTGCATTCTTCGGAACACGATACTCGCTCTGTGCTGCCCATACCTGAAGGTTATTCTTTACAAATGCATGGATCTTTCCGTCTTTGTCGCTGTCGTGTACTTCATCGCCAAGGATGGTGACAGCCACGCTCTGATTTTCACCATTTATCAGCCAGTAGGTGTTTGTTCCTTTTTTATATGCATCAAGTGCCTGCAGTACCTGTACCGTTGACATTTCCTGCGATTTTGTAAGGTTAGACAGATGTGAAAATCCTCCGTCATTCTGGCGGTATTTCATCAGATTTGTGATCATATTAAAGTTTGGTGTACCAAATCCCACTTCTGCAGAAGTCGGATCAATGCCAAGGCAGGAAAGTGCCAGAAGTACCTGAGCCGTAGATTCGGAAGTTCCATATCCGAAATCATCACGCATCTCCTCTTTTAAACAGGAAACTGCACGATCAATCGCTTCTTTTACTTCGGTTCGTTCCTGATAAGGTGCAAGGGCCTGAAGTGCCATGGCCGTCATATCTACACTGGTGCTGTCTTTTCCGGTCAGTCCGAATCCACCGTTTTCATTCTGAAAACCAAGCATTGCTTCTATGATCGTGTTTCTGGACCATTTTGCATCCGCCGGAATCGCAGCATTGGCTGCATCGAGTGCCATCAGTGCATAGATCAGTTCATTTGATCCATCGCTCAGCTTTTCGGAATTGCAGATCATGGATACCAGATCTGTACCGTCCACATCGGTGATATCTTTGCCCATTGCCGTAAGTGTCAGGGCAACACGCTCGATGTCTGTCGGCTTCTGGTCTGCATTCCATTTCTTTACTTCCGCTGCAGCAGACTGATAATAAGCATCCTGCACATCTGAGCTAATCTCAACTCCATTACGAAGCAATGCGTAGATCAGCCATTCATCTCCATACGCATAGCCGTCTGTGCTGTGTTTTTCTGTGATGTACGTTACGGCACTGTTGATGCCTTCTTCTGCTTTTGCTTTTACATCGATATCTGCGGTGCTTCCCTTTGTTACGGTAATGGTGATCGTTACCGGTTTTACGTTATTTTTGCCATCGATCGGTGTTCCGGTTGCTGTCACGGTTCCTTCAGAGAGTCCCGTAATCTGATATTCTGCCACCGGAAGATAGGAACCATAATCCGGATCGTTCACATTATAATCGCCGTTCTTTTTCCAGTAACCGCTTCCGGTTCTCACAACCTGTGCAATACCTCTCTGGCTGTAAGTCCATTTCAGAGCCGGTTCCGTGACATCGTATCCCTGATCATCCAGTTCACCTGTGACAATTGGTGCAAACACTGCACTGCTCTTGCCGGCTTCTACCGTCATATTCTTATTTTCTTCTGCAAGTTCCACGGTTTTTACGTTGTTTTTGTAAACAAAGGTTACCGTACTGTCACCGGAAACTGTTTTCGTTTCTCCCGTCTGCGGATTGGTATCTTCGACCGTCGCTGTAAAGGTTACCGTTCCGGCCTGTTTCGGTATGTAAGCCTTTTCGCCATTTGTATAGTATGCGATCGTTCCGTCCGGATCATCACTTGTGATCGTTACTTTATCTGCATTGGTCGCATTTGCCGGTGTGACAACTGCCGAACCAAGGATTGGATTGAATGCAACTCTGCCATCCGTTTCCTGTCCGTCGCTGTTTGCATTTCGGCTGTGTATTTCTTTTGTGCCGGAAATTGCCGGAACAACGGATGTTACCGGAACATAAGCAGAGGTTACCGTCACGGTTTTGTGAATTTCCGGCTGATTTTTTGCAGTTACTGTAAAGACTGCACTTCCGGTCTCTTTAAAGGAAAAGCCGCTGGAAGAATCGGTGCGGTTATGTAGAAGTTTTGCACCCGCTTCATCCGCTGCATAGATAAAGGAAGCGTAAGAAACATCCTGATACTCTTCACTGCCCTGATACTGTGCTTTTACGGTAATATGCTTGTATTCAGAACCCTGTACCGTAACTTTTCCATCCGTTACATCTTCTCCATCCACATACAGTTTCATATCTGTCATCTGGATTCTGCTGGAACGGATCGCTACAGATGCCAGGATTTCCTGACTGCCGTCGCTGTTGTTCTTTACTGCCTGAAGCACTGCTGTTCCGGTTCCGTTTACACAGAATGTTCCATCTTCATAAATTTCAAAGGCACGTTCCGGTTTTCTCTGCTGAAAGCTCCAGGAAAGGCTCTCGCCTTCCGGCAGAGTATAATCCACAAGAGAAAATGTTCCGGCTATGTTTGCCATTCCAACAGCATCCGGGCTTACTTCCAGTCTTGCATTTTCCAGAACGGTCGGTTCTGTTTCATTTTTTGCCTGAAATGCGACATCGTATGCGTTTTCGCCTGTCTCCGGCCATTCATACTGTCCCGGTGTATAATCCTGATTTTCGCCAAAGTATGGATAACCGTCGCTTCCCTGTCCCCAGGAAGTTCCGTTTTCGCCTTTATTGGCATTTAACTTTTCTGCCAGATCCAGCGTTTTCATGTCCTCTTCGGACATTGCACCGGAACCGCTGCCCAGTGTATCCAGCCAGTAGCAGTTCGCAACGATCGCCGCACCGCTGTTGTTGCTGCTGCTGTTACAGAGTGCCCCTTTTCCGGTATCTCCCACTGCGATACAGTTTGCGATCACACCGTCGCGGTCATCGGAAGCACTTGCTCCCATATAGGCTCCGGTCTTCCCGATCAATCCTGCCACGTTTGCTCCGCTGATCTCACTTTTACAGTTCAAAATGGAAGCACCATAGGCGGTCGTTCCAAACGGTCCGGTCACATTACTGCTGCTTCCGGTCATCGTTCCTTTTACCGTCAGGTTCTGGATCACAGCACCTGCTGACAGATTTGCAAACAGCGAGCCTGCGTTTTCAAACGTAATGGTATGTCCCTGTCCGTCCAGAACCCCGGCAAACGGAGAATCATTCATATAATCACTGTTTACCGTGATATCCTGTGTCAGGACGAAATATTTGCCTTTTGCATTGTCCATCTTGGAAAAATCTGCCTGGGAAGAGATGGAGATCACATTCTCCGGCAGTGCCACCGGTTTTGTCGTCGGTCTGTTTTTCAGTGCTGCGATCGCATCGGTGATCGCCTTTGCTGCCGCTGTGATCTGCTCCTGTGTCACCTCTTCGCCTGCTTTTAAAGCATTTCCGGCTGCTACTGCATCAAAAAGTGTCTTCCAGCTCTCTTCCGTATAGTTTTCCTCTTCATAGCCTTCTGCCTGCTTCAGTGCATTTTCAAGCGGTGTCCAGCTGATTTCGGCCGCTCCCTTTACCAGAACCGGAAATCCGCCATCTTCGGAGACTGCAAAGATATAGCCGGTATCGACGATACCTGTATTTAACAGAGCAACGGTGTCTGCTGTTTTTAATTCATCAGCAGATTTGGATGCACAGTCGCTGACATCTGCGTTGGAAGCTGCCATGGCAACTGTCTCAATCATAGTTCCGGACTGAAAATAGCTGTTTGAGATCTGCGATCTTGCATCACTTGCTGCATAGGCTGCAATTCCGCCATTCATCATCTCCAGCTCTGCTGCATAGTAACAGTTACGGACAGTTCCGCCTTTTATCGTTCCAGCCAGTCCGCCAACAGTATTCCAGTTGTCATTGATCTTTGCCTGAGAATAAGAATTCTGAATGGTTCCGGTCAGATTGTCTGCAATACTTCCTCTATAGCCGGAAGTAACATCAACAGATCCTGCAACTCCCAGGTTCTGGATCGTACCGGATACGTTTTCCGCCAGTGCTTTCCCGGAAAGGGTGATCACATGTCCCTGTCCGTCCAGAGTTCCGGCAAGATCTGTGATCTGCTGTCCGTCTGCCAGCTTAATATCCGCCGTCAGTGTATAGGTTTCACCTGCCGGAATTTTGGTCGGAAATTCTTCTGCAGTTGTGATTTCATTGCTGCTTTTTGTCGTATTCGCTGCATTTACGGTCAGGCTTGCTGTATTTGCCGGAAGAATGCCGGTAAACAGCAATGCCAGAGCAAGCATCCATGCAAGGATACGCTGTGTGACTGCTTTGTGCTTCATCGCTTTTCTCCTCTTCTTTGCTGATCTTATATTACAGAGAAACAAGCCCCGCTTTTGCGAGGCCTGCCTGTTACTGTTCTATATTGTAACACATTTTGAAGATATTTTTTCCAACCAGAAGGGGGAATTTTGTTATTATTTGCAGTTTTTGTTATTTTTTGATCTTCACTTTTCTGACAGCACTGAATTTTCCGTTTGCTTTGTTTCCTTTTACGGTCTTGTAAGCTCTTACTTTATAATAGTAAGTTTTGCCTTTCTTTACTTTGCTGTCTGTGAATGTTGCGGCAGCTGCTTTTTTGATCGTTCTGATCTTTTTGTACTTGCCGTTTTTCTTTGTGGCACGGTAGATTTCGTATCCGGTTGCTTTGCTGTTCTTCTTCCACTTCAGGAATGCTTTTTTCTTTTTGGAAGATACGGTCAGTTTTGTTACTTTTGCCGGTCTGACAATGGTCTGTGTGCCCGGATTCTGATTTCCGTTTGTGCCGTTGTTTGTATTACTGTTATGATTGTTGTTGCTGTTATTGTTATTTCCGTTATTATTGCTATTATTGTTGTTTCCGTCCTTTGCAGACAGATCGATCACGTTAGAGTATGCAGTAAAACGATACTGTTTGGAACCGTTCAGGGTTGTATTCACCATTTTCATGATACGGTATACGCCTTTATCCGTTACTTTGAAGCTTCCGGTCAGTGCTTCTGCCTCTCTTGTTACGGTGTTGTCGGATACGGTTGTCCAGCTTCCGTCTGCATTTTTCTTCTGCACTTCTGTGATAACATCCCAGTCATAAGAATCGTTCTTTGCGAGAAGGATTTCTGTGATAGTCTTACCTTCCCAGCCATTTTGCTCCAGCATGTCCCGGTAATCTTCCGATGTCTCCAGTTCTCTCTGCTCATCGCTTACGGTCTGATCAAACCAGAATACCAGATCCAGCATACTCAGATCCTGGCTCCAGCTGATCTGGGTGTCACTGTCTTTTTTCAATGTCAGGGAGAGTGCTGTCTTCTGCGGATAAAATTTGTTGATGGAGGTATCACATTTTTTCATTAAAGCCGGATCTACGACGCGGATGTTGTTGAGGGTGATATCCAGTTTCTGCAGTTTGCCATCTCCTCTGCTGTTCTCAAAGGTATCTGCAAATACACTTCCTGAGAGGTTTGTCAGCTGATTGTCATGCAGATCTACTGACAGCAGGTGGCTGTTCTTTGCAAAGGTTCCGTCTTTGATCTCTGCAATATAGTTTTTCATGAAGTTGATTTCCGTAAGATCTGCCATTTTGCCAAAATCCACATCGGCAATGCTGGTCAGTACGTTATTGTATGCGATCAGTTTCTTTAATTTTACTGCATCGCTGATGGCAGATGGCAGTGTCTCAAACATATTTCCGGAAATATTCAAAAAGGTCATGGATGCTCCGGCATCTTTAAACAGACCTTCCGGAAGGCTTTCCAGGAAGTTGCCGGATAATCCAAACTGATCCAGTGCCGCATCGCCGTCAAAAGCTCCCTTTGCGATCGTTTCGATCTGATTGTTGTCCAGCTCCAGATATTTCAGCTCTGTAAGTCCCGCAAAATCGCTTTTGTTGATCTTCTTTAATTTATTTGCACGCATGGATACCCACTGCAGGTTTTTATTGTTTGCAAAGAAGTTTTCCGGAAGTTCTTCGATATAATTGGAATCTGCATAAAAGCTGCTAAGTGCGGTCATATGATCCAGCAGTCCGTCCGGCAGGCTGGTGATCTGGTTTTCGGAAAGATCCAGGCTGGTTACTTTATCTGTCAGCCCTTTTAATAAGGAAACGTCTGTCAGTCCGCAGTTGGAAAGATCCACACTCTCAGAGATTGCTGCCAGCTCATTTGCACTGATCTCACCGTCATCATTCAGGTCATATCCCTGCTCGATCAGCTTGTTGATCAGTTTCTGCTCACCGCTCACTTCATCGGTATAACCTTTCCATCCTTTTGCAAGGGATGCGAAACTGATGTTTGCCTTCATATATTTATCATAATTACCTTTGTCCGCTTCGCTTCCGCCCATCATGGTAACGAGTGCTGCCGCAGAATGTAATTCTGACAGATCTGAAATTTCCATGCTGTACTCGTATGCGGTGTAAGCTCCCTGAGCATCGGCTTCTCCGTAGCCTTTCTTCTCGGCAGCCGGATAAGTACCGTCTTTTCCAATAGTAAAATCAAGCATCATTCTGGAGCTTCCGGTATTTAACATGGTCAGTGTCATTTTTCCGTCTTTTACCTGCAGTTTTGCTTTTGCCGCAAAAAAGTTGCTCAGCATGGAGTCTTCTTCGCTGTCGGCTTTTGTTGTCTTAAAAGTTAAAGTATATACACCGTCTTCGGTCGGATCTTTGATGGTTGGCTGCGGCGGTGTGACAGGTTCGCTGTCCCCGTCTGTCTGACTGATCAGTACGCAGGTATCACCGGATTTTGCAAATACAACCGTTTTATCTTTGTAACCTTTTGCTTTGATCACGATCGCGTTTCTTCCTTCTGTAAATTTGCCGGAACCGATTGTCAGTCCGTGCAGTACAGAAAGGCTGTAAACGCTTTCCGGATCATCATCATTGGTGTATTCTTTGTATTCGGTTCCGTTTACGGTCACTCCGGAAATGGACTGTCCGTAAGCTTTCCAGTTGGCATCATCGGAATAATGATTGATCTCTTCGATGGTCAGTTCGTTGCCATCGTAAGCAACTGCGGTAACAGTCGGTGCAGTCAGCCCTGTGGTAAATTTCTCCATTGCTTTTGTCAGATCTTCCAGTGCAGTATTTAAGGAAGCCTGCGTGGTTGCCACGCTTAATGTATGTTCTGCTGCTGTGATCGCACTCTGGAGATCTTCCCATTCCTCGTCGCTCTTATCGCCTTGTATCAGTGCTTTTGCTTCTTCCAGTTTTTCCGTCAGAGCTGTTTTATCCAGTACTTCCGGTTCCTGACCACCGTTTCCGTCGGACTGGCTTACAAACGTGCACTCATTTTCTGCTTTTGTAAAGAGGATGGTTTTGTCCAGGTAACCGTCAGCTTTGATCACGATCGTATTTTCGCCTTCTTTGAATGCTCCGCTGTAGATCGTCATACCAAGCCAGCCGGCACTGTATACCAGTGTATCATCTTCTTCATTCCAGTCTGCCACATAATCTACACCGTTGACGCTGATGCCCGTAATCGCCTTGCAGTAAGCAGAATCGGAAGTAATCTCAGAAAGCACGATTTTTTCCAGGGTCCCTGTCATCCAGCTGGTTGATCCTTTAAGCTGTGTGATCTCTGTTCCGACTTTTGCTTCTTCTTTGAGCTGTGCCTGCTGTGTATTTGCTGCAGATGCGGCAAATACCGGCAGTCCTGCCTGTGGAACTGCCATGACAGCAGTCATGGAAAGGGCAAGCAGCTGGCATACAAATTTTTTCTTCATATTCTGTTTCCTCCTCGTTTTGGTACATTTTCCTTTAAATCTGTTGCGTTGTGATATCTTACTTTAATGTTTACTTTATTTTTACTTTTTTTGCAGCCGAATCGTTTCCATACACTTTCGCAACAGCTGTTTTTCTGTAAGCTCTGACTTTATAGTAATAAGCGAACCCTTTTTTCAGCTTTTTGTCTGTAAAACGAACCGTTCCTGCTTTTTTGATCGTCTTGATCTTTTTGTATTTTCCGTTTTTCTTTGTAGAACGGTAAACTTCATAACCGGATGCACCTTTTACCTTTTTCCAGCTGATCACTGCAGTGCGTTTTTTTGCCTTTGCCGTTACTTTTTTCACCTTTGCCGGTTTTTTCACCGCTGTATTTCCCGGATTTGCACTGTTTCCGTTGTTACCGCCGTTTGTATTGCTGTTACTTCCATTATTCGGCTTGTCTGTACCCGATGTCACATTGTTCTGCTGTGCTGTATTGACCTCGTTTGAAAATACGCTGAAACGATAGAACAGCAGTCCGCTGTTTCCGGAATACAGATCTTTTACGACGCGGTAGGTGCCTTTTTCTGCTGTTGCAAAGGCTCCTCCTGCCAGGTCTGCCTTATCATCATCCGTACTCTTCCATACGGTTTCGTAGGTTCCGTCTGCGTTTTTCTTTTCGATGCTGGTAATAATCTTCCAGTCATAGTACTGGTCATTTAAAATATCCACGATATCGCGGTCTTCATAGCCTTTGTCTTTCAGAAATTCTCTGTATTCATCAACAGACTGTGCTTCTTCGACTTTTGCATCGTTCGTTGCATCGAACCAGTACAGCAAATCCAGAATACTCAGTTCCTGTGACCATTTCACGCCGTTTTCGCCGTCTTTTTCGATCTTCAGACTCATCGCACTTTTCTGCGGATAGAATTTGTTAAAGCTCTGGCTTTTCATGATCAGTTTGCGGTCTACGACCTGAATGTTGTTCAAGCGGATATCCAGTTTTCTCAGAACTGCTGTTGCCGGAAGGGTATCCGGTGACATCGTAGTCAGCAGATTGTCATACAGATCCAGCCCTGCCAACTTTTCATTCTTCGCAAACGTTCCGGACGGGATTTCACGAATCTCATTGTGCATGAAGTTGACTTCCTGAAGCTGTGGAAGTTTTGAAAAATCCACTTTTGTGATATCTTTCATACCGTTATCGTATGCATAGAGTTCCTCAAGGAAAAAAAGATCTTCCACGGTCTTTGGCAGGCTCTCGATGTTATTTTCCTGTAAAAACAGCCACCGCAGAGATCCGGCAAGCGGTTTTAACACATCATCCTGCAGATTTTCCAGTCCGTTTCCGGCAAAGGAGAGCTGCTGAAGTTTCGGCATGCCGGTCAGGGCATTTTGGGAAACCTCCCGGATCTGGTTTCCTTCCAGATCGAGGATCGTCAGAGCATCCAGCCCTTCAAAGGTGTTATTTTTCAAAGAGGAAATCTGATTGCCGGTAAAAGAAATCCAGTCCAGGCTGTGGTTGTTTTTAAACAGTCCTTCCGGAATTTCTGTGATCTTGTTGTGCTCGATATAGAAATTTTCCAGACTGGTCAGGTTATCCAGCAGTCCTTCCGGAATCGCTGTGATCTCATTGTTTGAGAGATTTAACGTTATGATCTGAGATGGCAAATAACGCAGAAGTCCGATCTCGCTTAAGTTGCACTCACTTAAATCCAGTGTGGTTCCGCCATACCGAGCTACTTCTTCTGCTGTAACGGTTCCGTCATTGTCTTTGTCCATGCCATAATCGCGAAGTGCTTCGTTGAGTGCTGCTGCCCCGGTCGGTTTGTCTTCTGTTTTGGATGCATCGTATCCGCTCCAGCCTTTTTCCAGTGTCAGGAAAGAGAAGTCCGTCTTGAGGTATTTGTCAAAATTTCCAATGTCACTGTTCTGACCGCCCATCGCTGAGACAAGTGCTGCTCCTTTGTTGACTTCCGATGGCTTTGTGATCTCCATCTTGTACTCATACATGGCGTAGCTTCCGGTTCCGTCCGGCTCACCGAAACCGGTCTTCTCAGTCTGTGCATACGTTCCGTCTGATGCCACTGTGAAATCAAGGAGAAAATCGGAAAGCTTGGTATTTAAAAAGGTTACATACATTTTTCCGTTCTCAACGGTCAGTTTTGCTTTCGGGTCAAAATAGCCTGCCAGCATGGATTCTTCGTCACTGCCTTCCTGTTTTGCCTCAAAGGTCAGAGTGTATTCTCCGTCCTCCGTCGGATCTACGGATGCGGCATCGGTGTCTGCTTTCAGTTTTGCAGACTCTTCTGTCCCAGCTTCTGTTTTCTGAAGCGGTGTCTGGATCTGTCCTTCGGCTGCTTTTGCCGTTGTCTGATACATTCCGGCTCCGGATACGATCATTGCCGCTGCAAAGATCGCTGCCATTGCCTGATAACCAAATTTCTTTCTCATGCTTTTCTTCCTTTCTCTGCAAAGATTTCTTCCTGTACTTTTCTATTTCACACGGACGCTCTTTTTCGTGCTCCATGCTCCCTTTTTCACTGCGGTGCCGTTCTTTTTCACAGCTCGTACCTGTATATAATATCTTTTACCTGATTTCAGCTTTTTGATGGTAATGCTGCTCTTTTTGCCGTTTACCTTCACCGTCTTTGCATTTTTCATGTTTTTCTTAAGTGCATAACGGATCTCGTAGCTGCCTGCTGCCGCCTGTTTTTTCCAGGTTACTTTGACCTGTGCTTTTTTCGGCTGCACTTTGCGGATCACTGCTTTTTTCACGGATGCCGTGTTCTGCTGATTCTGATCTCCGCTGCCGTTCTGATTCTGATCATCATCCGGCTTTGGCTGCGGTTTCGGATCTTCCTCTACGGTAACGGTGATTGCATCGCTGACCTGTCTTACAAAATTGTCGCTTGCTTTTGCCACTGCGTAGATCTGTGTTGTACCGGTTCCTAAAATGGTGACATAGCCATCTTCTGTCACTTCCAGCACATCGTTTTCATTTGCCAGAAATACCAGTTTGCCGTCGCCCGGTTTTTCGATGCTTGCCGTTACCTTGAAGTTTTTATCGGAGAGGTATTTGTGGTATTCGGTCACCGGAACGTTGATGGTCTGCTGTCCTTTTTCCACACGGATCTTTACCCTCTCTTCGGTCTGATAATACTGGTCGGTTTCGGATGCGGTGATCACGATCTCACAGCTGCCGACTCCCGTTACCTGAACCTGACTGCCGTTTACTTTTGCTACTTTTTCATCGGTACTTGCAAAGCTTAAGGTTCCGTTTCCTCTGGAAAACTCTATATCGATCGTAAATGGCTTATCCAGATCATTCATCGTTTTATTAATCTGAGCCGGTGCTGTGATCGCCTGATATTTTTTTGCTGTGTTCTGATCTTCTGCCGCATAATTTGTGAAATCTACGTATCCATATCCAAACTCGGTATCTTTGCCCGGCTCGCCAAGATCTACGGCATAATCACGGAAAACGGAGTAAACTTCTCTCTGGTTGTAATCCGGATGTTTCAGTTTGACATAGGCTGCTGCCGCTGCCAGATGCGGCGTTGCCATGGAGGTTCCGCTTGCGATCTCGGTTGTCTCGCCCTCGCCGATCCATGCACTGAAAATGTTTCTTCCCGGTGCTGCAAAATCAAGCAGGGTTCCGTTGTTGGAAAAATCAGAGCGAATGTAAGAATTTCCGTCTTTATCCGGCTCCAGAGATCCGACTGCGATCGTCCAGCGGCTGCTTGCCGGATAACTTCTTGCCGTATCGGTATACTCGTTTCCGGATGCCACGCAAACCGTTGTGCCGGCTTTTAAGGCTCTTGCAAAGGCTTCATCCATCAAATCGGTGTCATCGCTTTCAAATCCCGGCAGGATCTCAAATCCAAGACTCATGTTGATAACATCGGCATTATGCTGTACCGCATAGTCAACGCCAAGTGTGATCGTTGTGTAAGAAGCAGAACCAGTCAGGTCAAATACTCGCACGGCCATAATCTTGACCTGCACCGGTGTTGCCTGGGTTACGATGCCGGCAACGTGTGTGCCGTGTCCCTGGTTCGGATCATTGTATGCATCTTTGCCTAAACCGTCTGCTGCCAGATTGACACTGTTTTTGCGATCCAGTCTTGTTGTAAACCACGGATGATCCTCATCGATTCCGCTGTCGATAACTGCGACGGTTGCATCGCCGCTCCAGTCTTTTGCATCCTCTTTCAACTTGTCCATACCCATCATATGGATGCCGTCAAATGCCTGGATTTCCGTCTCTGTTTCGCTCTCGTCTTCTTTTTCGGCTGCATCCTGTATTTCTACCTGTACATCTGCATCGCCGTCTCTTGCTGCCTCTTCCAGTGTAACCGGGATATCCTGAAAAATGTGTACTCCCGGGTAATCTTTTTTCAGTCTGGTCACTGCAAGCTCTGCCTGATCTGCACTGTCATACAGTAAGATCTGATAGCCGCCCACGGTATAGTAATAACTCTTTACAGCTCCATATGTATTTTCCAGTTTCTGTGCACTTTCTACGATCACTCGTTTGCGAATCTCATTTTGCTGATCCTGTGCTGTCACCTCTTTGTTTTTTCTAAGAGATGCATTCTGCCTGTAAAACACTTCTGCCACTTCTTCCGGAGTGTCCAGCAGATTTACGTTCGTTGTTTTCCCATTTGCCTTTGCACTGCACGGCAGCAGAGATACCAGCATACTGAAACAGCACACAAACGCCAGAAATCTTCGTTTCATTTTGTCCTCCTTCATGTCAGCCTCACATCGCACAGCTCTTCCGTTATATTTATTTGTATACTTGTAACTTTTGTACGTTTCAGCTTTCTATTGTTAGTATAAACTACTTTACGTTTTATATTGGTAACATATTTAAAAACGTCTGTCAAGCACAGAAAAAGGCTCCATGCCTGTGTAGCATGAAGCCTTTTTTGCCTGAAAATTCGGATTTTTCAGTCTTTTATTTTTTTGTGTTAAGAAGGAAATTTTTTCAGGTTTTATTTCCAAAACCTGCTTTTAAAAGGAAGTGATCTCTTCTGCTGCGTACTGAAGAAGGCTTGCACTGTCTATAGCAAATGACAAGCGAATACAGCAGCCGCATCCAGCTTCAGGTGATCAACCTTAAATGTGCCACGGCTCATAAGTATCAGATCCCGATGGATATTCAGATCGTACTGCCGCCACATCTGTCGATCCCCGATCATCATCTCTGTTCTCTTGTTGCGAATCTTCTGGACAATGCGATCGAAGCATCCAGAAAAATCGAAGATCCGAAAATTGTGATTGAAATGAAAATGGTCAAGGATTATCTCTCCCTGACCATTCGAAACAAAATGGATCCTTCCATGCAAGACAAGGCACTTACCATCCGCACGACCAAGGCGGATAAAAAGCAGCATGGGCTTGGCCGTCAGATTATCGATGATATCGTCCGCCGTTACAACGGTTGCGCTCGTTTTCTTTAAACGAGGTTGGTATATCCCATCAGGGATTCATCTACCGCCTTGGCCGCTTCCCTTCCTTCGTGGATCGCCCAGACAACCAGAGACTGTCCCCGGTGCATATCACCTGCCGTAAAGACATTCTTTACGGAAGTCTGATATTTCTCTGCTTCCGTTGCCACGTTCGTACGCGGTGTCAGATCTACTTTAAAGGCATCGGTCACATATTTCTGTGAGCCAAGAAAACCGGCTGCGATCAGTACGACATCCACTTCAACCGTCCATTCGCTCCCTTCCACCGGAACCATCATCATGCGACCTGTTTTCTCATCTTTTTTGCTCTGTAATTTGACCAGCACTGCTTTTTTCAGTCTGCCTTTGTCATCGGCAATGAATTCTTTTACGGTGGTCTGATAGATACGCGGATCGTGTCCGAATACAGCAATCGCTTCCTGCTGACCATAATCAGTCTTGCAGACTCTCGGCCACTCCGGCCATGGATTGTTTGCCGCTCTCTGGTCCGGGGCTTTCGGCATCATCTCCAGCTGTACCACAGAAGATGCACCCAGGCGGATGGCTGTTCCGACACAGTCGTTTCCGGTATCACCGCCTCCGATGACCATCACTTTCTTATTCTTGCAGGCAACAAATTTCTGATCCGCCAGATCAGAATCCAGCAGGCTCTTTGTCACACCTTTCAGGAAATCAACGGCAAAATAAATGCCTTCTGCCTCTCGTCCCGGCACTTTGATATCTCTTGGGTTTGATGCTCCGCAGCAGAGTACCACACGGTCGAAATCTTTCAGAAGTTTGGCTGCTTTGACATCCACACCGACATTGACATTGGTTTTAAAGATCACGCCTTCTTCTTCCATCAGACGGACACGGCGGTCGATCACGGATTTCTCCAGTTTCATGTTCGGGATTCCGTAGCGGAGCAGGCCGCCGATGCGGTCATTTCGCTCAAATACGGTCACCTCATGACCACGGCGGTTCAGCTGCATGGCAACGGCAAGTCCGGACGGACCGCTTCCGATCACAGCTACTTTTTTTCCGGTACGCACTTTCGGCGGCTGTGCCTTGACAAGTCCTGTCTCGTAGGCACGCTCAATAATCGCACGCTCGTTCTCTTTTGTGGAGACCGGGTCTCCGTTTAAGTTGCAGGTGCAGGCTGCTTCACAGAGTGCCGGGCACACTCTGGAAGTAAATTCCGGAAAACAATGTGTTTTCATCAGACGGTTGTAAGCCTGTTCCCAGTTTCCGGTATAGACAAGATCATTCCATTCCGGGCAGAGGTTGTTCAGCGGACAGCCGGATGCCATGCCGTTTATCATTTTTCCGTACTGGCAGAACGGCACTCCGCATGCCATACAGCGTGCTCCCTGAAGCTGCTGTTTTTCCAGCGGCAGAGGGATATGAAATTCGTTAAAATTTTTAATACGTTCAAGCGGTGCAATCTCTTCACTCACTCTTCTTTCGTACTCTAAAAATCCGGTTGGTTTTCCCATTTCTTTTCCCTCCTATCTCGCTTTATTTGCATAAAATGCTTCAATCTGTGCCTGCTCACTGCTCAGACCTTTTTCTTCCATCTGCACGATTGCCATCATCATACGGTTATAATCATGCGGGATGATCTTCTTGAATTTCGGCAAGTATTCTTCAAAATGATTCAGGATTTCTTTTCCTTTTGCAGAATTGGTGTATGCCGTATGTTCTGCGATCATATCTTTTAATTCCTGCACATCGTATTTATTGCCAAGTTTTTCAACGGAAACCATCTGCTTGTTGACTTTTGTATACAGATCGTTGTTTTCATCCAGAACATAGGCAACACCGCCGCTCATACCGGCTGCAAAGTTCTTTCCGACTTTTCCGATGACAACAACACGACCGCCCGTCATATATTCACATCCGTGATCTCCGACGCCTTCTACTACAGCTTTTGCACCGGAATTTCGCACGCAGAAACGTTCTCCGGCAACACCGTTGATGTAGGCTTCTCCGCTTGTTGCACCGTACAGTGCCACGTTTCCGATAATGATGTTTTCATCTTCTTTGAATTTTACACCGGTTGGCGGATATACGATCAGCTTTCCGCCGGATAAACCTTTTCCGAAATAGTCATTGCTGTCGCCGACCAGCTCCAGTGTCAGTCCTTTCGGGATAAAAGCTCCAAAACTCTGTCCGCCTGCACCTTTACATTTTACAATGTAGGTATCAGCATCCAGTGTATCACCGTAACGTTTTGTGATCTCAGCACCAAACTGTGTGCCGAAAGCACGGTTGATGTTGGTGACATCGACTTCGATACTCCGTTTCTGTTTTTTCTCCAGAGAAGCTTTCAGTTTCTTCATTAAAATGGTCTGATCCACCGTCTCTTCCAGTTTGAAATCATATACCTGAGAAGGATCGAATGTCACTTTCATCTCTTTGCCTGCATACGGGTTATCCAGAATGCGGCTTAAATCCACTTTCGCTGCATTTACATTTGCAGCATGTTCTTTCTTCTTCAGCAGTTCGCTGTGTCCAACCATCTCGTCTACGGTGCAGAATCCAAGTTTTGCCATGTATTCACGCAGTTCCTGTGCGATGAACCGCATGAAGTTTTCCACGTATTCTGGTTTGCCGCGGAAACGTTTTCTCAGCTCCGGATTCTGTGTTGCCACGCCGACCGGACAGGTGTCCAGGTTGCAGACACGCATCATCACACATCCCATTGTAATCAGCGGTGCGGTTGCGAAACCGAATTCTTCTGCTCCAAGCAGTGCGGCGATCGCTACGTCACGTCCGCTCATCAGTTTTCCGTCTGTCTCAATGCGGACTTTGTTTCGAAGTCCGTTCATGATCAGCGTCTGATGGGTTTCTGCAAGTCCGAGCTCCCACGGAAGTCCGGCATTGTGGATGGAACTTCTTGGTGCAGCTCCGGTACCTCCGTCATAACCGGAGATCAGCACGACCTGTGCTCCTGCTTTTGCAACACCGGCTGCAACCGTTCCGACACCTGCTTCCGATACCAGTTTTACGGAAATTCTCGCGTCTTTGTTTGCATTCTTCAGATCGTAGATCAGCTCTGCCAGATCCTCGATTGAATAAATATCGTGATGAGGCGGCGGTGAGATCAGGCTCACACCCGGTGTGGAATGTCTGGTCTTTGCGATCCACGGATAAACTTTTCCGCCCGGCAGATGACCGCCTTCACCCGGTTTTGCTCCCTGTGCCATTTTGATCTGGATCTCCTGTGCACTGACCAGATATTTGGAGGTAACTCCAAAACGTCCGGATGCTACCTGTTTGATTGCAGAACAACGGTTCCTGTTCGGATCGGTAACGATCATACGCTCCAGATCTTCGCCTCCTTCACCGCTGTTTGACTTACCATGCAGACGGTTCATGGCGATCGCCAGTGTTTCATGTGCTTCCTGAGAAATGGAACCGTAGGACATCGCTCCGGTCTTAAATCGTTTTACAATGGATTCGACACTCTCTACTTTCTCGATCGGCACACCTTTTTCCGGATAATCAAAATCCATCAGGCTTCGCAGATAACCGGTCTCTTCTTTGTCTATCAGATTCGTGTACTGTTTGAACAGGTTGTAATCGCCTCTCCAGGTCGACTGCTGCAGCAGATGAATGGTCTGCGGATTGTAACGGTGATGTTCTCCGGCACTTCTCATTTTGTGCCGTCCGATGCTGTACAGTGTTTCATCTACATCCAGTCCCAGCGGATCAAATGCTCCGGAATGCAGTTTGTCAGTTTCTTCTGCAATATCTTTCATTGTGATACCACCGACACGGCTGACCGTATTTGTGAAATATTTATCGATCACTTCTTTATCAATGCCGATTGCCTCAAAAATCTGAGATCCCTGATAAGACTGGATTGTGGAAATACCCATTTTGGAAGCAATCTTTACGATTCCGCTAAGGACAGCCTGATTGTAATCTTCCACAGCTGCATAATAATCCTTATCCAGCATCTTGCTGTCGATCAGCTGATGGATCGTATCCAGTGCCAGATATGGGTTGATCGCACTTGCACCATAACCAAGCAGTGTAGCAAAATGATGCACTTCTCTTGGTTCGCCGGATTCCAGAACGATTGCAAGTGAAGTTCTCTTTTTCGTCTTTACAAGGTGCTGATGCACAGCGGATACTGCCAGCAGTGAAGGGATCGGCACACGGTTTTCATCAACGCCTCTGTCTGTCAGGATCAGGATGTTTGCTCCGTCTCTGTGTGCTCTGTCTACTTCGACAAACAGATAGTCAATGGCTTTTTCCAGGCTTGTGTTCTTATAATACGTGATCGGAATTTCCGCTACTTTAAAGCCTTCGACATCCAGATTTTTAATCTTCAGCATGTCGGTATTTGTCAGGATCGGATTGTTGATCTTCAGTACCTGACAGTTCTTTGCCTCTTCCTGAAGCAGATTTCCGTCCTCACCGATGTAAATGGTCGTGGATGTTACCACTTCTTCACGGATTGCATCGATCGGCGGGTTCGTCACCTGTGCAAACAGCTGTTTGAAATAATTAAACAGCGGCACATGACATTCCGATAAAACGGCCAGCGGTGTGTCAATACCCATGGAAGCGATACCTTCTGCACCGTTCTTTGCCATATTTAAAATAGAAGTACGGTACTCTTCGTAAGTATAGCCAAAGGCTTTCTGGAGTTTTGCACGCTCCTCATCGCTGTACTCTTCCACGCGTTTATTCGGAATCTTCAGATCAGAAAGATTTACCAGGTAACGATCCAGCCACTCACCATACGGCTGCTTTTTTGCATAACTTTCTTTCAGTTCATCGTCATCAATCACTCTTCCTTTTACCGTATCCACCAGAAGCATTTTGCCTGGATGCAGTCTTTCTTTGAGCACGATCCTGGTCGGATCGATATCCAGCACACCGACCTCAGAAGAGAGGATCAGATAACCGTCATCGGTGATATAGTATCTGGAAGGACGCAGACCGTTACGGTCAAGCACGGCTCCTACCACATCTCCGTCGCTGAACAGGATCGATGCCGGTCCGTCCCACGGCTCCATCATCGTTGCATGATACTGATAAAAATCTTTTTTGCTCTGGCTCATGGTCTTGTTGTTTGCCCATGGTTCCGGGATCGTGATCATCACGGCCAGCGGCAGATCCATACCACTCATCACCATAAATTCCAGTGTGTTGTCGAGCATTGCCGAGTCAGAACCGGAAGTATTGACAACCGGCAGAACTTTGTGCAGCTCTCCTTTGAAATGCTCGGAGAACATCGTCTCTTCGCGTGCAAGCATCTTGTCGGCATTTCCACGGATCGTGTTGATCTCACCGTTGTGTACGATAAAGCGGTTCGGATGTGCTCTCTCCCAGCTCGGATTTGTGTTGGTACTGAAACGAGAGTGTACGATCGCGATCGCAGATTCATAATCTGCATCCTGCAGATCACGGAAGAAGGTACGGAGCTGTCCTACCAGGAACATACCTTTGTATACGATCGTTCTGCTTGAAAGAGAAACCACATAGGAATTGTCATTGCTCTGTTCAAACACACGTCTTACCACATAAAGTCTGCGGTCAAAATCTATACCTTTTGCCAGGTGTTTTGGTTTTGCTACAAATCCCTGCATGATACACGGCATACATTCCAGTGCTTTGTGTCCGAGAACTTCCGGAACAACCGGAACTTCCCTCCATCCCAAAAATTTAAGACCTTCTTTTTCCACAATGATCTCAAACATTTTCTTTGCCTGGTTCTTTTTCAGTTCATCCTGAGGGAAGAAGAACATACCGATTCCGTATTCCCTCTCAGAGCCTAAAAAGATGCCGAGGGACTCACAGGTTTTGGAGAAGAACTTGTGTGAAATCTGAAGCATGATTCCTACACCATCACCTGTTTTTCCTTCGGCATCTTTGCCAGCTCTATGTTCTAGATTTTCTACTATCTTTAATGCATTTTCGACGGTTCCGTGGGATTTGACACCCTTAATGTTTACAACTGCTCCTATACCGCAGTTATCGTGTTCAAATTCCGGCTGATACAGCCCAGGAGTCTGAACGGCTTCGTTCAATTTTGCTGTACTCATACGTCTTTCCTTTCTTAAGTTGTAATATTCTGTTCAGATAAGCGGACTGACCAGATTGCCATGTCCTGCTGCATCCTGCTAACTTCTGTGTTCGCTAATGCAACTTTTTCTCAAATCTTGTCATTGACTATACACCCATTTTTTTCATTTGTAAAGACGTATTTTTCTTTAAATTATCAGATTATTTGCGAATTCACTTTTAAAACTGTATTTTTTTGATTTTTTGCCTGATACATCAGACGATCTGCCTTTTCCACTACCTTTTCAAGCATCTCATTGCTGCAGAACAAACCTCCAACACTAACAGACAGATGTATAGTTGAATAGCCTGGAACATCTGCTGCAAATACGCGCTCCCTAATTTCTCGAAGCTTCTTGACAAATGTATCCTCATCAATTCCTGGAATCAGAAGTAAAAACTCATCGCCTCCATAACGCACTATGCTGTCTGTACTTCTAACACAACTTCTAATCTGTTTTACAACTGTTTTAAGAGCTGCATCGCCTGCCGAATGACCAAAAGTATCATTATAAATCTTAAAATCATCAAGGTCGATCATTGCAACGCCCTGTATATTAACTGATGTCTTTAAGTTTTCCTCGTAATAACGTCTATTATATGCACCTGTTAAAACATCACGATATATCCTGTCATCAAGACCAAATATCTGATTTACAAGCTTATCACTCTCATTTTTGTCAATCAGTGTCTCTAAATCTAACTTTTTAAGCATTTCCATTACATATGGAACACCATCAATTTCCACATATTTTGAAAACACCTGATAAAGCACAGAGTCTAAAAACTCAAGCTTTGTCTTTTCTGCCTTATCACGAAAGGCAATCGCTGAAATACAATTCTCGCAAGGCTTGTTTTTTCCCCAGAAACAATAACAGGAACATTCATTTTTTGATGAAGGCTTTCCTGATGCCAAACACTGAATCCCATTTGCATCTACAAGACGAACAATTGTAAATACTTTTCTTAACTGTTCCATCTCTTTTTCTGCTTCTTCTGCTGTCAGCTGATATTCTGCTTCCATACCTGTTTCCTCCGCTGTGTATCATTTCTGGTACGTATTTTTATTTATTGCACTATTAACTTGATTCTACCATAAAATATTTATTTTGGCTACAAAAAAGTGCAGCACCTTTTAGGCCGCTGCACTTTTAATTACTAATTTTTTCGCTTATTATGGTCTCTGACCCATACCACCCTCAAGTGTAAGAGTCTCACCATTCATATACTTGAAATCTGGGGATGCTAACTGTACACAAACACGTCCGATCTCAAGCTCTGCATCACCAAAATGACCTGCCGGCGGCATCTTTACATTTGCCTTAAATGCGTCTGGATATGCCTTCTCAAACTGCTCTAACTGTGCAGTCCATGCAAGCGGGCAGATTACATTTACATTGATTCCGTCCTTTGCCCACTCTGTAGCTGCTACACGAGATAATCCACGGATACCTTCTTTTGCTGCTGCGTATGCGCACTGTCCATAATTTCCAAACAGACCTGCACCTGATGCAAAATTGATTACAGAGCCCTTAGACTTTGCCAGATATGGGTAGCAAGCCTTCATGTAGTAGAATGCTGCATACAAACCAGAGTACATAGCAAGATTGAACTGCTCAGTTGTGTGATCTGCAATTGTAACACCTGATGCAGATGCCTGTGCATTGTTGATCAACACATCAATACCGCCAAACTCTTTTACAGTCTCCTCTACAACCTTGTTTACAACTGCCTCATTGTCAGCACCTGCATTGACATCAGCCTGCATGATCAAAACCTTGATTCCATAAAGACGCTCTAATTCTTCCTTTGCGTCCTCAAGCTTCTTTACATTACGTCCTGTAATTACAAGATTTGCTCCCTCTTTTGCATAAGCAGTTGCAATTCCGTATCCGATGGAACCGCATCTTCCATCACTTAAAACAGCGCGTCCTGCTCCTGTAATGATGGCTGTCTTACCTGTTAAAAATCCCATTGGTTCTCCCTTCTTGTCTGTGTTTTGTTTGACTTTTGTCTGCACAGAACCTGTATATCAATATCATATCATATTCAAACAGTAATCACAAGACTATTTTTTCAACCACTTCTGCAGTATGCGACACACAAGTTTCATATCGACTGGCTTTGTGACATGCTCATTCATGCCACTCTCTATTGCCTTCATGATGTCATCCTGAAATACATTTGCTGTCATGGCGATAATCGGAATATTTTTTGCATACTCCTTATCAAGACTTCTAATGGCTCTTGTTGCCTCATAGCCATTCATAACAGGCATCTGGATATCCATAAAAATCAAATCATAATAATGATCTGGTTTCATCATCACCTTTTCTACAGCCTCTTTTCCATTTTTAGCAATCTCTATTTCAAGACCTATATCAGACAATAGCTCCGAGGCAATCTCTCTATTTAATTCATTATCCTCCGTTAAAAGTACACGAAAGCCTTCAAAAGAAACATTATCTTCTGACTGCGCAGTTTCCTGCTTTTGCATGTTATCTTCTTTAAGGCGTGTAAAACGCAGTGTAACGATAAAGCATGT
>ERZ1106963.1361-NODE-1361-length-30021-cov-8.436762_pt1 | contig 30021 bp, 17 predicted proteins | sample MGYA00403681_ERZ1106963 | MGnify/ENA primary metagenome ERZ1106963 (study PRJEB35170, sample SAMEA104062407) | human gut metagenome | biome: human gut; feature: human-associated habitat; material: faeces | place: Denmark | collected 2012-05-03 ...
TCCCAAGAAGGCACTTTTACGTGCCCTTCGGGGAATTCGTTCATTTGCACATGCATATTTTCTTCCTATAAGCTTTTTCCCTTTTTGCGACCAGCATCTCTGCAACACTGCAAACGCTTTCTTCTGCACGGAAAAAGAAAAAACGGAGGTATTTATGAATACAAAACTTTCTCTTTTTGACGGTATCACACCGGAAGAATACAATCGCATGATGGTCTGTTTTCAGGCATCTGAGAAGTCCTTTTCCACCGACGAGACGGTCTGTTTCTATGCTGACCATCCCGACCGCATCGGCTATCTTCTGGAAGGAGAAGCCGCCATCATCCGCACACACCTGGACGGCCGCCAGACCATTCTGGAATACCTGAAAACCGGAGATGTCTTCGGCTCGGCACTTTCCGCCCTGTCACCAAACGGGGATTCTTTGCAGGTGATCTGCACAAAAAGCTGCAAGATCCAGTTTATTGACTATGCCCATCTGATCAGACGCTGCCCAAATGCCTGCCATTTTCACAGTCTTCTGGTCAGCAATGCTCTTCAGTTGATTTCCAGAAAAGCGATCGCCCTTGGCGAACATCTGGAAATCCTCTCTCAGAGAACAACAAAAGAAAAACTCCTGTGCTATTTCGAAAAACTTGCACAGGAGCAGCATTCAGACAGCTTTACGCTGCCCTTTTCTTTAAGTACGCTTGCCGATTATCTTTCCGTTGACCGCAGTGCCATGATGCGGGAACTGAAAAAATTAAAGGCGGAGGGAATTGTAAAATCAGAACGCAAAACGTTTACCTTAGTCGAATATCGTCAAAACTGAACCGGATTATATACCCTGTTTTACCTTCTTCCTCTGAAAAATGCACCTTAATTGATTCACGCATCAAAATCTGCTTCAAACACACCTTCCGGTGTCCGCATGGTCAGAATTCCGAGGTTAAAATCCTCATCCTGGATCGTGATGTGGTATTCAAACACCACATCCTCCTCAAATTTTGACAGAAGCAGATAGGTTCCGTTCTCCTTTCCGTCAATCTGGTCGCAGATGTCATTGTATACCTCTTCTCCGGAAATCGCTCTCGGATATCCGGAGGCTTTGATTTTCTGCTCAATGGCTTCATACAGTTCGTTCATATGCTCTTCCTCTCTTTCTATATTGGATGCCACGTAAAGCGGACATTCACAATCCGCTTCGCTACTTGCCGAGTAAGTGGTCGCTGTGACAATTGTACCATCTTTCCATCTCATATGGTACTGTCATTTTTGTCCTTCTTCGTAAGAGTCTCTATGCAGCTTGATGATAATCCATCACTGCGATTTCCTGCATTTTATTCATCTCTATAAAGAGAGACACCGTGACGGAAACTTTACCGTCACGGTGCCTCTCTCTTTTATGACCAGTATTCTATGGAACACCTCATAATTTTATTTCTTATTTTGTGCGTACTTTCTTTTTTGCACTGTAAGCGGTGTAAACTTTCTCGTTATCCACTACTTTGTATGCTTTGACTCTTACATAGTACGTTTTCTTTGCGGAAAGTCTCTTGATCGTTTTTGCTTTTTTGGAAGCGGAAACGGTAACGGTCTTTTTGCCTTTGAAGTTTGCTTTCTTAGCGTACTCGATCACGTATCCGTCTGCTCCTTCTACGCTCTTCCAGTTGACTTTCACAGACTTCTTAACACCTTTGACAGCTTTTACTTTCACTTTCTTAGCTGCAAATTCTGTCTTAGTCAGCTGGCTCTCCAGACGTTTCTGCATTGCCTGCACTTCTTCTAACTGTTTCTGTGCTTCGGCTCTCTTTTCTTCCGCCTCTTTCTGGGCTTTTGCAAGGATCTCTTCTGCTTTCTTCTGTGCTTCTTCGGCTGCTTTCGCTGCGGCTTCTGCATTTGCCTGAGCTGCTTTCGCTGCATCCGCACTTGCCTTTGCAGCACCTGCGGCTGCCTCTGCAAGGCCTTTCTGTGCACTTACGGAGTCTTTGGCTGCTTCTGCTGCTTTTGCTGCGGTCTCAGCATCCTTTTTTGCATTTTCAGCTGTTGTTTTGGCTGCCTCCGCGGCTGTTTTTGCTGCTTCTGCATCGTTTGCATAATTCTTTGCTGCATCCTCTGCTTCTTTTGCGGCTTTCTGTGCTGCCTCTGCTTTTGCCTGGGCTGCTTCGGAAGCGGTCTGTGCTTTCTTTGCCTCTTCTTCTGCAGTTTCTGCTGCTTTCTGTGCAACTTCTGCTTTCGCCTGAGCTGCTTCTGCTGCTGCTTTGTCAACATCGGCTGCTGCCTTTGCTTCTTCTGCGGCTTTCTTTGCTTCTTCTGCGGCTGCTTTTACTTCTTCTGCTTTTGCCTTGGCTGCTTCTGCATCTGCTTTTGCTGCTTCGGCTGCTTTTGCTGCGGTCTCGGCATCGTTCTTTGCTGCGACTGCCTGGTTTTTGATCTCTTCCAGTTCTCCTGCTACAGAACTTGCTTCAAAACCTGCCTTGCTTTCTTCCATCTTGTCCGTATCGGAAGTAACCGGAACAATGCGGAATCTCTCTGCATAAGTGTTGTAGCTTCCATCTGCATTCTGCTTGGTTGTCGGATAGAATCCTTCCAGCGGTATATGGTTAAAGAATCCTGTATTGCTGACTCCTCGCTGGATCGCATCCAGGCACAGATAAGTCTGCTCATCCATCGGAACTTCTGTGGAATGACGAATGGTCTGGTTGTTATACGGATAATCGGTCCAGCTAACCGGATTGATATTTTCTGCTTTTACATGAAGTGCAGAAGATTCTACCGTTCCGTCTGCGGCAACTAAAATACCATTTCCGTCATTATCGGTCAGTGATGTCCATCTGACATCGGTGTGGTTTCCGTTTTCCTGTGGTTTCACATATTTGCTTACAAACTGATCTGTTACGGTACTCCTGTATACACCGACATCGGTTGCCGTCTTTCGATCAATGTAGTTTTCTTCCGGACCTCTTCCGAAGTATTCCAGATTTTCGTATCCTGCTGCAACAGTCATGCGGACACCGACTTTCGGCAGTGCCTGTGCTCCGGCGGTACCCGGTGCAAAGTTGCTTCTCGGTGTAAAGGCAGAGCGGACTACGATTTCTCCATCTCCGTAAATATCATAGAGTAAGGTCTGTTCTGCATCAACCGTAAGTTTTACGTTTAATGCTACACGGATGTGCTTTCCATTCTCATCCTGTGTGATAACCGGACTGTCCACCAGTTCCATGTTGTCATCGGTATTTCGCAGATTGCGGTTGTATGCAACCGGTGTGTCGTTATAGTTCTGTGCTCTCCAGAAGCTCGGTACCGGACCTTTTTCCAGAACGACTTTGCCGTCCACCGTGTAATCTGAAAGAATACCGGTTGTCTTATCCATTTTCAGTGCGTAGGATTTTCCGTCTTTTGTAACACCTTCGATGCTCATTGTATTACCGTCATCTTCTGCTTTGGTAAACTCAGACATGTCATCGTAATCCAGTACTTTTGTCTCCTTGTATTCCGGAGTCAGGTCAAACTGCTCATGTGCCACTACATTGTCGTATTTGGTGAGCGTTGCATCCCAATCCGGTTTTACTTTATTCTGCACGGAGAACTCCAGCATGTAAGTATCGCCGGTCTGCGGTTTTACTTTCGGCAGATCGATCGTGATCACTTCTTCTCCAAAGGTTTCTCCGTCCATACCCGGTGTATTTAAGGAGATGGTCTTTGTTGCGATCTCTTCATCGTCTTTTTTCAGGCTCCAGATGATATTGTAATTCTCAAGGGTGCTGTTTTCCAGTTCATTTACGACTTTTACTTTGATCGTTCCATCGGTTACTTTCGCATCTTCGTTTTCAAGATAGAAGTTCACCTGCTGATGATCGTAACGCATCTGTACGGCTTTTGCGGACGGTGTGTGGTCTGCAAACAGAACACCGTTTGCACAGAATGCATCTGCATTGGAGCTCGCATCCATCCAGTCTCCACCGTAAGCCCAGAATGTCTTTCCGTCTTCTCTTGTGGTTGCAAGTGACTGGTCTGCCCAATCCCAGATAAATCCGCCCTGAACATTGGAGTATGTGCGGTTCAGTTTCCAGAATTCATTGAAACTTCCGAAAGACTGTCCCATTGCATGTGCATATTCCTGCTCAAAATAAGGCAGTTTGTAGTTTGTGTTTTTCGCGTAGCTTTCTACGTTCTTTGCTTCCGGATACTGTGTACTGTGAACATCCACAATATTCTTGCTTCTGGTTTCCATGCCCCATGGATCAGCTCCTGCATCCTTCTGATAACGATGATAATAACCATCGGATTCACGTTCGTACATACGCAGTCTGCTCGGATCACGGTTCAGAACTGCCATTGCTGCTGCCCAGAAGCAGTAAGTATTGTCTAATGGGCATCTTGTGTAAGTTGCTTCGTTTCCATAAGACCATCCGATGATGGATGCATGGTTTTTCAGAAGCTCCAGCATATTCATGTTTCGATCTAGAACCGGAGTTACCCAGCGGCTGTCCCCTCCAGGGATCGGCACTTTATGATCGCCATATGCTCCGTAGTGTGATTCTACGTTTGCTTCTGCATAAACATAAATACCAAGTTCATCTGCCAGATCATATAAAATCTTTGCATTTGGATAATGTGAAGTACGGACTGCATTGACATTGTACTGTTTCATCAGTTTCAGATCATCGATGATCTCCTGATTTGTCACGGCACTGCCATTTTCCAGGCTGGCATCGTGACGGTTGACACCGCGGAAGATAATCTTCTGTCCTGTGATCTGCATCTGTTCCTGTTCTGCATCGTTGATGTTTACTTTATAGATCTCGCGGAAACCGACATGTTCTGCTTCTGCTTCGATCACTTTTCCGGTGCTGTCTTTTAATTCCAGCGTTACCATGTACAGGTTCGGTGTATCCGGGAACCATTTCTTCGGATTCTTAACTTCGATCGTTGCTGTTTTGCGATCACCTAAGTTTACTTTTTTCTCGCCGTCTGCATCTGCTGCATTCGGATCGGATGCACCGGTCACACCCTGAAGTGCTTTCAGCTTATCATAAGAAATCGTATCCTGACCGATCAGCTTTCCGTCCATGTCTTTCAGTTTGACATCTACGGTGTAGCCGCTGGTATCTTCTTTGTCTGTCAGATTGCGGACATCAACATCCACGTTCATCGTAACATCGCTGTTTTTGTCTGTGCGGTCTGCAAAGCTTGTCTGTACAAAGAAATCACGAAGCTCTGCACGGCTGTCTTTGGAATACAGATAAATGTCACGCATGATACCGCTCAGCTGAATGAAATCCTGATTTTCCAGATAACTTCCGATGCCCCAGCGATATACTTTCAGTGCGATCGTATTCTTTCCATTCTTGTTCAGATACGGTGTGATATTGAAATCATGCGCCGTAAAGCTGTCTGCTGTATAACCAACCTGTTTTCCGTTGATGAACAGATAATAAGCAGATCTTACGGACTGCAGTGACAGAAATACTTTACGTCCGTCCCAGTTTTCCGGAAGTTCAAACTCAGTACGGTAATATCCTACCGGATTATAGTGCGTCGGTGCCTGAGGATCATCATACTCGATGGTATTTCCCTGTGCACTGCCCCACGGATAGATACTGTTTGTATAGATTGCTTCATCAAAATATTTAAAGGTCTTATCTGCGTTTCGATAAGTCTGCCATGCATGCGGTACAAATTCTTTCTGGAAATCTGCTTTTGCTTCCTCCGGAAGTGTTTCTTCCAGATAACCTTTTGCGTCCGCTGCATCTGCTTTTTCCGGATTTTCTATCAGTGCAAAATCCCATTCTTTCTGCGTCAGCAGTTTATAGTAAGTACTTGCCGTCTCATTCTGGTCATCCAGTGCACTCTTCTCGCTGTTAAATGCAGTGTCTGCATCCTGATACGGAACAAAATCTGCATGAGAAGGCTCTCTGTTTACTTCTGCAGTAGAAATATCTTTGTACCATTCTTTTCCGGTAAATACCGGTGCTTCATCGGTAACGTAAACACGGATCGTGTTGGAAGTATATTCTTTTCCGCCTGTTGTAAGATAACTCGTAATATCCGTATAGCCCGGTTTCAGAGCTTTGATCTGATTGCCTTCCAGAGAAGCCACTTCCGGATGGCTGCTTACGGTGCGGATACCGCTGCTGATCGCTGCTCCGGATGCGTCTTTTGCAACCACTGCAAAATTCGTTGTTTTTCCGGTCTGCAGATAGCCTGCAGAAACTTCCAAGCTGATGGTCGCTTTCAGCTCATTCATGACCCACAGGGATGTCTTTGCACTTTCTTCTTTCATCTGGATCAGCTGCCAGTTTGCATCGTTTACGGTTGCAACATATTTTCCGGATGCTTTGTTCTGGATCCGGTAATTTCCGCTTGTCTCATCTTTGATGATCTTCCACTTCTGTGTATCCTCGCCTGTGTTTTTTGCCATGGAAGGATAAGAATCCAGATCTCCTCCCTGGATCACAAGTGATACATTGTTGCGTGGATGCCAGTATACATAACCGTCCCCGGCTTCCGTAAATACCCACATACGTGTCTGATTCAGTGCTGTATTCCACAGGTACAGGTTGTTTCCTTCGTTTACATTGTCTGCTCCAGGCTCGATCAGATAACCGGCAAATTCTACGTTATCAATGCGATAAACGCCCGGCCATTCTTTTGATGTCTCCAGAACGGTCAGCTCTGTGTTGACTTCTGTGCCCTCAAATGTTGCTTTGATCGTTGCTGTTCCGACTTTTTTTGCGATAACGGTATTTCCGGAAACTTCTGCGATATCCGGATTCTCACTGGTGATCACGGCTTTGCTTCCATCCAGCTCTTCGCCGTCTGCGTCAAATCCGGTCACAGCTGCGGTTGTGCTCTCACCGGTTCTTATGGTACTGCTGCCAAGAGAGAGTTTCACTTCCGGCTCTACCTTTGCAAGTCTCCATGCCTGTGCCGTATCGGACATACTTACCTGTGCATGGCGGTTTGCAGAAGTACTTGCATAACGGGAACCATTTTTCAGATAATACTGATCTTCTGTTCCTGCCACTTTCTCGATCGTCCATTTCTGGTTTGCTGATGCGGCATTCTTTCTCTGAAGGCTGACAACTGAAGTATCTGCCTGCATGACAAGCTCTGCATCCTGCTTGTTGTACCAGTAATAGCTTCCGTCCTCTGCCTGCTCAAAATAGAACATCTCACAGTCTGCCGGAGCAGTTGATCCCTGTTCCCACAGCCAGAGCGTATTACCCTCGGATGCCTGGTCCGCTCCCGGAGCCATTCGCTGCGTGGCATCTTCCGTGTGATAAATACGGTAGATTCCTTTCAATCCGTCCGCTGCTCTGCCGGTCTGTGCTTTTGCGACTGTTCCGAAGCTTCCGATGGAAGTCAGAACCATTGCCATGACAAGAACCATGGACAAAACAAAACGAACACTTCTGGTTACATTTTTCATTTTACTTTCCTCCTTTTCCGGGATTTTTTCCCTTTTGAAAAAAGTATAGGAAAGCAAGTGTTCCAGAAGTGTTCCTTTTTGAAGTGTTTACTGTTTTAATTACTGTAATTTGACATTACAATCCCGGCCTGACGTTCCAGAACCGGAAGAAAGGCCTCGCTCCAGGAATACTGTGCCATAAATTCATCTGAAAATTTTTCCGCTGCATGGATCTGCCCTTCCATCAGTTCATAATAATCACAGGAAACGCCCTTTGTCTCCAGATACATTCGTCCACGCTCGCTGTGAAGCATCCAGAGAAGTCCATGATCCCGCAGTGTATTTTTCAGGTTCATCACTGCTTTTCGGAAACGTCCTTTCACCTGTTCACTGAACGGTTCTTCTTCCCATAACAGATCCACGGCAAATTCCATTTCCACAATGCCGCCCCGTCTCGCCACAAGAAGTGCAAGCAGTTCTTTTGCTTTTCTGCTGCTAAAATCAATCGCATGACCGTTTAAAAACAGATCAAATCTGCCAAACGTGTGGATTTCCAGCTGCATTTCATCTTTTTGTTCCGTTCTTACCAGCCTTCTTGCTTTATCCAGTGCACGGTCCACCTCTTCCTGTCCAAACGGCTTCAGCAGATAATCGCAGGCATCCAGCTGATAGGCATCAAATGCGTACTGGTCATATGCTGTGACAAACGCTGCCTGAAGATCCGGTTTTTCTTTGTGCATCTGATCCAGCAGTTCCAGTCCCGTGATCCCCGGCATCCTGATATCACAAAATGCAAAATCCACCGGATGCCCGGCAACGTACTGCAATGCCTGCTTTGGGTTTACAAATTTTCCGCAAATTTCAATATCTTTGTGTTTTTCACATAAATAGCTTAATTCTTCCAGGATCAATGGTTCATCATCTATCAGAATAATTTTCATCTTCTGTCTCCTCCCATGGAATATGTATTGTCTGCCTGCACCCTTCTCCTTTTCTGCTCTCAATCTCAAGATCCGCATTTAGAAATTCTTTCAGACGCAGCTTCAGATTTCTTATGGCAATCCCGTCCGCATCTTTCAGTTTTTCGGTGTCAAATCCTGCCCCGTCATCCAGGATCTGAACACAGATTTCTCCGTTTTTTCGAAAACTTCGGATCTGTACGGTGCCGCCCTCCATCTTCTGGCAGATTCCGTGACATACCGCATTTTCTACCAGCGGCTGGATCGTCAGCGGCGGTATCTGGAACTTTTCTTCCTGAAGATCCCACTGAACCTGAAGACGCTCCCCAAAACGCATCTTTTCAATGTGCAGATACCGCTCGATCGTCTTACATTCTTCCCGAAACAGAATCATCTCTGCAGATTCCAGTGCATTCATATTTCCCCGCAAAAATACGGCAAAATCGTAGACCGCCTGTTCTGCCTCTTTCGGACGCGTCCGGCAGAGCACTTTGATCGACATCAGGGCATTCTGCAAAAAATGCGGTTTGATCTGATGCAGTGCAAGCTCCAGCCGGGCTTCCTGGAGCTTCTGCTCAATCTTCGCCGCCTCCAGTGCCCTCTGCTGAATTTTATTCATACGCCAGCGGTCAATGACATTGACACTCAGATCAAAAGCGATCACTCCGACAAGCATGAAAATACCTCCACTATAAGGAAGCATGCCGATATGTGCAAAATCTGACAATACGATCCCAGTATACAAAAGCAATATGCCTATTTCCCAGATCATATCTTCTCCGGATATTTCTTCTTTTTTGCGATACCCTGCAAAGCGGATCAGCAGTACCAGCCAGACACCCACGTCCATGGTCAGTTTCCATGATAAAATCCCTTCAAAAGCTGCAAGGCTCATCACAATGACACCGGTGATCAGAATCCCTTCCCGAATTCCGAAATCTTTTTTCTGCCGGTCTTTTTTATAACCGTTTTTCAGAAGAAATTCCCAGACCAGACTTTCCATCACGCATACAGAAAACAGAATCAGATCATAATATTTCAAAGTCCCGCCTATGACTGCCGAAAACGCTGCATCGGAATAGATCATACGGATGGCCAATAAGAACAGCACCAGAAAAACACTTCTGCTGTAACCGCTGTCCGGCGTGATCTTCAGCTGCAATAAATAAGAACATAAAAACAACATATGCATGCCAAGCAACAGGATCATCCAGGTATGATAACGGTCATACTGTTCACTCCACACGCTTTCCTCCTGGATCCGCGGTGTAAAAGACAACCCCGGAAGCAGATATCCCGCTGTTTCTATGATCAGATCACATTCCGAAGACTGAAGCGTAATGGTCGTCCTGATCGATGTATCCCTGCTGACTTTCAGTGCGTCCGGATTGGAAGAAACTACTCCGCTTTTTTCAATACATTTTCCATTCAGATAAATCCGATAAGCCGCCGGCATACCTTTCAGGCTCACAGAAACGTCAAACTGCGGCGGACAGTTTTTCAGTTTTACACGGTAACTTCCCCAGTTGAACATCCCTGCATTTTTTCGGGGCATATAAGAAGGCACCCTGACAAACTTCCCGAAAACCTGCTCTTCATCCAGCTCCGTAGCAATGAATTTCTGTTCAAAAAACTCCCATTCTCCGCACAGATCGACTGCTTTTCCGCTTTGCAGTCCAAACTGTTTGAAATCTGCTTCTCCCTTACAGACCACCTGTTTCTGCGGCATCATGAGAACGGTCAGCATTGCTGCAGTACATACAGCAAACACCGCAGCAAGAAAAAGAAACCTTCGATTTTTTTCTGTTCTATTTAAAATCCGCATATAAAAACTCATATCCTCCACCTGCAAGATTCATGCTTGTCTCAAAACCGGTCAGATTCCGGTTCAGTAACAGGCTTTCTTTTCGAAGCTGCAGCGGGATCATCGGCACATCTTCCATCAGTGCTTTCTCCGCTTTATATAAGGTACTAAGTCTGATCTGTTCATCCGTCTGCCTCTCGGCATCTCTTAAACATTTCTGCACCGTATCACTTTGATTTCCCTCTTCTCCATAGGTATAATCGTAATTCCAGCTCTGCAGATACGCCATCATATCTGCATATTCTGCGATAACGCCCGTGAGCGTAACCGTGCCGTTGTCTTTCTCTGCCCAGAATGCATCTCCGGTTGCCGTTTCCAGTTCCACCGAGATTCCAAGTTTTTTCTCCCACTGGCGTTTGATTTCCGTTCCTTCCTGTATGCTCCATGGATCATCATTGACCAGCAACCTGATGTTTACATCTTCCGCTCCGGAAATATTCATTTTTTTGAGTGCTTCGCCGAGCTTTTCTTCTGCAAGCTTCTGATTTCCGTATTTTGTACATGGCAGATCCTGATAATTCTCTGTGTAAGTTTTCAAAATTCCGAGGCCGTTTTCCGGAACATAACGTGCATTCGGCACAAGAAAATCACTGTCCATATTTTCTTTGTATTCTACCCGGTTCAGTGCATAATTTAACGCCTGGCGAAATTCCCTGCACTGCAAAGGTCCTTCGGTCTGCAGATCCAGATAAAGACTTTCACAAATCCCGGTCATCACTTTTTTCTGAATTCCGGCACTGTATTTTTCCGCTCCTTTTAACGGGATCGGCATCACATCGACCTCTCCTTTTACAAATCTTTCGTATGCTTCATCGGATGACTCCAGACACACGGCTTCCACTTTATCCAGTTTGATATTGTCCCGCTCCCAGTAATAGGGATTCTTTTTCATACCTACCAGATCTTCACTCCACGTTTCCAGGGTAAACGGTCCGTTGCAGTCTTCCGGCCGCAATATTTCTGCTGCATCTTCTCTTATCGGTGCAAAACTTCGAAGTGCCAGAAGCTGCAAAAACTGAACCTGCGGATGCTCCAGTTCGATCTGAAGCGTTTTCTCATCCAGCACCGTCACGCCCAATTCTTCGATTTTCTTTTTTCCCTGATAAATATCTTCTGCATTTTTTATGATCGCTGCATAAGAATTAAAATTCTCCGGCTCCATCAGCCTTTGAAAAGCCCGAAGAAAATCGCCTGCCGTGACAGGCATACCGTCACTGTAACAGGCATCATCCCGCAGATAAAACGTATAAACCTTCTGATTCTCCGAAATTTCATAGCGATCCGCCATGCCATACTGAAGTTCATACTGATAGATCCGCATCAGCCCCTCCAGCAGATAACAGGCAATCGTCTGCTCCGCACTGCTTTTTAATTTCAGATGATTGATCCCGTCCCCCGAAAACCTGCTGTAATTGACATATCGCATGACCTTCTCCTGATTGTCGGATTTTTTCATTACATTTTCCGTTTCTTTCTGCCGTGCACATCCCCCGATCAGCAAAATCATCATAAAAAGCAGAAAAAATCGTCCCAAAAACTTTTTCATAGCCACTTTCCCTTCTCCCGATATTGTTAATACCATGATATAATATTTTTTCTCTTTTTTCAATCTGTCAGAGCAGATGGAATATTGCATCCCACAGCCTGCAAAAGTGAACATCATCTCACATCTGATCTGAAGAATGCCGGACAAAAGACAAAAAGACAGATGCACCATGACGGCAGCAATTCCGTCACGTGCTCTGTCTTTTGGATGCCAACATTTAAACACTGTGCAATGCCGGCTTTTTATTTCTTATATTTTATTTTGTGCGTACTTTCTTCTTTGCACTGTAAGCGGTGTAAACTTTCTCGTTATCCACTACTTTGTATGCTTTGACTCTTACATAGTACGTTTTCTTTGCGGAAAGTCTCTTGATCGTTTTTGCTTTTTTGGAAGCGGAAACGGTAACGGTCTTTTTGCCTTTGAAGTTTGCTTTCTTAGCGTACTCGATCACGTATCCGTCTGCTCCTTCTACGCTCTTCCAGTTGACTTTCACAGACTTCTTAACACCTTTGACAGCTTTTACTTTCACTTTCTTAGCTGCAAATTCTGTCTTAGTCAGCTGGCTCTCCAGACGTTTCTGCATTGCCTGCACTTCTTCTAACTGTTTCTGTGCTTCGGCTCTCTTTTCTTCCGCCTCTTTCTGGGCTTTTGCAAGGATCTCTTCTGCTTTCTTCTGTGCTTCTTCGGCTGCTTTCGCTGCGGCTTCTGCATTTGCCTGAGCTGCTTTCGCTGCATCCGCACTTGCCTTTGCAGCACCTGCGGCTGCCTCTGCAAGGCCTTTCTGTGCACTTACGGAGTCTTTGGCTGCTTCTGCTGCTTTTGCTGCGGTCTCAGCATCCTTTTTTGCATTTTCAGCTGTTGTTTTGGCTGCCTCCGCGGCTGTTTTTGCTGCTTCTGCATCGTTTGCATAATTCTTTGCTGCATCCTCTGCTTCTTTTGCGGCTTTCTGTGCTGCCTCTGCTTTTGCCTGGGCTGCTTCGGAAGCGGTCTGTGCTTTCTTTGCCTCTTCTTCTGCAGTTTCTGCTGCTTTCTGTGCAACTTCTGCTTTCGCCTGAGCTGCTTCTGCTGCTGCTTTGTCAACATCGGCTGCTGCCTTTGCTTCTTCTGCGGCTTTCTTTGCTTCTTCTGCGGCTGCTTTTACTTCTTCTGCTTTTGCCTTTGCTGCTTCTGCATCTGCTTTTGCTGCTTCTGCGGCTTTTGCTGCGGTCTCAGCATCGTTCTTTGCTGCGACTGCCTGGTTTTTGATCTCTTCCAGTTCGTCTTTGGATGGCTGATCCGGTGTGTTATCGTCTTCTTTTACATAAACTTTTGCATCTGCAATGTCTACGCAGTCATCATTCTTTCCGCCGACTTTATCGATGTAGATGATCAGTTTCTCTACGCCTGTCAGATCAACGTTCATCAGTTTTGCATTGTCCGGCTGAAGGATCACACCGCTCTCTGCCAGTTTATTCTCTTCGCTGATACTGTCTTTATAGAAGATAAAGTTTGCACCATCACGATTTGTCTTGGTTGATTTTGTATAGTCGATACCCACATAACCTTCAAAGCGTTCTGCTTTGATACCGCTTAAATCAAAGGTCAGAGTTGCATCGGTATTTGCACTTAAGCCCTGTGCAAAGACTTTGCGTGCACCGTCAACGTTCATGCTCAGTTCGCCTTTGTTTGTACTTGTGCCGCCATCGTACTCGTTGACATGGAATCCGCCCCATCCGGATGAGGAATTTGCCACGTCCATGTATAACAGACCGTATTTATCGGATTTTTCGGTATCGGTTCCGTATACTCCGTTTGCTTCGTCTACTTTTGCGGTTAAGTATACATATTTCTGGTCAGTAGACGGTGTTACATCTTTTCCGCCTGCCGGTGTTACTTTTACTTCTTCTGCGGAAGCATCGATCTGTGCATCTTTTCCGGAAATCGTCAGATTTTCAATGGAGAAACTTGTCTCTTTCTTTTCTGCATTTTCGTTCAGGTTGAAGCTTGCTTTGAACAGATCTGCCTGTGCTGCAACTGCTTTTGTCAGATCGTAAACTACCTGCACACCGTCTGCTGTTTCTTTTACGGAAATATTTCCTTCCACACCGTCTGCCAGTGCGATGCTGTTAAATTTATAAGCTACTGTGTCGTATTTCAGTGTGAAGCTTCCTGCCATCATTGCAGAACTGCTGCTCTCGGATGTCTGGGAAATGCTTCCTGTCACTTCTACAGTTCCGTTTTCCTGTGCTGTGTTATCTTTTGCCGTTAATTTTACGGTTGCTGCTTCTTTTGCACCGTCGATGTCTGTTCCGATTCCTGCCAGTACTTTCAGTGCTGCCAGATCGGCAAGATCTACTTTTCCGTCACCGTTTACATCGGCTGCATAAGTATTGACTGCATCGAATGTTGCATTGCCTGCCAGTACTTCACGGAGCATATTGATATCAGCGATATCCAGTGTTCCGTTTGCACTTCCGTCCACATCACCGTTTACTGCCATGGTTACGGTATCTGCTACCGTACCGTCTTTGCGAAGTTTTACGAGATATCCGGTTGCTACCGGTGCTCCGTCTTCGTCAAAGGATGCATTGTACGGATCTTCCATTGATAAGGTTTCACCCTCGCCAAGCTCAAACATGGTAAAGAGCTGTGCTTTTGTCATGCCTGCCGGAACATTATAAAGAATATTTGCAGAGCGATCCATTCTGACTGCTGCATCTTCTTTTAAGGTCAGGGATACTGTCGTCAGTTCTTCTGTGCTTAACTGGACCTTGGTATCGCACCAGCTCACCATATCATGTCCGTCTTTGACATTTTTGTCTGCATACAGGCAGATTTCCTTTGTTCCTGCCGGGATCTCGATATCGAAGTACTGTGCGTTCTGACCATGTTTCATCAGCTCGCCTTTCCATACTTCTTTGCCGTCCAGTTTGATGATCGGATACGCTCCATCCTGTGTTTTTGCTTTATGAGCATCGATTCCGACATAACCCTGAAGGCGTGTTGCATTCAGTTTGGAAACATCGAAATACAGTGCAGAATCGGCATTGACACCAAATCCTTTTTCAAATTTTGTACGTTTGCCTTCCACATAGAGGTCAAGTTCTGTACCTGCATTGTCCTCGTTTACATGGATTCCGTTGTATCCGGATGTACTTCTTGCAGTATCGTATCCAAGATCTGAGAGCTGAATGGAAGTATCATTCTTGATCTCGATCGTGTAAGTTCTGCTAAATCCGCTCTTTGCGGTTGCTTTTACAGTTGCTGTGCCCGGAAGGCTTTCCGGTTTTGTGATCTCAACTTTTACGTCTTCGGATACTGCTTCCGCTGTGATCTCCGGAACCGTTCCGGACAGGGAAGAAACATTCATGCTGTAGGAAGTGATATCATTGTCAAATCCTTCCAGTGCCTGTCCGCCGACTTTGATGCCGTTCAGCAGTGCGGTTTCATCTGCATAATTCTTTTTGCTCTCTGTCATCAGCTCTTCGCTTGTAGATTTGCTGATCGGTTTGAGGCGGTAAGTATAGCTGTAAGTTTTACCTGTTCCAAGCAGATATTTGGAAAGGGTTGCCTGTCCGCAGCTTGCGGTTCCAAGTCCCATCTGTGCATAATCGATCGTCAGAACGGTATTGTCTGTGCGTTCGATCTGATACGGATGTTTTGCTGCTTCCAGTGCTTCCTGTGTGCAGTTCAGTGCACTCATCTCCAGCAGGTGATCCTGTGCGTCAACCAGCAGTCCGTCACCGTCTGCATCGGTTACTGCCATCCATCTGACATCGGTCTTGTTTCCGGTTTCCTGAGCGTAAACATAATTGGTAAACTGTTCATCTACGGTGCTGTTCCATACACCGACATCGTATCCGGTCTTTCTGTCGCTGTAGCTGTCCGACTCGCCGCGGCCATACCAGGTCAGGTTGTCCAGTCCGGCTGCCAGCTGCAGGCGTGTGCCGACTCTCTGAAGGTTGCTCATGTTGGAGTTCGGAGCCATGGTTGCTTTTACAACGATCTCACCGTTTGCATAGATTGCATAAGTGATGCGGTCTTTGGAATCCGCACAGTTTTTCAGTGTACGTGCTACGGAAACATAAACCACTTTGTTTTCTTTATTAACGCTCACTTCATCGATCTGAACGTTCTCATTTGCTGTTTTCCATTTTGCATCCACGGATTCTTTTTTATCATTATCCGTAGAAGCTCTCCAGTAGTTCGGCTCAATGCCTTCTGCAATCATTTCTTTTCCGTTTGACTGATAAGAAGTCATCTCACCGGTTTTCTTATCAAAGGAAACCGACCAGTTATCGCCTGCTACTTTTACATCACCATCGGTTTCTTCAAATGTCTTGATATCTTCCAGTTTGGAAGTGTCTACGGCTTCCACTGCTGCATCGGTTCCTGCGAAATCCAGTTCAAACTGTGCTTCTGCCACTGCAAAATCTTTGTCTGCCCAGGTGAACTGATCGTCACTCTTTGTTACGAATGAAATATTCAGGAAATATTCATCACCTGCTGCCGCATCGGTCGGTGTGGTGAACGGGATCACAACATCTTTGCTTTCACCTGCCGGGATATCCACATCCATCGTTCCATTTTCTACGGAAGTTCCGTTCTTCACAACTTCCCATTTCATGGTATATTCATTTGCATTGGTATCGATCCATTCGTTGCTGATCGTAACAGTCCTGGAAGCCAGATCCTTGAGCTGCATCTGCAGTGCCTGGTAAATACGCTTTACTTCATAAGCTTCTGGCTGGAGCGTACGGTCCGGAGATACGATACCGTTGACACAGAAGTCCGTATTTCCAGATTTCCAGGAAGAATAGTCCTTGGTATTTCCGTCTGCATCGGTGTAAGTTCCGTGGTTCCAGTCACCGTCATAGCCCCAGTAAGTGCTCTTTCCATCCCAGTTTCCGTCAGAATCCAGAATCGGTGTATTATAGCTCTGATCTACGAAATCCCAGATAAATCCACCCTGCAGGATGCCGTTGGCACGGATTTCTTCCCAGTATTCTTTCATACCGCCGCAGCTGTTGCCCATTGCATGCAGGTATTCACACATCAGATATGGTTTCTTTGAATTTTTAACCTGTTTTCCAATGTTCGGATACATGTTGGACCATACATCTACGCCTGCATTATCATTCCAGCCCTGATAGTGAACGACTCTGGTGTCGTCGTTATTCTGGAAATAATCAATTTCTGCCTGAAGGGAATCACCGGCTCCCGTCTCATTTCCAGGTGACCACATGATAACACATGGATAGTTTTTGTCACGCTCCAGCATATTGATGGCACGGTCTTCTGCTGCCTGAACATATCCCGGAAGGCTTCCCGGCACTTTGTACTGGCTTCGTCCGTTGTGAGACTCTACGTTTGCCTCATCCATCACATAGATACCATACTCGTCACAGAGTTTGTAGAAAGTCGGATCATTCGGATAATGAGAAGTACGAACGGCATTGATGTTCAGCTCTTTCATCAGCTCAATGTCTTTTCTCATGTCTTCTTCCGTCAGATACCATCCATCCTGCGGATCGTTCTCATGACGATTCACACCGGTGATCGTAATAACCTTACCGTTTACACGAAGTCTTGCATCGTCTGTATTTGCATCGGTGATCTCCACTTCACGGAAGCCGACATCGGTCTGTGTCGCTTCTTTTGTCACACCGTCTTTTTTCAGTTCCAGAACCAGGTTGTAGAGGTTCGGTTTCTCTGCACTCCATTTTTCCGGATCGGTGATGTGCTGTGTGAGGCTTACTTTTGCTTCTTTCGTCCCGCTGTCAAAAGAAGTAACTGTTCCGGTGAGCGGTGTGGTTGTCACCAGCTTGCCTTCGCTGTCGTAGAGGTTTCCTTCTACACTCCATCCGCTCACATCCTCTGCGGAAAGATTGCGTACATCCACATCGACATTCAGGTCTGCATCTGTGTAAGTGTCATCCAGATCGGTAACTACCGTATAATCACGGATTTCCACGTCATCTTTGGATGTCAGGTAGACATCACGGAAGATACCGGAAAGTCTTACCATATCCTGGTTCTCGATGTAGCTTCCGTCGGACCAGCGGTAAACCTCTACGGTAATCACGTTCTCGTTTCCTTCTGAAAAATCAAGTGCATCGGTAATATTAAATTCATCTCTTGTAAAACTGTCTTCTGCATATCCGATGTATTTGCCGTTTACCCACAGATACATGGCAGAACCAACACCTTCGAAGTTGATAAAAACGTTGCGGTCTTTCCAGCTTGAATCGATTGTAAAGGTCTTGCGGTATGTTCCGACCGGGTTGCACTCTGTCGGGGCATCGCCTACTTTGTACTTGTTATAAGCTTTTCCTTCTGCATTCATCCACGGATAGTTCTGGTTGGAATAGATCACCGGATCGTATTTCCAGGAACCGTCTTTATTTACATAGGTCTGCCAGCTCTTTGGAACGGTAATGTTATCCCAGCTGCTGTCATCGTAATCTTTCTGGTTAAAATTGGCATCTTTTGCACCGATACGGTCTGCCGGTTTCACTGCCCAGCTGAATTTCCAGTCATCTCCATTTAAAAGCTGGTAAAATGAAGATTTCGTCCGGTCTTTCGCTTTTGCCTTTTCTGCTGTATCAAAGCTGTAAAAGGTCGATCTTGCCGCCTCGCGGTTCACCTGAAATACCCCCGGCTGTCCGTTCCATTCGGTAGAAGATGCTGCTGCGACTACTTCCGGTATAATCCCCTCCAGACCGGAAATGCTGCCGCCGCTTACGACCATCGCTCCTGCGAGTAAAACAGACAACAGTTTTTTTTGTTTCATATCCCTTTTCCTCCTTTTTGAATGAGTTTGACAGTTTTACATATAGTAAAATGTTTACCTTCATCATTATTTTATCACTTCAAGTGTACTTGAAGTCAAGTGGATTTTTAATTTTCGTTTATTTTACACACTTTTTTCTCTGATTTTTGTGCATTTTTACAACTATTCTGAGGCTTAGATATATAATAGCATATCTTTTTTGCACATACAACGTTACATTTGATCCTAAATGTAACTTTTTTCCTTTTTTCAGCATCTCGTACAAATTCCGTCATTTTTTTTAATCTCGGTCACTTTATGTATTTTTACAGTAAACATTTGTATTTTATCTCAGTCGAGAAGACTCCCACTTCTGCAAGTGATGAGTAATAACAAGTCTTTCTCAGTGGGAGTACAATCTCCGACTGAGATAAAATATGCTCCCTCCTGAGTGACAAGTTTTTTATTATTTCACCTGTCTGCCCAGAAGGGAGCATATCCTGATTCACTAAACATAATTCCTGTTTTTTTTGTATTCGTTTATTTTACTTTTCTGCTCTTCACCGCAGAATAACTGCCATAAACTTTCTTTTTGCCCACTTTGCGGTAAGCACATACTTTATAGTAGTACGTCTTCTTCTTTTTCAGTTTTTTATTGGTGAAGCTTATCTTTCTGGCTCCGTTTAAGACTTTAACTTTCTTATACTTGCCTTTTTTCTTATCGGCACGATAAACTACATAACCATCTGCGTTTCTGACTTTTTTCCATTTCAGAACCAGTTTCCCTTTCGAAACTGCCTTGACGGAAAGACCTTTTACCTTCGCCGGTTTTGCTTTTGCCGGTGTCTCTATGGACGGTACTTGCTGTTTTGTCTCGCTCTCTTTTGTATCCGGCTGCGGCTTCGGATCTGGTTTTTCTGTTGCGGCTGTTTCGGATTCTGTCGGTTTCGTTTCGCTTTCGGTCTCCTTCTTTGTTTCGCTCTCTGTCTCCGTTTCGCTCTCTTCCGTTCTTCCCGTCAGCTTGATATACTGATCTGTCAGACTGGCGATGCCCGCCTGGAATGTATCCATCTCCGCAGACAGCGTCGCAATCTGTGCATCGGTCAGAAAGGCCGGATGTCCGCCCTGTGCGATTGTTGAAATACCGGCATAAAGTTTTTGAATCTGATCTGCCAGCTGTGGTGCTTCTTTTTTGATCACAGCAAGCTTGTTGACATCACGCACGCCCTCTGCCATACGCTCCAGTCTTACCGAACTTCTGCTTATCGGATGCTGTGCACTCTTTTCATCCGGATAGATCAGGAAACAGTCTCCCGGTTCAAATTTGCTGTGTGTGGTATCATTGAGCGGATCTTCTACCCAGGCATCATACGCCCAGCGAAGAAATCCTGCCGTGCCGGATTTGCCTGCATTTACGATCGACCAGTAACTTTCCACCGGTGCACTTAAGGAGAAGTTGCCCGGTCTGTGGCCGGTACAGGAATATAAAGTGGTGCGAAGTCCTTTTGCTTCCCGGTCTTTTACCAGTTGTTCAAAATCTGCCGGATGTGCGGCTGCCGCCGTATCTCCGACATTCAGGTCTGTCACTCGCATGGCGAGGTCTTTCTTTTCCACAAAGCTGTCCATCGCACCTGCTGTTTTTAAACATTTCCCATCCTTGTTTTTCACAGACTCGATCAGGTCAAAAGCGGTGCCTGAAAATCCACGCTCATCAATGCCGATGTAACTGTCATCAAACCAGCCTTTTTCAGTCAGGTGTGCGGTAAGATCGGTAAGGAAGTCCGTCCAGAGTGTGGTATAACGTGTGCTTCCCACAGAAAATCCTTCTTTTACCAGCTTGCCGTTCTCCCAATAAGTGAAAGAATTGTGCCACGGTGCCACGCTGTAAAGCACGATCTTATCCCCGATTCCAAGGGATTTGTTGAAGCTTACCCACTTATCAAAATCGGTATAATCATATGTAAAGCTATCTCCGTTCTTGATCCATTTGATCATAGATGGATAATGTACATCATTTGCACTGTATGTCTGTCCGTCCCAGGCATCTTCGATGATCGAAGCAGTGATCGCATGTCCGCCTGCTTTTTTATAGAGCTCCATGGAGGACTTCATGATCTCCAGATGCTCATCGGAAAACGGCTCTACGCTATAATATTCTGCACTCGTATACGGATACTGCCACAGTTCAATATCAAAGGTATCTCTGTAATTATCCGGAAGTTCTGCATTCTGCACACGCACTTCATACTCAAACACCAGCGGCTTATCGAGCCGATCTGCTGTTACGGTCAGCTGTGTTTTGTAAGTGCCGGATTTTGCTGTCTTTGGAATCGCAAACTCAACCAAGACCGGCTGGAGTGTATCTGCTTTTATGTCGATCGGCGTACTCTGCCAGAGAATATCCGACGCTTCCGCACGGTTCTCTTCTGTTGCCTCCGGAACATCATTTCCATATATATATCCATAAACATAAGCTTTTGTGGAACGGATGAATGTCGCTGTCACATTTTCTTTTGCGATCTTCTTTTTGCCGTCCGTCAGGTCGGATGCCTGGATCGCTACATTTGTGAAATCTCCACCGATCGCACTTAAGACCAGTTCACTGACTGCACGGTCATTCTTCCAGGCAGTCAGCGTCTCGCTGCGGTTTTTCTTTACCGAAACTTCCGCAAAACGTTTCTGGGTGTACTGCGTGTTATGATCGGTGACGGTGCCGCCAAGCGTATTTCCCTGCTCTCGCACTTCCACTTCCATTGTTCTGGAAATCCCTGCCTTCTGGCTGGATGCCGTGATCACTGCCGTTCCGCTTTTCTTTGCAGTAACCGTTCCCTGTGCACTGACAGAAGCAATATTTTCATCAGAAGTTGTATAGGACATATCGTTCAGTGTCGCATAAGACGGTGTATAGCTGTAAGAGATTGCATAACTCTGTCCGACACTTAAGGAAATCCCCTGATCTTCCAGTTTAAAATCTTTTGCAATGTACGGGCTGTGTGTGACCTGTACATAAGCCACCTGATTGACTACCGCACTGCCACTGCGTTCCTTCTGCGTAACTGCATAGAGCGTATGTTCACCTTCCGTAAGGTTTTCTGCTTTATATACAGACTGCGGCGTGGTACGGCTGCTCTCATAAAGATCCACCAGTGTCTCTGCTCCGTCATCCACACGGTATTTCACTTTTCCGTGGTTGTGACTCTTGTTTGCAAAAACTTCGATGGCATTTCCCTTAAACGTTACCCTGTAAAAGCATTCTTCTGCCTTCTCATTCGATGATCCGAGGTCTATATATGCCTCGTCATCATTGTACGTCCAGCTCTTTCCGCTGAATGATTCGTAGGAAAAACAGTTGACCCCTCCCGATGTCTGGCTCGGCAGGATCTTCGTTGTTTCCTGTGTCTGGCTTTTTGCATTTCCTGCTGCCATCAGTGATACCGGCAGACCGGTAAATGCCAGGATCACGGCAAGAAACAGCGAAAGCCATTTCTTTTTTTTCTTTTCCATTTTCTTCTCCTTCTCTTTCATCTGCCTCTTACCTCAGATGTTGTTTAACTCTGCAATCCGCCGGAAGCGGTATCCGATGGGAATGAAATCCCTGCTGATTGTCCGTACTTATTCCGGCTGTTTGAAAATAATATCGGCAAACTCTCCCCTGCTTGCCTTTTTCAGATCTTCCGGTTTCAGCTCGATCTGTACGCCGAGGCGGCCTCCGCTGACGATCATCTTCTCCAGTTTCTGTGCACTTTCATCAATTCTCGTCACATACTGCTTTTTCATGCCGATTGCCGTACAGCCTCCGCGGATATAACCGGTGACCTGATTGATATCTTTGACATGGATCATGGAAACGGATTTTTCGCCGACTGATTTGGCTGCCTTTTTCATATCCAGCTCCTCGGCGATCGGTATCACAAACACAAAATAATTTCTGCTGTTTCCAATCGTGACCAGTGTCTTATAAAGCAGCTCATATGGCTGTCCGAGTGTGTCTGCCACTTTCAGGGCATCCACAAATTCATCACACTCATACGTATACTCTTTATACGGAATCTTGTTCCTCTCAAGGATACGCATGGCATTTGTCTTTACTTCTTTTGATTTTCCCATCTTTTTTCAGAACAATCCTTTCACAAAATCTGCCACCGCTTTCAGATCCTGACGGTCCGGATGAAGAAGTGCCTCGTCAAAGTTGTGAAGCAGCATCTCCACCTGCTGTGTATTGGAAGTGTTCTGCATCGCCTCATAGCGTTTGCGAACCTGGATCGGCATCTTGCCCTGACATAAAAATCCGCCCAGATATTCACAGTCCTCCGGGATAAATGCTGCAACTCCGTTTAAAATCCGGTCATAATATTCCGGCACATTCCCCATGCCGCAGGTTCCAAACAGTGCAACCTTTTTCCCGTGGAGCTTTCCAAGCAGATCCAAGATCTCCGAACTCGCTGTCCCGCGATCCGTCCAGAACCCAACCAGATACATCTCTCCGTCATCCCGTTCTGTTCTCTCCTCGATTCGTTTTACATTTTTTTCTTTTACCGGCACTGCCGCAAAAACTGCTTCTGCCAGTTTCTCCGTATTGCCGGTGCGGCTTGTATATACAATCTGTACGCCCATCCTGATTCCTCCTCTGGCATGATATTGATGTCAAAAGCCATTAACTTTGATACTCTGCGGATCATTCCATGCTCTGCACTCACATAATCCTGATATCTTTGCATTATCATAGCATACTTGACTGTACATAAAAATAGTTTAACTCTAAACAATTCTAAAGTTTTTATAACTCAGATTTCATATCTGCATTCTCAGATTCCGGCATAAATGCATGTTTTCTGCACTTCTTCCAGCGATTTTCCTCAGTCTGCATTCTGGATTCTGACCACTTCCACACTTTCCTGACCAGAGTCCTCGCTTTGCAGTTCTCCGCGATAAGTAATCTTCACAGACATTCCTTTTGTGAGACCTTTTTCTAAATACAGCGGAACCTGTACAATCCGGAACTTCACTTCTTTTCCGTCAGAAGTTTTAATCGTCATGCCGGTCATGGAAATCTTTTCCAGTGTTCCTTTTACCGTCTGCTTCTTTGATGCATCCGCCTTCGTTTCTGTTTCTGGATCGCTCTCGAAAACATCAGCCGATCCCGCAATACGCACAGCAGTTGCCTTTTTGGTACCTTTCTGCGTGATCTTTCCGGTATAATCTACAGAAACCAGATTGCCGATCCGGATACCGTACGGCAGATCGATTTTTACATCATCCGTGGAAAACGCAAGCTCATTTCCATTATCGGAAAGCAACACTACCTGATCCATGCTCAGCTCTTCCAGCGTCCCGATCACGGTATGTACCTCCGAAGAGTTCACTGTTTCGCTGCTTCCGGTGCTCTGCTTTGTCTCTTTTTCCGATCCGGCACTCTCCTTGTCAGTCTGTGTTTCCCTGTTTTTTTCTGATGTACTTTCTTTCTCTTTTGCAGTCTCACTTTCTGCTTTCTTTTTGGCTGTTTCTTTTGTGCTGCCCTTCGCCTGTGTCTCTTTTGCCGTTTCAGAGGAACTTTCACTTTCCGTGCTGCTCTCTGTTACCGTTTGCGTCTCAGTCTGTTTTGCGGTATCGGTCTGCGTTTTTTTGCTGCATCCGGATAACAAAAGTGCGGTTGCAAGCATTGCGGCTGCTCCTGCCGTCAGAAATCGTCTGTACATAAAATTTCCTCCATTCTTTTTACGATTGTTTTATCCCCTTAAGCTTTTGCGAAAAATGTCGTTTCACCATCCAAAAGATGATAAAACGACATTCTGGTTTTCTGTTTCTTTATGCGTTCGCTGCGATCACATCCTGCATATCATACAGTCCAGGCTCTCTGCCTGCCAGGAATTTGGCTGCCTGTACGGCACCTTTTCCGAAAACCGCCTTGGAATATGCAGTATGCTTAAACTCGATCACTTCGTCTGTTCCGGCAAAGATCACTTCATGCTCACCTACGATATTACCGCCGCGAACTGCGGAAATACCGATCTCTTTCGGATCACGCTCTTCTCTTCGGTCGCTTCTGTCGTAAGTATAATGATAGGCATTCCCCAGTGCCTCATTCATACTGTCTGCCAGTGCCAGAGCCGTGCCGCTCGGTGCATCCAGTTTGTGTTTGTGATGCTTTTCTACGATTTCCATATCAAATCCTGCTTCTGCCAGTACTTTTGCAGCACTCTTTAACAGGTTCAGCAGGGTGTTGATACCAAGTGACATATTTGCAGATTTCAGGACGGCAGTCTTTTTTGCTGTCTCTGCCACTTTCTGAAGCTGTTCTTCTGAAAGTCCTGTTGTGCAGACTACAACCGGAAGTTTGTGTGCTCCGCAGTAATCAAGCAGTGCGTCCTCTGCTTTTGCAGATGCGAAATCGATTACAACATCTGCTTCTTCTTTGCAGTCCTCCAGGCTTTTGTATACCGGGTATTCCATTTTTCCGTTATCAAACGGATCAATGCCTGCTACGATCTGTGCATCTGCATCCTCTTTTACGATCTGTGAGATCACCTGACCCATGTGTCCGCAGCAGCCATGCATAATGATTTTTACCATTGCTTTTTCCTCGCTTTACATTCATGTAAGAATAATGCCTACGAATTGCTCCGTTACATAGTAACTCTGGCATTATCCATTATTCTGCCAGTTTGATGCCGAACTTTTTCATCTCTTCTGCCAGTTTTGCTGCATGTTCCTCTTCCATCTCGGAGAGCGGTCCGCGAAGCGGTCCGACCTCTTTTCCCATCAGATTGAGAGCTTTTTTGACCGGGATCGGATTTACTTCGCTGAACAGTGCATGGATCAAAGGCAGTGCCTTCAGCTGCAGATCACAGCTTTCTTTTACTTTTCCTTCATTATAAAGAGCAACAATGTCATGTGTTTCTTTTGGTGCTACATTGGAAAGTACAGAGATCACACCTTTTGCTCCAAGGGACATCATCGGCACGATCTGGTCATCGTTTCCGGAATACAGATCAATGCATCCGTCTGCCATCTGCATCAGAGTTGCAACCTGTGAAATATCTCCGCTTGCTTCTTTGATCGCCACAATATTTTCTACATTTTTTGCAAGGTATACAGCTGTCTGCGGCTGAATGTTGCATCCGGTTCTGCTCGGTACGTTATAGAGAACGATCGGCAGTTTTACAGACTCTGCGATTGCTGTATAGTGTGCGATCAGTCCGTTCTGTGTTGCTTTATTATAATACGGTGTTACCAGAAGAAGGGCATCTGCTCCTGCTTTCTCTGCTTCCTGAGAAAGGTAGATGGCAGTTGCTGTGCAGTTTGAACCGGTTCCGGCGATAACCGGGATTCTCTTTGCCACTTTTTCAACGGTATAACGGATCACATCCAGATGTTCCTCATGTGTCAGTGTGGATGATTCTCCGGTGGTTCCGCAGATAATGATGGCATCTGTGCCGCCTGCGATCTGCTCTTCCAGAATCTCACTTAATTTTTCGTAGTTTACGTCTCCGTTTTCATGCATCGGTGTTACAATTGCCACACCTGCTCCTGTAAAAATAGCCATAGTCTTTCCTCCTAATCTCAACTGGCTGAAACGCTATAAAACTGATACTTGTACTGTAAAGTGTACAGCGATCCTGTCGGGTAAATGTCAGTAAAGCCTGCCGGAACCATATGACAGATCCCAGGTGCATCTGACTTGAACAGAACAGCTTCTGTATCATAAAAGGGACAGCCCCAAGCGATCAGGTCTGTCCCAAAGAATAAACACATGATAAAAACTGTATTCTTTCAGATAGCGCCCCATCGTCATTCGATGACAGTCATAGAGTTCTTAGCTCCATGCCCAAGCTGCAAGCTTCAGGTGCCATCCAGCTTTCGGCGTTTTCCCCTTTTGGCCACCTTCGCCTGTACCTGAATACATCGGATGGCTTACTCTTGAAACACGCAACCTCTATCAAACTTATACATGATATCGGGGTCAACAGATATTTGCCCCCTTTGATACTCAAACCGGTACGCACGTACTTCTCCGTGCAGACACTGATTTGTTTATAATCTTATCATTGTCAAAATATATTGTCAACTGCCGGGTTGACTTTTTTATCTCAGCGTAGAAGATCCCGCTACTGTCCGCTACTGTCCGCTTTATATGCTGTGACCATCTCCGTCACTTCGTCTGCATACTGCCAGATTTCTTTCGCCGGATAGATCCCGGTCAGGATCAGACTGGTATATTCTCCTTTTGCCTCAAACAGAGCATGCAGTTCTTCTGCCTCGATCACGCCTGCTTCCACAAGTCCCAGGACTTCATCCAGGATCAGCACATCGCACTCTTCGGTGACCAACACTTTTCTTGCGAAATTGAGTGCATTTTTGAGATTTTTGATCTCTTCTGCTTTTTCGGCATCCGGAAGCTGTTCAAATGCCTCTTCCGATTTCTGGAATCGGAACAGTTTGATCTCCGGCTCCAGCCGCTGTACAAAACCGATCTCTTCTGCATTTCTTTCCTTCATGAACTGTATAATGATAACGCTTCTCCCCTGACTTGCTTCCTGTATCCCCTGTCCGATCGCTGCGGTGGTTTTCCCCTTTCCCTCGCCACAGTAAATATGTATAGAACCTTTATCCATTATGCACCTCGTTAAAAATTCAAGAATGTTTCACATATCTTTGAACAGTTATACACCATTTTTTCAAAAAAAGCAAGAATATCAAATCTTTGCAGATGTCTGCTTCTCAGATATACTCTAATTTACTGACGGACACTTCGTACGCCACTCTTTTCTGTGCTTCATCCCCTTCTAATTTTTTCACATATTCACGGCTCTGGATACGTCCCCAGATCTGTACATGGCCACCGACTTCAAATCCCGCCGCAAATCTGGCATTTCTGCCCCAGCAGATGCATGGGATATAGTCCGATTTTCCATACGGCCGGTTCACTGCGATCAGCATATCTGCAATCTCTCTTCCAAGAGGTGTTTTCCGGTAAACCGGTGCTTTGCATATATAGCCATCCAGAAAAATCTGATTTGTCTTTGCTTTATCGGTCTCTTCTTCCACAAAGCTGACTTCTCTTGCAAATACAGAAAGTACCAGACGGTTTCTCTTTTCTTCATGCCGGTTGTATGAACGGAACTGACCGTTGATCTGGACATATTCTCCTCGATAATCTTTGCTTACGTCAATCAGGCGTTCCGATATCATAACCGGAATGCAGTCGGAACAGTCGCTCAGTCTCTTGACCAGTATGTCAGCCATATAAAAACCTTCCCCGAATACTTCGTGACTGAATACAAATGGTGACGCAACCTCTCCTATGATCGTTACCTGATTGTTTTCAATAATCTTATCTGCCATAAATAACAGTTCTCCCTTCCCTATGAAGCTCTTTTTGTATTTTCCGGTGTCTTCATCTGCAACACCGCATAGTTTTATATATTCTGCGGATGGTTTCAATATGTCTGTTTTCCGATTTTTCTTCAAAATTTTTTTAAATCCCTTGTAATCTGGGAAAAATGTGATAAACTCTGTAGTGGTTTAGATGCGAAAAACGAAAAACAACATATACAAAAGGAAGAGTGTATTATTTATGATTAGAGAAGATGTACGCAACATTGCCATTATCGCACACGTTGACCACGGCAAGACTACATTAGTAGATGAGCTGCTCAAGCAGAGCGGTGTGTTCAGAGCAAATCAGGAAGTAGCCGAACGTGTTATGGACAGCAACGATATTGAACGTGAACGCGGTATCACCATTTTATCCAAAAATACCGCCGTATTTTACAAGAACACAAAAATCAATATCATTGATACTCCGGGACATGCAGACTTCGGCGGTGAGGTGGAACGTGTACTGAAAATGGTAAACGGCGTTATCCTCGTGGTAGATGCTTTCGAGGGTGCCATGCCTCAGACAAAATTCGTTCTGCGTAAGGCACTGGATCTGGATCTGCCTGTTATTGTCTGTATCAACAAAATCGACCGTCCGGAAGCAAGACCGGATGAAGTCATCGATGAGATCCTGGAACTTTTTATGGATCTGGATGCTTCCGACGAACAGCTTGACTGCCCGTTTGTTTATGCTTCTGCAAAAGGCGGTTATGCAACTTTAAGTCTGGATGACGAGCCAAAAGATATGGTTCCGCTGTTCGAGACGATCTTAAATTATATTCCTGCTCCGCAGGGTGATGAAACTGCCGGAACTCAGGTTCTGATCAGTACCATCGACTACAATGAATACGTTGGACGTATCGGTGTCGGTAAAGTAGATAACGGAACCATCCGTGTCAACCAGGACTGCGTTCTTGTCAACCATCACGATCCGGACAAACAGAAAAAAGTAAAGATCAGCAAACTGTATGAGTTTGACGGTCTGAATAAAGTAGAAGTAAACGAAGCAACGATCGGTTCTATCGTAGCGATCTCCGGCATTGCTGACTTGCACATCGGTGACACACTCTGCTCGCCGGATCACGTGGAAGCAATTCCATTCCAGAAGATCTCCGAGCCGACGATTGCCATGCATTTCATCGTAAACGACAGTCCGCTCGCCGGAAGAGACGGTAAATTTATCACTTCCCGCCACCTGCGCGACCGTCTGTTCAAGGAATTGAACACAGACGTCAGCCTGCGTGTCGAGGAAACCGAGACAACCGAATCCTTCAAGGTTTCCGGCCGTGGTGAGCTTCATCTTTCCGTACTGATCGAGAACATGCGTCGTGAAGGTTATGAATTTGCCGTAAGCAAGGCAGAAGTTCTGTATAAAACAGATGAACGTGGCAAGAAATTAGAGCCAATGGAGCTGGTTTATGTGGATGTTCCGGAAGAATTCTCCGGTACCGTTATCCAGAAGCTGTCTCTGAGAAAGGGTGAACTGCAGGGCATGAGCGTTGCCAGCAGCGGTTACACAAGACTGGAGTTCTGCATTCCTTCCCGCGGTCTGATCGGTTACCGTGGCGAATTTATGACCGATACAAAGGGCAATGGTATTATGAATACCATGTTTGACGGTTATGCACCTTATAAAGGAGATATCCAGTACCGCAAGCAGGGTTCTCTGATCGCATTCGAGGATGGCGAGTCCGTAACTTACGGTCTGTTCAGTGCTCAGGAGCGTGGTACCCTGTTTATCGGACCTGGTGAAAAAGTTTACTCCGGTATGGTCATCGGACAGAACGGTAAGGCAGAGGACATCGAGCTGAATGTCTGCAAGAGCAAACATCTGACCAACACCCGTGCTTCCGGATCTGACGATGCTCTGAAACTGACACCGCCTAAGATCTTAAGCCTGGAAGAAGCCCTGGACTTCATCGATACCGATGAACTTCTGGAAGTAACACCGAACCATCTGCGTATCCGTAAGAAAATTCTGGATCCGAAGCTGAGAAAGAGAGCTTCCTTTAAAAAATAAAAAATTACCGTTGGTTTCCCGGCAGGTGTAAGGAATGGAAATGTCAGGTGTTTTTAAATACTGTTTACAAATGAACAGTATTGCATGTGCAAATGAACGAATTCCCCGAA